>JYMV01000687.1_pt1 | contig 105794 bp, 93 predicted proteins | sample 338911 | NCBI WGS metagenome assembly JYMV01 (sample SAMN03354496, study PRJNA234377) | hydrothermal vent metagenome | biome: Deep sea; feature: Hydrothermal plumes at the Eastern Lau Spreading Center, Western Pacific Ocean; material: Seawater | place: Tonga | collected 2009 | depth 2000 m m | reverse complement strand
ATGTGGGCTAAAATCCGAACGAAGTGAGTCAGCCCACATGTTAGCGTCCCAGCGACCGAAGGGAGTGGCTTGAGCGTTTTGTTAGGCGTACAAAGTAAAGTACGCAGCTTTGCTGCCACCACTAGCCAATTAGCCAGCTTGTTTAAATTATTGAATTTAAGATAAAACAACCCTGTGCGAAATGCCAGATGTTAACGACATTGCTGGATAAAAGAGCGAGTTTAGAAAGCTGGTGATGCAGAATGTCGGCGTCGCGATGTTGATAAAAAGCGCGTTGCTAAAGCCGTTGAAACTACCGAAAAAGCAAGCAGCAAAGACAACCTAGTGAAACAACCTTGAAGTCGGAATGTCACGGTTAAACCCACTTTTTTATGCTGTAAGTAAATGACGCCTAACATTAAGCTAAGCGGCGCAGTTGCGTGGGGCATAATGGCGAAGCCGCCCCGCGTAAATGCGTCCGAGCGACCGAAGGGAGTGGTCTTAAGCGCCTTGTTATAAGCAGAGCCAGTTCCTTTGGTCTTTTTAAAAACTGTTGAAGCCAGCATACGATTGATTGTTTACACAAACAAGCAAAACGACTGTGCGGTGATGTTTTTGATTTGACTGAAGCTAGCCGCCATTTGAGCTTTCGAGTGTAATGGCGCTTGCTGACTTATACTAAGAACTTGGCGATAAAGCGCCTATTACACCACCTTTGAATTGAAAGCGGCGGATTTAAACCTACCACAAGCTAGAGCGGTGCTAATTAGAAAAGGTGAGGGCAGTTGTACTGGAATTTTTGTAAAGCCAAACGCAGTTTAGGCTGACGCCTTATAACACTAAGCTTTGGGGCGCTAACATGGGGCTATAATCGCGAAGCGGCCCCGTGTTAGCGTCCCAGCGACCGGAGGGAGTGCCAACAGCGTTTTGTTAGGCGTACAACTGAAAGTACGCAGCTTTGCTGCCACCACTAGCCAATTAGACCGCGTGTTGAAACTATTGAATTTAAGATAAAACAACCCTGTGCGAAAAGCTAGATGTTAACGGTAATGCTGGAAAAAAGAGCGAGTTTAAACAGCTGGAGATGCAGAATGCTGGCGTTGCTGAGTTGATGAAAAGCCCGTTGCTAAAGCCGTTTAAACTACCGAAAAAGCAAGCCATAAAGACAACCTAGCGAAACAACCTTGATGCTGGAATGTCACGGTTGAACCCACTTTTTAGTGCTGTAAGTAAATGACGTCTAACTTTTAAATAAGGGGCGCAGGCATGTGGGGCATAATGGCGAAGCCGCCCCGCGTGTATGCGTCCCAGCGAACGCAGTGAGTGACTTAATTTTTTTGTTAGGTGCGTTTTTCATAATGCCTTACGATTTTTTTGCAAACATCGACGAGTTCTTCGTGGCTTAGGTCGTTTTTACAATCATTTGTGCGCCAACCACAAATTTTAAAATTTGCGTGAGAAAGCCCGTCGTCCAGGTGATCTACAGACGGCAAAAGGGCAAACCGCTTTTTATACTCACGTTTGAGTTTTTTAGAATCATCGTTGTTATATTGACTGAGCAACGTCCAATCTAGTTTTTCACCTGTGTAATAATCAAAACCACCTGATTCACAAACTGCTTCATGAATTGCCACTTTATAACTTGACGTGGTTGCGACTACGTTCCCTCTATTTCTATCTCTTTTTATGTGTGCAACTGCCTTACGAGTTAGCCACTTCAAATAGCTTTCCTGAGTTTGAATCCCTTCTAAAAAATGTGGTAAAGCAAATTTAATCGACATAGCACCTAACTTTTCAATAACGGGCGCAGGCACGTGGGGCATAATGGCGAAGCCGCCCCGCGTGTATGCGTCCCAGCGAACGAAGTGAGTGAGTTTATTGAGTTGTTATGTACGTGCATAAAACAACCTCGTTTCGTTTGGTGTTAAGCATCGTTAATAGCGTACTTAATAATCCTATCTACTTTTTGTGAAGTCGTCGCTTCTGGTATTGTTTCAATAATTTCCTTGGCGATGAATACTTCCAGAAGGTAACTATATTTGACGCCACAAAAAATGGGATTCAAACCGGACTCATCTTCTGCTGCAACAACAGCTCTAGTACTTGTATTTAATTCCTCATCGACTTTTACCCAGATCGTTGCTTCGTCATCAAGGTCGTCAATTTTTTCAATTACTTCTAACTTTAAGCTAAGGGGCGCTAGCATGTGGGCTAAAATCCGAACGAAGTGAGTCAGCCCACATGTTAGCGTCCCAGCGACCGAAGGGAGTGAACTTGAGCGCTTTGTTAGAAGCAGAGCCTGTTCCTTTGGCCTTATTAAAAACTACTGCTGCCAGCATACGATTGATTATTAACACAAACAAGTAAAACGACAGCGCGGTGATGTTTTTGATTTGACAGAAGCAAGCCGCCCTTTGAACTGCCAGACGCATTGGCGCTTGCTGACTGAGAATAAGAACTTGGCGATACAGCGCCTAATGCGCAACCGCAGGATTTAAAGCGGCGACATTAAACCTACCAAAAGCCAAAGCGATGCTGGTGAAAACAGGTGAGGGTAGTTGAACTGATCATTTAATTAAGCAAGCGCAGTTTGGCTGACGCCTTCTAACACCCCACTAAGGGGCGATAACACATGGGCTAAAATTAGGAACGAAGTGACGCAGCCCATGTGTTAGCGTCCCAGCGAGCGAAGCAAGAGCCTTGAGTGGTTTGTTATGTTTCGGTGCTATGAGCACACTTTGCCTCTTCAAACTCCCACACTCCCGCAGATTCACCTGATTCTAAAATTGAATAAGCGGCAAATATATTGGTTGAAGGTGGTACGTCAATACTTAATAGCTTTGACTGGGAGCCTTCAAAAGTACAACCAATGTTTTCAAGTTTCTGCCAATAATGACCAAATCTATCGCTTTCTAGAACTCCAGCTTCTAATAGTACTCGATAAGTTGAGTGACCTGAGCTTTCGACAATTTCTACAACCTCGGGAGTTTCGTTACCTATAGCTTTTACAACATCAAGATAGCTAAAACCATAAGCTGCGAACGGCGAGTTCTGAAGTCTGTAGAGATCGTTACCCAGAGGCTCTGCCCACATAGTTTCTGTACTGGCATTTTGAATGTTATTCGATGTTAGCGTAACGCTGACTTTTACTAAATTTTCCAAAATATCTTCCGAGAAACATAACACCCCACTAAGGGGCGATAGCACATGGGCTAAAATTAGGAACGAAGTGACGCAGCCCATGTGTTAGCGTCCCAGCGAGCGAAGCGAGAGCCTTAAGTGGTTTGTTATGTGCGTCCTTCGAATTCTTTCTTGACCGTTTTTATAAAAGCCGCTCGTAGAATTTTAAGTCCATTTGTATTCTTGTCTGAATTTGCGACGTACATGTTTATAAGCTCTTCTGATATTTCTACCGCTTTTGAGTGAACTTCCTTAGAAGAACTTAATTCAATTTGAGCCAGAAGAATAAGAGTTTTCTCTAACTTAGCGGCGAAGTTATCTTTGGATTCTACGGCTTTGAGAGTCGCCACATTTACAGAGCTTAGAAATTCGGCATACAACTTAGTTTCAGCCGCCAATTCTTCGCGTTTAGTCTGATGATTTAACTCTAATTGTTTTATTCGCATGTTGCCTTTGTAGGTCACAAAGGCACCGACAACAACACCAATGATAGCGAAGAAAGCTGGTGCCAAGAGTTTTAATATTTCTTCCATGCTTAAGTATTCCTTACAAGCACATAACGCCCCACTTAGGGGCAAATACACGTAGGCTAAAATTGGAGCGAAGCGACTGAGCTTACGTGTATTTGTCCCAGCCCGCTTGCGGGCGACTACAGTGGTTTGTTAGCAGCCAACGCCACTCAAACCTTGTCAATTTTTAAAATTCCGTTTCCATATTTAGACAGGTAAACAATAGTCACGCACTGTCCGTTTTGAATAAACGTTTCGTACTCTCGATTGGCAAAAAAATACCGTTCAGTAGCGTAATCGTTGTATCGGAATTTTATACCTGAAACGAAGAAAGTTTCTTCTCTACTATTACCTTTTACTGTTTTGTGGTCAGTTATACAACCAGATATGACCTGAGCCTCATTGGCCCAAATAGCATTCTGGACTTGATATGAAGTCCAACTGTTAAGAATTACTGTGGTAAAAGCAATTATCCATATGCTCACAACAATAACTCCGATGTGTTTAGGTTTTAGTTTGGTTAGAGTTGACAGCGACTGTAACAAAGGTGTGAATTTAAAAATCGCAACAAGGACTCCGCACGCGATTATTAAGCCAATTAAATCGAAACTAAGATTGATGGACTCCACATTACTTGCGAAGTAGGTGCTACTTGAAGGTTCTAACATCGTACTAATCTTGAATTCCTAGACTTGGCTGCTAACTTTTAAATAAGGGGCGCAGGCATGTGGGGCATAATGGCGAAGCCGCCCCGCATGTATGCGTCCCAGCGAACGAAGTGAGTGGCTTAATTTTTTTGTTAGGTGCGAAGTTTGGCTGCAATAGCATTAGCTGATTCTTCTGGTGTCATTGATGTTGTATCTAGAGCATAGGAACGGGCGTTTGGTATTGATTCGCCAAAATCAAACCTTTGCAGGTAATGACGCAAATATTCTTCTGTTTGAATTTTATTTGTGTTTTTTCTTCCGTTACTAGTTACTCGTGCAATATGCTCTTCTAGTTCGCAATTAATGCGAAAAAACTCACCTACTACCTGCATTTCGTCGAGAAGTGACAATAGACCCTGTATAAAATAGTCGCTAGCTTTCGATACATAGCAAAAAGTAAATACCACGCCAGTCACTTTATTAGAGTGAAGTGTTTTGAGGGCATTCAGACAAATATCTCTTTGATACTTTTCAAAACCATCGTTGCCGAAGCCAATAACGGCGCTCGCGATATCAAATGCTAAATGCTGAGGAAATACGCGCCAATCTTTTTGAGATGCTAATTGACGGGCAATAGTCTCTTTTCCAATTCCGGATGGGCCAAAAATCATGACGAATTTCATGTTTTCAATTCCTTGTAGCACCTAACGGCCCGCATAACGGGCAAAAATACGTAGGCTATAATACAGAGCGAAGCGAAGGGAGCCTACGTGTTTTTGTCCCAGCGAGCCCGCGAGCGAGTTTATGCGTTTGTTAGCTTTCATGCTTTTTCAAACCAGAAGTGCATGCTTTTCAATGCCTCCGATTCACGTTCAGATAGTGGAAAAGATTTAAGTTTCTCTAGTACTATTCCGATTTCCTCTTTTCCACACTTTTCTACGAAGTAGAATACTAATTCCTCTACGCTTACGTCCCAAGTTGGGAGACAAACTCTAAGCATTTCCAATGGTTCTAGTTTAGCTTTAGGTTTGATTTTAAAAAGCATTAAACCAGCATTATTTTGACGCGCAAATGATTCCGGACATGACTCCATGAGGAATATTGAGAATAGCCCGTCAAAAAGAGCTTTAGACTTCGCTTTTCTGAGTTTGTTTTGCAGCTCTCTTCTCTCTGGTTTGTTGGTTGAACCATATTTGTCAGAGTAGGAAATAACTAGTTCTGAAACTTCCGTTTTGTTCAATATTACTCCTGAAAGCTAACTTTAAGCTAAGGGGCGCAGGTACGTGGGGCATAATGGCGAAGCCGCCCCGCGTAAATGCGTCCCAGCGACCGGAGGGAGTGGCTTGAGCGTTTTGTTATAAGGCGATGTTTCTACGAACATAATGCCAAGACCACAAAGAACCGACCACACCTAGCCCACCATAAATACTTAAAAACAAAAATGATTGAATGTCTATTGCTGCCAAGTTTTTGCTAAACAATACGATTGGTGTTGCGCAACCAAGAATGAATCCAATACATAAAAATACTAGAAAACTAAACTTACTTGACCAAGCGTTTTTAAGCCATAGCTTTATGAGTGGATAAGCTAATATTGAGCCCATAACAAATGCAATGGGAAATGCTAAAGCTCCAAAGATGAAGGCTGCACTGCCATATGGCAAGCTTAAAATAGTCAAACTTAATGTGACAAATAGAGAAGACTGGAAACTACAGATTAGTATGTGTCTGAACATCCATCTAGCCTTATAACACCCACATAAGGGGCAGTAACACGTGGGCTAAAATCCGAGCGAAGCGACAGTGCCCACGTGTTACTGTCCCAGCGAAGCGACTTAATGTGTTTGTTATGCGTTTTCAACGTAATTTGAAAAAAGTTGTTTGATCTGCCGTTCGAGTAGCATGTGATTACAACGCTCTAAAAATGAATAAATCTCCAATAACTGAATAATCAATATTTTGGCTAATTTCAGATCGTTGTTAAATATTAAGTTGTCTGCAGCTTTTTTGTAATCCAATAATTTTGCATATTCCGGTGAATGAGACAGCCTTTTACTATCAAAGTCACTGATGGTTGTGCTTATTTCGAATGGTGCTTGATTTACATAAAGACCAAGCATAGATATAAAACCGTTCACAATTTCTGGAGTGTCACTTTCTTCTCCCGCAGCAGAAGCCGCGCCTAATATTTGCCCCAGTGAATTTGAAAGATCTGAATGCCCTGAAGCTAACTTTTGCTGCCGGTCTTTGTAATATGAGAATAAGTGCTCTCTAGCCTTAAACTCGTGGTTTTTAGATAGCTCTTTAATTTTAAATTTATACTGAGAGCTCGTTGCTTTATAGGTGGCAAAAGACGCGATTATGGCTGGGCCTATAATCTTTATCGCTTCAATAAGAACAGTCTCAATACTTTTTATTACTTCAACTTCCACTGTGGTTTCCTATAGCGCATAACATTAAGCTAAGCGGCGCTGGGATGTGGGCTAAAATTTCGAGCGAAGCGAGTTAGCCCACATGTTAGCGTCCGAGCGACCGAAGGGAGTGAACTTAAGCGCTTTGTTAGAAGCAGAGGCTGTTCCTTCGGCCTTTTTAAAAACTAATGAAGCCAGCATACGATTGATTGTTAACACAAACAAGCGAAACGACTGTGCAGTGACGGTTTTGATTTGACTGAAGCTAGCCGCCATCTCAGCTATCGAGTGTAATGGCGCTTGCTGTCTGAAAATAAGGGCTTGAAGGTAAAGCGCCTATTACACCACCTTTGAATTGAAAGCGGCGGATTTAAACCTACCACAAGCCAGAGCGATGCTAATGAAAACAGGAGAGGGTGGTTCCACTGGGATTTTCATAAAGCCAAACGCAGTTTAGGCTGACGCCTTATAACAATTTAGTGTAAGGAAAAAATCCTTTATGCAAGGCGGATAATTTCCATATATCACATTTATAATTTTATCACTTTCGCACGTAAATACATTTTCATCAATAACCTACACTTTGTATCTGAAAATACTGAACTTAAGTACGGAATCTTTCCTTTTTATTTTACGGTCGGGTTAAAAACCGCAATTCTGTTTTTATTTACAGTAATAAAATTTAGACAAATGAAATCAATGTTCATGCAAATGGTGATAGAGCATATGCACAACCGTCGCTATGCGAAGCGTTCGATAGAACTCTATAGCAAATGGATCATTAGCTTTATTCGCTTTAACAACAATCGGCACCCATCTGACATGGGAGATAAAGAAGTTGAAGTGTTTCTGTCTCACTTAGTTAACGCTAAAAATGTGGCGCCAGCCACTCAGGCTAGCGCGCTAAATGCACTGGCGTTCTTGTATCGCGATATATTGGAAAGGCCACTTTCGTGCGAACTCAACTTTGTTTCAAGTCGTAGGCAAGCCAAGCTTCCAGTTGTATTAACGCAGGAAGAGGTCGTTTCTCTTTTTGAGCAAATTCCTGCCAACCTAAAGTTACCAATATCTTTATTGTACGGAAGTGGTTTGCGGCTAATGGAAGTGGTTAGGCTACGAGTTAAAGACATCGATTTTGACTACAACGCTATTCGCATTTGGGATGGGAAAGGCGGTAAACATCGCATTGTCACCTTGGCTGCGGAACTAAAGCCCGGCCTTACACGACAAATCGCTATGGTAGAAAACTTTTTGGCGGCTGATATAGAAAATCCCAAATACGCAGGCGTTTATCTACCTCATCGGTTACGAATGAAATACAAAAACGCGTCCAGAGAGTTAGGCTGGCATTATTTATTTCCCTCTTCACGATTATCTGTCGATCCTGAAAGCAAAAGAGTGCGACGACATCATATTGATGAATCGAGTATACAAAAAGCGATACGAAACACGGCAAAAACTTGTGACATTAAAAAGAAAGTTACGCCTCATACGCTACGCCACTCTTTTGCAACTCATTTGCTACAATCTGGCGCTGATATTAGAACGGTGCAAACACAGTTAGGTCATTCAGACGTAAAGACCACGCAAATTTATACTCACGTGCTTCAGCAAGGTGCGCAGGGTGTGGTAAGTCCTTTATCTCGTATTTTGAAGTAATCTGAAAAGTAATTAGAATCAACAAAAAAGGGCCCGAAAGCCCTTTTCAATATTTAGCTTTAAAAGCGCTTATTTAAACGCTTATACACGCTCAAATACAGTAGCAATACCTTGGCCTAAACCAATACACATAGTCGCTAAGCCTAGGCTTACGTCTTGTGATTCCATTAGGTTGATAAGCGTACCCGAGATACGCGAACCAGAACAACCTAGTGGGTGACCAAGTGCAATCGCACCACCGTTAAGGTTAATCTTAGTATCTAGGTGGTCCATCCAACCAAGCTGCTTAATACAAGATAGCGCCTGTGCTGCGAACGCTTCGTTAAACTCAGCAAGTTCAATATCGTCCATAGTAAGGCCAGCGCGCTTAAGCGCTTTTTGTGTTGCTGGCACTGGGCCGTAACCCATAATTGCCGCATCACAACCAGCCACTGCCATCGAGCGAATTTTCGCACGAGGCGTTAGGCCAAGCTCTTTCGCACGGTCTGCTGACATAAGTAGCATACCTGATGCACCGTCAGACAGCGCAGAAGATGTACCCGCAGTAACAGTACCGTTTACTGGGTCGAACACTGGGCGAAGTGCCGCCATGCTCTCAGCAGTGCTCTCTGGGCGAACTACTTCATCGTAGTCAATTAGCTTTAATACGCCGTTTGCATCGTGACCTTCAACAGGCACAATCTCGTTAGCCCAGCGGCCTTCAAGGTGTGCTTTGTGCGCTAGCTGGTGCGAACGCGCACCGAATGCGTCTTGTTGCTCACGAGTAATACCGTTTTGACGGCCAAGTAGCTCGGCTGTCATACCCATCATGCCCGACGCTTTCGCCGTGTACTTAGCAAGACCAGGGTGGAAGTCGATGTTGTAGTTCATCGGTACGTGACCCATGTGCTCAACACCACCAATCATGTAAATGTCACCACGACCGCTCATGATGCCGCTTGTTGCATCGTGAAGGGCTTGCATTGATGAACCACATAAACGGTTTACCGTTACCGCGCCAGTTGTGCGTGGAATTTGTGTTAGTAGTTGCGCGTTACGTGCAACGTTGAAGCCTTGTTCTTTAGTTTGCTGAACACAGCCCCAAATGATGTCTTCAATTTCCGCTGGGTTTACGCCAGGGTTACGCTCTAGTAGCGCAGTCATTAGCGCAGCAGATAAGTCTTCTGCACGCACATTTCTGAAAACACCGTTTTTTGAACGACCCATAGGGGTACGTACGCAATCGATTACGACCACTTCTTTCATTAGTTTTTCCTCCGGGTCTTATGCGAAATAGGATTTACCAGAAGCGGCCATTTCACGAACGCCGTCTGAGATCTGATAAATAGGACCAAGTTCAGCGTACTTGTCTGCCATAGCAACAAAGTTCGCCAAGCCAATGGTTTCAATCCAACGGAAAATACCACCGCGGAATGGAGGGAAACCTAAGCCGTAAAGTAGCGCCATATCTGCTTCAGCTGCACTATCTACAATGCCTTCTTCCAGGCAGCGAATTGCTTCGTTTGCCATAGGAATCATAAGGCGTGCAATAATGTCGTCTGCTTCAAAGTCTGTCTTCTCAGCTACGTGTGGCGCCATTAGGGCATATGCTTCTTCAGCAGGTGTTTTAGACGGCTTGCCGCGCTTATCAACACCGTAGTTGTAGAAACCTTTACCGTTCTTCTGACCTAAACGCTCTTCTTTGTAGAACAGTGTTACCGGGTCGTTGTCCAGACGAGCCATACGCTCTGGAATGCCCGCTGCCATTACGTCTGCTGCATGATCGCCCGTGTCGATACCTACAACGTCCATTAGGTAAGCAGGGCCCATAGGCCAGCCGAAGATTTTTTCCATTACTTTATCAACCGCTACAAAGTCAGCGCCGTCGATAAGTAGCTTACTGAAGCCCGCAAAGTATGGGAACAATACGCGGTTTACCAAGAACCCTGGGCAGTCGTTAACCACAATTGGGGTTTTGCCCATTTTAAGGGTAGCGGCTACTACTGCATTGATGGTTTCTTCAGAGGTTTTTTCGCCACGAATAATTTCAACAAGCGGCATGCGGTGCACTGGGTTAAAGAAGTGCATACCACAGAAGCGCTCTGGCTTGTCTAGGCTTTCAGCGAGCTGATTGATAGAGATAGTAGAAGTGTTTGAACAGATGATAGCGTCGTCAGCTACATTGTCTTCTACTTCTTTAAGCACAATACCTTTTACTTTCGGGTTTTCTACAACCGCTTCAATAACAAGGTCTGCATCTTTAAGTGTGCTGTACTCAAGGGTAGGCGTGATAGCGTTAAGTGTTTGCGCCATTTTAGTCGCGTCTACTTTACCGCGCTGCATGCCTTTACCAAGGATTTTCGCTGCTTCTGAAAGGCCAAGGTCTAGTGCACCTTGGTTAATATCTTTCATGATAACTGGCGTGCCTTTCACGGCGCTTTGGTATGCAATACCGCCGCCCATGATACCTGCACCTAGTACAGCATTAAGCTTGGTTTCTTTTGTGCTTGCTTTTGCTTGCTTCTTACCTTTGCTCTTAACTAGTTGGTCGGCAAGGAAAATACCAATTTGCGCTTTCGCAGCGTCTGTTTTCGCTAACGCTACAAAGCCTTCATTTTCAAGCTTAAGTGCACCTTCACGGTCTAGACCCGCTGCTTTTTGAACAGTCTCAACCATTTTGTGCGGTGCTGGGTAGTGTTTGCCAGCTTGCGCAAATACCATAGCTTGAGCAGTACTGAAGCTCATCATGGCTTCGTTTTTGTTTAGCTGTAGTGGGGCTTTCTTAACCGCACGACGCGCTTGCCAGTCAAATTTACCGTCAGCGGCGTCTTTCACCATTGAAAGCGCACCTTCAACAAGTGCTTCTGGTGCAACAACGGCATCAACTGCGCCTTCAGCAAGGGCTTTCGCGCTTTTTCTGTCGCGGCCAGTGGTCATCCACTCAAGGGCGTTGTCTGAACCAATAAGGCGAGGTAGACGAACCGTACCACCAAAACCAGGCATTAGGCCTAGTTTAACTTCTGGTAAACCAATTGAAGCAGTAGTGTCTGCAATACGCATGTCACACGCCAATGCCATTTCACAGCCGCCACCTAGAGCGAAGCCGTTAACTGCAGCGATGGTAGGGAAAGGTAGGTCTTCGAAGCGGTCGAATACTTGTGATGTATTGGCAACCCACTGTAGTACTTCTGCATCGTCCATGGCGAATAAACCAGTGAACTCGGTGATATCAGCACCCACGATAAAGGCAGGTTTTGCACTGCGTACTACTAAGCCTTTAACATCGCCTTTAGCAAGTAGGGCTTGAGTTGCTTCGTCAAGTTCACTCACCGTTTGGCGGTCGAACTTGTTTACTGAACCTTGGGCGTCGAATACCAGCTCAGCAAAGCCGTCTTCTAACAGGCTGACGGAAAGACTTTTGCCTGTGTATATCATTATCATCTCCTTCGGCATTGGCCAGGATGTTAGTGAAGTAATCCAACTAATTTGTAGGGTCGTATGCATTCACTAACGCGTTAGGGTGGCTAGATTCTTTACAAAGCCACACAAAATTTCAACAAAAAATCAAACAAGCGTTTCAATTTGTCTAAGGTAGTGGTCGGATGACTTAAATTCAAGTGTAAATATCGAATTCAAGCTTCATTTCGCCATTGGTGGTTGTATAATGAGCGTTATTGACGCAAAGCGCCAATCCAGCAAAAGAATAATCTACAATCATGTCAACTATGTGTGTAAAGCATAGCTAACGACAGCTGGCACAACATCTTCTTTGGCAAGGAGCCAGGCTGAAATCTTCCCTTCGTTTATCAAACGAACGTAGTGGATCAGTCGCAATGCTGCTTTTTCAGCAACATTTTACAATCAGCTCGATTCGGCAAATTTGCCAGCGCTCATAAGCGTTCGAGTGTAGAGCAGGGTAGGAGTTCTATTGTGTCTGGTTTTTATTTTAGTTCGTGGTTAGGTCAGCGCTCGCTGACAAAAAACAATAAATTGCTCGCCACCGTTGTGGGGGCATTTGTTTGCTCGCTCTCTTCATTTTTCTCTATCGGCGCATGGGCTACACAGCCTTTAACACTACCCGAAGATATTTTCGAAAAGGATCGCGCTCGTTATCTGGAAGTTGAAAAAAAGCTTTTAACGTATTCGAAGCGAAGCGTTCAGCGCCTCGATAACGACATTTATGAACTGGCGCATTATCCACTTTATCCTTATCTACTTAGACTCAAACTAGAGCGCACGATGTCAATAAGAACAAAGCGCGAGGTTAAGCAGTTTCTGGAAGATTTCAATGGTCAGCCGGTAAGCTACGGTGTGCGTTATAAATGGCTTAATTACCTTGCTGAGAACGATTATCGCAGCACTTTTTTAGACAATTATCGCCCAGGCATGGGCGCAAGGCTAACCTGTATCGCGCTTAATTACCGTTTAAAAGAAGGTGAGAGCGAACAAGCTATTTTGTCCGAAGTCGACGCTTTATGGCTTCACGGTCAGTCGCAACCGGATGAATGCGATCCGCTTTTTGCTAAGTGGAAAAAAGCGGGCATGATGACACCCGAAATGGTGATCAAGCGCATAGAGATTGCCGCGAAAGAAGATAACCGAAGCATTATCTCTTATCTTAAGCGCCAACTTCCCGGTGATAAGCAATACCTGGCTGACGCGTGGCTATCGGTAACCCGAGACACCAGCCGAGTAAATAGAACGGCGCTCTTTCCACTAAAAAATGCATCGCATGAAGCTGAGGTAATCGTATGGGCGGTCGAGAAACTTGCTTGGCGAAACCCTGACTTAGCCGGCACGGTATTTAACCGCTACAACGACAAAAACGTGTTCTCGCCAGCGCAGCAGCACGTTATGCGAAGAGCAATAGCGCTTAGCTACACGCTAGACCGCCTTCCTCAAGCGCATCATTGGCTTGAACTTGCTGATGTGCAGGGTGCCAGTGAAGATGTAAAGCTTTGGCATATTTCCCATTTGCTTCGCACGAAAAAGTGGCAGGAAGTGGTTAATGTTATTGATAGCGCTCCTGCCAGTTTGCAGCGAGAAGAAAACTATCGCTATTGGAAAGCCCGAGCTTTAGAAGCGCTTGGTCAAACTATGCAGGCTACCGTGCTTTATAAAGAGCTTTCTCAAGAACGCCATTATTATGGCTTTATGGCAAGTGCGCACATAGGCGAAATTCCGTCGCTTGCACACACGCCAGCACCAAGAGACACGGCAGCTATTGCCAGTGTGGCGAAAACCCCTGCCACCATGCGCTCTGTTGAATTTTTCAGGTTAGACAGAACCACAGAAGCGCGCCGTGAGTGGTTTTATTTACTGTCACATTTACCCGAATCGAAAGTGACCGATGCGGGCATTTTGGCGTATGAGTGGGGCTTGTACGATCAAGCTATTACCAGTTTTGCGCGAAGTGGCTATTGGGATGATGTCGAGCGCCGATTCCCACTGGCCTTTAACGATGTATTCAGCGAAAAGTCGCAGGCATACAGCATTTCAAAGTCGCTGGCTATGGCTATTGCACGCCGCGAAAGTTCGTTTAGAAGCGATGCTATCTCTTCGGTGGGAGCGGCAGGACTCATGCAGCTTATGCCGGGAACAGCGCGTTATGTAGCAAAAGAGAAAGTAAGTCGTAACACACTTTTTCAGGTAGACGATAACGTTGAATACGGCGTGCAGTACCTGCGTTATTTAATGGACAAGTTAAATAATAACCCTGTGCTGGTGTCCGCATCTTATAACGCTGGTTGGCGCAAAGTGTTGGAATGGTTACCTGCTAATGAAGCGCTGCCCGTGGATATTTGGATTGAGAATATTCCCTACAAAGAAACCCGTGCTTACGTGAAGGCGGTGATGGCGTATCAGCATATTTACGACCAGCAGTTAGGTGGAAACGAGAATATCTTCCCTCAACTTACCCGCGATATGATCCCATCGGCAGATGCAGTAAGTACACATCCGGTAACAGGTACACTGCAATTAGCACCGCGATAGCTATCAAAGGTTAGGCGTATACGGGTACGCCTTTCATTACGTTATTATTTTACCAGTATGGGAAACTTAACGTATACAACAGCACAGCGGTCTGAGCCAGTATGCATGTCATGCTGGCCTCGTGATACACTAGTAGCTAACTAACGACTAAAAAGATAAGAGGGGCTATGTCGCAACATAAAGCAACCTACCAACAGCATATCGAAGAGCTTCAAGCTAGAACTCGCGAAGCATTACAGCGAGAAGGGCTAGACGGACTAGTTATTCACTCAGGGCAGGGCAAACGTCTTTTCTTGGACGATAATCACTACCCATTTAAGGTAAACCCGCAGTTCAAAGCATGGGTGCCTGTTATTGATAACCCTAACTGTTGGCTGGTGGTAAACGGTGTAGACAAGCCTACGCTTATTTTCTATCGCCCTGAAGATTTCTGGCACAAAGTGCCACCAGAGCCAAATGACTTTTGGACTGACAGCTTCGACATTAAACTACTTCAACAGGCCGATGCGGTAGAGAAATTTCTGCCTTACGATAAAAGCCGTTTTGCCTATGTAGGCGAATATATTGAAGTGGCAAAAGCGTTGGGTTTTGACAATGTAAATCCAGACCGCGTGTTGCATTATTTGCATTATCAACGTGCTTATAAAACCGACTATGAACTTGACTGCATGCGTGAAGCTAACAAGCTGGCGGTGGCAGGTCATAAGGCCGCTGAGCAAGCCTTCCGTGAAGGCAAAAGCGAGTTTGATATCAATCTTGCCTATGCTGCAGCAAGTCGACAAGGTGACAACGACGTACCATATACCAGTATTGTGGCACTTAACGAGCATGCTTCAATTCTGCATTACATGCAGTGTGATACCGTAGCGCCAAAAGAATCACGTTCGTTTCTGATTGATGCGGGTGCAAATTATCATGGCTATGCGGCAGATATTACACGTACTTACGCTCAAGAAGGTGTTCATAATTCAGCGATGTTCCGCGACCTCATTCAAGCGGTAGATAAGGTAACGCTGACCTTAGTCGATTCGTTAAAGCCGGGTGTAGCCTACACAGACATTCACTTGTTAGCCCACGATGGTATTGCGCAAATTCTGCACGACACCGGCATGGTGAATTTAACGCCACCTGAGATTGTGGAAATGGGTATTACACGCACGTTCTTCCCACATGGCATTGGCCATTTCTTGGGGCTGCAGGTACACGATGTGGGCGGATTGGTTAATGATGACAGAGGCACGCCTAAGCCTGCTCCTGATGATCACCCGTTCTTACGCTGCACGCGTATGGTAGAAGCGCGTCAAGTGTTCACTATTGAGCCGGGCCTGTACTTCATCGATAGTCTACTGCGCGACCTTAAAGCGACGCCTGCGTCTAAGTACATTAACTGGGATACCATTGATGCATACAAACCGTTTGGTGGCATTCGCATTGAAGACAACATTATTGTGCATCGCGATAAGAACGAGAACATGACCCGAGATTTGGACTTAAATTAATCGACTTTTTGTGTATAGCCAACACAACCCATCGTTATAAATGCAAAGAGCAGCCTTAAGCTGCTCTTTTTCGTTACGCGCTTTTAAAATGTACGTTCTCTTTGTTGCGTCACCTCGATGTAGAACCACTATACCTGCGGTAACACGCCGCGATTACGAACATTTTAACTCTCGTTGAGTGGGTAATTATCTATGCGGACTGGTATTATTTGTAAACCAATGGTGCTGTGTGTAGTAATCAATAGGAAGATATACAAGTAATGGTTAGAAAGGAGTCGTTATGCCACAAGGCGATATTGTAGGTTTATTAATAATGGCAACGGTGGCGGGTCTTGCTATGCCCGCAGGCGCTATTTTAGCGACTTATCAAGGCATTCAGCCTAAGTGGCTAGAAAAAGAGTTACGCCATGGCATTTTAGCGTTAGGAGCAGGAGCGCTAATTTCGGCGGTGGGACTTGTGCTCGTACCTGAAGGCATAAAAGACGTATCGGTATTTGCGGCCATAATGTGCTTCGTTGGCGGTGCCTTAGCTTTCATGGCCCTTGATATTTACTTGGCGAAAAAGAAAACCGCAGGCAGCCAGTTAGCTGCCATGCTCAGTGATTTTGTGCCTGAGTCTATCGCACTTGGTACTACGGCAGCGTTAGGCGGAGGTTCCATGTTATTAGGCCTACTGATTGCAGTTCAAAACTTACCAGAAGGGTTTAATGCGTATAGGGAAATGTTGCCAAAGAACAAGCAGCGCAGTACCAAACTCATTATTATCTTTGTATTAATGGCGCTACTTGGCCCCTTGTTTAGCTTGTTAGGCTTTTATTATCTAGCGCAGTTCCCCGTTGTAATGAGCGGTATAATGCTGTTTGCCGCAGGTGGAATTCTCTATTCGGTGTTTCAGGATATTGCACCGCAAATTCGTATGGAAAACCATTGGCTTCCTCCGCTTGGCGGTATTCTTGGTTTTTTAGTGGGGATGATAGGTTTCATGCTCGAAGGCTAGCTTTTTAATAATTATCTATGCGGACTGGTATTAACTAGTTTTCGTAATTGGTAATTGCCAATAAAAAAAGCGTGTTGCTTACAACACGCCTTTTCATATCACTTATCGACAATTAGTTATCTATCGCTAGTTAGCTTGTACGCTCAATTGAAATATGTGCCAGCGCGATTAACGCCTCTTTATATTCAGAATCTTCAATAGCGTTTAGGCTGTTAATGGCCATTTGTACTTCTTTTTGCGCACATTCACGTGTGTAGTCCAAAGCACCGGTTTCTTCCATAATGCCTTGAATCCGCGTCAAGTGTGCTAGGCCATTGCTTTGTTCAATAGCTTCTTGAATAAGCGCTTTGTCGTCGTCATTTCTTGCGTGCCACATAGCGTAAAGTAATGGCAGAGTTGGCTTACCTTCAGCTAAGTCGTCGCCCGCATTCTTGCCCATTTCTTCACTGTCAGCCATGTAGTCAAGTATATCGTCAGCTAGCTGAAAGGCTGTGCCTAGGTGCTTGCCGTATTCTTGCATAGCGTGTTCAATGTGCTCATTTTGGTCGGTCAGCACAGCCGCTAACTGCGTAGCAGCTTCAAACAAACGCGCCGTTTTACCGTAAATAACATCAAAGTAACGTGCTTCTGTAGTGCTGGGATCGTTACAGTTCATCAGCTGTAACACTTCACCTTCAGCAATTTGGTTTGTGGCTTCAGACAGTATCTCCATAACGCGCATGCGTTTAAGGCTCACCATCATTTGGAAAGAACGGGTGTAAAGAAAGTCACCCACTAATACTGATGCCTGATTGCCAAAAATGGCATTGGCCGTTTCCCGCCCTCTGCGCATGGTCGATTCGTCAACCACATCGTCGTGCAATAGGGTAGCGGTATGAATAAATTCAACAATCGCCGCAAGGGTATGGTGATCGTTGTTGTCTATTCCCATAGCCCGCGCACTTAACACGGTAAGAAGTGGGCGTAATCGCTTGCCGCCACTGTTTACAATGTAAAAACCAAGCTGATTAATTAGGGCAACATCAGAGTCGACTTGTTGTTGAATCAGCTGGTTGACCGCCTGCATATCATCATTAGACAGGGCGCGGATTTGATCTATATCCATAGGCATGGCAATAAATACTTACTCTTACGTCTTGGGCAATTATTGGTGGCGATTGTACCTTAATCATCTGTACTATCCACCAAATTGTCTTAAAAAATGACGGCTTAACGCATTTACGTGTAATTCCTCAAATACGGTTAAACCAGATGTGAAAAAGGTGGGGCTGCGTTCTTCATATAAATTCTGTTCTGTGTTTAGCGGTTTGCCGCACGTACGCCCCCTTACTCATGCGATCACATGCAATTATAGGTGCTCTCGATAATTTTTCCTGTTAAGTCGCTATTTTTTGACGTTTGTATGAAGAAAACGAAGTGTTTAAGAGCAACTTTGTTTCTCAATTAGGGGAGTAGCATTGCCCCAAGTCACAGATACAAAGTGGCGAAGTAGTAATCGTAAAAACGATCCTATTCGTGGGATCCAACAGCTCGATCGCAGTCTGATCGCAATGCATATTTGAGGATCGTTTGCCGATCTCGCTCGCGTGATCTTGCGCTGCTTGGATCGCATTTCTATGTAATTTGACCTATCAATATTTCCATTTTGATTTAATACGACCTAAAAATTTTTACTGTTTTTTCAAAAAAATTTGTGAATTTTTAACGGTTTTTGGGCATTTGAAGCTGCATCAAATACGCAATTGGGGCATAATTCGCCCCATGTTGGAAAAATAATCTATTTTTCTGCGAATCGGGGTTGTGATTTACGGATGTTTCACGTACAATTCGCGCCCTGTTTTTTGAATTGAAGCGTCAGTGGACGCAGAGCGGAGTTAACTATGTACGCGGTTTTCCAAAGTGGCGGTAAACAACACCGTGTGGCCGAAGGCCAAACCGTTCGTCTTGAAAAAATCGAAGTAGCCCCAGGCGAAACGGTTGAATTTGACAAAGTTTTAATGGTAAGCAACGGTGACGACGTAAAAATCGGCACACCAATCGTTGCTGGTGGTAAGGTGACTGCTGAGGTTGTTACACACGGTCGTGGCGATAAAGTAAAAATCGTTAAGTTCCGTCGTCGTAAGCACTCTCGTAAGCAAGCGGGTCACCGTCAGTGGTTCACAGAAGTGAAAATCACTGGTATCAACGCATAATAGGAGCACGAACACATGGCACACAAAAAAGCTGGTGGTAGTACCAAAAACGGTCGTGATTCAGAAAGTAAACGCCTAGGTGTTAAGCGCTTTGGTGGTGAATCTGTTCTTGCTGGTAACATCATTGTTCGTCAACGTGGTACTCGTTTCCACGCTGGTGACAACATGGGTATCGGTAAAGACCACACGTTGTTTGCACTAAAAGACGGTAAAGTTCAGTTCGACGTTAAAGGACCGAAGAACCGTAAATTTGTAAGCATCGTAGCTGAGTAAGCGCGTAAGCTTCTCGCCGAACAGGCTTAGAAAAACCCCGCGCTTGCGGGGTTTTTTGTTTTGTGAAACCTTTCTTTCTTTTTCTGTTCTTAATTAATAGCGATTATATTATGAAAATGAATTAGCGCTGAGCAAGGTTTTACTTCTCAATTTTTTAGAATGCTGAGTAGACTCAAAAGCGCCGATGCGCAATTTGGTGTAAACTTAGTATTCGCATTAAATAAGTTAATAACCCACGGCATTACAGCCCGGAGTGATAAATGAAATTTGTAGATGAAGCTGAAATTCGCGTTGAAGCCGGTGACGGCGGCAACGGTACAATTGGCTTTAGAAGGGAAAAATACGTACCTAAAGGTGGCCCAGACGGTGGCGACGGTGGTGACGGCGGCAGTGTATTTTTACAGGCCGATGAAAACCTAAATACATTGATCGATTATCGCTTTGAGCGCTTTCACCGTGCTGAGCGTGGCCAAAATGGTCAAGGCGGCAACTGTATTGGTAAGAAAGGTAAAGACCTCACCGTAATGGTGCCTGTTGGCACGCGTGCTACTGATAGCGATACTGGCGAAGTATTAGGTGACCTGACTCGTCATGGTCAAAAGCTTAAAGTGGCACAAGGTGGTTTTCACGGTTTAGGTAATGCCCGCTTTAAAAGCAGTACGAACCGTGCCCCACGTCAAAAGACCAATGGTACACCAGGTGAAATTCGTAACCTTAAGCTAGAGCTTATGCTTCTAGCCGATGTTGGCTTACTTGGTATGCCTAACGCAGGTAAATCAACCTTTATCCGCTCTGTATCAGCAGCTAAGCCTAAAGTGGCTGATTATCCGTTTACAACCCTTGTGCCTAACTTAGGGGTGGTTCGTCAAGATTCACAGCGAAGCTTCGTTGTTGCGGATATTCCTGGTTTGATAGAAGGTGCTGCCGATGGTGCTGGCCTAGGTATACGCTTCTTAAAACACTTAGAGCGCTGTCGTATCTTGCTTCACGTGGTAGATATTTTCCCTGTTGATGAAACGGATCCTGCCGAGCACGCAAAAGCGATCATTGAAGAGCTTGAAAAATACAGCCCTAAATTGGCAGAAAAGCCCCGTTGGTTAGTATTTAATAAAGTCGACTTACTACTTGAAGAAGAAGCTGAAGAACGCTGTCAGCACGTGATCGATGCGTTGGGTTGGGAAGGCCCAGTTTATCAAATCTCTGCGTTCCAAAAGATGAACCTAGATCCTTTGTGTAACGACATTATGGACTTCATTGAAACTCTTCCAGCTGAACTGGAAGAGGAAGAAGAGAAGAAAGAAGTAGAATTCAAGTGGGACACTTACCACAAGAATACACTTGAAGCTCATGATGAGTTTGAAGATGACCTAGATGACGACGACTGGGACGAAGACGACTACGACGTGGAAGTTGAGTATCGTCGTTGAGAAACAATCGCTGAGAAACAGTCGTTGAGAAACAATCGCTGAGTGACAGTCGATTTCGAAACAATTACTGGTAACCAGTGCTATAAAGCAAATTAGAACAAAAAAAGCTCGCATCGTTGCAAAGACAACGTGCGAGCTTTTTTGTAAGTAACGCGGTTAGGCTAATGCACCCTCATCGTGCTGGCTTACTCACTGGTATGATAGATAACCTTTCCCAGCAATTGAGCGCGAGTAAACTTACCCATGGCCCCTTGGCTTACAGAGTGGGCCTTGTTATCGCCCGTTAAGGTAAACGTTCCGTCGGTGTTAACATGGTCTACCCTTTTGATAATTACGCCGTAAGTGCTGCTTTTAACAACCACGATTTGCCCACTACGCAGCCACCTAAGAGGCCATCTCATTGCACAGACAAAGTCACCGTCGTTTAGAGAAGGCAACATGCTGCTCCCCGTGACCCGCATAATTTTAAACATTTATAGGTCGGGATAAACCACTTCTTCAGAAGGTGGATAGGGGCACGTTGCTTTTTTGGTTGCGACATCCTTGGTTGCCCAGAAACGCTCTGCAAATTCATTCACTAACGAAAGCAGCTCTTCAGCTTTTTCTCTGCTGACGTGTTGCTTACACCCGGAACCGGCCAGCATGATTTTATGTACCAGCTCGTTAGTATCTGGAAACTTCTCAAACTGAGGGGCTTTAAAGTAATCGCCCCATATTACCCTGACTTCTTGCTTTACTTTCTCTGCATGGGTTTCCTTTTCTGCTACTAAGCGGCTCATTTGCGCTTGATCTGCAAACGTAAGTGTCTCTTTTTCGGTCAATTCGTTAAGTAGGTCTACGAAGCGAATAACACTCAACGCAGCCAACTGCGCCGAAAACGGATCGTAAATTTTGCAAGGAATGTCGCAATGTGCGCTAACCGCAGGGAAGGGGCTAACGGCATGAAGTTTTGAGAGTAATTGATGAATCATAATTTGTACCCCCTTACTTTGCTGAGCGCTTTTTAGCGTTGAAGTATTTGTAAGCCGCAAAGCCACACGCAGCTGCACAGCCTACAAGAGACGCGTAAAACAGAGCATGCATAACACCGCTAGTCCAGTGTTCATGATCGTGTCCTGCATGAGCGAATGCGCCTGAACTAAATACAGCGGCGTATAGCATTAGAGCTGAGCGTTTAAGGTTAACTTTCATGAATTCTCCTAAAGCGTTAGTAAAAGTAAGGTGAAGTAGTTAGGCGCATAAGTATCGGTGCAACTACACGGCGAAGCGCAGTGGTACATTGCTGTTCACGATGTTGTTCGAGGCGCTGATGACAGTATGAGCTCTGTCGACAATGGCGTTTCGGTGGTGAGGCAGTTTCAGATGAAAGTATGTCTCTTCAAGCAAGCTTGTTAAGCCCATAATCTTAGCTGTCATTGCGCTGTTCTCACCGCCGTCTACCTCAAGCAGAATAACGGCGATATCAAACGCACAGCCAAGGTATGGAATTGCTTCACTGAACTGACCGCTTTGCATAAGCATTGTGCCTTGCATTTCATCGCGCGCCATTACGTGTAGGGCCTGTTCTGGGTTGTTGTAAACCCAATCTGCGTGTTTAGGGCATAGATAGTTTATTTGCATTGTCGCGACCTCCTGTATACACACTAGAACAGTTAAAATAATAATGCAAATGATAACTGTTTCTATTTGTTGGGTGTTAAAGCTATACCCTTTGAGCCAATACACATTTGGTCGCTGATATTGATATACTGCCGCGGTTCAACAATAAAAACGGCTTTATAGGTAATGAAATGAAGATAGCGATGATTGCTGCTATGGCGAAAAACAGAATTATAGGCGCAGATAATGATATGCCGTGGCACTTACCGGCTGATTTAAAACACTTTAAAGCGATCACCTTAGGCAAAGCCGTCATAATGGGCCGCAAAACCTATGAGTCAATCGGAAGGGCATTACCTGGCAGGCCAAACATTGTTATAACGAGTAATGCTGACTACAGCTTATCTGACGCGACGGTAGTAGATTCACCAGAGTCAGCGATTGAGGTAGCCAAAGCGCTAAGCGCAGAGAACAGCGACAACGATGAAATAATGATTATCGGTGGCGGTACTATTTACCAAACGTTCTTAGATAGCGCTGACACTTTGTATCTCACACATATTGATTTGACTGTTGACGGAGATACACAGTTCCCAGACTATGAGGCGGCAGCAAGTTGGACGGAAGTATCACGTGATGAACATGACGCCGATGAGAAAAATCCTCACCCTTACACATTCGTCACTCTCGTTCGAAACTAACGGAGAGATTGGAACTAGGTCCAATTTAAAATAAAAAAATGCCAGTGTTGTGAAACTCAAAAATTGAGAGCTTCACAACACTGGCATTTTTATTTTTGCGTTGCGCGCAGATGCTACTTCATTTGGTCGAACAGGTTCTCTAATGAAAGACCCTGATGACCCAACATATCGCGAAGACGGCGAAGTGCTTCTACTTGAATTTGACGAACACGTTCACGTGTTAAGCCAATTTCGGCACCCACATCCTCAAGTGTTGAAGGTTCATATCCCATAAGACCGAAACGACGAGCAAGTACTTCGCGTTGCTTAGGGTTTAGTTCTTCAAGCCAGGTTACAATATTACTTTTGATATCTGAGTCTTGTAAGCTCTCTTCAGGGCTAAACTCTTTCTCGTCAGCAATAATGTCGAGGAGTGCTTTATCATTTTCTCCACCAATAGGTGTATCGACAGAGGTAATGCGCTCGTTTAAACGCAACATCTTAGTGACATCTTCCACAGGCTTATCAAGCGCTAGTGCAATTTCTTCTGCAGTTGGCTCATGATCAAGCTTTTGTGAAAGTTCACGAGAAGCACGTAAATAAACGTTTAGTTCTTTCACTACATGAATAGGCAAACGAATGGTGCGCGTTTGGTTCATGATAGCGCGTTCGATGGTTTGGCGTATCCACCATGTGGCGTATGTTGAAAAGCGGAATCCACGTTCAGGATCAAACTTCTCTACGGCACGAATTAGTCCTAAATTGCCTTCTTCGATTAAATCTAGAAGTGCCAACCCACGGTTGTTATAACGGCGAGCAATCTTAACAACAAGGCGAAGGTTGCTTACAATCATACGTTTACGAGAGGCTTCGCAGCCTTTCAGTGAGCGGCGCGCAAAATAAACTTCTTCTTCTGCGGTTAGCAGTGGTGAAAAACCAATCTCTCCTAGATAAAGCTGTGTGGCATCCAGGTTTTTAGGTTGGTCATCCTGACTGAAAATGGCGTCGTCATTTTCTAGTTCAGCGTCGTTAACTAAGGTTTCGTCAGCTTTCATATCAGCTGGCATATCGATGACTTCTAAGTCATCTTGCGGTTTTGATTCTAAGGCTTTATTTGACTTACCCATCATGAATCTCCTGCTACAAGGTTTACCTTATGACGTTTCTCCTTTGTCTTTTTTTATTGTTATTTATTTTTATTATTTTAATGCTGGCAGGTATTTCATAGGGTCTAATGATTTCCCTCTATACCTAACTTCAAAGTGAAGTTTTACCGAATTTGTTCCGCTGTCACCCATGGTTGCAATTTGCTGCCCTGCCGACACCCATTCTCGTTCTTTGACTAAAATAGTGTCGTTGTAGGCATAGGCACTTAGAAAGGTATCTGTATGCTTAATGATAACCAGATTACCGTAACCTCTTAGTGCGCTACCTGAGTAAACAACTTTTCCATCTGCTGCCGCTACGACTTTACTGCCTTTAGCACCAGCGATATCAATACCTTTGTTGCCTGACTCTGACTTACTGAAGGTTCCAACTACCTTACCTTCTGCAGGCCACACCCACTCTTGTACTTTGTCTGGAAAACTCGTCGGTGTTTGTTTTTTGACGCTTTGTGACGGCTTCTTGACAGTTGTAACATTTTGTGGCTTAACAACTTTTTCACTTTCACGATACGCCTGTGGTTGTGGGCGGTCAACCAAACTTTTGTCTACATTTGATGTGGTCGGAGCTGTTGACTGATTGGTCTTGGACTTAGGTATAACGGGGGCTGTAGCCACATTCGAAGGTGGCGTGACGTTTAAAACTTGACCAGGGAAAATGGTGTAAGGAGCTGATAATTGGTTGTATTTTGCTAAGTCGCGATAGTCATTTCCCGTGTACCATGCCACCGCATAGAGGGTGTCTCCCCGTTGAACTTTATAGGTTTTTTTTGTGTATTCTTCGCTTCCATCTGAAACTTGGCTATTTAATAAAACCACGGGAGCGGGTGCACTTCTTCCTGCACAGCCCCCGATGAGTACACAAATATATAACAAAATTCCTATGTGAAGGTGGGGCCTACGCATGTCATCGCAATAGTAAATAAGCGAATATTGCGAGGATGACTACTCCCCATCCAAGCACTTCTACATACTGCCTTAGCTTTTGCTCCATGGCTGCGCCCCCCCAGCGCATGAGTGCTGCGACCAAAAAGAAGCGTGCGCCTCGACCAACAGCTGATGCCAGTACAAATGGCAAGAAGGCCATTTGCAAGAAGCCAGCACTCACAGTGAAAATTTTATAAGGGATAGGTGAGAAACCAGCAAGAAAAACTACCCATACGCCGTAGTCTTTAAACCACTGCATTGCCGTGTCTATTTTGTGGGTATACCCCCAGCTCTCGATAAGCGGAGCCAGCCAAGCATCGAAAGCAAAGTAACCAAGCCAATAGCCAGCTATACCGCCCAAAATCGACGCGATGGTCGTAATAAAAGCGAACTGCCATGCTCTAGCAGGCTGGGACAGTGCCATCGGCGCAAGCATAACATCAGGTGGAATAGGGAAGAAAACCGACTCTGAGAAGCTTAACCCGCCCAAATATTTGGTTGCGTGACGATGTCTCGCCCAGCGTAACGCCATGTCATAACATGGCTCAAAAAGCTTCACATTAGCTCTCCTGCTACAAGGGGAACAAATCGGACCGATTCAATGGTCGATGTTTTTAGTTCACCTTCAATCCTATCAATACACAGTAACGATTGTTGCTCGTTACCTACGGGAATAATCAACCGCCCGCCTTCTTTAAGCTGATCGCACAGATCCTGTGGAAGACTTGCAGCGGCGGCGGTGACAATAATGGCATCGTAAGGGCCCTTGGATGCCCAACCTTTCCAACCATCGCCGTGTTTCATTGCAATATTGTGAAGGTCGAGCTGATTCATTCGACGTTTCGCTTGGAACTGCAATGATTTAATACGTTCAACACTGAATACTTTGGCAAAAAGCTGCGCAAGAATAGCGGTCTGATAACCTGAACCCGTGCCTATTTCTAAGACTTTCTCGGGTTTATTAGGGCTATCTAGCAGCAACTCTGTCATTTTCGCAACAATATAAGGCTGCGAAATGGTTTGGCCTTGACCTATTGGCAATGCCGTATTTTGATAGGCCTTATGTTTCAGCGCGTCGGGTAAAAAGCTTTCCCGCGGCGTACCAGCAATGGCGTTCAATACTGCTTGCGAACGTATTCCCTCGTTATAAAGCAGTTGTGCTAACGCGTCTCCTTTTCTAGAAGCTCTCATGATGTTGCGTACTTTCCTTTATTCTTATCCACAGCCACGCGAGGTTTAGTCTGTTGCGCGCCACGCTTTCTCAATACTCTTTACACCCTGTTAATTGGGGACAAGGTTTCCACGCACTCTCTAAGGACTGAGGTTGCAAAGCAGCCACTTGGAAGCGCAAACGAGATAGTAAATGTATCACCCTTACTCTGCCATTCAAGCTGTGAAGGCCAAATTTTTATCGCACGACGCTCTTGTTCGAACCCGCACTGGCTTAAAAAGTCGATAACTTCACTATTTTGCTCTGCAACAGATTGCTCAAGTGCTAGTGTGTCAGCTTGCGTAACAAGTTCACCTTTACCCCACAGCGGTGCTGAAGGGCATACGTCTTTGGCATTAAAACGACGTTGTGCGTCTTGCTGCTGCTCAGAGTCGTCGGAACCTTCGTTGATGAAAAAGCTATTAGAACCTGAAAGCACCAGTGCGTCGCCGTGAGTGACCTTGTCGAACATGCCTTTTTCTAAGCGTGCAGAAAGCATTTCATTAAATAGCCAGCTGCGCAGTGCAGAAAGCGCCATGGAACGTTTGTTGCGGTGTCTGATGGTTTCACCGTTTACCATTCGCTCGGCCATTACCAGGTTTCCACCGCGTTGCACTTCACCCATGTCATTTAAGCGCATTACGCCAAAGCGTTGTTCGCCGTAATAGTTCGGCACACCGTGCTTTTCAATTTCTTGAAGACGCTCTTCAATGGCCTCAGGATGCAGTACCTGGCGCAAGGTAATCGTAAAGTGATTGCCTTTAAGCTGACCCGTTCGCAACTTTTTATTGTGACGCATTTGCTTAAGCACTTTAACGCCTTCCAGTTCAAAGTTGCTGAAGTCGAAGTCAGGCTTACCCGGCGCATGAATACCAAACCACTGTTGCGTTACCGCGTATTTGTCTTTGCGACCAGCATAGGTAATTTGGCGTAATGGAAGGTTAACGAAACGGGCTAGCTGCTCAGCGACAAACGCGGTATTGGTGTTGGTTTTTTCAATAAATACAAACTGGTGCTCGCCTTCACCACAAGGGGTATAACCCAAATCCTCTACAACTTGAAAATCGTCGGCTTGGAATTTAAAAATACCGGTGGATACAGGTTTTGCGAAATAGTACTGCCAGTGGTCAGTGTGTAAAGGCTTCATAATTTTTCCAGTAGAACAACGGCGTGAGAGGCAATGCCTTCTTTACGGCCTGTATAGCCTAGCTTTTCAGTGGTCGTTGCTTTTACATTGATGTTGTCAAGCGATACGTTGCAATCTTGTGCAATAATCTCACGCATAGCAGCAATATGCGGCGCCATCTTAGGTGCTTGCGCCACAATGGTCATATCTGCATTACTTAAGCGGTAACCTTTCTCCCTTACTACATTGACAACGTGACGCAGCAGCACGCGGCTGTCTGCACCCGCGTATGCGTCGTCTGTGTCAGGGAAGTGCTTGCCAATATCACCGAGTGCTGCTGCACCTAGCATTGCATCACACAGTGCGTGTAGTAATACATCGCCATCTGAGTGAGCTAACAGTCCTTGCTCATAGTCGATACTGACGCCACCTATTGTGATGGGGCCTTCACCGCCAAACTTGTGTACATCAAATCCGTGTCCAATTCGCATTATGATTGTGCCTTTTGATTTTTTGCGCTGTGGCTTTGAACTCTGTAGTTTTGAGCGTTCTGGCCTTGCGCGCTTAATTTTTGCTTAAGATAAAATTCTGCCAAAGGAAGATCGGCCGGATGCGTTATTTTTATATTTGCCGGACTTCCGCTTACCATGGCAACTTTGTAGCCTTCAAGCTCCATGGCAGAGGCTTCGTCTGTGATATTCGCGCCCTGTGATAAACCATTTTGAAGCGCGCGTTTTAGCAATGTTGCTGGAAAAAGTTGCGGCGTTAAAGCGTGCCAAAGACCGTCTCGGTCTTCAGTGTGAGAAATAACATTTGTTGAAGGTTTGACCCGCTTCATGGTGTCACGAACAGGGGTAGCTAGAATACCGCCAGAAACGTTATCACTGTTCATTAATTCGAGCAGCGCGGAAATATCGCTTTCTTCTATACAAGGCCTCGCGGCATCGTGAACCAGTGCCCAATCGTTCTCGCCAAGTGACATAAGCCCGTTCAATACACTATCAGCGCGTTCCTTTCCGCCATCTACAACGCGAATGGGTTTTTCACGTAACCGATATTGATCAAAATACGCGTCACCTGGGCTTATCGCTACGATCACGTCGTCGATTAACGGATGCTGTAGCAGCGCGTCAATCGTGTGTTCAAGAATGGTTTTACCATTTAAGGTGAGGTATTGCTTTGGGCGGTCAGCCTGCATTCGGCTGCCAACTCCGGCTGCGGGGATAACCGCAACAACGCGGGGCGATGTCATTTTCTTCACTTAGAATCTGCGGGCAAAATACGGTAGAAGGTTTCTCCCTTTTTAATCAGACCGAGTTCATTTCGGGCTCTTTCTTCAATGGCTTCTAGACCAATTTTTAAATCGCTAATATCAGCTTTAAGTAGGGCATTGCGCTGAGCGAGGTTGGCATTTTGAAGGGCTTGAGAGTGAACTTCTTGTTTTCGGTTGAAGTAATCGGGAATACTATTTTTTCCAAACCATAGCCTGTATTGCAATAGACCAAGCAGTACTATCAATACAATGGGAAGCCATTTACCTTGCAACACAGATTCACCTGACAATGTGGTTAAGCGGAAAAAAAGCAGAGGCTCTTCGCCTCTGCTGTGTCTTATTATGCCGCGAAGCAGCGTCGAGTCAAAGGCGCATTATTCACCTTGGCCCAATTTTCCCTTCAATTTATCAAACAGCTTACTTTTTTGCTGCTCAACAACGTTGTTAAGTTGAGCTTGAAGCAGCTCCTGAAGGGCGGCACTGTCGCCTTGGGCTGCGCTAAGCATACTGTTTACGTCAACAAGCTCGCCTGATAGCAATGATTGTTCGTTACTTATCATGCTGTTGAGTTTGTTGTTTAATTCATCCAGCTTGTCTTTTTGGCTGGCAGTAAGCTGTGAAAGCGCCGCTTTAGCCAGCTTATTATCAAGATCAGACTTAATGTTAAAGCCAGGATCTGAAAGCGTGCCGTCTAGCAGCATCGTCATGTTTAGGCTGGTTAACGTTTGCAGTGCCTGCGCAATAGCACTGGTGATATCACTGGTGCCAGTTGCTTCCATAACGAGCTGCTGAAGGTCAACTTCGCCTGTACCGGTAAGCATGTTATCAGTGACTTTCATCGATCCATTGGTTTTCATCAGCGCTGATTTAAGCACCGCATTTAGTGTTTCATTACCGCTAAATGAAATGTTAGACATATTCACACCGGCTAGCTGCCATACTTGGCTAGCGTCAACCCCGTTGCCGTCAATCCAGAATTCACCGCTGGAAGTAAACGACTTTAGTAACTCGCCCGCTGCTTCAATAGTAAAGGTGGTGGGGTTACCGAATACTTCGTGAACGTTTGTAATGTTGTTCCATTTGCTGGTGATAGATTCATTTTGCCAAAGCACTGATACATTGGCTTCTTTCACCAAAATCGACGGCACTTCAGTCGGTGCTTCACTTTTTTCTTCACCTTGAATGAGCGGCATAACAATTTGCATTGCTGCCATAAGGTACTCAGTGTATTCCGCCGCTTTGTCGCCAAACACAAAGTAAGTGACTTGAGAAAGTGCCGCTTGGTCACCTGCAATTACCCCTTTTAGCAACGCGTAATCTTCTTGTGGCGCTTTCTTAAGTGCTTCAACACTTTCACTAAGGGCTTGTTTGGCATCGCTCGCTTTTTCCGTGAAATTGCTAATAAGCGCGCGGTCTGCCTGCATTTCTTCTTTCAACTTATCAAAAGAAGACTTTGCCTGTACCAAGGCTTGAGGGTCTTTGTAGTTCGTTTCTTTTAGCTGGGCTACCTGCGTTTTGTAGTACTCAATGCGCGACTTATCAGGTAAAGATTCATAGTCGTCTTTCAAACCTTTTCCATAGGTTTCGTAGGCAGACTTTGCATTTTCAATGGCAGCAGTGGTTTTTAGTGGATTGCGGGCGAGAAGTTCGTCAACCGTAGGCACGGCTTCTTTGGCTTTTGCTTTAATTTCGTCAAATGACAGTGAACGTTCTGGAACGCGATACACTTCACCTTCAGACTCGCGCTGTGTATCGAACTGCACTTTCAGTAAATCAAGATTGTTTACGATAACTTGATCATCTAACAGTGGCTTTAGCTCAACGTCTGCGTGAGCTTCGCCTACAAAAACTTGGTTGTGAGTAGGCTTTGTGGGGTTGGTAAGTGCAATACCTTTCAGCGTAACAGTTGTTGGAAAAAGAGAGTGGTCGAACTCGTCGATATTCACTTCTGCTCCATAGGATTCGCCCAGCTTGGACTCAAGAATAGATTTAATGATGGTATTGGCGAACAGGAAATACACCAAAAATAGCAACACGAAAAAACCGACAACCCATAATAAAATAGGCTTACCCTTTGAACCACTGCTCATATTCAACTCCTTGATTTTTTTGCGCGTCTGGCTTTTATTGCGCATAAGTCACTACTTCGGTGGCTAGTATATCGCTCAATAAAAAGTAATCGATTAACCGCCACTTATGGTGCCTCTGAGTGTAATGCACTCAGGTCTTTTCTTCCATACGCAGAAGGTAGGTGTATTGATTAAACCATGTGAGCTTTTAAACAACTTGACGTAAGAGAAGCAAAATTCGGCAAAGTTTACTTTTTTTAAAAGAAAATTACCGTCTGCTATGGAGTGGTAGCAGCAGTAAACGGAGCCTGCTTCTCAATGCTTTGCAGCAAAGCGCAGCAGGCTCGTTGAAATGTAAAATGCTTTAAAGCTTAAAGCGGTTCGCAATGTCCATTATTGCTAAACAGCTTGCGCGTAACGCTTGGCTCGCAGCTGCTAATTCATCTGCCGTTCTCAAGCTACTATCAGCAGCACCTGACAGTGCATTGATGCGCATATTCGCTTCGGTAGCGGCTTCTGCTTGCTGCTCGGTAGCCCGCGCTATTTCACTACTCATATCTGCAATTTCAGTCATTAAGCGATCAGCTTCTTGCAGATTTTGATTCGCCTGTATAGCGTTGTCTACCGTTTTGGTTGACGCTGACTGGCTTACTTTTACTGCATCTACTGCGCTTTTGGCATTACTTTGCAGCTTTTCTATCATCGCTTGGATTTCATCGGTACTTTGTCCGGTTCGACTTGCCAGTGTACGCACTTCATCAGCTACGACGGCGAAACCTCGTCCTTGCTCGCCAGCTCGCGCTGCTTCTATAGCAGCGTTAAGCGCCAGTAAGTTAGTTTGTTCGGCAATGCCGCGAATTACATCAAGCACTGCACCAATGCTTTCAGTCTGCGCAGCAAGTTCGGTAACAGCGCTACTTACGCTTTCAATATCAGAGGTAAGAGAGCGTATATCGTTTACGGTACTATCCACAACCGAGGCGCCGTTTTGCACGTTACCCCGCGCGCTGCTGGTACTTTTTTCTGCAGAATCTGCGTTATTGCTAACCTCATTTATCTGCGTTGTCATCTCTTCCATGGCAGCGGCAACTTGAAGCATATTTTCATTTTGCGTCTGTGCCTGAGCGTTACTATTTTTACTTGATGTTTCTACAAGTTCTGCTTGCTGGGTCAGTGAATTAATATTCTCACGGATCCCCAACAGAGAATGGCGCATTTTTTCGGTATATTCATTAAAGTAGCGTGCCAAACGCGTTACTTCATCTTGGCCAGTTTCAGGCAACGAGCGGGTAAGATCACCTTCTCCTTGTGAGATATCCTTCATTCGCTCACTTACTTCTTGAACCGGTTTCACTATGCTGCCGCCAATCACATAAACAAGCACCACAACTAGCACTATGCTAACCAGACAAAACACCGCAATCACATTGCGAAGATGAGCAAACTCTTTTTCAAGATTGGTAAGGTAGATACCAGAGCCCACTGTCCATCCCCACGGCTTGAACTCTTTAACGTAGGAAATTTTGTCGGTAGGTGACTCTTCACCGGGAAGCGGCCATACATAATCGACAAAACCTTCACCTTTCGATTTCACTTTTTGCGCCATTTCTATAAAGAAGGCTTTGCCGTTCCCGTCTTTAAAGGTTCGTAAATCTTGACCGTCAAGGGCGGACTTAATGGGGTGCATAACCATAGATGGCGTTTGGTCTTGGATCCAAAAGTAGTTGCTGCCGTCGTATCGTAGCGCTTTGACGGCCTCTAACGCCAGTTGCTTAGCCGTTGCCTCGTCTACGTCGGCGCGCGCCGCGAAGCTACTGAGCATGGTATGAACCACCTCGACCAGGTGCTGATTTTCATCATAAGACTTTTGCTTTAATGCTTCGTAGTGCCTGTTTAAAACAACGGCAGTAAGAAGTACAAATAACAGCGTAATTAGGGCAACGATAATGCCCAAACGTTGAATTAAACTGAATTTTCTTAACCACATCGGCAAATACCTATCTATTTGTATTTTTGTTTTTTTAAAGTGTAGACGGTTTTTTATTAACCGCTTTTTATTACGATTAAAAATACACCATATATAGACGAGCTTTACTACGACTTTAGAAGCAAATCGCTCACCGCTTTTGTACTAAAAAATAATGCGAAATGTCATCTAACGCACTGAATACGTAGCTTGACAGAGAATCAAAAAAACTTTGCTGGTAGGGGCTTGGCAGGGCGATTTTGTGTGCTACCATCCGCGCAAATTTGGCACTGTCGTGATCTTCATCCAAAAGTATAAAGTTAAAAGAAGAACGACAGGTCAACGCAGGGTTTCGACTTTGCTTGTTTTTTAGCCGCTTCCATGTAACCGTGAGCAGTCTTACACGGCGGGAACGCTTTTTGTTACAGCTATTTCTATGAAAGGGTTGCAATGCTCATTAACGACACACTTCATACAACTTCACCCCTACGCCAGCGTATAAGAGACTACTATCGCATTAGTGAGTCGGTGGCTGTGGATCAAATCCTTCCCATTGCCGAGGTAAACCCACGTGCACGAAGCCGTGCATGGGAACGCGCACGAAAGATGGTGCTTCAAATTCGCCGAGAGCAAGAAGGGCACGGTGGTGTTGACGCATTATTAAATGAATACTCGCTATCTACAGCAGAAGGTGTGGTATTGATGTGCTTGGCTGAAGCCTTGCTGCGTGTTCCAGACAAAGCCACTCAAGATGAGCTTATTCGTGACAAACTGTCTCAGGGACAGTGGACACCTCACTTGGGGAATTCAGAGTCGTTATTTGTTAACGCATCGGCGTGGGGCTTGTTGTTTACGGGCAACATGGTGAACTATGCCGACAAGCGCAAGAAAGAACAGTTTGGCTTATTAAAACAAACCCTTGGCCGCTTGGGTGAACCTGTTATTCGCCGCGCCATGAACATTGCGATGCGCGTTATGGGTCGTCAGTTCGTTATGGGCGAAACCATTGAAGATGCGGTAGATCGCGCCAAAGAGAAAGAAACCAAAGGGTACGTATATTCTTACGACATGCTAGGCGAAGGCGCACGCACTATGCGCGACGCTGAGCGTTACTACGATGCATACGTAAAAGCAATAAAAGTAATCGGTAAAGCGGCTAACGGACGCGGTCCTAAGCGTTCACCGGGGATCTCGGTAAAGCTTTCTGCTATTCACCCACGCTTTGAATTTTCTCACCGCGAACGCGCCATGGCAGACATTCCGCCGCGCTTGAAAGCGCTGTGTATGATGGCGAAAGAATACGATATCGGTTTAACCGTAGATGCGGAAGAAGCTGACCGTCTAGAGCTTTCTCTAGATATTATTGAAGCTGTATTTCGCGATGAAGACCTGAACGGTTGGACAGGCTTTGGCTTGGCCGTACAGGCCTACCAAAAACGCGCAATCCACGTTATAGAGCACTTACGTGAACTTACCCTAGAGGTAGGTCGTCCGCTAATGGTACGTTTGGTTAAAGGCGCTTATTGGGATACTGAGATTAAGCTTACTCAACAAGCGGGCCTTGAAGAGTTCCCTGTATTTACCCGTAAGTCGTCAACAGATGTGTCATACCATGCCTGTGCGAACCGTCTACTTGAGTATCGCGACACCATTTACCCGCAGTTTGCGACTCACAATGCCTACACAGCGTCTGTTATTGTTGAGCTTGCTGGTGACGACAAAGAAGGTTTTGAGTTCCAGTGTCTGCACGGTATGGGCGATACCCTTTACGATCAGGTGGTAACACAGGATAAAATTCAGTGCCGTGTTTATGCTCCTGTAGGTGAACACGAAGACTTATTGGCCTACCTTGTACGTCGTCTTCTTGAAAACGGCGCGAACTCGTCGTTTGTAAACGCTATCGTTGACGATGAAAAACCGGTTGAGTCTTTGCTTGAAGATCCGGTAGAGAAAACACAACGCCTGAAAGTACGCTATAACAAGTTAATCAAAACCCCACGTGGGCTGTATGCGCCAGAGCGCGATAACTCCCGTGGTCTAGACCTTACCGACACCAATGCGGTAACGGCGCTTAAACACGAACTTGAACGCTGGCAGGATTACTACAAAGTAACCGGTGAAGTGCCAGAAGGTGCGACAGCGGTACTTAGCCCAACTAACCACAACGACGTGGTAGGTTATCATCATTACGCTACGCCTGATGATATGCGCAAGGCATTAGATGAAGCCGAAGCTGGGTTTGAAGCATGGTCTAAACGCGATGTAAGCGAGCGCGCTGAAATACTTAATCGAACGGCAGATGCGCTTGAGCGCCACATGGCTGAGCTTATCGCTATCTGTATGCGTGAAGCCGGTAAAGTAGCGCAAGACAGTATTGATGAAGTGCGTGAAGCCGTTGATTTCTGTCGCTACTACGCGGCGCGTGCAGAAGAGCTTGCTGAAGATCAACGCTTACTTCCTCGTGGTGTTGTGCTTTGTATTAGCCCGTGGAACTTCCCACTAGCCATCTTCTTAGGTCAAGTGGCAGCGGCACTTGTAACAGGTAACACGGTTATTGCTAAGCCTGCTGAACAAACCAGCATTATTGCGCAGCGCGCGGTAGATATTATGCACTCGGTAGGGCTGCCAGAAGACGCACTGAAACTTATTGTATCGCCTGGTAAAGAAGTGGGCGAAACCCTTCTACCAGACGAGCGCATTAAAGCGGTAATGTTCACAGGTTCAACGCAAACCGGTACGTTAATTTCCCAAGTGCTTGCAGAACGTGGTGGCGAACAGGTGCCATTGATTGCAGAGACGGGCGGTCAAAACTGTATGATTGTTGATTCAACTGCACTGCCAGAGCAGGTAGTTGATGACGTGATCCACTCTGGTTTCCAAAGTGCCGGTCAGCGCTGTTCAGCGCTTCGCGTATTGTTCGTACAAGATGAAATTGCTGATGACCTTATCGAAATGCTAACCGGCGCCATGAAAGAGCTTACCGTTGGTGACCCAACGCAGCTTGCTACCGATGTAGGCCCTGTTATTGATGAGAAGGCGCTTAAGAGCCTGACCGATCACCAAGAGTATATGGAAGATAAAGCTAAGCTGCTTTATCGCAATGAAATGCCAGCAGGCTTTGAAAACGGTACTTTCTTTGCGCCGACCTTATATGAAATCAAGAACATTGATGTGCTTGAAAAAGAAGTGTTCGGCCCTGTGGTACATATTGTTCGCTTTAAGTCGAAAGACCTTGATAGTGTGCTAAAGCAAATCAATGGTACAGGTTACGGCCTAACTATGGGCATTCACTCGCGTATTGAAGAGCGTGCTAACGAACTAGCAGCCAAGAGCCGCGCGGGTAACGTATACATTAACCGCAACATGATTGGCGCTATTGTTGGCGTTCAGCCTTTCGGTGGACGTGGATTGTCTGGTACAGGTCCAAAAGCGGGTGGCCCTAACTATCTGCCTCGCTTAATGATGGAACGTGCCACACCTAAGCCATCGCACATTGATGATGTAGACGGTACTGATGCAGCACTTGTAGGTGATGAAAAGATTGCCGAGCGTGCGCACGTGATGATGGATAAAGCGAAAGCGGTAGAAGTGCAGTGGCGTCATACGCCGTTAAATGACCGTATTTCTATGGTACGTCAGCTTCTGGCAAAAATTGCGAAAGTAGACATTGTTGATGAGCTTGCTGATGACTTGAACCGTACGCTTGCGACAGCGCGTCAGCAGTTAACCAGTGTTGAACGCAAGCTTGCCAAGCCTCAAACCTTGCCGGGACCAACAGGTGAATCGAACAAGCTTTACCTAGAGCCTCGCGGGATTTTGGTGTGTTTTGCCGATAAAGAAGTAACCTTTGAATACTGGTTACTGTCTATTGTGACCGCGCTATCAACGGGTAACCCGGTAGTATCAGTTGTGTCTGAAATCTTCTATGAAGAAGCAGTAGAAATTCAAAAGGCTTATTCCAGGTAGCGCGTCTTGCGCATCTAGATACCTTGCTAATGGATGAAGATTTATCTGGCGTGGTGGTCGACTCTGGTACAGAGCGTACTGCGCGTATTACAGCAATGCTGTCATCTCGCGAAGGCGCTATCTTGCCGGTTATCACAGCAGAATATAACGATAACCTTATTCAGCGTTTGATGACCGAAAAAACCATCAGTATTGATACTACGGCATCAGGTGGTAACACATCGTTGATGACCCTAGTTGAAGATGATGAATAAGCGGTAATACTTGCGGTAAATACCGACTTGGCAAGATAGCGATTTAATTGAGAGCTATCTTCACAACATGTCATTCAAAGGCCAGCGCTAAGCTGGCCTTTTTAATACCTTATTCTTACCTTTCTCATTTATTTCTAATTCCTTGCTCTTTCCTTAACCGGACCTTAACCCTGCGTTTGAAATACTCGTGTCAGTTAATTTAAAAAAGCTGCGCATAGACCTTCGAAAGTAGCCTGTGCGCCAAATGATAGGCACAAGTCATGGGCAAGATAAAACTGACGGTAAATAGCATTACCCTTTGCATTTTGCTGTCTGCATGTACAAGTACTGATGACAGAGCGTTGAGCGAATCGGCATCGTCGTCAACGGGTAACAACGTTGTGTGGCAGTCTCAAGCACAGCAACAAGAATCAACACAAACCTTGCTGCTGAATTCGGACACGACGTTAACCGATATCATTGATATCAAAGAGTTACCCCACTTAGCCGGTTACATTGATGAAGCCCTGTCTTCTAATGCTAGTCTGCAGCAGTCGTTAATAACGCTTAGAAAAGCACAAGTAGCCATTGATAGTGCAAAAGCGGATAGGAACCTTAATGTTGACGCGAGCTTCTCTGCGTCAAAAAGTGAAACCACCAATAGCAGTGCATCTACCAGCTCAAATACCAACTCCAGTACGAGCTCTAATTCGAGCAGTCCGAGCTATAGCGCGAGCATGAATGTCAGTTGGGAGCTGGACCTATGGCAAAAAATCAGCGATGGAATAAGTGCAGCAAACTTAGATGCAGCAAGTGCCAGAGCCAGCTATCAGTCTGCCAGAGATTCTCTGGTCGCTAACGTAGTAAGAAGCTATATCGACGTACTCACTCAGCAGCAATTACTGAATATTGAGCAGTCTCGGTTAACGGTACTAGAAAATAACGAAGCCGTTATTTTAAAGCGCTATAGCACCGGGCTGGGAAGCCTAGACGATTTAGATACTGCGCGTACAAGCAGTGCAAATACTCGCGCTACTATTGCCCAATATGAAAATGCACTTTTAACAGCAAAGCGCACGTTGGCCGTACTCTTAGGCAGACAAAACCAATCGCTAAACGAGCTCAACACTCAAGTTAGTTTTCCCGACGTGTTATTGCCGCTAACAACTTTGCCGAAACAGGATCTGGCACGTAGACCCGATCTTCAGGCGGCCTTTTATGCGTTAAAAGCAACAGAGTTTGAAGTCGATGTGGCCTACAAAGCCCTGTTGCCAAGCATTAGCTTGTCTGCATCCCTTTCTGATAATGCCTCTACACCTTCACAAGCTTTGTTTACTAACCCTTTGTGGAGTTTGCTTGGACAGATGACCGCGCCACTGTTTCAGGGGGGCGCTCTAAGGGCGCAAGTTGAAGATGTAAAGCTAACCTCAGCCAATGCCTGGTGGCAGTATCGCGAAACGTTATTAACGGCGGTACAGGAAACCCAAAATGCGCTGGATAGCGAAACCGCGTTGAGTGCTCGAATTAGCCACACCAACGTGGCGTTAGCAAATGCGGAGCGCAGCGTCTCTACCATTGAAGGTCAATATCGACAGGGCCTTGCTGACATCTTGGACTTACTCTCCGTGTATGACACGCGCTTTAACCTACAAGCTCAGGCAGTTGAACTGCACGCCCAGAAATTACAAAACCGAATTGACTTAGGCCTAGCCCTTGGCCTTGGAGTGTCACAATGAGAAACAAACGAATTATTGTAACCTTACTCGCTGCTGCAAGTATTGCGCTAGCGGTTATGTATACCATGATGAATATGGGCGCCCAACATCCCGGCGCAAAACCGCAGACCGAATCAAGGCCAACGTCTCCAGCAATTTCCGCGAATGCTGAGCAATCACAAAATGGCGCTCAGGCAAAGAAACCTGCAGGTGGTGAAAGGCCAGCAGCATTACCTGCTGCCGATAGCGGTGTGAACAGGCTTAACAAGGCAAGCGACACGTCTTCAGTGAATACCACTAATCGCAGCCCAAAGGGAGAACAAAGCGGCAATACTCAGCTGGCTCAAGTAGGCGTTATTGATGTAACCGCCGACAGCTATAACGCTAAGGTGAGGGGGTATGGTCAGATTGTTCCGCAAGATAGTTTGAGCTTAGTCGCACAGGTTAGTGGTCAAGTTACTGATATATCTTCGTCTTTTAAAACTGGTGCCCTAGTGGCAAATAACACGGTATTGGCACGTATTGATGACACCAACTATCAACAGGCGTTAGCAAGTGCAAATGCTACCTATCAAGCGGCTGTGGTAAGTCTGGAAGAAGAGCGATTACAGGGTATTCAAGCGAAAGATGAATGGACACGTTCAGGGCTTGATGGTGAACCTTTATCGGCATTAGTACTGCGTGAGCCGCAGCTAAAGGCGGCTCAGGCCACTTTGGATGAAACCGAGCAAAGTGTAAATTCAGCCAAGCGAGATTTGGCGTTTACCTCGTTACGTGCACCTTTTAATGCATTGGTGGTCAGCCGTGACATTGCGCTAGGGAGCTATGTTCAAGCTGGCAGTGCGGTCGCCACACTCTATTCTGCAGATATTGCCGAAGTGGCTATTGGTCTTTCACCTAGCCAATGGGCTCAACTACCTTCTGGTGATGAAACGCAATTGTCTGGTGATGCCTCCCTTAACTGGCCGGTAACGCTTACCGATACCACTACGGGAAACACCTGGGTTGCCAATATCGTTCGCGCTGAATGGCATCAAAGTGATACAACGCGTCAGCGTAACGCCATAGCGGTTGTTGAGAAGCCGCTGGCGCAATCAACGCCTCTTCTATTCGGCAGCTTTGTGCAGGCAGACATTGAAGGAAGAGCACTCGACAATGTCTGGAAACTGCCGGCTTCTGCTATCTCGCAAAAGCAAGAAGTATGGTTAGTAATGCCATCTACCGGGCAGTTGGCAAAGTTCACGCCTTCGGTTTTGTTTGAAAGCGAAGGTTATGCCTACATCACCCCGCCAAAAACCAGTGAAGTTACGGGCGATATTGTGAGTAATGTTGCGGGAAAAACCTCGGGTAACGCTAGCGACAACAGCATGTCAGAACAGGTTGGCGAAATACGCCAAGCGCTGGTGGTTGCGCGCCCTTTAAACAGCTATCTGGTGAATACCAAAGTATTGCCTGTAGTGGAAGGACAAACAGGAGGGCAAGCTGATGACAAATAATCGAAACGGCGCGCCGTTTGACGGGGGCGAGAGTCCGAAAGGCAATAGGAATGGTGGGAATAACGCCCGGGGAATTATCGCTTGGTTTGCGCAGAACTCAGTAGCGGCCAATTTGCTCATGGTCAGCCTTATTGTGCTTGGCTTGGTTTCCATGAACGATATCCGCAAAGAGGCATTTCCAAGTATGGAGCCACGCTTTGTTACCATTTCAATGACATACGATAGTGGTGACCCTAAACAAGCAGAAGAAGGGATAGCTATCAAAATTGAAACCGCTCTGGAAGCAATTCCGGGGATTAAGCGAATTACCTCTACCTCGAACGCCAGCGGCGCCAGTGTGCAGGTAGAAAAAGAAACCGAATACGATTTAGACACGCTTTTCAACGACATCAAAACCGAAGTAGATAGTATTTCTAACTTCCCGTCAGATGCTGAAAACCCTGTTATCAGCAAAGCACGCCGACAAGAACACGCTATTTGGGTGCAGCTTTATGGTGACGTCGATCACGCTTCGCTTCAATACTTGGGTGAGCAATTAGAGCGAGATTTACTAGCAACAGACGACATTCGCGAAGTCAGTGCAGGTAGCTTTGTCGACCCTATGATGTCTATTGAAATAGACGAAGGTAAGCTTCAAGCCTACGGATTAACGCTGTCAGACGTGGCTGATGCCGTTAACCAGGAGTCGAATACCGCGCTTACAACCAGCTTGCGCAACAAAGAAAAAGTGATTCGTTTAAAAGCGTCTGAACAGTCTTACTGGGCGAAAGATTTTGCCAACATCCCCCTCATTACCGATACCAATGGCGTCATACTCACCGTTGGCGATGTTGCTACAGTGCGCGATATGTTTGCCGACGACAGCTATCACTTGTCACGTTACAACGGTACCAATGGCTATGGCATCCAGGTGCTTATGGACGAATATGGTGACGTAACAAAAATGGTACAGCAGGCTCACGAAGTAGTGGACGCATGGCACGAAAAAGACTTGCTACCTGAAGGCGTAGAGCTTGAAACCTGGTATGACAAAAGCACGCTTATTACCGAGCGATTGACGTTACTTACCAGCAATGCGCTTATGGGCATTGTGTTGGTATTTGTTACTCTTGCCGTGTTTCTAAATTTACGCGTGGCATTTTGGGTGGCGGCTGGGTTGCCCTTTATCTTCTTCGGCACCTTGTACTTCATGACCGACAGCTATACGGGAATGACGTTAAACGAAATGACCACATTCGGTTTTATCATGGCCCTTGGCATTGTGGTGGACGATGCCGTGGTGGTGGGGGAAAGCGTGTACGCCACGCGTAAACAGCATGGCGATACGCTTCAAAACACCATTTTAGGTACCCATAAAGTGGCGGTTCCCACACTGTTTGGTGTGCTAACCACAGTGGCCACTTTTTTCGCATTATCGAACGTATCGGGCGGCTTAGGTACGCTTTATTCTCAGTTCGGCACTATCGTTACCTTGTGTTTGTTGCTGTCGGTGGTGGAATCGAAGCTGATCTTACCTTCTCATTTAGCCCATCTGCCAACCAAGCAAAAAGCGCGGGGGGGATTAGGTGGCGTATGGAACAAAGTGCAGCAAAAAGCGGATGGTGGACTTCAGTGGTTTAATTACCGCGTGTATCAGCGCCTGTTGAAAGTCACCGTAGCGTACCGTTATGCCGCTGTATTGTTGTTTATTGCCTTATTTGTCATGGTGGTTAGCCTACCGCTCACAGGTGCGGTAAGAGTAAGCTTCTTCCCCAGTATGCAGGACGATACGGTTTCGGCCAATATGTCGCTTTACAGCGATGCCAGCTATGGACAGAACGAACGCAACTTAATGCTGCTAGAGAAAAATGCGCTAGAGGCAGACCGCCAATTAACCCAAGAAAACGGCGCAGATAAAAGTGGCATTAGCAGTTTGCAAGTAACGGCGAGTGGCGATCAAAGCGGCACAATCACCATTTCACTTGATGAAGACTCCTCTTATTCTCTTGATGAATTGTCGTCACGCTGGAATGCGTTAACTGGCAATTTAGAAGGCGTAAAAAGTCTAAAAATACGCTCACGCCGAGAGATGGTCGACGGGTTTAACGTTGAAATTAAAAGCATTAACGACGATACCCTGACGGCGGCTAACGATGCCTTTATTGAAGTACTTAACAATATCGATGGTGTATATGCAGTTGAGAGCTCGCTGACACCCGGCGAAGCCATGATGCGCTTTGAACTTACCCCCGAAGGACGAGCGTTGGGGTTGAATACGCAAAGCCTATCGCAGCAACTGTTAAAAGCATTTGGTGGCGAAATTGTTCAGCGCTATTTGCGCGATAAAAACGAAGTAAAAGTGCGGGTGCGTTATCCTGAACAAGACAGAATGAATCCGTCTGATGTAATGAACACGCAAGTGCGTCTGGACGACGGCACCGTAGTACCGCTTTCTGTAGTGGCTAACGTTATTCAAGATGTACAAGAAAAACAGGTGGTACGTATAGACGGCCTACGCGCCCTAACGGTTAGCGCGTCGGTGGATAGCGATGTTATTACCTCTACCGAACTGGTGAATTACTTAAACAACGAGTTTGTTCCTCAGCTATCGCGTCAATATCAGGACTTATCGCTTTATTTTGCCGGTGAGGCTGAGCAGCAAGCTGAAACGCAAAGCTCTATGCAGAGCGTGTTTATACTAGCCTTGTTGTCTATTTTTGCGTTGTTGGCGATTCCGCTTAAATCCTACGTACAGCCGCTTATTATTATGACCGCCATCCCCTTTGGTATAGTCGGAGCCATTATCGGCCACTGGTCGAATGGATTAATGATAAGTCTGCTCTCGCTGAACGGCATATTGGCGCTTAGCGGTGTGGTGGTTAACGACAGCTTGTTGTTGGTTTCACGATTCAACGCTTTGCGAGAAGAAGGTGTGCCGGTGGAAACGGCAGTTATTGAAGCTTGTACCAGTCGCTTACGGGCTGTGTTGTTGACCTCAATAACCACCTTTGTAGGCTTATACCCCATATTGGGCGAAACCTCGGTACAAGCGCAGTTCTTAATTCCGGCGGCTGCGTCGCTGGGTTACGGTATATTGTTTGCCACCGTCATCACACTTTTATTAATACCCGCATTACTGTTAATTTATGACGATGTAAGCCGTTTAATGGCAAAGCATTTGGTTAAACCTTTAACGGAGAGTACGGCTAATGATCCGCGTGTTACTAGTGGAAGATGATATGGGCCTGGCGGGCAATATTATCGACTATTTAGAGCTTGAAGACATGGTATGTGACCACGCTGCAAACGGTGTAGCCGCGTTGTCTCTTATCCAAAAGCATCCGTTTGATGTTGTGGTGCTGGACATTAATTTACCGCGACTTGATGGCTTAAGCGTATGTGAGAGGGTGCGGGAAGATGGTAACGATACGCCTATTATTATGCTAACCGCCCGTGACCGGTTGGAAAACAAGCTAGAAGGGTTTCAAAAAGGCGCCGATGATTATTTAGTGAAACCGTTTGACATGCCCGAACTGGTTGCTCGGGTTTTTGCACTGGCGCACAGGCGTTCATCACAAGTGAAAAAGCTGTGCTTTGGCAACGTAAGTTTAGCAATGGGAAGCGACGTAGTAAGTGTTGAGAACGTGCCTATTAAGTTAAGCCCCACAGCATTTACGCTGCTAAAGGCATTGTTACAGCAACAAGGAAAAGTTATGCCACGGGAGCGTCTTCTCGATGCGGTTTGGGGAGAAGATGCGCCAGAGAGCAATGCGCTTAAAGTGCATCTTCATAATTTGCGTAAATCACTGGTGCAAGCGAATGCCAGCATAGAGGTAAAAGCAGTAGCCGGCACAGGCTTTTGTGTGTCGTTAAAACCAGAACAGTCTAGTTCAGTGCAAAGTACAAGCGCGGAACCAAAAAGTACAAATAAAGGAAACGATCAGTGGTAAATGGCCTTCGCATCAGCTTAAGACGCTACGTCTTGTGGTCGCTATTAAGTTTGGCCGCCGTAGTTATCGTGCTCTTTTCAATACAAAGCAGCGATAGCTTTTTCGATGGTATGGACGGCATGCTGAGAAATACCATGATACGGGCGGCAGAAAGCGCAGAGCTTGATGACAACAAGCATGCTCAAATTCTCGATTTACATGTTTTTGCGAACTACGAGAGTTTGCCTGTCGAAGTGAAGCAGAGCTTTTCCAAAGAGAGCTTTATACCGTTTTCACTTATGAAAGATATCAACAAACCTGATTGGTTTTCCCGTCCTATTTCGGCTCACTTTGCCGTGTTAGTTCCGTTAGAAAATGGAGAATCGCGATATGTTACCCAAGTGTTTGTCGCGCCACCTTCTGACGGCAAAAAACACTTTAGAATAAACCATGTTATTTACAGCGCCATTGTGGGCGTAGTTGCACTGGTTTTGTTTTTTGTCGCCTTGCTTTTTCTTATGCGCAGCGTGTCTCGCCCCATAGAGTCATTGCAGAGGTGGGCGGCGTCTTTGGATGAACAAGAGCTCGATAAGCCTATCCCAGAGTTTCGTTATAAGGAACTTAACGCGCTAGCAGGGATGATACATGGCAGCTTGCAAAACGTGCGCAACACCCTAAATCGAGAACGGGAATTTGTTAACCATGCGAGTCACGAGCTTAGAACGCCGATTGCCGTCATTAGAAGTAGCGCGGCATTACTGCACAGAGTGATCGATAGTGAAAATACTAAAGGCAATAACGCGCTTGCGCGGGTGGATCATGCCTCAAAAACCATGGCAGATTTGACCGAAACTCTACTTTGGTTAGGAAGAAATGAAGAAGCAGCTTTACCCAAAGAAAAGGTTAACCTTAAAGCAATGGTTGAGGCTCTAAGCCAAGATTTAATGTATTTGTTGTCGGGAAAAGACGTGAGTGTGCAGCTGAAATTGAGCGATTGTGAGTTAACGCTGGCGAAAACGGCGAGCGAAATTGTGATCGGAAATGTGATTCGAAACGCTTATCAGCACACGCAGCAAGGAAGAGTCACAATAAGTCTTTCAGATGCAACGCTCACCGTGCTCAACGAAGAGGACGGCCTTGAAGAAGAGGCGCTTAACGAAAAAGGCCAAGCGACTTTATCTGCGCCGACTATCAGTGAGTTAGATGGCGGATTTGGAATAGGGTTAAAACTCATTGATAAGCTTTGTGCGAAGCTTAAATGGGGTTATGCACATGAGAGGATAACAGCCCGAGGTTCACATGATGACCAAGGTGATGTTTCTCGTATGACAATAGGGTATAGAGTGGTGCTTACAGTACGATAATAGGCGCATATAACTCATCAAAGTGTTTGCACGTTGTCACTCCTAATCCATTTACCGAAACGAGCCCAATAGAAAACGCCGATGCTAACATCGGCGTTTTCGTTTTTTAGCGTCCAGCTTTAAAACCTACACTACATCCATTCGCTGTTTCTACGCTTGCGTTTAGGAAGGTAAGTGAGCATTACACCAAGCAATATCCCCACGCCTGCCACTATGCCACCGCGAGTAAACCAGGTAACAAGCTCGTCTTTATTAGCGCTTTCAACCTTAGCCGTTAAACGAATAATTTGAGACGCTTGCTCGTCGTTTGTGGTGGTAAGTTTAGACACCTTTTGGCGAGCATCGTTAAGCTGCTGACGAAGTTTGGCATTTTCTGATTGTGCAGCTTGAAGTCCACTTTGGCTCTCAGCTAGCTTCTCACTTATGATTGGCAATTGCTCGGCTTGCGACATGGTATTAGACACAAACTTACTTTCAACCCAGCCTTTACGTCCTTCGTTGTCGGTAATTTGGGTAAATAGCACAGTAATAGGTGTGCCTGCTTCAATTGAACCTAGAATACGGTAGTTACGACCAGGTCCAGTATGCATAAAGATAAACAAGTCATCTCTTATGTAATGCGAAGAAGACGCTTCTAAATCAGCGGTATCTTGTAGCGAAAATGCTTGAAAAGAGCATGCAATAAGGGCTGCTGCTAACCACTTTCGAATCATATGAAGTCCAATTTTAGAATTTAAAACGTGAAGATGGTATTGGTTGACCGCGATAAAGGCAAGTTTGTTCCACTTTTGTCTAATTAAAGCATCTTGTTTCATGGCGCCAGCATTGCGAAAAGTAAGCGACAAAGGTAAGGTGTCAGCATCATAAGCTGTGCCTAGCGCAACCATGTCAGAAATAGAATTAAAATTTGTAACGGGTGACAACGCCCACCATGCGTTTAGTCAACGTGTACTTCCTCTTTTCGAAAAAAACAGTATTCAGGTTAACTCTCATCGTGAAATGCGCCTTGAGAACGACTATTACGATACCGATAAGCTCGATTTTCAAAACAATAAAATGGGCTTTCGTGTTCGAGGTAACAATGGTGAATACGAACAGACGCTAAAGACTAACGGCGTGGTCAGCGGTGGTCTGCACAAACGCATGGAATACAATGTGAGCCTTGATAATTCAAGGCCCGACCTCACGCTATTTGAAGCCAGCGCTTGGCCCCAGGATTGGGACGTGGCGGCAAAAAACACGCGTCTATCTAAACAGTTTAGCACTCACTTTACTCGCAATGCCTATGTGGTTAGTGTGGGTGAAAGTGTGGTTGAGATTGTGCTGGACTGTGGCGAAGCAAGTACAGAAAAAGCCAGTTCCCCAATCAACGAAATAGAGCTTGAATTGATGTCAGGTGATATCAACAGTTTGTTTACGTTGGCGGTGCTAATAAACGACAACATGCCGGTACGCCTTAGTGATGTATCAAAAGCGGCGCAGGGATATCAATTACTTCACGGGTTTAACGCTAAAGTTCGACACCTGCCAGATTTCCTTGCGCTTGAAGACACAACCACCACGGAAGAAGCATTTAGCCACGCGGTTCAAACTGCATTGGCGCATTGGCAGCACCACGAGCATGTGTTTTGCGAAAGTGGCTCAATAAAAATGCTGGCTGAAGTTGCTAAAAGCGTACGTTTGTTACTGCAAAGTGTATCGCTTTACTTGCCGGTTCTGCAGTGCCCTGAGCTACTAGCCCTGCATAAAAAGCTGGTCACCCATGCGCAAAAGTGGGGCTGGCAAGACGACTTACAAAGTTTGCGTTACTTGCTCTCTAAAAAGAGCATGTTTAACAAAACTCTCAGCAAACATCCTGCAGTAGTAAGCTATTTGCAAGGACGACAAACAGGTTTAATGCAGGCTCATGAGCCCGAAAAGCTGTTTTTCGACAACGATGCCACAGACATTAAGCTACACGCCATAAGTCTTATTCAGAATAAGCCGTGGCAAAAAGTCGCAACGGGTTTTGATCATCCCGTGCTTGATCATGCAAAAGGCTGGCTGTCGCAAGGTTGGCAAACTGTACAGCAAAGTATGCCGCTAAATAAAACCATGGGGCCTGCCAATTACAGCGCTGTAGAAGTAATGCTTAGGCAGACATTATGGAGTGGATTTCTGCTGGGTGACTTGTTTGTAGAAGAGCGGGGTAATTTTCGCGCACCGTGGTTAGATTTGCTCACTGGTATTGATGAGCTGAATGCGCTGCTTATGTTAAAGCAGTCGATAGACGACGCCGAAGTAGACTCCCATGACGAAGTGCGTAAATGGACAGCAGAGAAACTCAGCACGCTTATTCGAATTATGGAACGAACTCGCACAGTGGCTATGCAACGTGACGTTTACTGGTAATTGTTTTCTATGCATATGTGGTTACTGTAAACATGCACGGTAAAGGCAACTCGAATCTCAAGGATGGAGGGCGCTGATGACCTCAGCCATAAATGACTATTTCCTTTACGCACTGCTTGGCATTTATGCCATTGGCTTTGTGCGTCTGTTCGTTCAAAAAGTCAATTTACGCAGTGGACGCTGGCTAACGGCAGCGTTTTTGTGCTGGCCTGTATTTATGCTGGATGAGTGGCTTCGTATGGCAAATGCCACAGGGCTGGCTAATATCTACGGGCTATCAGAAGTATTTGCTGTTATCGCGATTACGTGTTGTTACCGCGCAATAAAGCCCATGCTGTTAGCTTATCCTACGGCACGAAAGCGGCTGTGGTGGCCTGTCGTGATGACCGGCGTTTTTCAGTGCGCCATTCTCCTAATACCCGTAGACGATAAGCAGCAATGGCTCTCATCGTCTCCTCATGGTCAGCCTCTGCTATTGTGGCCTGCCTACATAGCATCACTGTTAACGGGGTTTAGCGTGTTGCTCATAGGTATTCTTATTACCGAGCATATTCAAATGTACCATAGGCACTTACCAGAGCAGGCGGTGGATATAAAAAACCTGAAAATGCCTAGGCTTGCCGGAGTAATGGGGAGCTTGGTTGGCGTTGCGTTTATGAGTATTTTACTTGTGACGGCCGCAACATTCGGCTTCTTCCCTGTTCCTTTTTGGGAAGGGTTTCATCATCTGATGATTGGAACGGCAATTCTAGTTGTACTGTTTTCACTAACCTTTATACGACGGACGTCCCCGTCGCCACTCGATTACGAACGCTTAGATGAAGGCAAAGCAACGCCTTATGAAATTAGCAGTATTATTTCTAAAGCAGAACGCTACACCATAGAGTCAAAGGCGTACAAGGTTCGCTTCCTTACCCTCAGTGAGTTTTGTAAAGGGGCAGATATCGACCCCACCTCGCTCGCATTGGCCTTGCAACTTACCGAAAAGAAAAACTTTAGACGTTTCATTTTCCACTACCGCTTAGAGTACGCCAAGAATGTACTGCTGCGCAGCGACGCTAAACTTGAAGCCGTGGCAAAACGCATGGGGATAAATTCAGAAAAGTTTTTGAGTGAGTATTTGGTTAAACACCTAAACTCCACGCCGCTAAGATAAACAAGAGTGTTGTGCTAGACGTTGAGTTCGCGTTAGCCACCAAATGCATTTATCAATATTTGATGGGTGAAGGTTTTACGTAAATAAAAGCCGCGAGGACGGGTTTTGATACGCTGACCTTCTGGCCCCAACGCGTCGGTGAGCACTTTCCCGTTTGCTGCCTTAGGACGAATGTGTAAGGCCTCGCCTTGACGAGAGGTGATCGACTCGACCTGTCCAGTTGCAATTTGCTCGACCAGTTCCTCCCAATCGTGTCTCAATACCGCATCTTCGTGTTCATTCGGTCGCCAGTAGAAGCCTGTTGCTACCCGCCTATGGGCCAGCGGAATAGCTCTGTCACCTTCAATAGGTAGCCACAATACCTGCTGTAGTTTGTTTCGCACGTTAGACGTTTCCCATGTAATGCCGGGCGTCATCAAAAGCGGGGCAAAACAAACGTAGGTGGTTTCTAAGGGGGAAAAATGGGCGTCGATGGGAATGGTTTTAAGTTCGATACCAAGTTCAGGAAAGTCCTGTTGAGGCTTCGAACCTGCACTCGCGCCCAGCCACTTCTCTATCAGCATGCCTGGCCACCCCTTATGACGTTGTAAATTGGCCGGAATGGCTACATTTGCCATGTCCGCAAGCTCTCCAAGCGTCAAGCCTGCTATCGCATGACAACGAGCTAAAAGGCTATCTGGAGATGACGGGGGAGACGCTGGTGGCTGCATAAATATGGTTAATTTCCTGTTTGAAAAGCGGGTACGAATATTAAGACTATGATTGGAGCATAGTTTGTGGAAGAATGAAAACATATAACAGTATAGTGTGCCCGGGAGTCTATGTGATAGATGCCGATGGATTCCGTGCGAATGTGGGCATAGTGATTTGCAACAAAGTCAACATTCATGGCAGTTCCCTCAAGGCGGAATTGATGAAGGGGAATCTGCTGAACAAGCTATGTACCGCGAGCTTCACGAAGAAGTAGGGCTGACACCGAAAGATGTCACTATTTTAAGTGTTACCCGTAACTGGCTTAGATATAAGCTGCCTAAGCGATTAATTCGACAAGGCAGCAACCCTGTTTGTATAGGACAAAAACAAAAATGGTTCTTGTTGCAGCTCGATTGTAATGAGCGAGACGTTAATGTACTTAAAACAGGTCATCCTGAATTCGATGACTGGAGGTGGGTAAGTTACTGGTATCCAATAAGAAACGTTGTATCGTTTAAGCGCGATGTATACAGACGAGTAATGAAAGAGTTCTCGCCTGTAGTTATGTCTGCGCAGCATCGGCCTCAACAGCGCCAAAACACAGCGCCACACAAACGTGGCAAGAAACGCAGGCGTGGATAAGCGTATGCGAAGTTCAGGTACGCAAGAAAGAGGTGTGCAATATTGCGGTGTGCGGAGTAAGCAGCGAGTAAACTGCGAGTAAAAAAGGAAAAACCGGTGAGCCCTCAGAGCCAGCAAGGAACAATGTTAACCACGTTAAAGCGTATCGTGCAGGAAATGAATCAAATTCCTGCTCTCGATACGGCGTTGTTTAGGCTAGCCTCGCGGGTTAAACAGACCCTAGATGTCGATTCATGCTCTATTTACCTTGCCGATTACGACACCCAAGAATTTATCCTTAAAGCCACTGACGGACTACATCCCGATGCAGTCGAGCAGGTACGCATTGGCTTCTCAGAAGGGCTTATCGGGCTGGTAGGTCAGCGGGAAGAGCCCCTTAATATCGTTAATGCTCATAGCCATCCTCGATTCAAACATTACCCCGAAGTTCAGGAAGAAAACTATAACGCCTTTTTAGGTACGCCTATTATCAACCAACGGCGTGTGCTTGGTGTTATTACCCTTCAGCAATCACAAATGCGCCGCTTCAGTGAAGACGAAGAAGCATTCTTAGTCACCCTTGCTGCGCAGCTCGCGTTAGAAATAACCAATGCTGATATTCGCGGGGCTTTGACGCTGTCAAATTCGAACGACAATACTGCGCGGCAAAAAAATGTGCGTGGTATCGCGGGTTCTCCAGGCCTTGCTATTGGCAAGGGAGTGTCTCCAGACAAATCTATTAACCTTAAAAACTGGGTCGTAAAGCGCACGCAATCTCCTCAAGATCAAATTCAACTCTATCGCAAAGGGGTTGAAGTTACGCGAGGTCATGTCGATGCGTTATCGAAGCGGTTAGATGACGGCATTCCCGACGATGTTAAATCCATTTTTCAGCTATATCATCATCTGCTAGATGCCAACAGCCTTGGGCGGGAAGTAGAAGAAAAAATTCGCCAAGGTTGGGATGCGGCGTCTTCATTAAAAATGGTTGTAGAAAGCTATGCCGCACGCTTTCAAGCAATGGACGACCCTTACATGCAAGAGCGTGCCATTGATATTGTCGATTTATCCGACCGTATTCTTGCCAACATTTTGTATGAAGCGAATGGCAAAAAGGTTACTGAAAAAACGATAACCGAAGCCAGTATTCTCGTAGCTGATGAAGTCTCAGCGCCTATGCTTGCCGAATTTCCAAGAGGTAAGCTAAAAGGCATTATTTCTATTCGCGGTTCAAATAACTCTCACGCGGCAATATTGGCTAGAGCCATGGGCGTGCCTGCAGTGATGGGCTGTCAAAACGTCACGCCAGCACTACTCGAAGACAAAGAGATTTTGCTTGATGGGTATTCAGGCGAGGTCATTGTATCGCCTGAACGTAACATCAAGTCTGAATTTATACAGCTCATTGAAGAAGAGTCGGCCATCGCAGAGAAAATTGACGCCGAGGCTGATAAACCTTGCGAAAGTGTTGATGGCTGTAGAATGTCTCTTTATATCAATGCTGGCCTTTCAGCTGAAGTCGAGCTAAACGCTGAACAAATTGGCGCGGGTGTAGGGCTTTATCGCACCGAGATCCCCTTTATGTTACGCGAGCGTTTTCCTTCAGAACAAGAGCAAGTAAAGCTGTACCGCCAAGTGCTTGAGGCCGCGCCTTCATTGCCTATCACTATGCGTACTCTCGACGTAGGAGGCGATAAGCCACTACCGTACTTCCCCATTAATGAAGAAAACCCATTTTTGGGGTGGCGAGGCATCCGCCTAACCCTTGATCATCCAGAAATTTTCTTGGTTCAGGTTCGTGCCATGCTGCGTGCAAGTGTAGGCCTAAGCAATTTGCAAATTATGCTGCCTATGATCTCCACCGTATCTGAAGTGCAGGAGTCTAAGCGGCTAATTAATCAGGCATATTATGAAATTTGTGATGAGATTGCAGAGTCAGGACAAACGTTAACCAAGCCTAAGTTAGGTATTATGCTAGAAGTCCCGTCGGTACTTTATCAGCTACCTCAATTAGCAAAGCACGTGGATTTCTTTTCGGTAGGCAGTAACGACCTGACCCAATATCTGCTCGCGGTGGATAGAAACAATACGCGGGTGGCAGGGCTCTACAACAGCTATCATCCTGCGGTATTAGGGGCGCTTTACGACGTGGTTCAAAAAGCCAATCAAAATCAAGTGCCCGTGACTATCTGCGGTGAAATTGCAGGTGAGCCAGCTGGAGCATTACTGCTAATGGGAATGGGTTATCGCCGCCTAAGTATGAACGGCTTTAACTTAAGAAAAATAAACTGGCTAATTAGAAAAGTCACGCTGGATGAATGTAAGCAGTTACTGTCATTGGCGCTCACCTCTGTTAGCCAAGAAGAAGTTTTTGTGCACTTGAATCAATATCTTGAAACCAAGGGCCTGGGAGGCCTTATCCGAGCAGGTGCTTAAAGAATGGATCCATTAGTTGTAATAGTTCTTAGCTGCCTTATTTTAGGTTCTGTGGTAGGTGTTCTGGCGGGTATGCTGGGCATTGGCGGTGGGCTTATCATCGTTCCTGTGTTGTCGTATTTGCTTATACATTTCATGGGAATGACCACTGAAACCGTAATGCCTGTCGCTATCGCTACCTCATTATCTACCATCATCTTCACAGGAATGTCGTCGGCCTTCGCGCATTACAAACTGGGTAATATTCAAAGGCATGTTGTGCTTTACACAGGCTTAGGTATTGCTTTTGGCGCATTTGCCGGAGCTCAGGTAGCAAGCCATATTTCTGGTGAACTGCTTAAAGATGTGTTTGCGGTGCTGGTTATTTTAATTGCGATGCAGATGATATTTGGTAAGCAAAAAGCCTCAGAAAATGACGCATCAAAAGGCACGCTTGCGACTGTTGGTGGTGGAGCTGGCTTACTAAGTGCACTTATGGGTATTGGTGGCGGTGCATTATTGGTACCTGCGCTGGTATGGTTTCGTGTTAATGTACGGGCGGCAATTGGCTGTGCTGCCTTTTGCGGACTTATTATTGCCGTTTTTGGTACCACGAGTTTTATTGTGGCCGGTTACAATGCGATAGATGTACCAGAACATAGTTTAGGTTATGTGTATTTACCTGCAACAGCTGGTATTGTTGCCACCTCTATGTTTACCGCAAACATAGGTGCAAAGCTTGGGCAGCGAGTAAATGTTCGTGTGTTAAAAGCGATGTTGGCGTGCTTACTCGTGTTGGTGAGCATTAGAATGATTTTAGGAATTGAATAAAGTAATGGAACAGAGCAGTTATCTGGTATTTCCCAGTATCGACCCCGTTATCTTCAGTGTCGGTCCGTTAAGTGTCCGCTGGTACGGCCTTATGTATTTGGTGGGCTTTATCGCCGCGTACCTATTGGCACAAAAGCGTCTTTCACAAACCAACTGGAGCCGTGAGCAGTTAAGCGACCTGCTTTTCTGGAGCTTCGTTGGCGTAATATTAGGCGGTCGAATAGGCTATGTGCTTTTCTACCAGTTTGGTATGTTTCTCGACGATCCCTTGTACTTATTCAAAATTTGGGCTGGTGGAATGTCCTTCCACGGCGGGCTTTTAGGGGTGCTAACAGCCTTATTCTGGCGCGCCAAGTGTATGAACACGACCTTTCTTCGACTAGGGGACTTTGTTGCCCCGTTAGTACCCATCGGCTTGGGTGCTGGACGCATAGGTAACTTCTTAAACGCTGAACTTTGGGGGCGTAGCACCGATGTGCCTTGGGCGGTCATTTTCCCCAACGCGGGTAATATCCCCCGTCACCCATCACAGCTTTACGAGTTTGCGCTTGAAGGCGTACTACTCTTTATTATCCTATGGCTATATTCTGCCAAAAAGCGTCCAGTAGGGGCGGTCAGCGGCTTGTTCTTACTTGGTTACGGCACCTTCCGATTTATCGTAGAATACTTCAGGGAACCCGACGCACATATTGGCTTATATCAAATGGGACTAAGCCAAGGGCAACTTCTTTGTTTACCTATGATAGCTTTAGGAATAGGATTAATAGCCCGTGCTTACATGCGCGGAAAAGACCATGTTGAACAGCAAAAAATATAAGAATAACGATGAAAGAATATCTCGCTCTAATGCGCCATGTACGTGATACGGGTGTGAAAAAGGAAGATCGAACTGGTACAGGTACGTTAAGTGTATTCGGCTATCAGATGCGTTTTAATTTACAGGAAGGTTTCCCCTTGGTGACAACAAAGAAGTGTCACCTTAAATCCATTATTCACGAATTGCTTTGGTTTCTTAAAGGCGAGACAAACATCGCTTATTTGAAAGAGCACGGGGTGAGTATTTGGGACGAGTGGGCTACCGAAGAAGGCGAACTTGGTCCGGTTTATGGACACCAGTGGCGCAGTTGGGATCGCGGTGATGGCACTTCGGTAGACCAGATTGCCGAAGTGGTTGAGCAAATCAAAAACAATCCAGATTCTCGTCGACTTATCGTTAGCGGCTGGAACCCTGCGGTACTCCCTGATACCAGTTATTCTCCTAAAGAAAATGCAGCGATGGGCAAGCAAGCACTGCCACCCTGCCATACACTTTTCCAGTTTTATGTATTAGACGGTAAGCTTAGCTGCCAGCTTTACCAGCGAAGCGGCGATATTTTCTTGGGCGTTCCGTTCAATATCGCAAGTTATGCTTTACTGACCATGATGATGGCGCAAGTGTGTGATTTAGAGCCCGGCGATTTTATTCATACGCTAGGCGATGCGCATTTGTATTCAAACCATCTTGAACAGGTAGAGCTACAGCTTAGTCGCGAACCGTTTGCGCGTCCAACTATGGAAATTAACCCAGAGGTTAAAGACATTTTTGGGTTCTCTTTCGACGATTTTACGCTTAAAAACTATCAGTCACACCCACACATTAAAGCCCCTGTAGCTATTTAAGGAGTTACCATGAGTACTCCGATATTGATTTGCGATGACTCAGGCTTCGCAAGGCGCCAGATGGCGCGCAGTTTACCTGATGGGTGGGACGTGGATATTTCGTTTGCCGAGAATGGTGAGCAAGCCCTCGCGCTTGTTCGCGAAGGCAAAGGCGATGTGGTGTTTCTCGACTTAAACATGCCGGTAATGGACGGTTATCAAACCATGGAAGCCATTCGCCAACAGGATCTTCCTTGCTTGGTGGTTGTCGTTTCCGGTGATGTACAAGCGCAAGCGCGAGAAAAAATGCTCGCTCTTGGTGCCCTGGATTTCATAAGAAAGCCAATTGATAACGAAAAACTCAGCCACATCCTAGCCTCTTACGGGATTTACAGTGGCGAGAGACATTCTTCTGGCGCGAGCTTACAAAAAGCGCAAGACGATAGCGACTCAAATGCCGTTTTAGCCAAGCGCCAGATGAGTAAAGAAGATCAATTAGACGCATGCCGTGAAATGGTCAATATTGCCATGGGGCGTGCGGGTGAGAATCTTGCTCAACTGCTAGGTGAATTTATTGATTTGCCTATCCCAAACGTCAACTTAATTGAAAGCAACGAACTGTCTATGGCGGTTGCGGAAATTAATCGTAACGACAGTGTGTCGGCAGTTTCAAAAGGCTTTATTAGTGAAGGTATAAGCGGCGAAGCGCTGGTCATTTTTACCGACACAAATTCTCAAAACATCGTTGAACTATTAAAGTATCCGCCGTCAGCTTCCTCAGACCAACTAGCGCTAGAAGCACTAATGGATGTTTCCAATATTCTTATCGGGGCCTGTTTAAACGGTTTGTCAGAGCAGTTAAATGTCGCCTTTAGCCACACGCATCCGGTGCTACTGGGGCAGCACCAAGGACTATCAACGCTTTTAAGTGATAACGTGCAGCGATGGGGCAAGCTCATGGCTATCGAAATAGGTTATGCCATTAAGGCCAGAGATATTTCCTTTGACCTGCTGTTGCTATTTCCTGGTGACGCCATGAACCATATCTATTCTCGGCTGCTCGATGATGACGCTGTCACACAAGACAAGGAAAGTATATGAATGCATCAACAGACGCACTTTCCACCGGTGCTTTAGCTAATTCTTCTCAAGTACCCGCAGAGCTTCTCGATTCCATTGAAGTGGGCATTGCAGTGCTAGACCGCAACTTCAACGTTCAAGTGTGGAACAAGTTTCTTGAAAACCATGGTGCAAAGAAAGCGGAAGCAATCATTGGAGACAGTCTTTTTTCTCATTTCCCGGAAATAGAGGAAAAGTGGTTGAGAACCAAAGTCGACCCTGTGTTCAATTTGAAGAGCCCGGTGTTTATTATTTGGGAACAGCGCCCTTACTTGTTTAAGTTTGGTTGTAATCGTCCTGTAACCAGCGCTGCAGAGTTCATGTACCAAAATGTGACCATGTTCCCTATTGTTGATAAGCGCGGCAACGTAGAGCGGTTTTGTATGCTTGTTTACGATGTCACTGAGCAGGCGCTTGGTAAGCGTGGAATGGAGCATCTTAACGAAGAGTTGAAAACAGCGAGCCGCGTGGACGGTTTAACTGGGCTATATAATCGTCGCTACTGGCAGGAACGCTTTGATGAGATGCACAAACTTTGTGTGCGCCGAGAAAAGCCAAGTACTGCGCTTATGCTCGATATCGACCATTTTAAACGTATTAACGATACTTATGGTCATCAGGCTGGGGATAAGGTGATTAAGATGTTAGCAGCGCTAATTAAGCGCTGTGTGCGGGAAACCGACCTTGCAGGGCGCTACGGCGGAGAGGAATTTGCCATTATTCTGAATGACTCTTCGGTTGAAGATGCCAAGATAGTTGCCGAACGTATCCGACAATTAGCAAAGCGTTTAGTGGTAGAACACGAAGGTGAGTCAATAAGTTTCACTGTTAGTTTAGGTCTTGCACAATTCTCTCCTGACTTTAAAGGAGCGATGGCATGGCTTGAGTGTGCTGATCAGGCGCTTTATGAAGCAAAAGAAAACGGCCGAAATCAATATCGCATTTATGCAGCGCCTGGCGCATTATAGCGCTAGGCGTAGGGTGTTTTTGAGCTCTTGAAAGGTAACAGGCTTCACTAAGTGGTATCGAATACCTGCCTGCAGCGACGCTTCTTTATCGCTTCTGTGAGCATTCGCAGTAAGGGCGATGATTGGAAGGTCAGGGTGACCTTCTTTCATTATTTTAGCGACTTCCAAGCCATTGATATCTGGTAAGTTGATATCCAGCAGTACACAGTCAAACGCATTTTCACTCACTCTAATAATAGCGTCGTCACCGGTGTAACTCACGGTAACTTCGTGACCCATACATTGCAGCATATACCCCACCATTTCTGCATTAATGGGCTCGTCTTCTACCAGTAACACGTTGGCCTTTTTCGTTGTTTCAACAACTCTTGCGTTACTTGCTGTGAGGTGATGGAGCGCATCTACAAACCGGTTTCTATCTATGGGTTTTACAAAGCTTTGATAGATGGGGAGTTCACTGTTTGCAATAATGTTGGCAATATCTGGGGTTGCTGACAGCACAATAACGGGCGGTACCCGTTCACCAAAAATCGCCTTGAGCGTCCTCACTAGCTCAAGACCATTCATGCCCGGCATATACAAATCGGCAATAATGCCTGAAAACTGGAGTATTTCTTCGTGCAGATTGAGCAAGTTCGCACCAGATGAAAACGTGCGTGCGCTAAAGCCCTCTTTGGTAATAATTGATTGTAAATGCAGCCTAGATATCTCTAAATCGTCAACTACGGCGAAGGTCGCATTAGACGGTGCTGAATTTGTAGCGGGAAGGTCCTCAATAGGTTTCAGAGGCAGTAAAATTTTAAACTCTGTACCAACTCCAACTGTACTGGTTACCTGTAGTGCACCGCCCAGCTTATCAACGCTGCGTTTAGCTACAGACAAGCCAATTCCTGCCCCCGGGAAGCGCTGACCAGTTGAGTGTTCACCGCGATAGAAGCGTTCAAACATGCGCTTTTGCGTCGCCTCATCAATTCCTATTCCAGTATCACTAATTATAATAACGAGAAAAATCCCTTGGTTTTTCACCAAGGTTGTAACGGTGACGTCAATCAGTCCATTAGCCGTAAATTTAACGGCGTTATCAAGAATGTTAACTACTACTTTAGAAAGGACGACAGGATCCGTTTCTGCGTAATGGGGCACACTGTGACTACAGTGCATATTAAATTCGATTTTTTTGTCTTTTACGCGTACAGAAAACGGCGAGATACATTCGTCGAGCAAGCTGATTAGGTCGACATCTGAAAAGTGCAAGTCGTCTTCAGTGTTATTGGTTAATACATCGGTAAGGTTGTTGGTAAGATTAAGAAGTCGATAGCTGGATTGTTCAGCCTGCTGAATTAGTCTGGTGCGCTGCTCTTCCATGTTAGGAATAAGTTCAAGAGCACTGATAATTGCACTTATTGGCGCTCTGAATTCATGACTAATCAGTTGCAAAAACTCTTTGTTTTGCAAATCTCTATCGTCATCCACAACGGCAAGTCTCAACTTCGATTTACCAAACTTTTTAGGCGACTTGTTTGCGTTACTTTTGTAAAAAAAACATGCAATAAAATACCAAAGTACAATGACGACTGCGCCCAAAATAGTAGTGAGAAGCATCTTATTGCGCAACGCCTGAATACGCAGTAACAACGCGTTTTCTTCCGCCTGCATGGCATTGACCATAGGCAGCAGGCTAAATTGCTGCTGAATACGTTGAGTTGCATCGTCTGTCGGCAACTCAATAAGAGTATAAAGTAAATCTAGTGTGGTTTGCGCGACCTGCCGTGCAGACGCGCTATTCAATCCTTCTTTTGCTATTGCAAAGTCTCTCTCGGATAAGACGGTGGGCGAGATAGCTTGACCTGCACTACTGCGAAGGTATTCTGATATATCTTGAACGGTGACCTGTAGCTCGCGCTTTAAAATAGTATAATTCGCGGGGCCAGAAAACGCGCTGCTCTCCACCTGAAACGTAAACTGATTGATACTAGACTCAGTGGCAAGAATATTGTCCTCTAAATAACTCTGCTGCTTTAAGGCTGCTATGAGAGCTTGTTGTTTGCTCATCAGCGCGATTAAAACCGCAATGACAACCATAGCGATCAACAGTGCTGTAACACTCACTTTTGAAAAAGTGAATGTCCGCGAAATTGATGATGATTTGCGCTGCGACTGGCCAGCCTGGTTTGAGCTCACGTTCATCCTTGCAAGTAATATGCGGTAGAGATACCTACCTTAAATGTAGGCAACTAACGCTAACTTGCAAGGAAGTAGAATAAAATTACGGTGACTCAACGCGCTTTATGTGGTGCCTAATTGAATACAAAAAGCAAAGGCTGGGAATTACCATGACTGCTGTGAGAATAAAGAACAAGCTCCAATTGCCTTCAAGACTATCTACAACAAAGCCGCTGCTAGAAGCGACCAAAGTTCTGCCTGCAACACTCAGGGAGGCCATGAGTGCGTATTGGGTTGCACTAAACGCCCGATTACACAATAGTGAGATAAACGCGACCATGGCAACGGTGCTCCAAGCCCCTGTAAAACCATCGACAATAACGGTTATGGCTAAAAGAGATGTGGAAGGGCCTGTTTGCGCGATCAGTGCAAATAATAAATTAGACGCGGCCATGGCCACACCCGCAATCATTAATCCGCGGTAAATACCGTAGCGAATGTTAACCAATCCACCTAACAGTGAAAACACGATGGTTACCCACCAGTTGAGCAATTTTGAGTAAGTAGCGATATCGCTATTAGAAAAGCCAATTTCTTTATAAAACACGATACTCATGCGGCCTAGAAAGGCTTCACCGATTTTAAATAGAAAGATAAACAGTAAAAACGACGCCGCTAATTTAACGCCATTTCGATTGAAAAATTCGGCGAATGGCGTGACCAGAGTAGTTTGTATCCAGTGAAAAACGGGAGACTGCTTTGTATCTTTGGCTGTTATCTTTTCAAGCAAGGCTTCGCGGTCAATTTGTGGCTCGTTCGCTAAATACGTGGCGCACATTAATAAAGCCATGAGAGCACCGAGTAAAAGATAAATGTTTGGCCAAGTCCAAGATGTCATGTCAGCCAAGAAGAACGGGATAGCACCAAGCCCGCCATAACCTGTCCACCAGCCAGCGGTGGCTACTGAAGACGCAGCTGACATGCCGTCTTTGTCGTCTTGGGCAATACAGTCAATGCGAAAACCATCGATGGCGATATCTTGCGTGGCTGAGGCAATAGCAATAAGCAAACCGACTAATGCAACATAAAACAAATCTTGGTCTGCAGTGAGTTGAGACATCACTAAACACAGCAAAACTACACAGCCTTGCATAGCGAAAATCCAACCTCGTCGTTGACCTAATAGTGGGGGCTTGATTTTGTCGACAAGCGGAGACCAGAGGAAATTAAAAGAGTATGTCGCGAAAATAATGCCGAATAAGCCGATGGCCGAGCGAGACAAACCTTCATCTTTGAGCCAAGCAGATAGCACTGAACCAATCATGATCCAAGGGAAGCCACTGGAAATGCCGAAAAGAAATATACTGAGGTATCGTTTGTCGTTAAACGTTTTTAAAGCGTTGAGCAAAACTGCGGCCTTAGGCAAGAATACAAAAGCATATTGAGCCATGAACCACAGTGAGAAGCAATAACGCGTTGAAGTGAAAGTTTTACTATGGACGAATGCCTACGCAGTCGAGTGGGCAATGACCCAAACCTTCAAGGAAATTCACGCAGTTATTTAGTTCATCTACAAGAAACTGGTCGTTAATTAGCTTATCTTCATTCCAATAATGCACTTGGTGAAGTAAATGCCAAAAAACTCGTTCTTTTTGTGTATAGGGCTGCGTTAAGGTGTAATCAATTTGCCCCCATTCTTCCATACTATCCCAAAAGAATAGCTCGATCTCCTCGATAGGAAGCTCTCCTTGCCAAAATGCTCTCAAATAGAAACACAGCTGCTTTGCTTTGTTATCTACGAAATCTTGAACACTCACAAGTAACTCAACCGTTTATGTTTGCTAAAAGTATTATAGTTCATAACAATCTTACTGCTTAGGACAGAGGCTTGCTATTTACACCATTAAATTTACGTAATTGTTTTGGATACTAATTTAGCGTAATCGGTAAATTATCGAATTACCAGCCTAGGTGGCGAGTCCAACCAATAGTACTATTTGCAACTATCTGAATATGAGGGGGTTTCTGAAACTCCTTTATACTAAAGGCTAATAAATTGCTGGGGATAATTATTTGCCGATAGTGCATTTTTAGTGCGTTTTTTGCGCTAATCTTTCGTTTTTGCGTGGTACTGTTCGCCCAATCGTTAAATCCACTTAGTGACAGATCCAATATTGGAAAGCTGGACTGCGCTATATTATCTATAACTAATGTATTCGTTGATTCTTCTGGCCAAAAAGGTGAAATGGCTACGAAAGTGTCTGGATGAAGTTGAGGCTGTTGCTCTACGACGGACAAGTAAGTTGTGGCCAGCATGCCTTGTGCAATGACCATACGGTAGCCTGAATTGTCTTGTAAATAATTATTCAATGCATTGAGTTGTAAACTCAGTGCTGAAGTTGCTGATTCGAAATTGAGATACTGCGTAAGTTGATTACTTCTGGGGTGGATATTTTGGGCCGACATAGACGTAGTTTCAGAGTCTGACATGTCGGTGTTTGTAGATTCAGCATGTTGGTTTTGCTGGGAAGTGACATTGACCGGCAAATTAAACGGACTTATCACTACATTCCAGCCTTTTTCAGCAAGCATGTTGGCAAGGCTATTTCCCTGCGCGAGCGTAAGGCTAGAGGGAAAAGGCTCTGTGAGTATGATAGCCACGCCCAAAGGTAACGGTGTTTGCGCTTCAATTTCAATAATTGGGGATTCAACTTCTCCAATCATCAAAGGTTTCACTTCTCCAGGCAGATAGGCGTGACTAACATCTGTGAAAAAGTCACAGTGGGCTGTCATAGGCAATAGCGAAACAATAACAGCAAATGTTAAAAGGAGAGCGTGCCTTTTCATAAAATGTGGTTTGCCTTTACCTTAATCTGGATCTATTCAGCTTGGAAAGCATCAAATTAATTCGTACATCAAGCGTATACGAAGGTTATCGGCAGGGTGTGTTAAAACTAAAATGGAGTCTATTGATAAAGTTGAATAGCGTTAAAACGCTACTCAATACTTTCTGAAAGCGGCTTTGGGCGAAACGGAGTAAAAGGGATGGCGACATTAAAGTGCAGCCAGTGCCCAAGTGTCGGGTGCAAAAAACTCAAGCTTTCAGCATGAAGCTGTAAACGAGACGCCATGGATAACGCTTCTTCGTGGGCATAGAGTCTATCTCCTAAAATAGGGTGACCCAAAGCAAGCATATGTACTCGCAGTTGGTGAGATCGACCGGTAATGGGATAAAGGGCAACGAGAGAATGGGGTCGCTCTTTTTCATCCAGTGTGCGCTCAACGACGTCAAAGTGCGTTACGGCTTTTTTACCGCGCTCGAAGTCTACCATTTGCTTTGGCCTGTTTGGCCAATCGCAAATAAGGGGAAGGTTAACCTCTCCGCTGTCTTGTTCTACATGTCCATGAACCCGGGCGAAGTAGCGCTTTTTAGTTTGACGTAATTCAAACTGTTTCGAGATATGGCGATGGCTATCTTTATTAAGCGCCAGCACCAAAATACCCGAAGTCGCCATGTCTAAGCGATGCACTACTGTGGCGGTGGGGTACACACGGTTCACCCGGCTAATCAGCGAGTCGCGGTGCGCTAATGCTTTGCCCGGAACACTCAATAGCCCGCTAGGTTTATGCGCAACCACCATGTCCTCATCTTGATACAAAATATCAAGATAAGGTGTCATCGGTGGGTTATAAACAAAACTTGGGTTCGCCATTACATTATGTACTCGTTACTTCACAGTCGATTTTGAATGTTTAACCTTTCGAGGCTACGGGTTATTTACCACAATACGAATGGCGTCCAGCTGAACATCTGCATCCTGAATTACTTTATCAAGGGCGCTCATTTGCGTTTCAATAAACTCTATTTCGCTGTCACGTACTGCAGGGTTACGTTTTTGAAGATCGCGTAAGCGCTGTATTTCTTCGTTAAGCGTGCTGTGCATGCTGTTAAGTGCGTCGTGTTGCTTTTGGTTGGCTTGCTGATGGGCAAGCTTACGCGCCTTTTCAATGGCAAGCTCAAGCGGTTGTTGCAAGGCTTTTAGAAGCTGAGCCGAGATCTTACGTCCAATTTTACGCTTAACGTCGAAGCTCAATTCAGACGGGTTTCCTTGCGCATCTAAACACACGCGCACGGGCGTTTGAGGTAAGAAGCGACCCAACTGAAGCGCTTTAGGCGCTTGCGCTTGCAGCACAAACAACGCCTCAACCCAATAAGCGCCTTTTGGCAATGACGGCTCGGCAATGAAGCCCATGCTGCTCTTTCCGTGTACGTCGGTGAGTACTACGTCCATGGCGGTATGCACAAGTGGATGATCCCAACTTAAAAACTGCACGTTTTCTAGCGTGGTGGCAACACGGCGCTTGTAAGTGACTGTCATGCCTTCTGGGTCAAGACCTGGAAGCTGGCTCACCATCGACTCGGTTGGCATAAGAATAAAGCAGTCATTGCCTTTTTCATCCTGCTGAACACCGATAGCATCGAAAACGCGACCCATAAAGCGCGACAAATCTTGTTCGCTATCAAGGGTAATAATGTCTTCAAGCAGTTGTTCTACGCGGCCTTCACCCGAGGCATTAAGCTCAAGAAGACGATCGCGACCGGCTTCAAGCTGCGCTACGAGCTGGCTATTAAGCGTAACACTCATGTTCACTAGCTCGTCACGCGCGCTCATATCGTCAGGGTGTAAGCACGCACCAATAAGCAGAGGCTTAACGTCGTCGAATACACCAGAGCCCGTGGGGCAGGTCTTTTCGAAGGCATTCAGCCCTTCGTGATACCAATCTAGTAATACGTGCTGCGCGGTTTTCGCTAAATACGGCACGTGAATTTGTACGGTTTGGGTTTGGCCAATACGGTCAAGACGACCAATACGTTGTTCAAGCAGATCTGGCGTGATAGGCAAATCGAACAGCACCAAATGATGAGCGAACTGGAAGTTACGACCTTCGCTACCAATTTCACTACACAGTAGAATTTGTGCCCCGTCTTCCTCATCGGCAAAATAATGGGCCGCTTTGTCGCGCTCCACAATGCTCATGCCTTCGTGGAATACACTGTGGCGAATACCGGTTTGCGTGCGAATAACCTCACCTAACTCTTGCGCTGTACGGGCGCTTGCGCAAATAAGCAGAATCTTTTCTGGCTTAACGCTTTGCATGAAATCAAGCAGCCATTCAACGCGCGGGTCTTGCTTGGTCCAGCTGTTAACCACGCTTGCCATACGTTCAGGATACAGTGAATAGGTTAAGTCGCCGCCGCTCACTGCATCTGAATAAACCTCAGGCAAAGCCAGTTCGTAAGCGCTTAATTTACGCATCGGAAAGCCTTCGATATTGGCGCGGCGGTTTCTAAACAGCATACGGCCTGTGCCGTGACAATCGATAAGTTGGTGCAGCAGCGCATGGCGATTTTCCGGCGAGCTTAAATCACCCGCATGTTCCATTACGTCAGGCGCGAATTCTGCGAGTTTGCTGCGTTGTTTGTCGTTAGGCTCGGCGTCTGAAAGTAATGGCGCTACCGCATCGGCCAGTTGGCTGTATTTCGATTCTTCATCTAAGAATGCATCGTAGCTATGGAAGCGGGCCGGGTCGAGCAAGCGCAAGCGTGCAAAGTGGCTTTCGTGACCAAGTTGATCAGGTGTTGCGGTAAGCAGTAATACGCCTGGCGTTTGGTTTGCCAGCGCTTCCACACACAAGTATTCGGCAGAGGGTGCCTCACTTGACCACGCAAGGTGGTGTGCTTCATCGACAACCATTAAATCCCATCCTGCAGCTTGAATTTGCTGCTGGCGTTTTTCGCTCTTGCTTAGGAAGTCGATACTGCAAAGTACCAGCTGGTCGTTTTCAAATGGATTCACAGCGCTCGCGTCAGACGTTTCGTCATCTTCTAAGCCTTCGCTCTTTTCTATGGCTTCGCAGCGACTTTCATCGTAAATGGCAAAAGGAAGGTTAACGCGGCGAAGCATTTCAACTAACCATTGGTGCATGAGCGAGTCTGGAACCAAAATAAGCACGCGCTCTGCACGGCCTGTTTTAAGCTGCTGGTGAATAATCAATGCGGCTTCAATGGTTTTACCAAGTCCTACTTCATCGGCAAGTAATACGCGCGGAGCGTGTCTGCCGCCTACCTCTGACGCAATGTGGAGTTGGTGCGGAATAAGCGATATGCGCGCACCTGCAAGACCAATGGTGTTTGAACGTAAGTAATCGTATTGATGATCTAAAGCACGCTCGCGCAAATCGAACCATTTAGGGTTGTCTAATTGCTGACTGAACAGGCGCTTTTCAGGTTGGTTCAAGCGAATGTGGCTGTCTAGCATGGTTTCAGGTAATCGCGCTTGCGCTTTGGTGTCTTCGCGTAGCCCGTGATAGATGAAAAGATCTTGGCTTTCTTCTTTTTCAGTAATGGTCATTTCCCAGCCGTCTTGGCTTTTGACCGTTTCGCCAATTTCAAAAATTAGTCGCGTAAGCGGCGCATCTTGCTTAGTATACTTTCGCGCTTCGCCTGTTGCTGGATACAACACTTCGACAGAACGGAAGTCGCTACCAATAACGACACCTAACCCCAGCTCTATTTCTGTGTTGCTTAACCAACGCTGACCAACTGAAAATTGACTATCTGAACTCATAAATCACCAACCTATTTTTCGGGGGGCGGTATTGTACGCATTGCGTTGTGATAAGTCATTAATACTAGCTCATTTGATTTGCGGTTGCAGGTGGGGGGATTGAGTACCTATGCCCTGCGTTAACAAGACGATTAGCACTAGTAGGCCTTCTTTGCTTCACAACGAGAATGCTGGTAGCAAAAGAATAAGAACGTTAACGTGCCCATCAGGCTTGCTTTGTCACAGGGTTGGCGTAAAACTGTCGTATCACTGACCATGGATATTTCTTACTGTTAACCGCGTTACGTTTTTAACGTATGTGAATCGCAGCTAACAGGAGGAAGCGCGAGATGGATATGAAAGTAGACAGTCAAAAGCTTATACAACTTCGCAATGCTAGGGCATGGAGTCAGCAGCATCTGGCAGATGTGTCTGGATTGAGTTTGCGTACTATTCAGCGAATTGAGAAAACACAATCTGCTTCACACGATTCAATAGGCGCACTTGCTTCAGTTTTCGAAACGACGCCCGATGCGCTTTTAATGGGTGAAACCCATGCCACTACAAGTCATGCTCAAGGGCAGCCAACCTCGCAAACTTCTACTGCGGGCGAGAATGCCGCAGCTCATCATTCAATTAAGCTGCAGGGTGACCGGCGAACGTCGTTGAATCCCCAACATGTTCTTTGGATCACGCTAGCGCTCGCCATCAGTTTGTTTGCTGCTATTTATTATGCGCAAACGGTCAATGCGAACAATGGTAGCAACCAAGTAATTGAAGCTGGCAAGCCAGTTAATGTCAGTAGCGAAGTCCTTGAAGGTGCAACAAGCTGGCTGGAACTTATCGACAGCGGAGAATATGAACAAAGCTGGAAAGAGAGTGGGGCTATTTTTAGAAGCGGTATTTCAGTAGCTAAATGGACCGAGGCGATGCAGCTAGTCAGGGAGCCATTGGGGGCAGTCAAGTCGAGGGAAATTGCGTTAGCGCAAGCGCCAACTTCACTGCCGGGATTACCTAAAGGAAACTACCTAATTTTGTCGTTCACCACTGACTTTGATTCCCAGACCACAATGAAAGTAGAGACCCTTTCTATGGTGGAAGTTGATGGCGAATATAAAGCAATAGGCTACTTCATTAAGTAGCCTACTCAGGTAACTGGTACAAAGTTTCAATTCCTTGAATGGCTTTGAAAGCATCATCGCTCGTTGCATTGTTGATGGCTTTGATAAGTTCAGGTGCATTGTAGGGCTCTAACAAGGTTAGGAACGTCGCTGTGCCAGGTGGCATGCCACTATTCACTGCTTTTTGAAGTCGCTTCCATACGGTGAACAGCGACTCCTCACCTAACGTTTTTTGTTGCACCACGCTATCGATGGCGCGGTGCATTATCATCCCGCATGAATAATAAAGATTGAAGTGTCCGTTTTTATAAGCACGAGCCAGCGTTGTCTGCGCCAGCCCTTCAGTACAGCTCTCGAAAGCGCGGGTCATTCGGCTTTCAACATAGCTATTGGCGTCTTCGTAGAGGAAGTTCATGGCGATTGCCGCAAAGTAGTCGGCGTTGCCCTCGTGCAGCCAAGACTGATCCTCGTTCTCTGATACACCTTCGGTACTGCCAGGCTGATATAAATGGGCGACTTCGTGAGCAAAGAACCAAAGTGTTTGGTTAACAAAGCTGCTGTTATTCGCCTGCTCATTTAAGTCTTGTCTGTTCCAATGCATAAATATCTGGTTAGGTAGTGTTCCACCTTGTGTAGAGTGATCGTCTACGTTTGCGTAAGAGGCAAATAACATGGGCTTTTCGCCCTTAAGCGGATTAAGAGAATGGGAGAAAAACGCCATCATGTTGGGTATATCTTCTTCTAGCGAAGCTTTAATGCTTTCAGGAAGCCCGGGATCAATTAGGGCAACCACATCATCGGTAATAATTGGCTGTTGCTTACCCACATACACGACTCTTCCATCATTGTTATCTGTCCACGACACGCTGCTTTTCATTACTTTGCCATTCAACAATATGTGTTCATCACTGGGAGCATTGAGTGTCAGGTGCCATTTATTATCTTCTTCAGTACAGGCATTAGCACAAGCAAACAGTCGCCCAGAGTGAAAGGTATTTCCACCATCAGAAAAAGGAGAAAATGGTGCGTAATCTTTACCCAAATGTTTATAGGTGGGCGTCAGTAAAAATGACACGGTAGAGAGGGACTTGCCTGACTTCGAGCGCACAAGTTCTTGGTGTTTGGTGTCATCAAAGACGATTTCTATGTCGTTGTCTTGCGCGAACCAACGTGTTGTTCTTGATGTATCTGGGTTTCTAACAAAAGCCAGCGTTTTGGCTGGCGTAGTTAATGTGTAAGTGACTACCCATTTTTCAGACGTATCAGCCGTGCTTTTCTCAACCTTGATTAGAATAGTAGAAGGGGAAGAATCATTGAGCGCTTGGCTATTCGCCCATGCAATTTCAACGTTAAAGCACGCCAGTAGCGCCAACGTCACGCTTATGGCCGTTTTTATTTTTGTGATGTTAAGCCAATTCATAGCTGATCTTTCCCTGAGTGTTATTAATTTAAACGCATCCACTTTATTGAGGTGTTGTGGCATTGGGTTAGCACCCGTGTTTAATTCACCGCTTCAACAAATACACCTTAGCCTATTTGGGTATTAAAAACGCAACTAAAGCTGCGCTAACTGTAGTTAAAGTGTGAGCATTTGTTACGAACCAAGTATGCCAGTTTCTTGTTAATGCAGAATGGGAGCGCTGTGCTATCTCATATTACGTGAAGGGACTGCTCTTCGCTTATCACTTGCTCTAACGAAAAATAAAAAAGAAAAAACAGTGCTAAATCTCAAAAACTGGATTATGGTGGAATTAAGGGTTCGCTAATTTAACAAACGAACCTTTGAGGCAGAAAGAGTAGTACTGCTTCTCAGTCGACGCGAGTAGGGGAAGAAGTCCTGTTTCGAGCGGCATTCTCCTACAACCGTAACTGTAGCTTGTTAGCGCGTGCGTTCATAAATGAACAATACGTCTAACCTGGCTTTATTTACCGGAGTGAAGGATGCCAAGAAAAAATTCTACCGATACTAAGATTTACGTCCTCGATACCAATATTCTGCTGCACGAACCTCACGCTTTTCTCTCCTTTAAAGAACATGACGTTGTTATTCCAATGACCGTATTGGAAGAGCTCGACTACATCAAAGACAGCAAAAAAGACGTGGCGCGTGATGCACGGGTATCCATTCGGGCTATGGAGGATTTGCTCCACGACGCAACGCCAGAAGATATGCTAGCGGGTGTATCGATGGACGGGTTGGGCGCGGGTCAAACGGCACCTACAGGGAGTCTATCTATATTCGCCGACCTCAACATGGTTGAGGCTCAGCAAGTGTTTACCAGCAACGAGAATGACAACCGCATTATTAACGTAGCGCTGCACTTACAAAAGACGTTCGCGCCGCAAAAAGTGGTGTTGGTTACCAAAGACTTAAACATGCGCCTTAAAGCGAAAGGGGCAGGCCTCGCTCATGTTGAAGACTACCGCACCGACCAGCTAATTACTGACATCAAATATTTATCTCGCGGGTTTCATACCTTTGAAGGTAATTTTTGGGATAGCGTAAAAAGCGTGGATAGCCGCAGCGAAGGGCGCGACACTATTCACACTATCCCCAAGTCTATGTTGCCAGAAGCGTATGTAAACGAGTTTTTGCTCGACGAAACTAAACAGTTTGCAGGTTTAGTAGAAGAGATCACCGACGATCATTTAGAGGTGTTGGATTTAGGTTATGAACGCTTGATGGGTCGTCATGCCTGGGGCATCACACCCAAAAATATAGGGCAGGCCATGGCGCTTCATGCGCTGCTAGACCCACACATTGATATGGTTATTCTCACTGGCCCTGCCGGTAGTGGTAAAACGTTACTTGCGTTAGCGGCAGCCCTTGAAATGGTGGTAGAGCGTAACATGTATGACAAAATCATTGTCACGCGAAGCACGCCGGAAATTGCTGAGTCGATTGGTTTTTTACCGGGGACGGAAGAAGAAAAAATGTTGCCTTGGTTGGCAGCAATTACCGATTCTTTGGAAGTACTCCACAAGCACGACGAAAATACCAAAGGTTCTATGAATTACATCATGGAAAAAGCCAACATTCAGTATAAGTCGGTAAACTTTATGCGAGGCCGAAGTATTCAAAATGCGATTGTGATTTTGGATGAGTCGCAGAACTTAACCGCGTCACAGCTTAAAACCATCATCACACGTTGTGGTGAAGGAACGAAGCTGATAGTGGGCGGTAACTTGGCGCAGATAGACAGTAACTATCTGAGCGCAGTGACATCGGGGCTTACTTACTTGGTTGAGAAGTTTAAAGACTTCTCGGGCAGTGCCACCATAAACCTAGACGGCGTGGTAAGAAGTCGTCTTGCGAGTTTTGCTGAAGAAAATCTTTAACCTAAGATAACGCGTAAATTGGTAGTATTGTTTTTATAACAGAATACTGCCCTCACTGTTATACTCCGCTGGTGGGAACTATCGGAGTATAACGTGGCTAAATACGAAGTTTTAGCTCACCAACTTAAAGAGCAGATTGAGCGCGGCGTGTGGGTAGAAAATGAAAAGCTCCCATCGCTTCGCAAACAGGCAGCACAAACAGGCTTCAGCCTAATGACAGTGCTGCACGCCTATCAGATGTTAGAAAGCCAAGGCATAGTCAGCTCCCAAGAACGTTCTGGCTTTCTGGTAACAGCTAAAGCGAGCAATGCCTCAAAAGAGCGTGTACAGGCCACAGAAGCCGTCAGCATTAACGACTTTGTATATGAAGTGCTGCAGGCCTCTCGCGACCCCCACATGTTCAGTTTAGGATTTGCTTACCCCGACCCAAGCCTTTATCCAAGGCAACATTTAAATAAGTCTATTGCAGCTGCCGCCCAGCAAATTTCCTTGACCAGCGCCATGGATAATTTGCCTCCAGGTAACCTGGACCTTAGAAAAATCATCGCTAAGCGCTATGCCGCCAAAGGCGTGAATATATCGCCTGATGAAATCATTATTACCGCTGGTGCGCTAGAGGCGCTGAACTTGAGTTTGCAGGCATGCACCACACCAGGAGACTGGGTGGTGGTCGAGTCGCCGGTGTTTTATGGAACGCTTCAGGCGCTTCAACGTTTAGGTCTAAAAGCGATTACTGTAACGGTATCACCCAACACTGGATTGGATGTAGCTGCACTTGAGCGCGCATTTAAAAATCATAATGTGAAAGCCTGCTGGCTTATGAGCAACTTTCAAAATCCAGTTGGATACTCATTGAGTGACGGTCAAAAACAGCAGGTGGCCGTGTTACTCGATAAGTATAATGTTGCCCTTATTGAAGATGATGTGTATGCCGAGCTTTATGCTGATAAGCGTCCACCTCTGCCAATTAAGCATTTTATGAAAGAGGGAGATAGCATGTTGTGTTCATCGTTCTCCAAGTCTTTAGTGGCAGGGTACAGAATAGGGTGGGTCGCCGCAGGTAAGCGTGCCCTTGAAATACAAAAACAGCAGCTTATGAGTACATTGGCAACCAGTGCGCCGATACAGCTTGCGCTTGTAGACTATTTATCCACAAAAAATTACGAGTCTCATTTAAAGCAGCTGCGAAAAAAACTCATCGCTCGTAAGAAGACGAAAACGGCGCTGCTTGCCGACCTTCTATCAGACGTTGCGACTATTCATACACATAGCGGCGGCTATTTTTTGTGGGTGGAATGCCGGGGGCATGTTGATGCAATGGCTATTTATAAAGAAGCGTTGCGTTTACACATCACCATTGCGCCTGGAAAGCTGTTTAGCTTAACCAATGAGTTTAACCATTGTTTTCGTTTAAACGCGTCGTTTGCTCTGAATGAAGCGAAGCGCAATCAACTGCTTAAGCTTTCGTTATTTATAAAAAGTCTTTCATAAATAACGTGTTATCACTCTGCGTAACGCAAACCGTAGTTTTTGCACATTCTGCATAGGGCGCAGGTTTGAAACAAGAAAAACATACACCTTAAAAATCTGCGACTTCAAAGCCTACACCTCAAAAATTATAGCAACTGATCTATAAAGAAACCCCTAATCTGTTTCTATTTTAACGGCCTTAAATCCCTACCATTAGCGCAAAATTTTCGGAGAAAGCTAATGACGGCAGTTAAAATTCGGCAAGAAGACATCATTGCTTGTACACCCGTAGAAAGCAAAAAAATCTATATCCGTGAGGAAACCGGGCACTTTCAAAAAATACGTCGATACTTGAATGTAGTATTAGTGACGCTGTTTGTTGCGCTCCCCTTTATTCAATACCAAGGACAGCAGGCGATTTTGTTTGACGTGGGGCGTCAAACCCTCACGCTTTTTACATGGGTGTTGTATCCACAAGACCTCATGATTTTTGCCTTTCTGTTTATTCTTGCGGCTTTTGTTTTGTTTTTAGTAACCCGTCATTACGGGCGAGTATGGTGTGGCTTTACTTGCCCTCAAACCGTATGGACTCTCGCTTTCAATTGGGTAGAGCGCCGTATTGAAGGTACGCACAATCAAAGCAAGGCTTTAGATAAGCAGCCTAGCTCACTAACAAAAGTAGTCGTGAAGGGGGCAAAACACAGTGCATGGTTGGCATTAAGCCTTATTACTGCGCTGGTTTTTATGTCTTACTTCTATCCGGCATCTCGTCTATATACTGAGTTTTTCACTTTCTCTGCGCCTGCGTTAATTTCAGGCTGGACAATGTTCTTTGCCGTTTGCACTTATGCCAATGCCGGTTGGCTTCGAGAGAAAATGTGCACGCATATGTGCCCCTATTCTCGCTTTCAAGCTGCGATGTTTGATAACAGTACGTCATTGGTTACTTACAACGAAACCAGAGGAGAAAGCCGCGGACCAAGGAAGCGTTTTTCACAGCACAAAGACTTGGGCGATTGTGTGGATTGTAATTTATGCGTTCAAGTCTGCCCAGCAGGCATCGATATTCGTGAAGGAATTCAGTACGAGTGCATTAACTGTGGCCTGTGTATTGACGCATGCGACAAGGTCATGGCCAAATTTGGCTATCCACTCAAACTTATCAATTTTTCGCGAGCCGGCAGGAATTCTGGGCGTAAATTCACTAACTATCTTTACGGCGCCGCAATCATTGCCATACTGCTCGCAATGGGCGAGTGGGCTATCGACAGGCAGGACTTCGAAGCTTCAATTAGCCGTGACCGCAACGCGCTTTACAGAGAGAACAACGCGGGACACATTGAAAACACTTATACGTTAACCGTTTTAAATAAATCCCGCGTGGCCAAAACCTATGAAATTGCTATAGAAACGCCATCAGATATGCAGCTTATTAACGTACCGACTATAAACGTAGCACCAGGCGAAAAGCGAAATGTGCCGTTTTCAGTTGAAGCATTGTCGCCAATGGCTAATACCATGCAATCTGTTAGCTTTGTTATTATCGATAAATCTACCAACAGTGTGATTGGCAATGAAGTGATGTTCTATTCAGGGAATAACAGGCAAATGTAGATGAAACTTACTCTACTACTTCCACTTGGTAGCGCCCGGTCACAATGTTGCGCTCTGTATCTTCGGATACTTGCCCGAAAGGAATGAGTGCCGGACCCGTAGGATCATAGAGCACGTAAACGTCGCCATCGTACTCTATGGTTCGGTCATCTGCCATGGGGGTTAATGCAATTCCAAGCAAGGCGTGGTTGGGCAGGTAAAGCACAATCATCTTTGTAGTAGGTAAAAAAGCTCTTACCATTGAAGACGCTAACACTGCTTTACTGTCACAGTCCCCTAGGTTCTGCATAAGCACACTTATGGGCGGCGCATACCCAGAGCCATTACTCACTACTCTATCTTCTAACGTGTCGTAAGGGATGCTTTGCAGCCAACTGAGAATTAAAGAAAAATAGGCTCTTGAATCTGACTCAGACGCGACTTTCTCGTAAAACGCTTGAGAAACGGACACCAAAGGTTTTACTGACTCAGAGATGTAACGCAGGTGATCTGGCTTTATGGCACTTTGGTTAAATAAAGTCGTAAAGCGCGTGAAGTAATGTTCATGCAAGTAGCTATCGTAAGCGTTTTGCTGTACGTCACGTAAATGCGCTTGAACGTCTTCTATTTTCTCTTCGTCAGTCCCCGACACTTTAATATTAATGGCTTCTCTCAAGGGCTTGATTGTTACTTTTGCGTCCTTGGGGTCGATAGCCTTTGCTGCTTTGGTCAACGCAACAGTCACGTATCGCTGTGCTATTTTGGGCTTGTAATTAGTTTGCCTTAGCGGCAAGTCTTCAATTGACTCAAAGGGAATTTCAAACTTGAGGTTATGTCGCTGCTTCGCACCGTCAATCCATTCGTAATAGAACTGCATGCCGGTATCAGTCTTCTTTCTTTTGAACTCGAGTTGTTCAGAGAGCGCATGCTGAACATGGAAAACCACAAGGATCATAGCAAGACCAAGGTATCTCGCTACCTTACTAATAAAGCGCCAAATGTTCTTTTTTTTCGAGGAAGTATGAAGCTTCATTGTTATCGTGGGGTTAACTCAATAATTGATCACTCATTTTGTGAGTATGCGCGTGAAAATGAAAAAAACAAGGCAAAGGCTATTTTGAAGCCTTTGCCTTGGGTCGTGCCAGCCCATTACCCTAGCAGAGGTCGTCAATAGTGCATTGAGAGACCTTGGGATTGTGCTACTTGATTCAAAAACTGTCGATTAGTGGGTAAACCACTGAGTTGTTGCTGAATACTTTGTACATGTTTTGCGTAGGCCTGCCGCTGTTCTTAAGCGGAAAGCTGGTACAGAGCCCCTTTATTTACACAAAGGGGTAGGAAGGGATTATTGGTACCAGTTTAGTTCGTCACGTAAACTAACAACTGAACCGACGATAATAAGTGTAGGAGGCTGTAATTGCGCCTCTTCTTGCTTAGCCACAATATTGCTTAGCGTGCCTGTTAGTACCGCCTGCTTTTCGGTAGTCGCCGATTGAACTAAAGCGATAGGCGTATTGGCATCAAGACCGTGTTCAATGAGCTTTTCGCAGATAATCGGCAAGCCTGTCAAACCCATATAAAACACAGCGGTTTGATTCTTCTGTGCAAGGGCAGGCCAGTTGAGGTCGATAGTGCCATTTTTTAGGTGACCGGTGGCAAATACCACAGACTGGGCGTGATCGCGATGAGTAAGTGGAATGCCAGCATAGCTAGACGCCCCGCTTGCGGCGGTAATGCCGGGAACTACCTGAAAGTCGATGCCGTGCTGAATAAGTGTTTGAATTTCTTCTCCACCACGTCCAAATATGAATGGGTCGCCGCCTTTTAAACGCACCACACGATTGCCTTTTTTAGCTTCATCAACCATTAGTTGGTTAATGTCGCCTTGAGGAAGCGTGTGATTGCTTTTGGCCTTACCCACGTAGATTTTCTCAGCGTCACGGCGTACAAGCTCAAGAATTTGCGGCGATACTAAGCGATCATAGACTACCACGTCGGCCTTTTGCATTAAGCGCAAGGCGCGAAAGGTAAGAAGATCGGGGTCGCCAGGACCTGCTCCCACCAAATACACTTGCCCTTCTACTTTTTTGTCCTGAGCCGCGGCTTGCAGTGCTAATTCGAATGCATCATCGGCTTTGCTGTCTTGGCCCTTTTCAACCATTTCAGCAATGTCACCATCGAGCACGTCTTCCCAAAAGTATCGACGAGCGGTAACGCCATTAAGCGTTTGTTTTACTTTTTCGCGGAATTTTTCAGAAAATGCGCCAAGTCGACTTAAGTTAGCAGGCAGTACAGTCTCTAACTTTTGACGTAAATAACGAAGCAAAACAGGCGCTACACCACCACTACTCATAGCAATAACGATAGGAGAGCGGTCAACAATAGAGGGGGTGATGAATTGGCAAAGCGGCGTATTGTCCACTACGTTCACCAACACTTTGTTAGCGCGCGCTAAGTCGTGAATATGTTGATTAACATCGCCTTTATCTGTGGCAATGAAGACCATATCTTTATGGGTGAGATCACTATTTTCAAACTCTCGTTCAATAAGTGTTACTTTCTCATTTTGCGCCAATTGCTTCACCGTATCGCAAACCCAAGGCGCCACTACAGTGATGGTCGCAGGTGTCTTCATAATAAGCTCTAGCTTACGGGCTGCTACTTCACCAGCCCCAACAATTAGAACATTGAGTTTTCTGGCGTCTAGGAATAACGGAAAGTAATCCATAAAGGTTTTCTTAGCTTCAAATACAAAAAAAGAACTGACACTATTTTGCGCCAATTCTTTTTAATTAGAAAACAACGAAAACAGCCTTTATATTGCTATTAGTTATATAAAGGCTGAATGTATTGCTATTTAGTTCTTACGCTTACGGTTTTCGCGATCTCCGCGATTAGGGCGGTCTTCACGATTGCCGCGAGGCGCTCTGTCACCACGGTTACCACGATCGCCACGACCTTTAGCCGGCGGTGTATCTGACCATTCGCGAATATTCAAACGCTGACCAGCAACACGGGTGCCCTGTAACGTATCGCGCGTTTCCTTAGGCATACCTTCAGGAAGGTCTACCGTGCTGAAGTTGTCATAAATTTCGATAGCGCCAATGTGCTTCGAATTTATGTTTGCTTCATTAGCAATAGCGCCAACGATATTTCCAGGCTTCGCACCATGTACGTGACCTACTTCAATGCGGAAGCGCTGCATGCCTTCTTCAGGCTTGCGGTTTCCACGAGGTACTCTTGGCTTTCTCTCACGACCATCACGGTCACGAGAGTTTCTCTCGCGGCTGTCGCGCTGAGGCTTGCTGTTAATATCTGGACGATCTGATTCTTTAAGAATTAACGGTTCGTCGCCTTGCGCAATTTTAAGCAGTGCCGCCATCAATACTTCAGGGGACGCTTCGTTTTCTTCTTTAATCATCTCAACAATAGGCATTAGTGATTCAATGCTATCGTCTTGGGTTGCTTCGGCAACTGATTGTTTGAAGCGGCTTAAACGTGTTTCATTAATTTCGCTAATTGAAGGAATTGGCATTGCTTCAATTGGCTGCTTGGTAGTTTTCTCGATAGAGAATAACAAGCGCTTTTCGCGATGAGAGATAAATAGGATCGCATCACCTTGACGACCAGCACGACCAGTACGGCCGATACGGTGTACGTAAGATTCGCTGTCGTACGGAATATCGTAGTTGATAACGTGGCTTACACGCTCAACGTCAAGACCACGGGCTACAACGTCGGTAGCGACAAGGATATCAATTTTACCCTGTTTAAGTTTTTCAACAGTGCGCTCACGAGCTGCCTGAGGAATATCACCGTTTAGTGGTTCTACGTCGTAACCACGAGCAGAGAGTTTATCTGCTAGTTCGACCGTAGCGGTTTTCGTACGTACGAATATGATCATACCGTCGAACACTTCCACTTCCATGATACGCGTTAGCGCTTCAAGCTTGTGGTGCGGTGCAATTTGGCAATAACGCTGGCGAATGGTGCTAGCTGTACTTACCTTAGACGCAATTTTAACGTGCTTAGGGTCTTTCAAGTATCGCTGAGTAATCTTCTTAATTGGGCCAGGCATAGTTGCCGAGAACAGTGCGGTTTGGCGCTCTTCTGGTGCGTGGCTAAGAATAAGTTCAACGTCATCGATAAAGCCCATACGAAGCATTTCGTCAGCTTCGTCTAGCACTAAGAACTTAAGTTCGCTTAAGTCTAGCGTTTTGCGCTTAATGTGGTCGATGATACGGCCTGGGGTACCTACAACAACCTGAACGCCGCGCTTAAGCTGGCGAATTTGGTTGTCGTACGACTGACCGCCGTATACTGGAAGTACTTTAATTTTTTGACTAAAGCTCGCATAAACCTGAAACGCCTCTGCAACCTGAATAGCTAGTTCACGGGTTGGGGCCAATACCAGTAATTGCGGCTTACGTTCTTCAGGATCGATATTTGCCAACATAGGTAGGGCAAACGCAGCGGTCTTTCCTGTCCCTGTCTGTGCCTGACCGAGTAAATCGTGACCTTCAAGTAGAAGAGGAATACTCTCAGCTTGAATAGGAGACGGTTTCTCGTAGCCAACTTTTTCAAGGGCTTGTAAGATAGGTTCTGGTAAATTGAGGTCTTTAAATGTCATGTCGACAGTTGTGGTCATTAAGGATCCTGGTGCATTAAGTAAGGAGGGTGCGGCATACGATTAAACCGTACTTTTTCGGTTTATTATCGCAAGACGCTATACAGCGATGAACTGGCCTTTCGGGCGAGTTTATGAAGCGTATTCGTAGCGTATTTCGCGATATGCTTGCCAGCAGTGTTGCAAAAAACCATATTATATTCGAATAATGGCAAGGTTGCCACGAAATTGCACAGTTTAGATGAAATAATAGACAGTACACCATGCGCTATTTTCAATGTGTAGCGATGTGACAATAAAAAGTTGAGGTAGGGCAAGGAATTACAATGACAAAAATGAAACCCAATACATTACTTAAAAGCACAACGTTAGCGGTGATGCTGACCAGCGCGCTTTTATCTGGATGTAGTGAAAAATCAATGGAAAGCCATTTAGCAGATGCAAGGAACTACGCCTCTTCTCAACAAATCGACGCCGCCATTGTTGAATATAAAAATGCCATTCAAAAAGCGCCCGATGCCGCAGCACCGCGCTTCGAACTTGGCAAGCTGTACTTGCAGGAAAGTAATTTTTCAGCTGCTGAAAAAGAACTCAACAAGGCAATGGAACTTGGGCATCCTGTTAGCCAAGTCATTCCTCTATTGTCGGTCGCTTACCAACAGTCAGGCGCAGAAAATGCGCTGGCCGAAGTAGATTATCGCGCAGAAGGGATGTCAGCAGTTGAATCAGCCGAGGTGGGTTTTTATAAGCTACAGGCTTTAATGCAGCTAGGTAAAAACGAAGAAGCTCAAACGCTACTGGCTGATTTATCAACCCTAGATACGAGCTCAGTCTACAAAGGCCTTATTGACAGTTATGCCTTTGTTTTAGACAACGACATGGATGGAGCGCTAGCCGCCACCGAGAAGCTGCGAGAACAAGCCCCCACCAATAAAGACGTGCTACAACAGCTAGCAAAAATTTATCTTCAAAAAGGTGAGCCGAGTAAAGCTGCCGAAGTCTACGGCGTGTATGTGAGTCAGTATCCTGACGACGTAACCAGCAAATTTGCCTATGCAGCGCTACTGATTGAAATAAGAGAGCTCGACAAAGCAGAACCTATTGTAGATGACTTGTTGACCTTAAATGAAAACCATCCGCTGCTTAATACCTTTAAAGGCATCATTGAGTCGGCCAACGAAAATTATGCTAAGGCCCTCGAACACTTGGAAATTGCCGTTCAAAATGGAAGAAGTGATCAGGTCGTGCGTTTGGTTGCGGGCTTCAGTGCATATCAAATACAAGACTTTGAAGCGGCACAGCGTCACCTGACAATGGTGGCTTCTAGTCTTCCTGATAATCACCCTGGTCTTCGTATGCTGGCAGACAGCATGCTGCAGCTCGGTGAAAATGATGAAGCGCTTGAAGTATTAGCGAGGGTAGAAGGCGAGCAAGGTATTGATGCCGCACTATTCTCTAAGGCAAGTTATCAGCTTTTAAAAGACGGTAACGTAGTCGGTGCACAGCAAATGGTGGCAAAGTCTGAAGCGGTGAGTACCACAGCAGAAGATTTATCTCGCTTAGGTGTTTTGCAGTTATCATTAAATGATATTGATGGCTTAGTTAATCTTGAACAAGCCGTAGAGCAGTCGCCAGAGTCTGTGACGTCACAAGCCACATTACTTCGCGCCTACATTGCTACTAGTCAGCTTGAAAAAGCAAAAAGCGCGGCGAAAGAGTGGCATGAACAGTCACCTGAAACTGCAGCGCCGCTTATTTACCTAGGGAATATTGCGACGGCAGAGGGAGCCTACCAAGAGGCCGCCCAATATCTAGATAAAGCTAGCGAGCTAGAAGGTGCAAAGAATGAGGTGTTTTACTCTCGCGCTAAATTACTGGTAGCCGAAGGTAAAAAAGATAACGCGATTTCTTTTGTTCGCGCCTTTATTGATAAGAACCCCGCCGATGTACAGGCGCTAGCGCTTTGGTTTGCCCTTGCAACGGAAAAGGGGAACGCAGAGGACGTTATCAAGCATACTCAAACACAGTTCAAAGCCAATAAAACAAATCTGAATTTAAGACTTCTTCTTGCAAGAATGTACTCGTTGAACAGTCAGCTTGATAAAACGGTTTCGCTTTTGTCAGATGTCGAAGGTAATGAAGCGTCGCCACAAGCGTTTTGGAACTTAAAGGGTCAAGCGCTTATCGCCACCAACAATGTAGAAGACGCGACAGCGTTTTTCGATCGTTGGCTATCGTTTTACCCGCAAGATAAAAATGCGGTATTGGGTAAGTTGTTGATTGTCGACTCTCAAAAGCAATTTGATCAGGGGCTGACGTTAACCAATAAGGTGTTGGCTAAACGTCCAGATGCACAGTTAACCTTATTGAAAGCTTACTTTCACAGTCGACTTGGGCAGGCTAAACCTGCATGGGAAATCATTAATAGCACGGCCGATGATGTTAAGGCTCTGCCTTTCGTTAGAGGCGTAATAGCGCGCTTACATCTTATCGATAAAGCGCCTGAGCAAGCTGTAGAGCATGCCAAAGCCGCCTATGACGCTACGCCTAACTCAGATAACGCTTTGTTGTTGATTGCGGCGCTTGAGATGTCGGGTAAAAAAGCTCAGGCATTTACGTTTCTTGAAAAACACGTTCAGGCGCACAGTAACGACATTCCAAGTGCAATGCTGTTAGCAGAGCGTCAAATCGGCAAAGACAGAGCTGCAGCCATTAAAACCTATGAGCAGGTGCTAACTAAAACACCGGATAACTTTGTTGTCTTAAACAACTTAGCGTATTTGACGTTTGAAGACAAAAACCTTACTCGAGCTGAAGAACTCGCTAAAAAAGCCGTATCACTGCAACGTGAGAACGCTGACGCAGTAGATACGCTAGCGCAAATTTATGTTGCTAAAGGTGATAAAGCCGCTGCCCTCAAACTGTACGAAGAAGTTTCTGCACGTCCTATTGCGAACGACGATGTGTATTTAAATCACGTGAGTGTGTTGCTTGAACTCGATAAAAAAGCGCTTGCCTCGCGCAAGCTAGCAAGTCGAGAGTTTAAGTCTGAAGCTGCAAAACAAAGGGCTGAGTCGCTTAAGCAGCAGTACGGGATTTAGGCTCGTATAGCTTATTATGCCTTAGCTTTAATCTAAACCTTCCATTTGCGAGAAACGAAAAAGGCCACATCAATGTGGCCTTTTTCAATCATGCTATTGGAGCAAAACGCGCCTAGCTGGTTTTGCTTACCGTGCTATGTTCGTTATTAGCAGTAATCTGCGCCTTTAGCTCTCGTAGTTCTTTCATTACATCTTGAAGGGTTGGCTCTACGTTTCCTTGTGCAATTTGCTCTTCAAGTAAAGCGGCTTCTTTTTCTGCTCGTGCTTTTTCGTTTTCTCTTTCCATCACGTTAACCACGATCCCAATCACCATGTTCAAGAACGCGAATGCAGTAAAGAAAATAAAGGTAAGGTAGAAAATCCAGCTTAGCGAGTAAACCTCCTGAGTCTCGTACATTACATCGGTCCAATCTTCGAATGTCATAATTCTAAAGAGCGTTAGCATCGAGATAGTGATATCGCCCCACAGCACGGGATTGATGGTTTCGAATAAAGTACTGCCTATAGCTGCGTAAATGTAGAAAATGATAAACATCAACAGCATGACATATGCTAATTGGGGCAGTGCTTTAACCAAAGAAACTAATAAGATCCTGAGCTCGGGAATGATCGAAATCATACGCAATACGCGGAACACACGCACCAAACGGGCGATGAGTGCCAGTTCGGTATCGTCTGCCGGAATGAGACTAATAACCACAATCAGTGTGTCAAACCAGTTCCAAAAGCTCTTGAAAAAGTAGCGTTTACGTTTTTCAGCCAAAAATCGTATGGTGATCTCTGTCAGGAAGAATGCACTGATAAACCAATCTAAGAATAACGTGACGGATGACATGCCTGCTGGCAATTCATAGGTTTTGGCACCTACGAGAAGCGCTGAAATAACGATAACGCTAATTACAAAGGCTTCGAACCATTTATTGGCTCGAATGCGTTCAAATTTATTTTGAAGTTCAGAGGCTTGCATTTCTATTTATCACTCAAAGAAAAACCAAATAACCAAAGGGCTTGTGGTAAGCGCGATTGGCGGTATACTAAATAATCAGTAGTGCTGAATAAAGGCACTTATTGCTTACAAATGTAGGGGCACAAAAGGCGTTTTAAAACCTGTGTCGCCACACGTGACCTAAACGTTTATCTAGCCAAATACATAGGCTTAAAAATAAAGGGCATAATCATGGATGATGAATTACAGTTGTTGCAAGAGAAATTGCATATCGTGGCTGAACGCCTATCTAATTTCGCGCCAACAAAACAAAATGCTGAAGCCTTGCGCGCAGAATATCGCCAACTGCTCAGTGCACTAAAAAGATTTACGCCCGCGGCGTAGCATTCCTTTCTCATCACCGTTTGGATAGAGCCTGCTTTTGCTATTAACTAAGTAAAACTAGTAGGCATAAAAAAGGGCAGCATAGGCTACCCTTTCATACTTTTGACAGCGCTTGGCGCAATCAACTACTTAATGTTAGCCATTGGTTTTGGTTTCTGCTGGCTTAAGACCACGGTTGATCATAGCCACATCTTCACCTGTCAATGTACCTGCCGCTTGCTTAAGCGTAACCACTGACTGAATAAAGTCATAGCGTGCGCCCGCAAGGTTACGACGTGCATCAAACAAGTTACGGGTGCTGTCCAATACGTCAACAATAGTACGTGTACCTACATCAAAGCCCGCTTCTGTGGCTTTAAGTGCGCTATCTGCAGACACCACTGACTGCTCAAGAGCACGAATAGTAGAGATAGACGCTTTTACGTTATTAAACGAGCTACGAACTGACTGTACCGTTTGACGATACGTCTGCTCTGCGGCTTGGCTGGCCGCTACGTAGTTGTACTTCGCTTGCGACGTTTGCGCGCTTACGCTACCGCCTTGATAGATTGGAACGTTCAGCGTAATGCCAATTGACTGATTATCCAAGTACGGCGTTTCATACCCAAACGGTGTGGTAGAGCCGTCGTCATTTAATACTTCAGCATCAACATCATCTTTCGAGCGACCGTAGCTGCCAGACAGTGATAATGTTGGCAAGTGACCAGAGCGCGCAATAGCAATATCTTCTTTTGCCACGTCCATGGCCAAACGGTCAACTAATAGAGCAAGGTTTTGGTCCTGCGCGGTCTCTAGCCAGCTGTCTACAGTTTCTGGTACTGGCATAGTCGCAGAGAAATTCTCTGTATTTAGACCGAAAAGACGATCGTGGTACTTGCCGGTAATAACACGAAGTGCTTCAAGGGCAAACTCAAGCTGGTTTTTCGCTTGGATTTCCTGAGCGACTGTGCTGTCGTAGTTCGCTTGTGCTTCGTGCACGTCAGTAATAGCCGTTAGACCTACCTCGAAGCGCTGGCGTGTTTGCTCAAGCTGACGTTCAATGGCGCGTTTTTCAGCACCTACAAATTCTACGTTGTCACGCGCGCGCAATACGTCAAAGTAAGCTGTAACCGTACGCACGATAACGTCTTGCATGCTAGCGGCAAGTTGTGCATCGCTTTGCTCAGCTACTTTCTCTGCGCGGTCTAGACCCAACCAGTTTGCGTGGTCGTATAAAGACATTGAAAGTGATAAACCGTAGTTAAGCGTGTCTACTTCAGTATCTGTTGTGAATACTTGAAGGCCGTTGTCACCAGCCGCTTGTTGGAAGCGTTCTGATTCAGATTGGGTGTAACCCACAGAGCCAGAGATTTGGGGTAGTAGGCTTGCGCGGCTAAGACTGATTCCTTCGAACGCAGCATCACGTTGCGCTTTCGCTTGGTTTACCAATGGATCGTTCGCCAGTGCTTGTTGATATACCTGCATTAGGTCATCGGCTAGCGCACCAGTTGTCATCGAAACACCGATAACTAGCGACAGAAGTGTTCGTTTCATGCTTACGTCTTCCTGTTGTGTTCAAGTTGCGTCGTCATTCGCTCTAAGGGACGACTTAATAAAACCAAGTGTATGAAAATTCAACCACAAACCGAAAGTCCAAACTCGTAACAGTATTTGATTAACTGTAACAGAATATGTGATCTACCCACGCAATTATTATAGTAATAGACGACTTGTAATATGATTTTCTGTTATTCGCTCACACCCCGTTATGCATTTTTAACGCATATACATGGTTGGTGTGTAAATGTACTATGTATGATAAATCTATTTGAACCATAAGTGTCAGCAAATGAGCAAGGAATTCCTTTCATTTACCTCAAATGACGTCGAAATCACTGACATTAAGCCAGTGTATCGTGGTTTCTTTACCATGAATCAGTATCAATTTAAGCACAAGTGTTTTAATGGAGAGTGGAGTGATACCGTCACGCGAGAAATATTTGAACGCGGTCATGCAGTAGGCGTTTTGCCTTACGATCCAGTTCTTCAAGAGTTTGTGCTAATCGAGCAAGTAAGAATTGGGGCATTAGCCACATCTTCAAGCCCTTGGTTGATAGAAATTATTGCTGGCATGATTGATGAAGGTGAAACACCTGAAGCGGTATGCCATAGAGAGTCTATGGAAGAGGCGGGTATCACGTTAGATAAATTAACGAAAGCATTGAGCTATTTGTCTAGTCCGGGCGGGACCACAGAAAGATTACATATTTTTATTGCAAAGACCGACGCTAGCCAAGCGCATGGTGTGCACGGCCTGGAAAGTGAGTCTGAAGATATTAAAGTGCATCGCATTAAAGAGAACACAGCCCTTGAATGGTTGGAGAATGGCCATATTGACAACGCCGCAGCGGTAATTGCGCTACAATGGTTCTTTATGCACAAAACACAACTTCTGGAGCAGTGGCAGACATCGTGACTCAACGCAACCAACGAAAATATGTACCTCATCTTCCTTCCATGCAGGCGCTTTGCGAACTGAACTACTCCCATGTTCTAAGAATTTTGCCTGATTGCGATACGGAAGATTTGAGCTATGAATTTTCGGTAGGAGTGGGCCTGTCTTATGAAATACGCATTGTGGAGTCTGCTCGCTACACCAGTACATTAAGTATTAAGCAAACCACTAAAGACATGCCGTCTTACTTAACGCCTAGTATGACGGTGCGCCTATATCACGACGCTCGCATGGCGGAGGTTATCAATAGCCAAAATACGGGAGCGCTCGAACCCTCTTACGAGTATCCGAACTTAAAGATGCGCCAGCGCAACGAAAAGCATATGGTGAACATCTTTTTAGCTGAGTGGCTAAACTTCTGTTTGCAACACTCCTCAAATGTTACCTCTGAAGCGTGATTACACTTATACAACTCAGTGATTGCCACTTACTGAAAGATAAAAATAAAACGGGATATGCGGGTATAGCGCCCTATAAATCGCTAGCACGCGTGCTCAGTAGCGTTCGGGAATATGTTGTTGATAGCGTTGATATTAAAAATTACGTTGCTCAAAAAGCTGCCAGCGAGCCAGAACAGAGAGCAAAGCACCAAGTAATTGTGCTAGTGACTGGGGATATTAGTGGCGATAATTCACCTGAGAGCTACGAGCATTTTATCGCATTGATGGAGCAATATATTGAGCCAGCAAATATAGAATGGTTTGTGCTGGCGGGTAACCACGATAATAATCCGTACTTTGAAAAATATCTTAGCAGCCGTTATTTAAAGAGCAATGACCCGATAAGCTTTCCCAATTGGCAAATACACGGCCTGGATACCCGCGCTATAACCAATAAGCAAACGGCAGCCGGGGAAGTAAAAGAAAGCGATATACAGGCGCTAGAACAAGCGCTAATTAGGTCACCACAGGCCAATCATCTCGTTGCACTTCATCACCACATATTGCCTTCAAACAGTTGGATGGATAAGCACTCGTTAGCTAACGGGCAACAGATAGCCGCGTTAATAGACGAACATCCACAAGTGAAAGCTGTCATTCACGGCCATGTGCATTCGCCATTGCGCCAGCAAATAGGAGTGAACAAAACGCTTTCTTACGCAAGCCCATCTACCTGTTGGCAATGGGAAATGCGTCCCGAATTCGGTGTTAGCAATGAAGCGCCAGGGTATCAGGTGATGAGCTTAATGGATGGTGGCTCGGTGGGCGTTAAGGTTGTTCGGGTTTAGCTTTCGCGCTCTTTGCTTAAGCGTGGCTGTTTTGGAAGTATTTGGCGTTAAGAACAGTTTTGAACTCTCATCGAGTCCATATTAAATATAGAAACAGAGAACACAGAATAGAGAAAAACATGCAGCACATTTTATATCTTCACGGCTTTTTAAGTTCGCCGAAATCCATTAAGGCGCAAGCCACAAAAGCGTATTTTGAGCAGCATCACGCAAACGTTACCCTACATATTCCAGAGCTGTCTAATTTCCCCAGTAAAGTAGAAGGCCAGCTAATTTCACTTATTGAGAACACTCCAGCTCTGCTTGAAAACGGGCTGAAGCTTATAGGTAGTTCAATGGGGGGCTATCTCTCTACGTTTTTGCTTGAAAAATTTGGAGGCAAAGCGGTGTTAATTAACCCTGCAGTTCGCCCCTACGAGCTGTTGCAAGGCTTTATCGGCACTCATGAAAATCCTTACAGCAAGGAAAAGTTTGAAATAGTTGAAAGCGATATAGGGGTAATTCAAGCGTTAGAGGCAGCGTCAATCAAAGAACCAAACAGTTACAAAGTGTTGCTTCAGACAGAAGATGAAACGTTGGATTACCGTTTGGCTGAAGAAAAGTACGCGCAAAGTCACCTGGTTATTGAAGAGGGTGGCGATCACAGCTTTGTAGGCTACGAAAATCACTTGCCTGCTATTGCCGAGTTTTTGCTGAAATAAGCGCATTGCCAGTCTTTACTAGCCCTGCTAACATCAAACATATTGCTGTGCGGCGCTATACTATATAGCTAACCTTATATAGCTAACCTTAGTGCTGCGTATCTCTTTCTTTGTCGCTGGCTTAAATAACAACCATAACTATGTCAAATCAATACAATTCAGATGCTATCGAGGTTTTAAACGGCCTTGACCCCGTAAAACGCCGCCCTGGTATGTATACCGACACTACCCGCCCAAATCACTTGGGTCAGGAAGTCATCGATAACAGTGTGGATGAAGCGCTTGCTGGGCACGCCTCTAACATCAAAGTAATTTTGCATGAAGACCAATCGTTAGAAGTTATCGACGATGGTCGTGGTATGCCGGTAGATATCCACCCAGAAGAGGGAATATCAGGCGTAGAGCTTATTCTATGTAAGCTTCACGCGGGTGGTAAGTTTTCAAATAAAAACTATGCCTTCTCTGGTGGTCTTCACGGGGTGGGGATCTCGGTAGTTAACGCGCTTTCAACTCGCGTAGAAGTAACTATTCGACGAGACAGTAACGTATACCAAATTGCCTTTGAAAACGGCGACAAAGTCGAAGATTTACAAGTTGTCGATACCTGCGGAAAACGCAATACAGGAACCCGCGTTCACTTCTGGCCTGACCCGCAATATTTCGACTCGGCAAAATTCTCAGTCAGTCGGCTTGTGCACAACTTGCGCGCTAAAGCGGTATTAAGCCCGGGTCTGCGCATTCGTTTCGACAACAAGATTACCAAAGAAAGCCAAGAGTGGTATTACGAAGACGGTCTTAAAGACTACCTCTACCAAGCGGTAGAAGAGTTTGAAACCTTACCGTCTGACACGCCATTTGTAGGTACATTCAGTGGCAACACAGAAGCCGCCGATTGGGCTGTAATGTGGTTGCCTGAAGGTGGTGATTTAGTAACGGAAAGCTACGTTAACCTTATTCCTACAGCGCAAGGCGGTACACACGTTAACGGGTTGCGCCAAGGCTTACTAGAGTCCATGCGCGAATTTTGCGAATTTAGAAACTTAATGCCCCGAGGTGTTAAGTTATCGCCAGATGATATTTGGGATCGCTGTGCCTATATCCTGTCGACTAAGATGCAGGACCCGCAGTTTGCTGGTCAGACTAAAGAACGCCTGTCTTCACGTCAGGCCAGCGCGTTTGTATCAGGTGTAGTGAAAGACGCATTCAGCCTTTGGTTAAATCAGCATACGGAAATTGCTGAAGCCCTTGCTGAAATGTGTATCAACAATGCACAGCGTCGCCTTCGTCAAACCAAAAAGGTTGCCCGTAAAAAGGTCACTCAAGGGCCGGCACTACCAGGCAAACTGACCGACTGCTCATCACAAGATATTTCGTACTCTGAACTGTTTTTAGTAGAGGGTGACTCGGCGGGTGGCTCGGCCAAGCAAGCGCGAGACCGAGAGTTTCAGGCAATTATGCCGCTGCGCGGTAAAATCTTAAATAGCTGGGAAGTTGACTCTTCTCAGGTACTGGCATCCCAGGAGATTCACGATATTTCAGTTGCGCTGGGTATCGACCCAGACTCGACGGACTTGTCTGGTTTGCGCTACGGTAAAATTTGTATTCTTGCCGATGCTGACTCCGACGGGCTACACATTGCAACGTTGCTATGTGCGCTCTTTGTACGTCACTTCAGAACCTTGGTAGAACAAGGTCATGTGTATGTCGCTATGCCGCCGCTATTTAGAATAGATGTAGGCAAAGAGGTGTATTACGCGCTAGATGAAGGCGAGAAGCAGGGCATTCTTGACCGAATTGAAGCGGAAAAGAAACGCGGTAAAGTCAACGTACAGCGCTTTAAAGGCTTGGGTGAAATGAACCCGCTACAGCTTCGCGAAACAACCATGGACCCGAACACCCGTCGCCTTGTTCAGCTGACCATTGAAGACGCGGAAGAAATGATGGAGTTGATGGACATGCTACTTGCTAAGAAGCGTTCTGGCGACCGTAAAACATGGCTTGAAAGCAAAGGTAATATGGCTGAAGTGGCATTGTAGATTGCAGAAACGCGCCGCTTTTGTGCTTATTTATAGAAACTTGTATCGATAACGCTGTTCAAACAAGCGACCGCTAGACAAGCAACCTTAACGCTACATGAAGCAAATCGAAAACGCCGAGAAACTACCCTGACACGGGAAGTTCTCGGCGTTTTAGTTTGTGCATCTGCAATAAAATACTTCCGCGCATAATTACGCTCGTACCATTTAAGATAAGCAGCGGCCAGCTTTGGCTTAATGGCATTGTTAGCCCAAACAGTAAAGTGCTAACGTCTTTTATCAAGATATTGCGAAACAACGAAAATGACAGAGAGCCTACTTTTTGTCTGCGCTGCAGTACAAGCCATTGATGCAGAGACCCTTGAAATAAGATGACGGTTACGACCAGCATTAAGGTGTTTGCGCCAAGCTGAGCAAGCATTGGGAAGGGGCGAAATGCAATGGAAAGTGTGCCGCCAATGAGAGCTAGCAGGGCAACAGCGGCAACGTAACCTGAAATTTTAGTGCGCCTGTGCTGCCATATTTTCCAAATGATAATGAGCGTAAGTATGAGCGCACCAAATCGTGTCCACACCAAGTAATGGTTGAATGGCTCGACTGAAATACCGAAGAGGAAAATAGAGAAGAAAGCAAAATAGCTGGAGCCAAACTGGTTAAGTGACAGACTGTGGTTGGCATCATCATTATTAGCGCGTCATGGCCTTAATTTGTGACCATAATCCTAACCATGTCAGTAAAAACAGCGCGGCACTGGCAAAGCCTAAAATGTGGTAAAGCACCCAATTTGCTCCACGTTGAAAATGTTCTAGCTCGTGAATGCCCCAGTGTATCACAGGACTGGCACTGTTCTGGCATGTTCTGACATATGGCATGCAAACAATCACTATTAACAAAGCACTGCAGCAGGGGCTAAAGGTGTTATCGTTTTTTCGGTATCGATGACACCCAATATGTTTTCAAAACCGGTATTGAACTAGCAAGGAGGTTTATTTTGGCATTGCACTCAGTTTCTTCATCAACCCGCCAGCTAGCGGTAAGCGACAAAACCACAACGCTATTATTTGATCACGACGGTACCCTTATTGACTCAGAATCCGTACATTTTGACCTGTGGAAAGACATTTTGCTGGGGTACGATGTTGAATTAAGCGAGGATTTTTATTGTGAAGTGATGGCGGGTATTCCAGTAAAGCAAAATGCTGTCGATCTCGTCGAACATTTTAATATTGATGTAGCGCCGCATGTGCTAGCAGAGCAAAAACACAAAAGTATTAGCGACTACTTAGATAAGCAAGCTTTTCCCTTAATGCCGTTTGCTAAAGAAACCATTGAACATTGTGCAAACAAAGGTTACACCATTGGCATTGTGACTGGGGGAAGTAAAAAGTCGGTGGAAAAAACCTTATCTCAGTATGGTTTAAGTGCTTATATTTCTTGCGTGGTTGCCGTGGAAGATGTCGAAAACAGCAAACCAGCACCTGATTGTTACGCGCTTGCAATGGACAAGCTAGGAAAAATACCCGGTGAATGTGTGGCAATTGAAGACACGCAAACCGGCATGACAGCGGCACTTGCTGCAAACCTAGCCTGCGTTGTGATACCCACGGATTTGTCTAGACATCATGACTTGTCTGGTGCCACAGTGCGGTATACAAGCTTGAAAGACTGGGTGGACTGCGAACTCGTTTTTTAGCGAATGCGGTGGTGGTTAATTGCCGACTTGTCGTGCCACTTGTCACTGGTGGCGCGAAAATAGATAACGTAGTATAACCAGCACGTTAGGGCGTAACTTTCTTTGTTTTACAGCAAAGAACGCCAGAGGCGCTAACTCATTTTTTATTCATTGTTATGACAGGTACAGCTGATTTCTCATGATTTTGCGTAGCGTAAAATGGCTTTTGATTACTCTTGCCATCATTGTTGTTCTGCTTGTAGTAAGCGTTGCTACGATTACGGTTATGGCTGTGCAAAAAACGCCATTAGTCGCATCGACAGCGCCCACACAGCTAGATGGTGCTGATAGCGTTAATGAACTCCTCGGTCAGCTGCAACAGGCGTTTTCCCGCCGAGAAGAGGGGCATCAAGTTACGCTCACCGAAACCCAAGTCGAAAGCTTAGTGGGTGTTTTACAGCGTGCATTACCTGACTTTAAGGGCGTAGTGAATATCACGCCGTTGGCGGGAACCATTAACGTCACTTACGCTATCAACAATACGGGGTATTATGTAAATGCGTCAGCACTAGTACTGCCTGGAGATAGCTTGCGTATAGAGCAAGTCCAAGTTGGCGACTTAACCATTCCGGGTCGTTTTTTACTTGGGTTTTTAGAGCGTACGGTGAACTCTTATACGCAATCAGAAATAGCCACCATTGCGGAAGCGGTGAACTTACCCTTGATATTGGGCGTTTAGATGAGCTGCTAAGCGAGTTAAACGTGGTGGCGTCGAACATGTCGGTAAGCGAACAGACCGAGCTTCAGCAGTTATCTGCGTACTATTTACGTTATTTGTCTGGTAGAGAAATAGCCTTATCAAGTAAACCGGTATCCCTTATTGAATACTTGCGCGAGGGGATGGCACGGGCGAGAGAGCAAAGCCAAACCCCTCAAGATGCAGTACTGCATAATAATGCGGTAATCCTCGCTTTAGCGGTTTACGTTGGGCATCATCGTGTTGGGACCCTAGTGGGCGACATACAGCCAGATTCCGAAAAAGCGTTAAAGCCTCGCAGAGGTGCTGTGCTGCACAAGCGCAACGATTTGGCTCGTCACTTTATTATTTCTGCTGCATTAGAGTTAATGGCAGAACAAGGTATGTCCCTAGCAATTGGTGAGTTTAAAGAGCTAATGGACAGGGGCAACGGTGGTTCGGGCTATAGCTTTGTAGACTTAGCGGCAGACATGTCGGGTACTGAGTTTGCAAAGGTCGCTACCCATCCAAATACAGCGATGGAAGTGCAAAACGCGATTGCGCGCATTCAAAGTGAACTTGAAATCATCCCGCCTATTGAAGGGCTGCCCGAAGGCTTAAGTAAGCAAGTATTCACCGAGCAGTATCAGCGGGTGGACAGTGAAGCCTATTTGAAAGAAGTGCAGGAAATTAAGCGGAGAATTGCCTTGCTACCGCTTTATCAAAAATAAGCGGTAAGGCGCGTGAGAGTTCGCCGTAAGCGAGAAGCTAATGTCAAAAAAAAGCCCGCAAATAAAGCGGGCTTTTCGTTTATAGATATATTTTAGCCCGCGCTAGCTTTTAGATAGGGATTGCTGAAATTGCGCAATGGTCACCAGCGCCAACTCTATTTTTTTAACTAATGGCGCTAGGGCTTGTTTGGCCGCATCATCATCCAGTTCCTTTAGCGATTGCCAGTCATTTGCAATCTCTTGAACATATGGACCAAAGCGTTTTGCTGATGTGCTAAACCCACTGTCATCTGCGAAAACGGCTGCAAACTTCCCTTTTTGATCGCGCTGTAAACTATCTAGTATTTGGTCGGCATCAACAGCTTTGCGGTGCAGCGTTTGAAGTGTTTCTTGAAGTTGTTGATGGACAGCTTGCATCTCTTGGCTCTGTTGCATGGTCACGCCTTTTGTTTCTAATGTAATCCGGTGCACGCGTTAGCCGCACACTTAATGTTCATATATATTGCGCAGCTATCATTATATGCTACGCCGAATGTATCACGGTAAATAATGATTAAAGTTTCGCCTTTCAAGGCCGATAACCTGAAGTCAGTTGTAAATTACGAAGTCTGCGGGTAATTGAGCCGCTTGCTATTTATGTAATGGACAACACGCCGTAAGGGTGGGCAATTCTGCCCATTTTTTTACTTTGCTACAAGCAACAAAGGAAAATGGTATGGATCTACAAGGTACTAGTGCCTCTGGAACATCCGGTGCGTCACTTGAGTTGGCCTCTCTTAAGTTGGCAAAAAGCCAGCAAGAGCAAGAGGGGAAAGCGTCGCTTCAGCTGCTGGAATCAGCCGCTGACGTACCAAAAACGTCATCTTCAAACCCCGCGTTAGGCGCCAACATCGATACCTACGCGTAAGTTACGGATGCAGGTGTAAGTCGATAGGCGTTTTGCCAGGTTGACCGCCAATTTCTCTCACCAGTTTTGGCACTAAAAAGCCTGGCAAGCGCTTTATCGCTTCTTCCATGATTCGACGACCTTCATCGTCGCTGACATAAAAATGGCTTGCACCCTGCACTTTATCTAATACGTGCAAGTAATAGGGCAGTACACCAGCCTCAAACAGCGTTTCACTTAAGTCACTTATGGCATCGCCGGAATCGTTTACGCCTTTTAGCAATACCGACTGATTGAGCAGGGTCACACCTCTCTCTCGTAATGTGTTTAATCGGGATTTTAGCGTTTCTGACATCTCATTCGCGTGGTTTGCATGCAGCACCAATACTTTTTGAAGAGGCAATGCGGTAAACCATTCAACAAAGTCATGGCTAATTCGTTCTGGCAGTACCACGGGGAGGCGGCTATGAATACGCAGGCGCTTTATATGGGGAATAGCGGCAATTTCGTTGGCTAACCACGACAAATGATCATCTTTCGCCATCAGTGGGTCGCCACCTGAAAAAATCACCTCATTAATTTTGTTATTACTGCGAAGGTATTCAAGCACATCAAGCCATTGGTGCTTACTTACCGCATTGTCGGCGTAAGGAAAATGGCGGCGAAAACAGTAACGGCAGTTTACTGCACAGCCGGTGCGAACCATTAACAACACGCGAGAATCGTATTTGTGCAGTATGCCTTTGCCTGCGGTGTCGTGCTCGTCTAACGGATCTTCGCTATAACCGGGTGATGTTAGGAATTCATCGCTGAGCGGCATGACCTGCAAAAACAGCGGGTCGTTGGGATTTTCTTTTTCCATAAGATCCACAAAGTGTCGTGGAACACGCATAGGAAAAAGACGACGAGCTTTAATGTGTTGTGCGTATTTTTCTTGGTCTGTAAAGCTACTTGCTAATTCTTTTTGCCAGTTATGCTCTACAGAAATCGGTTTTTTAGGTATTATTTGTTCCACGAAACTTTTTGTACCTTATGTTTAGACAGAGGAATTATGGCTAATTACAGCACTAACGAGTTCAAAGGCGGCCTGAAAATCATGCTGGACGGCGAACCTTGCAACATTCTAGAAAACGAATACGTAAAGCCGGGTAAGGGCCAAGCGTTTAACCGCGTAAAAATCCGCAAGCTTATTTCAGGTAAAGTTTTAGAGAAAACTTTCCGCTCAGGTGAATCAGTAGAAGGCGCTGACGTAATGGATACGGAGCTTGCCTACTTGTACACCGACGGCGAATTCTACCACTTTATGAACAACGATACATTCGAACAAATTGCTGCAGACGAAAAAGCAGTGGGTGAGAATAAAAAGTGGCTGGTAGAAAACGACGTTTGCACCATTACACTGTGGAACGGTTCACCTATCACAGTAACGCCACCCAACTTCGTTGAGCTTGAAATCACTGAAACTGATCCTGGTCTTAAAGGTGATACAGCAGGTACTGGCGGTAAGCCAGCAACGCTTAGCACGGGTGCAGTTGTTCGCGTTCCTCTATTCGTTCAAACAGGCGAAGTTATCCGTGTAGATACGCGCTCTGGCGAATACGTGTCTCGCGCACAAAAATAATATCTTATACCAGTCCGCATAGATAATTACCCACTCAGCGAGAGTTAAAATGTTCGTAATCGCGGCGTGTTGCCGCAGGTATAGTGGTTCTACATCAAGGTGACACAACAAAGAGTACGGACATTTTAAACTCGCTCTTCGGGAAGGTCTGGCAAGCTTCCTAGCTTCATTCTGGGAATTTGAAAGGGAACAACCATTCCTGCATTCCCACGCTTCGCTATGAAGCTTGCCAGCGCCTTCTGAGTGGGCAATGATCTATGCGGATTGGTATTAAGCGCATATCGCGCATTCTGTATACGTGTAAAGCCGGTGCCTTAGTGTACCGGTTTTTTGTTTTAGCTACTCTTCTTAGGTTTGAATACATGCAATCTTGGCTGCCTACTACCACTCATGAAGCCCGTGTTGCGCGAGCAGAATTACTCAGAACAATCCGTGAGTTTTTTTACGCAAGAAACGTGTTAGAGGTCGATACGCCTTTACTTTCAAACGGTACGGTTACCGATGAGCATTTAGATGCGTTTGATACACAATTCAATTGTGCCTCATCCGGTAAGCCAACGACGCTGCACCTTCAAACTTCCCCTGAATATGCCATGAAGCGGTTACTGTGCGCTGACAGCGGTAGTATTTATCAAGTGTGTAAAGCGTTTCGCCATGAAGGTGAAGGGCGCTGGCACAACCCAGAATTTACCATGCTAGAGTGGTACCGCTTGGGCTTTGATCATTTTGCGTTAATGGAAGAGGTCGACGCTTTATTGCAAGAAACACTGGCGACAGCTCCAGCCGACAAGATGACTTATCAGCAAGCTTTTCAAACCTATTTAAACGTTGACCCATTAACTGCTGATGACGACATGTTACTAAAGGCAATGAAAGAGCAGAAGATAGATATTCACGCGCCGCAAAGCCTCAGTTATGACAGCAAACTACAGCTATTATTCAGCTATGCTATCGAGCCTAAAATAGGCATCGAAAAGCCGTGTTTTATTTACGACTTTCCAGCTTCTCAAGCAGCACTTGCAAAGCTAAGCTCTGATGACGAACGCGTTGCCGAGCGATTTGAGGTGTATTACCAAGGCGCTGAACTCGCCAATGGGTTTAATGAGCTCAGTGCAGAAAAAGAGCAGCGACTGCGTTTTGAAACGGATAACAGAAAGCGCGACGAACATGGCCTTCCCACTAAGCCTATTGATGAGAACTTCTTAAGTGCACTTGATGCAGGTTTGCCTGCCTGTGCCGGTGTGGCGCTGGGCATCGACAGGCTGTTAATGCTTAAAATCAATGCGAAGCATATTCAAGAAGTGATCAATTTCACAGTGAGTAGGGCTTAGTACCTTCGTGCCCAATAAGCTATGAATTTCTTAAACCCTGGGTTTCAGTAGGGCGTCCGATTAAATTGCAAAAACATAAGATTAAGTGAGTAAAGCAGCGGTTGACAAGCAATGGGTAATGGATAAAATGTTATAACATCACTAGATAATGTTATAACATCCTCAGAGGAATGCCCATGAAAATGCGTTCGCTGCTAAGTTTGTCCATAGCGGGGCTGTTAAGTGCGCCTGTGTATGCCACCACAGTAACGGGAAAAGTCACCGACACGGCAGGCCAACCTGTTGCAGGGGCTGAAGTAAAAATCGAAGGCAGTCGCCGTGTAGCATACACCGATGCAAACGGTATTTACCGTTTTGACGATGTAAAGCAGCCACATATTCATTTACATGTTTATTCTTCAAACTACATTCATGGTGATAACGACTTAGGCGACGTAAATACGGATCAAAATGTAGACTTCGTTTTAAAGCCTGCATCCGTCGAAAATATCGTAGTTACCGCCAATGCGCTTCAATCATCAGTACTGGAATCTGTTACGCCAGTTACCGTAATTGGTGCGGAAAAATTACGTAAGATAGAAGCGCCAACTTTAGGCGAAACCCTCAAAAACGCGCCTGGTGTGCACAGCACTTATTTTGGCCCAGTTTCAAGCAGCCCAGTTATTCGCGGTAACGATGGCCCGCGCGTAAAGATTGTTCAAAACGGTTTGGATGTATCTGATGTATCTCGAGTAGGTCCAGATCACAATGTCGCCACCACACTTTCAAGTGCAACGCAGGTGAAGTACTTCGCGGTCCTGCAACGCTTCAATACGGTAGTGGCGCTATTGGTGGTGTGGTGAACGTGGTTGACAAACGTATTCCTCAGTATCAGATAGACGGCGTAGAAGGCGAAGCTGAAACTAGCTATAGCACAGTGAATAACGGCTCGTATACCCGTGCAGATGTAACGGGTGGCAGTGGCAATATTGCATGGCATGTCGACGGGTTTTATCGCGATACAGATAACGCGGATATTCCGGGCTTTGCGTCTATCGATCCCGATGAGGATGAACCAAACGGTGTGCTAGAAAGCAGCGCAATGGAGACGCGTAACGTCGTTGCAGGTTTATCTTACGTGGCCGAAGAAGGCTACTTCGGTTTCGCTGTGGAACAACTCGACAACAAATATGGCGTACCTGGCCATAGCCATGCTCATGGTGAGGAAGAGCATGAGGGCGAAGACCACGATCTTGAAGAACATGATCATGAAGAACACGCTGAAGAAGGCGTGTTACTTGATGTAGATATGACCCGTTATCAAGCAGCCGGTGAGTGGCATTCACCCTTTGAAGGAATAACTAACCTTAAATTTGCCGCAGCTTACACCGATTACGAACATGCTGAGATTGAAGACGGTGAGCCAGGCACGGTATTCACAAATGAATCGAGCGACATTCGCCTGTCTGCTTATCACGAAGAAGTGAACGGCTGGCACGGCGTATTCGGGCTACAGTTTAATCATAGCGATTACAATGCCGTGGGCGAAGAAGCCTTTACCCCAGCTAATACTACATCGAGCTACGCACTTTATCTTATAGAACAAAAGAAAGTAGGTAATGTAACCTTTGAGCTTGGTGGCCGACTAGAGCGAACGACATTAGATGCTGATGCCAGCGAAGTGGAACTTGACGTATTGCATGATGAGCATGAAGGCGAGGAGCATGCTGTTGCTTTCAACTTCCCTGACTACGACTTTACCAGCCTATCGCTTTCAGCGGGCGCTAACTGGGAATACCAGGAAGGTCACTCGGTTGCCGTTACGTTGTCACGCAGTGAGCGTGCGCCTAGTCAGCAAGAACTTTTCTCTGCTGGCCAGCATTTAGCAACCCAAAGCTACGAAGTGGGTTTAGTATTTGATATGGATGAAGAAGGCCATATCGAAGAAACACTTAAAGGCGTAAAAGAAGAAGTTAGTACCAACCTAGATATTACTTTCCGTAAATTTACCGGTAGCTGGGGCTATAGTGCGTCTTTCTTCTACAATCAGGCAGATGACTATATCTTCCAAACAAGCACAGGCTTAATTGCGCTCAGCGAGCACGAAGAACACGAAGAGCATGGACATGATGAACACGGCGATGAAGAAGGCTTGCCAATTTATTACTTCCAACAAGCTGACGCTGACATTTGGGGCTTCGAAGCAGAAACTTACGTTGATTTATCAGACACGCTACGTTTAACCGTATTTGGTGACTATATCCGCGCAGAAATAGAAGACGACAACCTTCCGCGCACGCCGCCTATGCGCTTTGGTAGTGAATTAAGCTACGTGAACGATGGTTTAAGTGCTGACGTGGGCTTTACGTGGTACGACGACCAAAACGACGTTGCGTCATTTGAGACTGCAACCGACGGTTACATCTTGGTTAACGCAAGCGTGCAATATGAATTTGGCACACAGGGCATTGACTGGGTAGTGTTTGCGCGCGGTGAAAACCTAACTGACGAGGAAGCCCGTGTTCATACATCTTTCTTAAAAGACCAAGCACCGCTTCCAGGTAGAAACTTTACTATGGGTGTGAGAGCGTTGTTTTAATTAAACAACTCCACTGCGGTATACAAGGCGATGTATTGGGGCTCTCAGTACATCGCCTTTTTTTATACTAGGGGAAAGTGGTCAGTACGATTTTTTCCAGTTGAATAAACGTCGAGCGGTTGTGAAGTAGAGGTGAAAATGAATGAAATAGCGAATTGGTTAAGTACGCAAACCGAAAAACACATGGTGTTAGGTTACGGAAGCTTACTAAGCAAAAACAGCCGAGAGCGCTACTCCAACATTTTTACACAAGGGCTCCCTGTGACGGTTTTTGGCTTCGAAAGGGCATGGGTGACGCGTAGTCTTCATGAAAAACAGACCTACGTTGGCGCCGTGGTCAATGCGCATAGCAAATTAAACGCCCAACTTATCCCAACACAAATTAACCCTGCCTTACAGGAGAGAGAAAAAGACTATCGGTTTGTCGAAGTAAGCGCTAAAGCACTCAATTTTCATCAACACAAGGGGTCTGAGTCTCTAGACGATGTGCTTGCACAATTTACCTTTTGGATTTGCGAAACACTCGATTGTGCACAGGCAAATGACGCCTATCCTGTACATCAAACGTACGTAGATACATGCTTGAGTGGATGCTTAGAGCACGGTGGTGCAGAGGAAGCCGAGCGGTTTATCGTCCATACATCGTTGTGGGAGCACCCAAGAGTAAATGACAGAGCGGACCCAAAATACCCTCGCGCGGCAGCGGTGAACCCAGATCACCTTGAGCACATAGACAGGCTTCTATCAAAGGAATATTGTTTGCCTTAAGTCTTACTTCTAGCTATATATTAGCCTGCAGAGGTACAAAACTAGCACTACATGCGCGTTAGTGTGAACACAAACACCGCTATTTTTACAAACGATAAAATAACGCTACGGCCGCTTACTTTTGATGATAAACACTGGGTACTTGCGCTGCAGCAGGACCCGCTATGGCTTAGATACATTGGAAGTAAAAATGTCCATACAGTAGACGATGCGTGTGACTACATTGGCAAAACAAATGCGCAGCGCGAAGAGTGGGGATATGGCCTGCTGGCTGTCGAATTAACCGAAACCAAACAACCGTTAGGGGTTTGTGGTCTCTTCAATCGCTTTGCATTTGAATGTCCAGATTTAGGCTTTGCCATGCTGCCTGAAGCAAGAGGCAAGGGTATATGTTATGAGGCATGTCAGTGTGTTATAGCGTGGTCTGCCTCTGAGGGCTATCGTTTTTTAACAGCCATGACGCACCCAGAAAATATGGCGTCGCAGAAGCTTTTACAGCGCTTAGGATTTAACAAGCAGGGCTTTTACTTCGACAAAACGTTCCCAAAACAGCATTTGTTCAGGTTGGAATTACAGCCATAAAGCATTGCTCTTTATGGCTGTTAGTATCTGTTAATCGCTATAAGGGCGGTAACACGGTCATCTTTTTAATAATGATCGGCTCAATGGGTACGTTATTCGCGTTAAGGCGAATCGAATATTCAGTTTCTACTTCCGACATGGCATCAACAATATCTTCGCCTTCAACAATTACGCCAAAAACCGCGTAGCCCCAGTCTCTTCCGGGGTTTAAGCTGCTGTTGTCATTCACGTTGAAGAAAAATTGTCGGTTTGCGGTATGCGGGTCACCTTGTCTTGCCATTGCAATGGTGTGCAGGTCGTTAGTCAAACCGTTACCAGACTCATTGAAGATATCTGGAAAGTTCGACTTGCCGTTGAAGTCTGCCGTATAACCACCACCTTGCACAACAAAACCAGGCACGATGCGGTGAAAAATGGTGTCTTCGTAGGCGCGCTTATCCACATAACGAAGAAAGTTATTTACGGTAATTGGCGCACGTCTTCTGTCCAGTTCAACCACAATATCGCCCATGGTGGTTTCTATTTTCACCCGAGGGTAATAGTTATCTGGCTGAACCTGAGACCCATCGTCTTTTTTGGCCATAACGGGTGAAATGCTGCCTATTAACATGATGGCGGTCAGCAGTGATAAAAGTATTTTCTTCATAAAAATGCCTTTAAATGTTTTCCTTAATTCGCGCACGTTTTTTAATCGCTTAGCGTTTTGCAGTGCCTAAGATAACGAACTTTTTGTCACTCGCAAGTACCTTAGCGCCACCAAACAACTTTTTAAGTTTAATGTGATAGTCGAGGTGTCGGTTACCAACCACAACTAAGTGACCGCTTTTAATAAGTACGTCCCGGGAATCAGTGAACATTTGCCATGCAATATGGTCAGTGATTGTGTTTTGTTGATGAAACGGTGGGTTACACAGAATTTTGGTAACAGCAGGTTTATTCTCTCTATTGATTAATTTTTCAAGGCAATTACTTGCAACAAACTCACATTGATCAATTTTTTCCGGGAAGTTGTTGAGCACATTGAGTCTGGCACTTTCTAATGCCATATAGGACTCATCCACAAATATTACTTTGGCATCAGGGGCAAGAGAAAGGGCATTAACCCCCAGTACTCCGTTGCCGCAGCCTAAATCTACCACCACATCATTAGCGCTCACCGTCATATGTTCAAGCATAATGCGAGCGCCTATATCTAATGACTGTCGGGAAAACGTATTCGCCAGATTGTCTATAGTTAACTCCGTTCCCATCGTACTTTTACACTGCCAGCGCGTCGGATAGGGCGAGTCAGATAGTTTTATTGACTCACGAGGCGAAGCGAACACAAGCCGCGATTTCTTCTTGGCAAGGGACGTGGTGGTGGGGCCAATATATCGTTCAAATAGGTTGAGTACGGATTTTGTGATGGTCTTCACTTTACCGGTTGCGATAACGCGCGTGTGAGGTGTTATATATTTTTGTAAATCAATAAGCTGTTGTTCAAGAAGTGCAAGGGCGCGGGGGACCTTAAGCACAACAAGACTCGGCGCCTTTTCTGGCTTAAACGTTAAGCTTTGCACGCTAGTCAAGGTTTTCAGCGGCGCGGTTAGCAGGCCGTTTTTATTGCTCGTTTCTGCATTACCCAGTAAATGATTGGCTTTTAAATTCTCAGAGAGTGATCGCAAAGATATGTAGGAGTCAGATACCCAGTAAGGTGCTAAGTGCGAAAACCAACAACCCAACGCGCCGAAATCGTCGTTAAAAATCATCATTGAGCCATCATTGTCACCACTGCTAATTGAAAGCGACGCTTCACTTAGTAAGCCCTCAATGTGCTCAATAACGAGTTCATCAGCACTATCCCATGCTTGAAGGCTTATGTGCTGGTGCTTTTCAGGGTAGCGAATAAGCGAGAATTGTCGGTCGGCAAAAATAAATTCTGTATTCATTGGAGTCTGTTTTCAGAGATGGCTCAAAGCACTCACATACTTTTGGGAATGCCTATTTGGTTTATGTACGCGTTGCCTATCTTATCATATCAGCTACGCGGCTCTAACCAATAACGTGTTATTCTTATGCAGTGCAATGTTGATGGTGACAATGTAATGGTGGAAGAATCACTTTTATAGCTCGCAGAAAAATCCACATTAGCAATGCATGCGTAATTAAGGTGTAATTGGGGGAACTTCAAAAGTGTGTTTAAGCACTTTTGAGATCAAGTGCCCATAGCCAAAATTAAAAATCACCGGAAATATCATAGTTACGCATGCAGTTTTCTCTTTTCGAGGCCCCAGAAAACAATAGCTCATCTCATAAGCTCCCGCTGTCAGAGGGCGATGTCACTTATTTTCCTCAAGCGCTATCAAAAAATGATGCAGATACTTTTTTTGAGTTACTGAAGGCCGAGTTACCCTGGCGTCAGGACTCGATCAGACTGTTTGGCAAGCAGGTAAAAATTCCCCGCCTTCAGAGCTGGCACGGCGATGACGATTGCACCTATACCTATTCGAATTTAACCATGTCGCCAAACCCGTGGACGAACAGCCTTTTAAGTATTAAGGATTGTTGTGAAGCGCTATGTGCTCCAACCCAAAATACAAAGTTCAACAGTGTGTTAGCGAATTGGTATCGTGACGGACAAGATAGCATGAGCTTTCATTCAGATGATGAGCCTGAGTTGGGTATAAACCCGGTTATTGCATCCGTCACCTTAGGTGAAGCAAGGCCCTTTGTTTTTAAGCACAAAGAAACAAAGGAAAAGTATACACAGGTGCTTGAGCACGGCAGTGTATTAATTATGACAGGAACAACACAAAGTCATTATGTGCACGGTATTGCGAAGACGGCTAAGCCTATCGGTGGTAGAATTAATCTTACATTCCGACATCTTATTCACAGAACAAGGTAAGCCAAATGCAAGTAAAAGCGTTTCTGGAAACTACGATTGAAGCTGCACTTAACCCGAGTTTTCTCGAGGTTGTAGATGAGAGTTTTATGCACAATGTTCCAGAGGGGGCTCAGAGTCATTTCAAAGTAACGGTAGTGAGTGATGCTTTTGAGGGTAAGCGCTTAATAGCGAGACACAGAGAAATTAACGGTCTTGCGGCTGAAGCGCTGCAGGGGCCTGTTCATGCGTTGGCACTTCACACGTATACGCCTGCAGAGTGGGAAGCTCGAGGTGGGCAATCTATGGTATCGCCAAACTGCCTAGGTGGTAGCAAGCACGACCAATAACGCTCTTTTTGTACTAAATGGAAGTAGATTTATGACAAGCAGTGAAACGAAAAACAGCGGCACGCTAGCCTCTTACTTAGACATTATTAAAACTCCCTCTATTCAGGTGTTACTACTTGGCACTGGTTTTTTGCTTATAATGCTGTTTGTCTATATGGGCGTGCTGACTACGTTTGACGATGCGTTATTCAATGTAATTAGTGAAGCAGGCAATGTATCAGGTTGGAAAGAAGACGCGCTACGCGATATCACCGCGTTAGGCAGTAATACGGCACTTATCTTTGTCACGATTTCAGTTGCCGGAGCCTTGGCGATGGCCGGTGAAAAGAAAAAGGCGCTGACTTTTTTGATTGCTGTTGCCGTGGGGATCGCAACGACCTTCTTACTCAAAGCTGGCATCGACAGGCCTCGTCCTCCGCTGCCCATGCAGGATGTAAGTGTGTATACACAAAGCTTCCCCTCTGCACATGCTACCTTATCTACGCTTGTTTATTTCTATATCGCCTATTTGTTAACGTACTTCACACAAAACGCTTCAGTAAAAGTGTGGATCTACATGGCAGCCACCTTTCTTGTATTTTGTATTGGCTTAAGCCGCATTTTATTGGGCGTGCATTGGCCTAGCGACATTATTGCAGGGTGGTTTGCTGGTGGCAGTATGGCTGCCTTTTGCTTTTATATCATCAAGTGGAAACGCAAACTGCGTATAAAAGGCGAAGGTTAAACGTGCAAGATTTCAAGCGGCTAGGCGACATTATTAAGCGGGATCCTTTTCGCATGCGTTGCCTTCGCGCTTTGAGAGCGCTCGATTTACCGCAAGGGTACATTGGTGCTGGATTTGTTCGAAATGCCATTTGGGATGAGTTACACGCAAGAGCGACACCAACTCCGCTTAACGATATTGATGTGATTTACTTTAGTGGTGAAATTAATCCGCCGCAAAGTGTTGCGAGTGCCGATAATACATTGGAATCAGTACCTCAACCGCAAGCTTACTCACCAAATTCTGCAGCCGTCAAACCAGGGCTAAAAGCACAAGAACAAGCCATAGAACGCGAGCTAGCGCGTATGGTTCCTCAAGCTAATTGGCAAGTTAAAAACCAAGCGCGTATGCACGTAGCTCACGCGCACGCTCCCTATCAAAATTGCCACGACGCTATTTCTTATTGGATAGAACTAGCCAATGATGATTTAGACATACTCGCGCCATTTGGTTTGGAAGCAAACTTCGCCGGCACCATAAGTATTAACCCAAAATATCCAAGACCCGAAGTTTTTAAACAGCGACTTGCTTCTAAGAATTGGCTTACTGTTTGGCCTTTGTTGAAAGTTCATAAATAACTGGAAAGCAGTACATATTTGTACGAATTGGCACGCAATGTTTCAGACTATACTTTGATTAATCAAAGCCATAATAAACGTTCTTCTGCACAACAATACATTGTTCATTTCTGCATTCATACTATCAGTAAAGCATTACGAATTAGCCAATTTATCCCGGCATTTCCTCTGTACCTATCGTCGAAAAAATTACGAAAGAACGTATTTACAGTAAACGCGGCACACGTGTGTTGCATAAAAAACTTGCATTCATGTAACCTTTGGGTATCATTGATACCTAAGGGTTACATATGATCCGTTTAGGTATCATATGTGACATTAGAACGCAGTGAGCTTTAATCGGCATCAATGCGCCGTTAATAATAGGGAATTTAAAAATGGCAACATCAATTTTGGTACCACCAGAGACGGAACAAGAGTATTTAACAATCACGGGTAAAGTCAGTCTCGCCTTAGCTTTATTTGTGCTATTCCACGTTGCATTAGCTGTAATTGGCAATACAGACTCAGTTATTTACTGGGCATTAGAGGTAGCTTCATTAGCAAGTGCTATTTACTGCGTAGCATTAGGTATTAAATCAACGAAGTTTGCCAAAAATATATCCCGGTTGGGTTTTTGGACACTAACATTTGACGATGAATATGTGGACTACGTCAGCTCATTTAGCTTGCGCATTACCTGTCATATACTGATTTTCGGCACACTGATTCTCGCTTTTTGGGGGGACAGTAGGTGGTTTGTAGAAGTAATTGCTCCCTTTGAGATTACCAATGCTCTTCAAGTCTTACTTGGTGTAGCCGCGGCTGCTCATGGAACATCCATTTTGTGGAAGTTGCGCGAGGAAGAGCTAGATGAATGAAGATTTAGATAACCACATTCACAAGCTCCGATTGCAACATAAAATCTCTCAGCAAGAGTTAGCTGATGCGATAGGTGTTTCCAGAAAAACTATAAGTACCGTGGAAACCGGACGTTTCACACCATCGGTAGTTATTGCTCTAAAAATTGCCGAATATTTTGCTATTCCAGTTGAGCAAGTATTCGCACTTAAATAAATCGATACATTGGAAATATTCTGTAGTGGAAGCCTATTAAAGGGCGCTGCACAAAAAGTCGGAATTTGTGTTGAGCCGGAATTTACCTTCCTACTGAGTTTTTCGTTGTAATATTTACGATCTTAGCGGCAATAGCCGCTATGGTCGTATTTTCGCTCATAGCTTGTTTTTGCAGTCGACGATACGCGTTATTTT
>JYMV01006032.1_pt1:37500-105827 | contig 105827 bp, 81 predicted proteins | sample 338911 | NCBI WGS metagenome assembly JYMV01 (sample SAMN03354496, study PRJNA234377) | hydrothermal vent metagenome | biome: Deep sea; feature: Hydrothermal plumes at the Eastern Lau Spreading Center, Western Pacific Ocean; material: Seawater | place: Tonga | collected 2009 | depth... | reverse complement strand
CACCTACGGAAAAAAGACCGGCATTCTCTAAAAAAAAGGATCTTTTTTCCGGGAAAAAAAGACTGAACCGGTCAAGGTTAATCTGTTTTTCATCGGCTTCCACCTGAGCAAAATCTGTATTGTACGTAAAATCTAGGGTAAGACTTGATGTGAGGCTGTATTTGGCATCCAAACCGAGCTGGCGCTGGCCTGCGGTTTCGGTAGAAGTCTGTCCTAATCCATAAGGTATTATTTTCAGATTTTTAGGGTTGGTTATGACAAGACCCGTCAATGTACCAGCAATGGAAACACGATTTATGTTGAACTGCCTGGGGATTGGTATCCAGTAAGCGTCTTCCTGCTTCCTTGCAATGACCCTCTCGAAGTTAATGCCCCATTGTTGTTCTTCCATTTCTTTGAATCGTAGAGTTTTGAACGGAATAGCAAATTCAGCACTCCAGCCGAAATCGCCCACAACTGTCTGAACTTCCCAAACTGCGTCCCAGTTAAGGTTGAAGGCACCGCCGGCCCCAACAGACTGGCGCCCCGTGTTAAATCCACCTTGTCCTTCTTTATTCACCTGCGCATCATATTCGATTCCGGCAGGATTGGTACCAAAAATGTAACCGTTCTGTTTGTCATGAAAGGTGTCCAAAATAAACCGAAAGCTGTCAGAATCCTTCAGTGAAGCGTCCCGGCGTGTATCAGATACAACGATTCGTTCCGGCTCACTGTCAAAGCAGACTACCGCTACGTAAAGTGCTTCTGAAGAGTACATGACCCGCACTTCAGTTTTTTCAGATATGCTCTCCCCCTCATCTGGTGTTTGTTGTGTGAATGATGTGACAACAGGTGCAATCTCCCAAACCGGGTCATCCATAACATTTCCATCAACCACCGGCGCCTCACTGACTAAGACCGTTTCCAATTGATTTGAGATAAAATCATTATCTCCTATGCCCATAAGAACAGTCGTAAGAGTTATAGAGAGCAGATAAGACTTAATTTTCATTTTAGTACAAAGAAAAAGGGTATGTTTCTTAACAAAAAACCCCACGAAAGTGGGGCTTGATGTATGAGTTGACAGTAAAATTTATTTAATCAGTACTTTTTAATGCGTCAAGAGCAGCCTGCATGCTCATAACTGGATGAATATCAGTATCGCCTAATTCAAACATGGGGTCAAAGAATTTGACCACCTGTTCCATGGTGTCCGCTTCCAAGACAAAGTATGCACTATGTCCCGGCGGATCAACATAGATACCGTGGATCTTGATCCCGATTTCTTCAGAAGCCTGGACGGCTTCCACCACTTTAGCCTTTCTATCCTCATCATGAGCGTGGCAGGTTTGGTAACTGTGTGTATGAGTTGCATGAAATAGCATGTTATCTCCTTATTATTATTCCTTTATGATCTAAACTATTTAATAATTATGTGAAAATAATTATGTGAAAAACTTAATCAATATAGTTGAATGAATGCACCGAAAAATGTGTGCTTCTTTCATCCCGACTGTCCCCCGTCGGTTTAGATTCCAAGTTGAGATTGATCATAATGCGTAGATAATCTATAAACTCCGTAAAAATCACTTACCCAAAAGGGTAGCGTTTAAGCTACCCTATTTTCTTACTAAGTTCCTGTTTTCTCGAGGAGAAACTGCTACATTTTAATCAGTAGCGGAGGAGGGACTTGAACCCCCGACACGCGGATTATGATTCCGCTGCTCTAACCAACTGAGCTACTCCGCCAAAATTGCGGGCGAAATTAGCCTCTACCCAAGAATATTCAAAAGTTCCAGAGAGAGCCTCACAGCCACACCGGAGGGTCCCGATGGCACGTACGGCCGATCCTTGTCCCACCATGCCGTACCGGCAATGTCAAGATGAGCCCAGGGCGTATCACCTACAAATGCTTTCAAGAATGCGCCGCCGGCAATGGTGCCGGCTTGACCGGTGGCACCTAAATTTTTCACATCGGCAATTTTGCTTTTTACATCATCGCAATAGTCATCCCACAGTGGAAATTCCCAGACCCGTTCACCGGACATTTTACCTGCCTTCAGAATGGATTGAACCAGCTTTTCATCAGTCCCCATGACGCCAGAAGCGACGTGTCCCAGCGCCACAATAACGGCACCGGTGAGGGTCGCAAAGTTGACCATGTACTTCGGATCGTAATGTTTGGAGACATATGCAAGTGCATCGGCAAGAACCAGGCGACCTTCCGCATCTGTGTTAAGTATCTCGATGGTCTTTCCATTATATGCTTTCACGATATCACCCGGTTTGGAAGCGCGGCTGCCGGGCATGTTTTCCGTGGCGGCAATAGCTGCCACAATGTTCCGTTTGGGCTTGAGCCCTGCAACAGCTTTCATAATGCCTAGAACAGTAGCAGCGCCGCACATGTCATACTTCATCTCATCCATTTTTGAGGACGGTTTGATGGATATACCACCCGTGTCAAAGGTGATCCCTTTTCCTACAAAGGCAAACGGTTTATCACCCTTTTTTCCGCCCCTGTATTCCATCAAGATGAACTTCGGCGGCTCATGAGCCCCTCGGGCCACAGATGCAAACGCCCCCATCCCCAGGTTTGTGAACTGATCCCTGTTCATCACCTTGCAGGTCATACCGCCGGCGCGGGCGATCTTGCGGGCTTCACTGGCCAGTCTGCTCGGTGTGGCTACATTGCTGGGATGGGCCGCTAGATCCCTAGCAAGACAGACCGCATCTCCCACCACCTTACCCCGCTTCATCCCGCTTCTGCTGCCTCCACCAACAACGGTAAGTGACTTCAAAACAGTGCCATTCTCATCATCCGTCTTATAATCGAGGAACTTGTAGGAACCGAGAATGGTCCCTTCCACAAACGCCTGTGTGGCTTCGGCTGATGTAAAGTCCATGAGTTCCAGACCTGGAATCTCAGCAGTGGCGGAAGTTTTCTCCTTACTCTGAAGTGTTTTCACTGCCGTACCACCCGCCTGTCGTAATTTTTCCAGATCGAACTCTTTCTTTTTACCTAAGCCAACCAGCAACACCCGTGAGTGGGCTCCGCCGGTGTAGAGCATGAGTGCTTCGTTGGATTTCCCTTTAAAATCACTGTTCTTGATGGTGGTTTTTATAACTCCCTTCAAACCAGAGTTAACATCTTTCCCCAGCGATGAAAGAGCACCTCCTTGGAATACCCCGACTACCAGTGCATCACTTTTCACTTTTTTCCAATGCTGATTTGAAATCTGAACTTTCGTTAATTGTGCCATTTGCTTTTCTCCACTCTCAAAATTCTTTGCTCAAAATTACCCACTAAGTTTGAATGAGTGAACGGGTAAAGCAACCACACTTTAATTCTTCTTGCCACGTTTGTCGACAAGGTGTAAACTATATACGCCTTTTGTATGCTTACTGTGGAACAATGTTAATAGAAAGAGGAAAAATGGAATTCATTACTTTAGAGACTTTAGAGGAGAGCACGCCGTTCTTCAATCTCACAATTCTCAGATGTCCCAAGTGCACAACGCCGTGGTCAGCGGACTATACGGACTATTCCTGGATGCGGGAAAATGATCTCATCGTCTGCAGTTGTGGTGCCGTTATGTGCGAAGTGAATGATCTGAAGGATAACTAACGCTCCTTACCGATTGCGTCCGTTTGGCGGCGGTTGTACTTTTCTGCCTTAACCAAAGTGTAACTAAGCAGGCCCATGCCAAAAAAGTCATCTCTCGTAAGAGATCTCGAGTCGATCCTGGACAGAGACCGTGTCATCTCCCACCCAACTGAACTGCTCGTATACGAATGTGATGGACTAACGCTCAGCAAATATGGCGCCGAGGCGGTGGTACTACCCAAATCCACTGAAGAGGTAGCTGAGATTGCAAAGTGTTGTGTTCGTCATGAAACGCCGTTCCTCGCCCGAGGCTCTGGAACGGGCTTGAGCGGCGGTGCGGTAGCTGCTGAAGGCGGTGTTATCATCCAGATGTCCAAAATGGACAAAATTTTGGATATCGATTATGATGATGAACTGGCAGTTGTCCAGCCTGGCGTCATCAACCTTCATCTCTCCGATACAACCAGTCCTAACGGCTATCACTACGCTCCCGACCCGTCCAGCCAGAAAGCTTGCACCATAGGTGGAAATGTTGCGGAAAATGCCGGTGGTCCCCACACCCTAAAATATGGTGTCACCACCAATCATGTCCTTGACCTCACTGTGGTTATGCCTGATGGGGAGGTCGTCAAACTGGGCGGGCGACCTGAAGACTCAACCGGTTACAATCTTGTTGGACTGTTTGTAGGATCTGAGGGGACACTTGGCATCGCCACAGAAATAACGGTGAAACTGATCCGAAATCCAGAGGCGGTAAAGACATTTCTTGCCTCTTACAAATCGGTGGAGGATGCCAGTAATTCAGTCTCCAGCATTATTGCCGCCGGCATCATCCCCGCCGCCTTAGAGCTCATTGATAATATTGTGATTAAAGCGGTAGAAAGTCACTTGAAAGCGGGCTTCCCTGAAAACGTGGCGGCGATCTTGCTCATAGAAATCGATGGCCTCACTTCGACTCTTTCAGCTCAGGCCGGCAGGATCAGTAATATATGCCGTGATAGTGGCGCTACTGATTTCCAAGAGGCTAAGAGCGATGAAGAGCGGGATCGTCTCTGGCGCGGAAGGAAAGAGGCCATTGGCGCTATCGGGAAAGTGACCCCCGCCTTTTATACCAATGATGGCGTCGTTCCGCGGTCCCGGTTGCCTGAAATACTTAAGTTTGATCTAGAGATAGGAAATCGTCACGGCCTTCGAATCGGGCACCTGTGCCACGCTGGAGACGGCAACATTCATCCTACTATCATGTATGATCCCGATGATGAAAATCAGGTGAAGTCAGCTATAAAAATCTCCCGGGAAATTTTACAAAAATGTATCGATCTCGGTGGAGCACTTTCAGGCGAACACGGCATAGGTACGGAGAAACTGAGTGCTTTTAAGTTCATGTTCAACCATGATGATGAAGCCCAGATGCTTTCCGTTCGGTCGGCGTTCAACCCATCGGGACTGCTAAACCCCAGCAAGATTTTCCCCACCGGTGCAAGATGTGGCGAATCGAAAATCCGAAAAACAGTGGCCGGCGGTGGATGGCTGTAGTTACTGAACCGAAAGTAATCGATCCTACCGAACTAAGTGGGAGCGGTCAGATTCCTGTTGAACGGGTCGCCACTCCCAAAACGCCGGAGGAAGTTGCCAAAATGGTTACTGAGGCTCTCCAAGAAAGCAAGACACTCCTTCCACTAGGTGGCGGACGTGATCTCTTCACCGCTAGAAAAACATTTGACATTGGTATCAGTCTTAAAAAATTGACAAATGGATTCCGCCATACACCTGAAGACTTGACAGCCATCGTTCCCGCCGGCATGCTCTTTTCAGAAGTTCAAGCCAAACTTAGAGAGGCAAATCAATGGATTCCCCTCGATCCTACTGACGAAGGTAATTCCACCGTTGGCGGTATCATCAGCGCCAATCGCTCCGGACCAAGGCGTCACTGGCACGGCACAGCCAGAGACTGGGTCATCGCCACAACGGTGGTAAACGGCACGGGAAAGATCGTCAAAGCAGGCGCCAATGTGGTAAAGAATGTCAGTGGCTATGACTTGAACAAACTGTATATCGGTGCCCGGGGTACTTTAGGAATCCTGCTCAATATGTCATTTAAGTTGGCGCCCATACCCGACAAGCGGGTGACGTTCCGTGCCTGTTTCTCAACACCTGAAGAAGCACTTGGGATGTCAAAGCAGATTAATAAAGCACCAGTCGAAGTTGAGGCACTAACGGTGGTCAAGGGTCGATGGGCGGCCGCCAAGGCGAAACATTGGTGGGTTTTGATTGAACTTATGGGAACAGAACAAAGTGTTGCAGACCAATCAACTGTACTCTCTTCCATCCTTGAAAAATCTCCGGCAAATCGCTGGGGCAAGGCGAGCGAGGACGATACCCAATTCTACTGGAAAACCGCCCAGTTCGGTAACGATGAGGCAGCCCCGTCTTCCACTGAAGCTGCAGTCTCAATCCCAAAGTCGAAAGTTGATAAACTTGTTTGCAATCTTGCAGAAGAGATGCCAGGCTGTTCACTCAAAATTCTCCCCGCCTGCGGCTCAGTCACACTAGAACTCGATGAAAGCTCAGACCGAAAGACATTCATTGATCAGGTTTCAGGGTTGAATGGTGCTGTTGAAATTACCGGAAGCAATGTATCCTCTGCTGAAGACCGGTGGCCGCTGACGCCCCCGTCCCTTCATCTTATGAAACAACTGAAAAAACATCTGGACCCGAAAGGCCTCTTTGCCCCCGGAACATTTGTAGGAGGTATCTGATGGGTGAAGCTGTCGTTACTCCCTTAGCCTCCGCATTTGGTCAAAACGAAAAGCGTTTACTTCAGGAATGTATCCACTGCGGATTCTGTTTGCCCGCCTGTCCCACTTACATGGAAAACGGCAAAGAGATGGATTCTCCCCGTGGCCGCCTCTACTTAATGGCGTCCGCCCTCAACGGCAACGCTTCCATGGATGACGCATTTAGTGAACATATGAAACTGTGCCTTGTCTGCCGAGCGTGCGAAACAGCTTGTCCGTCAGGCGTTCAGTTTGGTCACCTTATGGAGATCACCCGAAGTGCCATGGCAGAAACAAAACTGCCTTCATTCTTTGAAAAGTATTTGCTAAGTAAAGTTCTCACTTCTCATGGCTGGCTGTCGACACTGTTTACCCTAACGCGTGTTTATCAGAAGACAGGCCTCCGGAAACTGTTTTCAACTCGGCCTTTCAACTTATTGGTTCCGCAAAAAGTAAGAACTTTACAGGCGTCCATACCATCTGTACCGCCACGGCGTTTCGGTACCAATGACGACGTACTTTACTCCGCGGTAGGCAAAAAAAGTGGGACAGTGTCCCTTTTCACAGGATGCGTCATGGATCATCTTTATCCGCATGTTCATGCGGCAACGGTTAGGCTTCTCACTTGGTACAATTTTGATGTAAACATTCTGGCAAAACAAACCTGCTGCGGCGCCCTCCACGCCCACAGTGGCGACCTACAAACGACCGATGATCTAGCACAGTCAAATGTCGATCTTTTCGGTAATACCAATAGTGATTATATTATTTTAAATTCAGCCGGATGTGGGGCTCACTTAAAGTCATACTCGAAATATAGGGAAGCGGGGATTTCAGGTAAGATTCTTGATCTTTCTGAGTTTCTGGCCAGGATGGAGACAAAACAGATGTCAAACGGACGATTGTTGAAGGTTGCCTATGATGAACCGTGTCACCTGCTCCACGGTCAGGGTGTATCGGCGGAGCCTAAATCGTTACTTTCACAGATTCCTGGAGTTGAATTGGTGCCACTTAAGGAAGCCGACCGCTGCTGCGGCAGCGCCGGAAGCTATTCTATTACTGAAACGAAAATGTCACTGGAACTTCTGGAAAGGAAAATGAACGCAGTTATAAAAACAGGTGCAGATATCCTAGTGACCGCTAATCCCGGTTGTCAGATTCAGCTGGCCTGGGGTGTCAGGCGCCGAGGAATTGAAATGGAAGTACTGCATCTCGCCCAGTTTCTCGATCGCGTTTTCAGCAATGAACCAGGATACCCCACTGAGCCTATCGCCAAAGCAAACTAATTAAGAGATTTACCGTGGGCCACTTTTACCCACCGGCCACCGCCACCTTTTTTCACAGCCACCATGGTGAATATTGCTTCGCAGACATCTCTTGCATTGCCTCCGGCGTTTTCGGCCCGGACACTCACCCTTACTGTTATTGAAGTGGTACCCGCCGAGATGACAGTTGCATCGAAATTCACCCACTCTCCGCCGAATACCGGTTCGGAGAAAACCACTTCATCAATGGCTTTAGTAACGCCACCTGCTGCCTCCGTCCCTCGGAGAAAACGCTGAATAGCCTTTGCCGCGGCGATGTCCATCCACGATACCATCTTACCACCGAAAAGCGTACCGATGTTGTTCAGATCATTCGGCATAACAAGCTGGCTGTACCTTGCTGTTACCTGTTCCATAATTTCTTCCTCAGATCGATAATTTTGTCAAATGAAAAGAGCCCCGCTGGTCCTACCCTCGAGAAATGTTAAATTCCTCTGAAGAGCACGCCGTGCCAACGGGACTCTAATGAAGTTTAATCTCTCAGAAATTTAGTGTCAATACCAATTTCAAAAAAAAGGCCGGCAATGCCGGCCTTTTTCTACAACTTATACGGTAATATCGCAGCTAAATCGCTTTTTTCTTCGATTTAAGATTACATGAGGCACCTTCCGCGGCAGCTTTGGTTTTTTCAACGCTGTATTCACAAGCAGCCTCATTCACCGCAAAACCAGCGTCAGCAACAGCTTTCACCAGCTCCGCTTTTGCAACTTTGGCGGGATAATATTCAACGATGGCAAACTTACTCTCAAGATTAACTGATACAGTTTTTACCCCATTCTTCCCCGTTAGCGCCGTCTCAACCTTTGTGCAACAAGCACCGCAACGCATCCCTTCTATAGAAATGGACGCTGTTTCAACCGTCTCGGCTTCATAGGTACCACCGACAAGAATAACCATAGCGATGATGATTATTGCGAAAAATGATGTTCTCTTCATTGTCTCATCTCCTCCAATCTTAATTAGGCTGGTAAATGTAAACCCAGATTCTTAAAGTTTCAAGATTATATAATTTTTCAACTGACCGAGGTCGATATGGTCGCTAGCCTCTTTCCTTCTTCCTCATCCACTCTATAAATGAGCCAAAGCCCAAACACAAAAAAAACCAGTATCACCGACACACCCATCCGCTGTGAACCAAACGTACTCGTAAAGATGCCAAGTAATAGCGGTCCCAAGAAGGAAGTCAGTTTACCGGAAAAGGCGAAAAAGCCAAAAAATTCATTGGTATTTGCCTTCGGTATGAAACGAGCCATGAGCGAGCGGCTGGCAGACTGGTTAGGTCCGGCAAAGATACCCACGAGAATTCCAGACGCCCAGAAAAAGGTTTTGTTCGGCGCCGCAACAGCACCCAATGTTGCAACAATGAGACCGAAAAGACTCACAATGATAGTATTTCTTCCACCTAGCCTATCATCGAAAAAGCCCATGAGAAAGGCACCAAGGCCGGCGGTCACATTCAGAACCACGCCGAATATCATGATTTCCTCAAATGTGAAATCAAAGGTGCCGGCTGCATAAATGGCACCGAAAGCAAATATTGTTACCAGTCCATCATTGTAAACAAGCCGTGCAATGAGGAGCCTGACGATCTGGCGGTAGTTTGAAATATGCTGATAGGTATCTTTCAGCTGGATGAAAGAATCATTAATGACCTTCCCCAAGCTTCCTCTCCCTTTTTTTGGCACTTCCCGTACGGAAAAAAAAAGTGGCAGACTGAAAACGGCAAACCACCCCGCCACCAAAATGTTCGTGGCCCTTATGTGTTCACCATCCCGGGCCAAACCGAACCAAGGTGTTTCGGGATTAACAAAACCGACCATGGCTATAAACATGGCGAGCAACCCTCCCACATAGCCAAAGCTCCAGCCGTATCCTGAAATTCTACCCACCTTTTCCTGAGGCGCAATTTCTGGTAGATAAGAATTGTAGAATACACTGCCCAGTTCAAAACAGACATTACCAACGACGAAAAGAATCAGCGCTTCGCGGATCATTCCTTCCGTTGGGTAATAGAGCAAAAATGTTGCCGCAACTGAAATTAGTGTGGTGGAGATCAGCATCCGCCGCCTGAGACCCGTCTGGTCAGCTATCGCCCCTAAAATGGGCGATAAGAGTGCGATCAGAATTGCACTGATGGATATACCTCTGGACCAAAGTAAGGTACCCGTAATTTCATCCGGGGCAATGGCCTGGGTGAAATAGGTGGAATAGATAAACGTAACAACAAGGGTGGTAAATGCGGAATTGCCGAAGTCATAAAAACACCAGCTGATGGTCTGGGTTCTGTTCTTCTGCTCCAAGTCTTAGCCCTCTACCAGAACTGAAAGTATGTCACAAAGGAAACCCTTATCTCCACGGCGTGCCAGGCATGCCGAGTAAGTACGGGTAGTGTTACTGAAAGTTCAGCTTCAAACGGCGTAGAACCAAACTGATTCATGGGATCGGTGTTTTGGAAAATCAGCGCAAGATCCTGAAAGATCATCACACTCCGCGTATCGTAGTCTTTTCTCAAGTCAGTACCCCCGGCCATCCATTCATTCCACCGCTTATCCTTTGAATAGTAACTGTCCCGCCTTTTCAGATACCAGGTCTGCCCCGCAGAAATTTTCAGCTTTCGGGGAATCAACTCCAGCGATCCCACCAGTGAGCCAAACAATTCATCACCACGGTGAAATCTGTACACTTCTCCAATTTGTGAGAGTATGGAATCGTGTTGTACCGAAAAAGTGCCTCTAGGTGTAACCCTCGGCCAGAACTTGGCCTCAGTATTAAACTTGAACGCCGTTGACCAGTTGACCTTCACTTCCCTTGATCTGACAGTTCTGTAGAACTCCCCAAACAGTGAAAAGTGTAAAGCGGAAACTCCTTCTCCCAGTTGAAGTTGGGAAAATTGTTTTGGACGGCCGCTGTCACCATCAACTTTATCAGGATTAAATTTACTGATAAGCTTCGCCGTTGGGATTGTCATGCCGATCCCACCGTAAACAGAAAAGAGAGACTCCCCGGCCCAAATCGGTGAACCAAGTAGATGAAAGTTGAGGCCCCAGCGAATGTCTCCAAGTCCCGATGTGGATCGATTGGGATGGTAGAATTTCATTAGAGAATCAATGTTGGTTGTGTCCTTATCAGAGTTTGAAAAAGGGTTGAATTGAGCGCCGGTAATGGATGTACCTAACGGGTCAAGGCCCTGCTCAAGCACCCAGAGGACAGATGCCGCCCCATTAGTGGTGTAGAACGCATCGTAAACAGCCTGAAGCTTACCGGCAAAATAGGTATCGAGACTGTCGTAATATGGGGAGGTGCGGAAATTTTCAAACTTCGCCTTGTTGGTTGTGTGATAATCGATAAATCCTTCTAGGTCAATGTTTTCGGAATGACTTGCCCGCCACCCCCATTCATTTGTTTGCGTGGCACTGGCATAGTTGGGGATTCCCAGTGTCAGTGTAACTCGCTCTGTAAGACCGTACTCAAAACGGATACGGGTGAGTTGTCTCTCCATAGTCCTTTTCGTGTTGCTGATATAACCGCCGATTGTGACTGAATCGGGACCGAAAAAATTTTGGCTGAAATCAGCCAGTGTATCTCCCCAACCGATTGCCGCCTGTTTTAATTGGAACTCTTCAATCACTTTGTTAGTCCTGTCTGTGGCACTAACATACTGCTCGTTCAGCCTCACAAGATCTTTTTTCGATTCGGGGTTTAGGTGATCGAAGTACTTCAGCCCGTAACCGTCCAGTGTAAAATATTCATCTGGCAATCCCTTCTTCCCTCCAGCACTGACCCAATTTTCTGACGATGCCTCCTTCACCACCGAAATTCGCCAGACATTCTTGGGCAAGGTAAAGTGTGCCTGACCATATAATTGCCCGGCAAATAAAATCCACACTGTTGCCGCCGACTTAACGGTCTTCATATTTCGGGATCAATAAAGGAGAAATTTCTGGCGAAACTGGTTAAACCTGATCAATTCTTCGGACCATGTGGCGGGGAGCTTCCTGATGTCTCTCTCCTGGGCAATGAAAATGCGAAGGTAGTTGTGCCCGTACAGCTTATCTACATAGTTGTTTCCCGTCCACTTGAATCGGCGGGGTTCAAGATGAGCGGTAAGGGAAAGGATCGTTATGGTAGTTCTCACTGAATCAAATCGGTCTGGATTTTCGATAACCAGTTTAACGCCATAACATTCCTGACCACGATAGATAGGATTTGAGACGATCGGCGACAGAGAATCAGGCATAAAAGTCACTTCACTGAAACGAACACCGGCCAGACCTGCTCTGTTCAGCCCCATGAGCAATTGATTGGGTACCAGCCACGGTGCACCCACGATCCTGTAGGGTTCGGACGTCCCTTCACCAAAAGAGAGGTTTGTCCCCTCCAAAAGGCCCGTCCCGACAGCGGCAGCCAGCGTCACCGGATCGGCAATCTCTTTCCAGAGAGGTGTCATGGTGAGGCCCGTTTCGTTCATCCACATTTCCCGGCGCCAATTGGACATGGGAATAACCGTCAGGTCACAAGTAACGGACTGGCGGATCCATCCAGTCTCATTCACCATAAGGGCATACTCGCCAACAGTCATCCCGTGGCGAATGGGCACGAGATGGTAACCCACGAAAGACTGGAACTGGGGCCTCACCACTGGCCCGTCAAGGATATTCCCATTTATCGGATTTGGCCGATCCAGTATGATCACCGGTTTCTCGTACTCCGCCGCCGCTTCCATCACTTTGGTGACCGTTGTCATGAGTGTATGGAATCGCACCCCCGTGTCCTGCAAGTCTATAATCACCAGATCCACCTCCCGAAGATCAAGTACATTGGGCCTGTACTCCCGCCCCCAAAGCCGTTTAATCTTGGCGTCAAATCTTTGATCCATACGGTCGGGCGGTGGCTTAAGGGAATGGACTGGATCGGTGAGGATACCATATTGCGGTGTGAAGATTATCTGTACATCAAACTTATCTTTCTTTTCCGCCAGAAGGTCCAGGAGATGCTTGCCACCCCTGTTCAGTGCACTCTGGTTTGTGAGGACCGCCAGTCGCTTGCCGCGGAGTTGATCAAACTTCATCTCCTGGAGGATATCGAGACCTGTAAACACGCCTGGCAAAAAGCCCATGTCCGGAACAGGAACCACTCTGGAATGCTCAAACTCCTGACCTGCAAGAAAGGCAGATGCAAACAATAACAGACAGATTGTTATTTTCCGGAAGCGATTCATTTCTGAATGAGATGCATTGTGACAGATGTGCTTACCATAACAGACAGACCGATAAGTGTATACCACGGCCACGCCACGGCGGTAAAGCTAACAACGAAAACCATGACCGCAATGGAAGCGACAAAACCTGTTATGACCGATGAGGCAGGAAACTCCGCCTTCACTCTGCCCAAAAGAAAAAACCCAAGCAGACCACCATAGGTGAAGGAGGCGATTGCTAGGGCGATCTCCACCAGAGGCCCTTCCATTGATGTAAACAGTGTAGCTCCGCCGGCCAGCACAACAGTCCAGATGAGTGAAAGTAGGCGAGATGTACGGAGTGTATATAGATCAGGCATGAGCCACTTGATCCAGTCCGTCATGGTGGAAGAAGCCAGTGCATTGATGGACGAACTCAATGTTGACATGGCCGCTGAAAAAATTGCAGCAACAATGAGTCCCCGAAGGCCAACAGGTAGATTATTGATAATGAACGTTGAGAAAACTTCGTTACTGTTTATGTCGGCGCCTTTGTAGTAAACCCATATCCCTATCCCAACCAGAAGGAAAAGAGCGAACTGGAAGAAAGCCATAAAACCGCTTCCTATAAGGGCTTTCTGCCCGTCCCTAGCGTTTCTTGCTGCCATAAGACGCTGAACCATAAGGTGGTCCGTGCCGTGGGAGGCCAGCGACAGAAACATCCCCCCTGCTATCGCAGTGAGAAAGTGGTACTGCTGAGTAACCGGATCGCCGCCGTGAAAAATAGCCAGTTTTCCTGCAGCCCGTGCTTCGGCGAAAATGGTTAACCACCCACCGTCCACCAAGATGCTCAACAGGCCCATAGTGACGAAAGCACCGATGATATAAATGAAAAACTGAATGGAATCGGCCCAAACCACAGACCGGATACCACCCAGAATGGTGTAGACAAGCGTAAACACCGCAATGACTGCGATGGAGGTGCCATATGACCAACCGGTAATCAGTGCCAAGGGAATGGCTGTCATGAAAAGCCGTACACCATCGGCCAGAATCCGCGTTACCTGGAAAACCAGTGAACCGAAGCGTTGGACCGATTGTCCCCACCGGTTGCGCAAAAATTCGTAGGTAGATTCTAACCCCTCCTCAAAATAGAGTGGCAACAAATATCGGGCCACGATCCATCGACCGGCAATGTACCCCAAAGCCAACTGAAGGAACCCCAAGTCTCCCCAGTAGGCAACACCGGGAATGCTCAAAAAGGTGAGGACAGACGTCTCTGTGGCCACCACCGAAAGCATAATCATCCACCACGGTAGATTTTGCTCCGCCAGAAAATATGATTTTGCTGAGGACTGTTTGCCCCCAGCCCAGAGTGCCACTCCGGAAACAATGGTCAGATAGCCAAAAAGAACAATAAAATCGACAGTCTGCACAAAATCAGGAGGACGTTTTGTTGAGAATCGCCTCCATGACTGCATTGTGGAAATCCCGGCGAACCTGTGTAATCCCTTCCCTCTCTCTCGTAGGGTGCACCCTGTTCGTGAGGAGAATCACCCCGATGCGACGGACCGGATCGATCCACATGGATGTTCCCGTAAATCCGGTGTGACCAAAACTGCTTTCGCTGAAATAATCTCCAGACGAGCTGCCTTCCTTTGCCCGTGTGTCCCATCCTAGTGCCCTATCGCTAGTGGTTGGCATCTCCTGTTTTCGGGTGAAATCCTCGATGATCGAACGACTGAAATAGCGCCGTCCCCCATAGAATCCTTCATCCATCATCATCTGCGCGTAGGCTGCCAGATCATCGGCTGTGGAAAAAAGTCCCGCATGACCAGCCACTCCACCCAGCTGCCACGCTCGCTCATCATGAACGATGCCGTGGACGAGTCCCCGGCCGTACCTGTCATCAATCTCCGTAGGGGCCACCCGCACAAGAACTGACGAATCGGGATTGAAAAAGGTACTCTTCATGCCAAGCGGTTTGAAAATGTGACTAGCGGCAAGATCTTCAAAAGCTTTGCCTGATACTTTTTCACAGATCTTGGCCAGTAGGATAGGACCGAAATCGCTGTACCTGTACTCTTTCCCTGGCTCATAAACCAGTGGCCGCTGAATGATGTCTGAGAGAATGACATCAGCCGTTGAGCCCAAAGGGTATTCATCGAATGGCTTCAGCCCGGCGGAATGGGTCAGCAGGTGTCTAATGGTCACTTTCTCCTTTCCTCCGCCGGTGAATTCGGGGATAAAATCTTTCACCGGCTCATCCAGTGGCAGCTTCCTTTGCGCGACCAGTTTCATGGCCACACCCGTTGTGGCAACAACTTTTGTTAGTGAAGCAAGGTCATAGATTGTCTCAGATGATACAGACTCAGACAATGGATCATAAGTGTGACGACCGGTCTGATGTGCCCAGACAATTTTTCCGTTCTTCAATACAACGGTCGAGGCTCCGGGAAAAACAGAATCGGTTAAGGCTTTTTCAAGTAGAGATCGGGCGGCGCTGAAATCGATCTTTTCCGATGACATGGGCAACGGCTCACCGAATCTTCTTTCCACTCCATGCCCCTGAGGCAATGACGGACTGAGGTCCACCGGAAGCGTGCCAGTAATGCTGGTGGCGCCAAAGAGAGCATCAGCCATGGCCCGCATAGAGATTGACCCGTAGCCGTAACCGGCCAGGTAACTGCCAATCTCATCCACATCACTGACGTATGGAGAACCAAACGAGACCACCACAACAGGTTTTCCAGTCTCTTGCAGTTTAGTGATAAGCTCACGATGCGTTGAATCAATTGTAAACGTACCGAGAAACTCGGCAACGCGGATGAGCAGAGACACGAGAATATGATCAGAAGAATCTGACTCCGCCACGATCTCTGAAATCTGGGTTTCTGACAGAGGTTGGTAGAGGAACTGGGAATCAACATTGCCGTGAAGTCTGGAAACGGCAGATCGAAAGGGACTCGAAAAAGAGAGCATCCCTTCACTGGTGGCAAGGAGAATATGACTCATTTTCTTACTGGAGCCTACATGGATGGGAATATTATTTTTCTCATCCTTGACCAAGGTGATGGACTTTCGCGCTGCCTTGGCTGATGAGGAGGTGTGTTGCCTTCCACTCAGAACATCTCTTGCATTCTTCACAGAAACGGTCCGTTTTTCCCACAAGCCCAACTCTTTCTTAGCTTGAAGAATCTTCTGAACCGATTCATTGATTCTTTCTTCAGAAAGCCGTCCGCTCCGCACAGCTTCGATGACACCGTCAATAGCTGTATCATTTTCAATAGGGAGCAAAACGATATCAGAACCTGCCTCAATTGTTCGAATTGCCGCCTCAGCAGACCAGAAAGCTTCCGTAATGCCACCCATCTCCATGGCATCGGTCACGATGAGTCCGTTGAAGCCGAACTCTTCTCTCAGTATTTGACCGTTAAGTTTGTAGGATAGGGTTGCAGGCAAGCGACTCTCGTCCATATCGGGTATTGCAATGTGAGCAATCATCATCATACCTACTTCTGCATCGACGGCGGCCTTGAATGGTGCCAGGTCGATTTTCCTGAAGGTCGCCTCATCAGATGTAATAACCGGCAATGTGCTGTGCGAATCGACGCCCGTATTACCGTGACCGGGGAAGTGCTTGGCGCAGGCGATAAGGCCGTGATCCTGTGCACCTCTGATAAAGGCATTACCATACTTTGAAACGATCTCCGGCGAATCACCATAAGACCTGAAGTTGATGATAGGATTTTGCGGATTGCTATTCACATCCAACACAGGTGAAAATGTGACGTGGACACCGAGAGCACGCGCTTCCAAAGCAGTGATCTTACCCTGCTCGTAAGAGAGCTCCGGATCCCCGGTGGCAGCCATGGCCATATTGGAAGGAAAAAGTGTAGCACCATCAATCTTCTGACCTACACCCCTCTCAAAATCGGCCGCCACAAGTAAGGGAATTTTTGAAAAGGACTGGAATTCATTCAAGTTTGCCACCGTTCCGTGTACCGATCCTACAAAAGTGATAACGCCACCAAGGTGGCGCTCAGTGATAAGTCGCTTCACATTCTGGAACCTGTGGGCATCATTGCGGTAATAATCACCAGTATACCTCACCATGAATAATTGTCCGACCTTTTCTTCAATATTAAGTTCATTTAAGGATAATTCTTTAAGTGTTACTTTAATATCAGGAGATGGTGGTGTACAGTGCCAAAAGCCTAATAACAAGATTCCCAGAACCAGTTGTTTCGCACTATTCATTCAGATATATCCTTTCAACTCTATTGCCGCTCATGGCCGTGAAAAGTGTGTATGGATTCAGCCCTATATCTCTGCTAATTTCTTCAATTGGAATGACATTTTCATCATCTTTACCCCATATCAACACGGTGTCGCCTTCGGAAGGTTCGCTTTCCCCGAAGTCCACCATGAACTGATCCATGCAAATTCGACCTGCAATTTTATACCGCCCCCCATTCCAGCCGACAAAACCCCGCTCGAACCACGGTCTCGGCATGCCGTCAGCGAAGCCCACCTGAACCACCGCCAGCATGATGTCGGTCTTCGGACGATAAAGGGCACCGTAACTGATTGGTGTTTCAGCAGCCACGCGCCTGACGAGAACAATCTCCCCTTTGAAATTCATCACTGGTTCAATTGAAAGTGGATTGATCATTTCCTCAGAAGGATCCGCGCCGTAAAAGAGCATTCCCACACGTACCATATTGTAGAAAGAATCCGGCATATTAACCAGTGCACCACTGTTGGCAATATGTACCCAATCGGGCGAGCATATTTTCCTTATTTGCTTTACGGTAACCTCGAAAAGTTTTTTCTGTTCATAGGCAAATGATAAATCACCTTCGTCCGAGGTGGAGAGATGGGTGTAGACCCCTTCAGGTTTCTGGCCAGTTCCTTCCACAATCCGGGCGGTAACGGATGCAGCTTCATCATAGGGTATCCCCAGCCTGGTCATACCTGTGTCAACTTTAATGTGATACTTTGGTACAAGTCCTCCCTTCTGAAAGTTTTCCGCTAAGAAATCAAGATCTCCAAACCATGAAACATTGACAGTAATTGCATGTTCTACAGCAAGAGAAACAGCCTCATTGGAAAGACGCTCAAACATAATAATCTCACCCTTGATACCAGCCTCCCTCAGCTCCAGCGCTTCACCAATGGTAAAAACTCCAAAATAATTGACACCCGCTTTTTCCAGCGCCTGAGAGATAGGTACTGCGCCGTGGCCATAGCCATCAGCCTTAACAACTGCCAACACTTCAGCCTTGCCAGCACGATTCTTGATAAGCCTATAATTGTGAACAAGGCGGTCGAGGTGTATTTCAGCAATGGGGTTAGCCATTTTGAACCGAGAGCTTAACCAATTCTTCCAGTCCTGCCGCGGCACCAGCCGTAATCAGCCCGCCGAACACAGCCGGAAAATCTGCCTTCCTCCAGTCATCAAATCCTAACCTCTTCATGAGCATGGATCGATAGAATTTTGATTCTGTGATGACAGAACCGTGAAGGCCCAAATCGCCGGAGAAGCCAATCTTTTCCTTCAGCTCTTCCACCAGCTCCTGGATTCCCTCAGCACCTAAGGCAACAATATGATTGGCGATGGAATTTTCACTCTCAGCCAGCTGAAGGATCTCTTGTGCCAAACCCGCCACAGTCGCCACACTTTCGTCACCTGACGCTTTCTCAAGAGCCTCTTCAAAACTGGTGACTCCGAAATGGTCTGTCACCCTTTTTCTCAATTCCGCAACTTCCTCATCACCAGAGCGGTCGGCGACGATGAGTTCGGTAAGGAGGGACTTGCCGAACCAATAGCCGCCTCCTACATCACCAATTTGAAAACCAAACCCTCCGGCCCGTCTCAATTTTCCATCCTTATCTTCTCCAATTGCGATAGAACCAGTTCCTACAATGAGTGTCATGCCAGGCCCATTTCCCCAGATGGCTCGGTGTGCCAGTTCGGCATCTGAGGTAAAAAGCAAAGACGCCTGAGGGAAAAGTGCTTCACACGCTTCTTCCAACCTTGGCCTGTGTTTTGGGTGACTTATCCCCGCCATACCCATAACACATATTTCCACATTTTCCACAGCTACATCTCTTTCATAAAGTGCCTCTCGAATAAGCTTTTCCGCTCTATCAATGCCATCAGCGCCATAGACATTGGGATTTGTTCCTTCACCGCTTTTTAAGTAAGCGGTCTCCAATGATGTATTCGCAAGAAGAACGTCTGTTGAGGTACCTCCACCATCAACGGAGACAACCCAGCCATCAGCCGACATACTTCTCCATCAGAAACTGTTTCAGAGCTTCAAAACTGTCAAATTCCCCTTCGCAGCAACCGAGGATCCAAGAGCTGATATCATCGAAGGGAATTTTCATCACCAGATATACAGGAATACTCAGACGATGGGCTGAGGTCACCTCCCCGTGGGTTCCTCCTCCTTTGAGAACAGTATCGTCCCAGAGACATATAACATAATCAATTTCGTTTTCGATGGCATCCAAATCCCGCTTAATCAGTTTCCTCACAGTCGATTTGAACTGGTCCCGCTGACTAAGACGCCAGTAACGGAAGTTCTCAGACTCTTCATCAGTTAGTGTCTCATTTTGTATCACAACAGGATTAAAGACGGTGTGACCGATCTTATCTTTCAGCCAGACTGTCATCTCATCTCGCCAGGCTCGGCCCAGCTCCGGGGCATTTTCCATCCCGCCGGACAGGTAGGCCTTCATTCAGAGGAAATGCGAGGGAACAGGAAACTGTTGAAAACGGTCCAGAGAGCCACCGTACCTAGTACAACGAGTATCAGAACCGGGGAGTAATTTTGATTTAAAAGCAGACCCCTGCTTAACTCAGCAAGAATAGTTGTGGGGAGGAAATGAAGCAACGGCTGAACCGCTGTGGGAAAAACATCGACAGGAACGAACCATTCTGAACAGAAGCCGAGGCCGATCAGGATAAGAAGAATTACCATCTGGCTTGCAACTGCATCGCCACCAATAATCCCCAGGGTTAAACCTGCTGCACCGCCCAACATGACAGCCAAGAAGATGAGAAAAAGGAACAGAAGCTGACCTACAAAGGGATAGGCATATCCTAGAAGCACCTGGAGGATACCCAGGGCGAGAAGGGACCTTACAACACCTTCAGGCAAAATCGAAAACATGAGACTCATCACAGTTGAGGCGGTCGTGTAAGGCGAGGCATAAACTGAGCAATAAAAACCGTTCAGGCCACGGTTTCGTAAAAGATCATTAAATACAGCAATAAGAGCACCGGCGAAAGCCACCATCAAAACCACACCGGGAATCAGCCAACCGAGTTGAGGGATATCTTGCAACTTCGGTATACTTTCCGAAAGGCCAAAACCGACAGTGATATAAATACCAATTGGAAGAAGAAGTGCCAGGGAAAGCTCACCAATCCACCTGTGCCGGAGCTGGGCGAGCCTACGATTAAAAAATGCGGAAAAAATAGTCACCGGAGCTTCTCTTCTGTGGAAGTCATGATCAGGGTTTCGAGCCCTACTTTATCAGCTGCATAGTCCAATAGTTCTTCCTGGATAGCCAGTTCCATGATGTCAAAAAAGACTTTCCGTTCTCTGGCATAAAAATCAAAAACTTCCCCTATTTGGGAAGGGCTCACCACAGTGGTCACTTTGCTCATATTTTTATAAAGTTCTTTCGGCAGTTTTTTAAAGTGGATCTGAAAATGGAACAGTTCACCAGCATTCTCCAGTAGCCTGTCAAGTGTACCATCTAGAGCCACTTTTCCGTGGTCCATAATGACCAACCTGTCGTGCACACGTTCTGCTTCTCGAATGGAGTGAGTTGTGTATATAATTGTTTTGCTGCCTCTCATCTCCTGTAGAAAATCCCACACTTCGTACTGAGAGCGGAGATCCAGTGAGGCGGTCGGTTCCTCAAGCAGAAGGACATGAGGATCAGGGAGAAACGTTCTGGCCAGGAGCGCTCGCCGAAGAAATCCTGATGACAGTTCGTGAGGAAAATCATGAATAAACTCGCGAAAACCGAGGCGTTCTGATAGGGAAGCAATACGATTGTTCATCCGTTGAGACGGCATACCGTAGAGCCGGCCATGAAACTGAAAATTTTCAAATATGGTAAGTTGAGGATCAAAGTTCACCTCCTGAGGCATATATCCAACCACACTTGCCGTCTCTGTTCTTCGAAGTTGTACATCCTTGCCGTCAATGAAGACAGACCCGTATTCGGGCTTAGAGAAGCCTGCAATAACCTTTAAAAGAGCGCTCTTACCACTATCGTTGGGTCCTACCACAGCCATGATGGAACCACGTTCAATGCCAAAAGAGAGCCCGGCAAGAACGGACCTGCCGTTCAGGATCTTACCAATTTTTTTCAGAGAGACAGAAGCTTCCATAACTCAATGTGCATGATACCAAGATTCTCCTACACCCCAGTCCACAACCACTGGTACATCCAGAGGCAGAGCATTTTCCATCTCTGACAATACCAGTTTCCTGACATCATCCATTTCGTCATCAGGCACTTCGAAAAGAAGTTCATCGTGAATTTGGAGAATCATTTTTGTTTTAAAGTCCTTTTTCTTTAATTGACTGTGAATAGAGATCATTGCCAATTTAATCATTTCTGCGGCAGTTCCCTGGATGGGCATGTTGATGGTCGCCCTTTCAGATGCACTCCGGATCCGCTGATTACTATCTTCAATATCATGGCAGTAACGGCGCCGTCCCAGCATAGTCTGGACATACTTCTCTTTTCTGGCAAACACCAATGTCTCATCGATGAACTGTTTAATGCCCGAATACCGCTCAAAATATGAATCAATAATCTTTTTTGATTCACTCATGGGAATTCCCAGTTCCTGGGAAAGCCGGAAAGGACCTGCTCCATACATGACGCCGAAATTGACAATCTTGGCAGTACGTCGCATTTCAGGCAAAATAGCATCTATAGGGACACCATAAATATTTGAAGCAGTATGGGCGTGAATATCCTCGCCCTCACTGAAAGCATTGAGCAGCATTTCGTCGCCACTGAGATGTGCCATGACACGGAGTTCGATCTGAGAATAATCTGCTGAAAAAAGTGCCCAACCCTTCTCCTGAGGCTGAAACGCTTTTCGAATCTCCCGCCCCTCCTCTGTTCGAATGGGAATATTCTGAAAGTTGGGTTTGCTGCTGGAAAGGCGGCCCGTTGCGGTGACGGTCTGGTTAAATGACGAGTGGATGCGGCCGGTGTCAGGATGGATCATTTCAGGGATAGCATCCACATAGGTAGACTTTAATTTCTGAAACTTTCGGTAATCAAGAATTTTCCCAGGGAGAGGATGGTGGCTTTTAAGTGATTCCAGAACATTCACATCTGTTGACCTTTTTCGAATCTCCGGTAGGGAGAGTTCATCAAACAGAACAGTGGCCAGCTGCTGGGGAGAATTAATGTTGAATCCTATACCGGCAAGATTATGGATGTCAGTTGAAAAAGTGTCCAGCTGTTTCTCCATCCATTTTGACATCTCCCTCATTAGCGTCTCATCCACATAGACGCCGTCGTTTTCCATAGTAACCAGAGCAGGAAGGAGTGGCACCTCCACTTGGTGGTAAAACTTTTCCAGCAAGGCTTCTTCGAGTTTATGTTTTAAGATCGGAACCAGCTGAAAACAGACATCAGCATCTTCAGTAGCATAGAAAGAAACATCTTTAAGAGGCACCTCATTCATACGCTTCTGTCCCTTACCTGAGCCGATGAGATCTGTAATGGGCTGCATGGTGTAGTTGAGATGCTCCTGACTGAGATAGTCCAGTTTATAGGAACGGGCCTCCGGACGGATGAGATGGGCTGCAATCATGGTATCGAACTGAACTCCTTTCAGTTCGATACCATGACGCTTCATAATCAACATGTCATACTTAATATTCTGACCGCACTTTCTCAGAGATTCATCTTCTAGGATCGGCTTCAGTACAGACAGCACTGTTGACAGATCATCACCACCTCCAAAAAGTGTTTTCTCTTTTTTAGGAAACAAGATGGGTAGATACCAGCCAGCGTCAGGCTCAACAGCAAAACTGAAACCGACTATCTCAGCACGCATGGGATCGGTGCTGGTAGACTCCACATCAAAGGAAATGAGGTCGGAACCTTTTAGACTCTTGACCATACTTTTGAGCGCCTTTTCACTATCTGCCGTTATATAATTTTTCTCAACCTCTTTAATAGTCTTGACATTTTCATCACCCCTGAAAGCATCCAGTTGACTCTGGAGCCGGAAAAACTCTAGTTCCTTAAACAGCTGATTCATGGCCTCAAAATCGAACTGACCCAATTTCATTTCTTCTATCTTAATGGGAAGATCAAGGTCCGTTTTTAGAGTGACAAGTTCCCGCGACAGGTGCGCAATATCCACACCATGAGTCAATCCTTCCCGAACACGTTTATTTTTCACTTCTTCCGCATGCTCAAGGATATTTTCGAAAGAACCGTACTCCTGTAACAGTTTTACGGCCGTTTTCTGACCCACTCCCTGTACTCCGGGCACATTATCAGAGCTGTCTCCCATAAGACCCAGCAGATCTACAATTCGTTCCGGCGGCACACCCCACTTCTCTTCCACCTCCAGAGGACCATAGACAATTGACTCGCCACCCTTTCCCGGTGCATGCATGAGAATCTGGTCTGTTATAAGCTGCATAAAATCCTTGTCACCGCTAACGATACAGCACTCCAAACCCTCCGCCTGCGCCTTCAGTGCCAGTGTGCCGATAATATCGTCAGCTTCGTAACCCTCAACCTCCAAGCGGGGTATGTTCATGGCTTCTACCAGGTTCCACATAGAGGGCAGTTGCTCACGAAGTTCATCAGGCATCTTTTCCCGGGTTGCCTTGTATTCCGGATACATCTTGTGGCGAAATGTTTTCTCTTTGCCATCAAAAACAGCCGCAAGATAATCGGGCGATTCATCTCTCAATAGTTTGAAAACAGAATTGATAAAACCAAAAAGGGCGCTGGTGTGTCTTCCGTCGGAAGTTATTAGAGGGCTTCGAATCATGGCAAAATGGGCACGGTAAACCATGGCGTAACCATCAATGAGAAAGAGCCTCTTCTTGGTGGGGGAAGGCACGGGGAAAGTTATCACGGGTGAACGGCAGGCATCAATTGAATTCTAGGAAAACACCAAATGTCAATTAATCAGTAGCCTAACACCTGTCACTTCGCTTAAAATCGTCATCAATATTATAAAGGACAAGCAAACCGATGGAATACAGACTATTAGGCAATACAGGTGTTGAGGTCTCTCAACTGTGTCTTGGAACTATGACCTTCGGCGGTCCCGCTGATGAGAAGGAGTCGGGAAAAATGTTCGACCGATGTCGGGATGCGGGAATTAACTTTTTTGATTGTGCCAATGTTTATGAGAAAGGACGCTCCGAAGAGATTCTGGGCAAACTGATGGCCGACTGCAGGGACGAGGTAGTCATTACGAGTAAAGTTTATTTCCCCACCGACGAAGATGTGAATGCCCGGGGTGCTACTCGAAAACATATGAAGGCCGCACTGGAAGCAAGCCTCCAACGCCTTGGCACAGACTACATTGACGTTTATTTCATTCACCGTTTTGATGATCTCACGCCGCTGGAAGAAACTCTCCGGGCACTGGATGATATCGTCCGAGATGGTAAAGTGCTGTATCTGGGTGCCAGTAACTTTGCAGCCTGGCAAGTGACCAAGGCGTTGGGAATTTCAGCCAGACGCGGTTGGAACAGGTTCGAGTGTATTCAACCCATGTATAATCTTGTGAAGCGGCAAGCTGAAGTGGAGATACTTCCCATGGCCCATTCTGAAAATGTGGGTGTCATCAGCTATTCTCCACTGGGGGGTGGACTATTGACTGGCAAATATGCCAAAGGTCAAAAACCCCATGAAGGACGTCTCCTAGAGAACAAAATGTATGAGGAGCGTTATGGTGATCCACAAGTGTATAGCGTGGCTGAGTCCTTTGCTGACTTCTCAAAACGACAGGGTGTCTCATCCATATCTCTGGCTGTAGCGTGGGTCGGTGCCCACGAAGCTATTACAGCACCCATTATAGGTGGTAGAAATGCCGAACAGCTGGAATTGTCCCTTCAATCAGTCGAGATTAATATGACTGATGAACTCCGAGCCGAAATATCAGCTCTTTCACCTAAACCATCACCAGCCACTGATCGGAACGAAGAGGCCACGGAAAACAACTACGGCGTGAGGTAATCAGTCAGGTCGTCCTTGAGGGGCCTCATTTTTCATGTGTTCTGGTTTTATTTATAAATTAATCAGTTTATGAAGATCGATCGTTTCCCCCGCCCCACTTTTTCCGTTGACGATGCCCGCCGTGCTACCTATTCCGTTTTCGGTATTAAGGGATTAGCTGCGGAACTTGCCGGCGAGCGTGACCGAAACTTTCTTATTACATGTGAAGGAGATCAGAAATATGTTCTGAAAGTGTGCAACCCTGCCGACAGTGACGAGGTGATCGATTTTCAGAACCAGTTGCTCACTCATCTCTCCTCCAGCAGCAACCAGTGGCAATGGCCCCAGCCTCAGCATGACAATAACGGTGGTCTTATGAGTCATGTCCAAAATTGTGAAGATGAAGAGGTAAGGGTCAGGCTTCTCACTTTCGTTGATGGGATTTTCCTAGCCGATTATCGCCCCCATTCACCCCATCTGATGCGTCACTTTGGCCGGTTCCTAGGCTCTGTGACTACTTCATTGTCTGACTTCACCCATTCGGCCATGGATAGGGAACTGTTCTGGGATATGAAGAACGGCGTCGGTCTAATCCAAGAACATATTCATGAAATCAACGACAGAGAACGAAAAGATCTCATTCACCATTTCCTGGGAATTATTAATAATGCCCTCCTTCCCATTCAAAATGACCTCAGAACAGGTGTCATATACAACGACGCCAATGATCACAATATCCTGGTCGAGTGCGGTGTTAACGGTAACGGTGAAATTGTGGGTGCTATCGATGTGGGTGATTCCGTACACTCCTGGCTTGCTGCTGAACCGGCAGTAGCGTGCGCCTACGCCATGCTGAACAAACCGGACCCGCTGGCCACTGCCAGAGAGATTGTAGGCGCTTATCATGAAAACTTTCCTTTGACAGAGGAGGAGATATCCGTTCTGTTTGCGCTCTCCTGTTTGCGGTCTTGCATGACAGTAATTATAGCGACCCACCAGAAATCACTGGAGCCGGAGAATGACTACCTCTCTGTCAGTGAGGAATCGGCGTGGCAGCTGCTTGGAAAGCTGAAGGAAACATCACCGGAGTTTGCCCATTTTTCTTTCAGGCACACCTGTGGACTAGAGCCGTCGCCTTCTACTCCCCACCTCGTTAAGTGGATGAATCATCAGAAGAACCAGTTTTCAAAAGTAGTTGATGCTGATCTCAGCGATGACGAGATGGTGGTGGTTGATCTTTCCATCGGTAGTCTGGACCTGACAAACAGTGTCTGGGAAAACATGGAAGCGCTCACCCGGCTCATTGGTACCCCAGCTTTGGGCAGATACAATGAACCGCGAATGATCTATACCAGTGATCAATTCCAAACTATAAACAACAATGGGCATGAATGGAGAACCATTCACCTCGGCCTCGATGTCTTCCTCCCGGCGGGGTCGCAGGTCACTACCCCGTTGGAGGGGGTGGTTCAATCAGTCCAGAATAATGACGGTCACCTGGACTACGGACCAACTGTCATTTTGAAACATTCTCCGGCCGATGTTTCCACTTTTTATACTCTTTATGGGCACCTGAGTAATAAAGTTCTGAAGAGTTTGAAAAATGGCGACACCATCAAGGCCGGAAAAAAGATCGGAGAGATCGGCAATGAGAATGAAAATGGCGGTTGGCCGCCACACCTTCATTTTCAGGTTATTACCGACTGCCTGAATTATTACGGTGATTTTCCCGGCGTTGCCAGGTCATCAGAACGTGAGATCTGGACCAGCATCTCCCCCGATCCCTCAGCATTGTTGAATCTCAACAGTGAAGGGGCGGTGGCAAAAGAAATACTGCCGGAAGAAATCACCACTTCACGACAATCCAATCTGAGTGCCATGCTCAGTGTTTCCTACCGAAAACCGTTGAAAATAGTCCGGGGCTGGAAACAATATCTTTACGATCATACAGGGCGAAAATACCTAGATGGTGTAAACAATGTCCCCCACATTGGTCATTCCCATCCCAGGGTTGTAGATGCAATCCAGAAACAAGCGGCTGTTTTGAATACAAACACGCGCTACCTCCACGAAAATATTATACAACTGGCTGGGCGAATCGCAGACACCATGCCAGACCCTCTTTCCATCTGCTTTTTTGTGAACAGCGGCAGTGAAGCCAACGATCTGGCCCTCAGGCTGGCCCAAGCCTACACCAGCGGAAAAAATGTGATCACCATTGAAGGGGGCTATCACGGCCATCTCATTTCACTTATTGATGTGAGTCCTTACAAGTTTGACGGACCCGGTGGTGAAGGATTGGCTGATCATGTTGAGATGGTCACCATGCCTGACGGCTACCGGGGTAAATACAAATACAATGAACCAGATCTGGGAGAACGATATGCAGATAAAGTGAAAGAGGCCGTGGATAAGATAAAAAACAAGGGTGAAAAGTTGTCTGCTTTCATTAGTGAGTCAATGATCAGCAGCGGTGGAATTTTTATTCCACCTGAAAATTATCTCTCCACCGTTTACGAAACTGTCCGGGGAGCCGGCGGCGTCTGTATCGCCGATGAGGTGGTGGTGGGGTTCGGGCGAGTGGGCAGTCATTTCTGGGGATTTGAGGCTCAGTCCGTTGTCCCGGATATTGTAACCCTGGGCAAACCTATGGGCAACGGCCACCCCATCGCTGCAGTGGTAACCACCCCAAAAATTGCCGCCTCCTTTAATACAGGTATGGAATATTTTAACACTTACGGCGGCAATCCTGTCTCCTGTGCTGCCGCACTGGCTGTCCTGGATGTGATGCAGGAGGAAAAACTTCAGGAGAATGCTGCTAAAGTTGGGAAATTCCTTTTGGACCAGCTAACAGCCCTCCAGAAAGAACATCCCGTCATTGGCGACGTCCGAGGAAGTGGGCTTTTTATCGGTATGGAACTGGTGAAGAGCCGCGATTCCTTGGAACCGGCGCCAGAGCACGCAAACTACCTAGTTGAACGAATGAAGGAACGTGGAATTCTTATTTCAACTGATGGCACTAGAAATAATGTATTGAAAATCAGGCCGCCCATGGTTTTCACCCAAAGCAACGGGGAATCACTGGTAAACACTTTGAAAGAGATTTTACATGAAAGTTTTTTCATGACTGGTATCAATAATTCATCCTGAAGGTTGCTTTTGCGTTTACTCTATCTTCCCCGTGGTGTAACTTTATTATGTACTGAGACTCTTTTTTGGACTTTATAAGATAGAAAATTGACGGAGGTAATCATGAGTCAACCTTTCTCTCTCCCTGAACTCCCCTATGGCGAAGATGCCCTTGAACCCACAATATCATCGCAAACGGTAGGGCTTCATTACGGCAAACATCATGCAGCTTATTTCAATATGCTTAACACCCTTTCGGAAGGGACGGATTTTGCCGATATGGCCCTTGAGGATGTGGTTACGGGTAGTTTTGGAAACGCCGATACCCAAAAGATTTTCAACAATGCCGGTCAGGCGTGGAACCATATTCTTTACTGGAACCAAATGCAGCCAGGCGGTTCTAGGACTCCCTCCGGGCGTCTCGCTTCAATGATGGACGAAGCTTTCGGTGGACTGGATTCATTCAAGGAACAATTCACCACGGCGGCCGTCGGCGTCTTCGGCAGCGGCTGGTGCTGGCTCCTTGAGGAAGAAGGCGACCTTACCATTATGGGAACTCCCAATGCTGAGAATCCCTTGGCCCGCGGCAAGCACGCCCTCATGGGCGTTGATGTCTGGGAGCACGCCTATTACCTGGATTACAAAAATGTAAGACCAGATCACGTCCGTGCCGTTTTGGATAATCTAATCAACTGGGATTTTGTTGCCGACAGAATGAGCTGAAGGCAACTTAAGTTAGCCTTAGCAACCCTCGGGGTTTTCCTCGAGGGTTTTTTGTTTGTGGGATAATTCCACGCAATGTAGCCATCCAGCACATATAAAATAGAAACACTTCAGTCGGGCTCATAACTCGAAGGTTAGTGTTTTTTTATCCCCCCGTACCCTCATGTCCGATAGTGGCGTAGGGGTATATATTAATGCCCAAGAAGTCAGGGTAATGATTTCATTTCAACTTCGCTTCACGCTTCAAATGATTTTATAATGAACTAAATAATTAGAGTACTTCCGGCACGTAATTGTAAATAGACCGCGATGGCCGGTCTCTGTTTTTTTGCTGAACACGCTCTGGAAGTTTGACCTCGGGCCGTTCTACCTCATCGTAATCAACCTTGTGCAATAGATGACTGATGCAGTTGACCCGGGCCTTCTTCTTGTTGTCTGACTCAACAACGTACCATGGAGAGAATTGCGTATCCGTGTGTTCGAACATATTGTCCTTGGCTTGAGAATAATCGTCCCATCTGTTAACGGATTCCAGATCCATGGGGCTCAGTTTCCAACCTTTGGTGGGGTCCTCTGCCCGGCCCTTGAAGCGTTTCATCTGCTCTTTAGCACTGACTGAAAACCAGTACTTGATTAACTGAATACCGGAACTGATAATCATCCGCTCAAATTCGGGACAAGTTTGCAAAAAATTGATGTACTCTTTTTCAGTGCAAAAACCCATGACATGCTCTACCCCGGAACGGTTATACCAGCTTCGGTCAAAAATGACAATCTCACCACCGGCTGGCAGGTAAGGGATATAACGCTGAAAATACCACTGGGTTTTTTCCCTTTCCGTGGGTTCTGCAAGAGCTATGATCTTACAATATCTGGGATTCAAATTTTCTGTGACCCTCTTTATGGTACCCCCTTTTCCTGCGGCGTCTCTCCCTTCAAAAACAACCGCAATCTTTGCTCCACTATGTATAACCCATTCCTGCATATTGACCAACTTGATCTGTAATTCGCCAAGCATTTTATCATACTTTTCGTTGAATTCTTTTTTACTGCTCATAGCACACAAAAAATATCTTTTATCTCAATTAAACAAATTGTAGCCACGATATGGCTACCAAGCAAGATTTACAATGACAGAAATGATTGGAGTCTCGTTTTTACCACGTAGAAGACACCATAAAAGTTTAATTAATTGATTTTTTCCTTTAAGGACCAATTAGCAAGCAGTACTGTTCTAGGATCAATGACCACCCTACTAGGTTTTAATTCCGCAGGAATGGAATATGAGGATTTCTTTTTGGTTAGGTTCCTTTGTTCAACATTCGGCGCAACTTTTCCCTCTTCATAAATCCCGAATTCGATAGGAAAAGAAAATAAATATCCATCATCCTGAACTTGTTGGATATCAATGATAATTTCTTTTTTCTTCTCGTCAAATTTCCATGAACCATCAAGAACAATGTGCCCCCCCTTGTAAAGCCATTGACTAAAGAACTGGTCCAGATCCAAGCCTGATACTTTTTCCATTTCATGTTTAAAATCATCGGTAGATGCGTGGGAGTTCATATATCGTAAATAATAGTTTTTGATCCCCTCCTGAAATTTTTCATCTCCTACCAGATTCCTCAACATGTGAAGAATCCATGCACCTTTTTGATAGGTTTGACCGGTAGTAACTTGACTCATATCAGAAAGATTGTCATGAACAATTCGATAGTTCTTATGATCTTCATAATAATCGAATACCCGTTCCCTGGAAGGAATCAATCCGGAGACGAAATCCTCCCGTCCATAAGCATGTTCCCGAAACAACAAAGTAAAGTAGGTGGCAAACCCTTCGCTCAACCAAACATCATCCCAATCATATTCGGTTACAGCATTTCCGAACCATTGATGGGCAACCTCATGGATAATGACATTTCTCCAGCGGGTCGTCCGTTTCCCAGTAACGGATTTGTCACCATAGAAAATGGCTGTCGCTGATTCCATGCCACCCCCTACACTATTGGATTGAATATTGGCAAGCTTTTCATAGGAGAAAGGACCTACATAATCAGAAAAAAATTGCAGGGCATGTTTAGTAGGAACGGCAAAATCATAGAATCCTGCCTCCCTATCTTGTTTATAAACCCAAGTTTGAATGGATTTTCCCTCAAACGTATCAACATATTGAATTGCGAATTCGGCTACGCCTAATACATATAGCCAACAAGATATAGGTACGGACTGTCTCCAGTGAGTTCTTTTTAGATCGTTTTCAAGATTACTTTCCTCAATAAGAAGGCCATTTGATATTATCTGGTAATGATTTGGTGCAATTACAATCATTTCTGAAGTGGCCTTTTCATAGGGGTGATCCACGGTTGGCAACCAATGCCTGGCTCTGTTTGGCCAGTTATCACTGAAGAAGGTGCGATCACCGTATTTATTTGGAGCAATTTTTAAACCAGAAGCGGGCACCCCATGATAATCTATAGTTAGAGATATTTCATGGTTTACTCTTGATGGTTGATCTAGAGCAATAGTCAATACGTTCCCCCGATGAAGATATTTTAGAGTGCGGTCATTCCAACTGATTCCCGATACCTCCATGCCCTTGCCCTCAAGGCTATCATCTTTATTAATTAGGTCAAGGCGTATCTCCTTAATGCCTTTAACCTTAAAAATGATATTGATGGTTGCACTTCCCCGGATAATATCTTCATCATCGGAAAGGTTTAGTTCAAAACGGTAATGCAGTATATCAATGTCAGGATTTTTTGGATAGTCATCCGCATGTAATTGAACAACAAATAAAAAAAAGCCGAAAAACAAGAATAACAGTTTTTTCATCATAGAAAAGTGCTCAAGTACAGAATTCTTGTGATTACTTTTTTCGCTATGACGCAAAAGACGGCAGGCGAATTTCTATAGTGGTCCCCTTTCCCACCTCCGATGACTTAATTTGTATAGAGCCGTCCAGGAAATCTTCCATAATCCTCTTTACCATGCTGAGTCCGACTCCCCAACCCCGTTCCTTAGTGGTGTAGCCTGGCCGGAAAACATTTTTCCAGTCCCGTCTGGCAATTCCCCGCCCATTGTCACTCACGCTGATAGAAACATCATTGTCCATTTTCTCTGACTTTAGCGTAACCTTACCGTCCCCCTTGTCAATGGAATCGATGGCATTTTTTATAAGGTTTTCCAGCACCCAGCTAAGCAAGGTTGGTGACGTCTTGGCGGTTACTTCCTGGCTATCCACACTGAGCACCATTTCTTTTGCACCGCTAGGAAGCCGGCGCTCAAAATAGGACTTCAGGTTTTCAAGGAAATCTCTAACCTCAACCGGCTCCATTTTTGGAACAGAGCCCATACGCGAGAAACGTTCACTAATCTCCTGAAGTCGGGAAACATCGGTGTCCATTTCCGAGGCAAGCTGAGATGACTCCTCGGGATGATCCTTCAATCGTTCTACCCACCCCATTAAAGATGAAACGGGTGTTCCCAGTTGATGAGCGGTCTCCCTTGCCATACCGAACCAGATGTGCTGTTTTTCCGTATTCCTGATCACCTGGAAACCTGAAAAGCCAAAGAAAATGAATAGGGCTACTGCCCCAATCTCAATGTATGGCAACATCTTCAACCGGTTAATTAGGACGGAATCCCCAAAATGGAGATGACCGAGCTCATACACTCTGGGACCAGCGTCAACATCCCCATCAAGCGTCACCACCAGGGGAATGGGATCATTCTGAGAATCCATGGCCTCCATTATCTCTCGAACTGTTTCTTTCTCAATGTCGCCATCATCTACAAGATTCCGCCAGTTTACAGGATTTCCATCGGCATCGGACTGAATGATGGGAAAAGTCACTTTCAGAATGATTTCTCTAAAGACAAAATCGAGTTCGTTATCGTTAGCACCTGTAACGCCCTTGGCCATGATGTGGGCATAGAGCGAAACGGTCCCGCGGCTTTCACTCCGGAGGGCGTTAATGATGGATTGAGTATAAATAAAAAGGCCAATGATCAGGATTACAGCCCCTAGAAAAAGGGCTCCCTTGATATTTCCAGCCTGCTTGTAAATCCGCATACAAACCCTTCGCAGGGAAATTAGTGCGGCATGCTCACATTATGTAGCCATTTCCCTGAAGATAGGCGATGATGGTATCTACTTCCTCCTCCAATGTTGTCGTGGAAGTGTCTACCGTCATTTCAGCATCTTCAGGTTCTTCATAAGGATCATCAATTCCCGTGAAATTCTTTATCTCTCCAGCCCTCGCCTTGGCATAAAGCCCTTTAACATCCCGTTTTTCACAAACTTCAAGTGGGCATTTCACAAAAACCTCCACAAAACGTCCTATCTCACTCCGAGCGTATTGCCTTTCGGCACGATAGGGTGAAATGAATGCACAAACTGTGATAATGCCGTGTTTCACAAGACGTTCAGCCACGAAAGTGACTCTCTCAATATTCTTGTCCCGGTCTTCTTTGCTGAACCCTAGATCACGTGTCAATTTCTGGCGCACTACATCCCCATCCATCCTCTGGACACGATAACCCATGGCTTCCAACTTCTCGCACAGAGGAATAGAGATGGTGGTTTTTCCAGAGCCGGACAGACCCGTGAGCCAGACAGCAACACCCTTCTGACAATTGCTTCCCGGTAACAGTGTTTTTTCATTAGACATTTTGGTAATGTCTCCTCAAGATTTTTTTTACTTCAGGTCGAGTGAATTCCTCCGGCAATCTTTCTCCATTTATAAGCATTTCTCGAACTTTGGACCCGCTCAGAAAAATTTTTTCATGATCCATAGCTCTTGATGTCTTCGTGGTGGCCATAGAGTTGGTTCGCTTACAATAGAATGCATGCTCAAAAAAGATGGGTTGGATTCCCAACTCATCCAAAGAGAATTGATTAAATATTTTTTGTGCATCGTAGGTGCCGTAATAATCACCAACACCAGCATGATCTCGGCCCACAATAAAATGGGTACAGCCGTAATTTTTTCTGGTAATGGCATGAAAGATGGCTTCCCGGGGACCGGCGTACCGCATAAAGGCAGGATAGACTGAAAGAACGGTGTGGCGGTGCGGAAAATAGTTGTCAATAATGGCTTCATAACATTCCATCCGGATTTCCGCGGGTATGTCATCACCTTTGGTTTCACCGACGATTGGATGGATGAGCAAGCCGTCCACAGTCTCAAGAGCACACTTGGTGAGATATTCATGAGCCCGGTGGATGGGATTGCGTGTTTGAAAAGCCACCACTGTTTTCCACTCTTTTTCCTGAAATAGCTGCCTCAATTCAGCCGGCGAATGGCGGTATTGAGAAAATTTGCCGTGATGAGGAAACTTATAGGCTTCTACTTCACCAGCAACGTACCAATTACCCAGCTTCTGGAGCGAAGCAACACCGGGATGGGCTCCGTCACTTGTGAGGAAAACAGTTTCAGCTTCTTTCTCCTTGTCAGCTCTATAAATGTCTTCAATTGTGATTTTACCCAAAACTTCACCGCCGTTGCCCTTTAGTACTGCTTCACCGAATGATTTAAGATGCTCAGCCAATTCATCCTCCACAGGTAAAACGATGGGTAGAGACCAGATCAAACCGTTTTTTAGTCTCATCTTATTGAGGACGGATTGGTAATCGTCAGCACCCATAAAGCCGCTCAGTGGGCTTAATGCACCAATTGAGAGCATTTCAAAATCTGCCTGCCCCCTCCGTGAGAGCGTGACTACTGGCAAGTCAGAATTAACCTCTTGGGGTGCTTCCACTTGAAGATCAATTAACGTTTCGCCGTGAGGAATGCTCATTTATTTATTGTTAAATAATGGTCGTAAAATTACAAAGCCGAAGTCAACTCCCCATATCTTGCTTTTTGATTCGTAACCGAGCGGTGAGGTCAGTGATAACACCGCGATATTCAACCGATAGCATAGTAACAATTAACACCATGCTCAAAAGGGAGATGAATCGTGCCATTTTATAGGCAGAATCGTCAACTGAAAAGGTAACACTGTGGCTCCCGGTGGGAATCTGAACACCTCTGAGAACATGGTTAGTACGAAATATCTCAGTCTCCACACCATCCACATCGACCCTCCAGCCGGGACCATAATAATTTTCGGAGAGAACAAGAAAACCATCACCAGTTATCTCTGTTTCCAAAACAATTTCATTTTCAGAATATTTAATAATCTCGACTGTTCCTACTCCCATTTCTAAACTAGTCTTATCCCTATAGTTCAAAACATAAGCTATATAACTGGGATCAAATTCTGATCTCAGGATGGATGCCAGAGATTCCTGAACACTCTTAACTGATTCGACCTTCTTCACAAACCACGCTTTGGGAAGAACCTTCCTGTTCTCATACACCTTCAACTGATCGTGGAAGGCAAGGCGGAATCTCGGATCGTTCATGGTTCGCTGTGTTACCAAATACTTAACATTGAGCATATTTTGGACCGCCTCACTGTTCAACGCCTGGGCGTCCAGAAGATCCTGATAGGATCTCAACTTCACCGGCCGGTAGCCACCGACTGTTGAGAGTCCAAAGTAGGCGTACCAGTTGGTATTAAACTGTTCGACAGGCCAAATCCGGTGTAGCCCATTGTTCTCTAATAAAAATTGAACTTCCTTTGTCTGGCGGTAACCGGCTTTAATGGACCGTTCCGATCTCAAATGCATGAATTCGTTGTGGACAACCCAAAGATCAATGATGGTTATTGCTATGAAAGACAACCCTACAAAGAACGGCTTCACAGTTCCTTTAAAAGCTAACCAAAATGTAGTTAAGCCCATTCCGGATAAAACAAAAGCCACCAGTGCTCCTTTTTTAAACAAACTAATCCTTGCCCCCTTCAGTTGGGCAAATGTCTCTGGTTGATACCTGCCAGCCTCCCCCAGTTTGGAGAAAGAGAACAGTTCAGAGCCAAGGATCAGAAACAGTAGGGACAGACCAACAATGATACCAAAAACAACAATAATTCTTTTCCTTAGGTGTTCCATCTTTTCACTTTTGGATTCCAATACTTCACATATCTGATGAAGCGTAGTTGCGGAAAGAAAAGAAAGTGTGAATGGCAGTAAAATGTAGATCATGGAAGGAACCCGGAACCGTCCGAACATGGGGGAAAACTGATAAAGGGGCCAAAAGAGAACGGGGAAATGCTCTCCAAACCCTATAATAAGTATAATAACAGTGGCGACACCCATGGATAGGCTGTCCGTTTTCGGCTTCCCTATCAGGAAACCAACCACAGCCAGAACAAGGACCCCAAGCCCCATATAGTGAGTAGACTGAGTGAAAGGCATGTAACCCCAATAGGATTGAGAGTTCAGATCGCGAGTGGGAAAGTTCTGTAACCCGTAGAAGTATGGGTAAAACAACGAAATGGTTTCTTTGGGATGAAAAGACCATTGGGTGGCATACTCCCAACTGGTCCCTTTTTTTGCTTCTCCCTCAATATCCAGTGTTGAGGCGGCGCCGCGTGTGGAGTACCCCTGGAACCGGTAGATGGGCAGATATGGATCAGCCACTAGAAAACCGCTTATGACAATAGCTCCCGCCATAAGTCCGAGGCCCTGTCCGGATTTTTTCAGATTAAACTGTTTAAGTCGAAGGGCTGACCCCGCTCGCCAGAACCACAAAAACACGATGAGCATCCAGGTATAGTAAACTATCTGAACATGCTTTGTCCACAGTTGAAATGCGGTGAAAACGGCCAAAAGTAAAACCGATCTCACATTTCTGTTTTCCATCACCTTTTCCGCAAAGAGAACCACCAATGGAATGAAAGCAATGGCAAACATCTTTGCCGGATGACCGGCATTAATCAAACCAAATAGATAAGGCGACAGTGAAAAAGACAGTGCACCGAACAGGCTTGTTACCTCTGACAATCTTTTGCGCCGTAAATAAGCATTCATGCCTAGGGCCGCAATGATAAAATGGACCCAATATCTCAACCCCCATCCAAGATTCAAAAAATCGAAAATCTTTCTAAGTGGATCGGCCGGGGCATAAATGAAACCTCCGTATGACGGCATTCCTCCGAAAAGGTGGGGATACCACTGCGGCATGTTGTCGTTCTTGGAGTTATAGTCTTCAGCCCATCGATCCAGTGGTATCCGGTGAAACATATCCGCCGATTCTGGAACCTTATTGGAAAGGATCATCTCACCGAGGAAAAGAAAACTAACCGCGGCAAGGATGAAAATCACGGTCTTAGTGTTCAGTTTCAATTATAACTCCTCTCCACTTCTGACACTGCCGAGAGCCAAGCTTCCGGGTCACCACCTTTTTCAGTCCGGTAATAAGCAATACCAGAAGAGTACATATGACTCATGAAAGGTTCGTCGTTATGCAAAAAAAGTTCGAAGTTGCGTGCTAACTCAATCATGGATTCACTATCCGACGGCAGTTCAGCAGCATAGGGAACTTGGAAAACAGTACAGTTATCTCCTCTTTCTTTAGCGGCTTTTATAAAGTGCCATCCTGTGTCTGGAGATGTGATTCCTGTCATGGCCTCCAGTCCCGAAGTTACCATTCTCATATACCTACTATTCTCCAACCTCGATCTCTTAGCAAATCTGAAAAGTCTCACAACTTTCCGCACAAAAAAATTCCATGTTCTATGCCACAGCGGAGGAAAAGGGAACCAGCTTAGGCCTTCTTCTGTGAACCAATCTGTACGGGCAAAAATGAAGACAACGCTGGGAAAGTCATGTACCTTACCAAGTTTCCATTTCGGGTAGGGCGCCCCCACAGAAGTTTTCCCAGATTCGATTTCGTTGAGGCAGAAACTGTCCCACCCTTTCTTGAAAATATAAACATCGGGGTCAACAACAAGAGTGTGGGATGTCTCTAATTGTTGCATGGCCGTGTCCAAGGCTGAGGCATGGGCTTCAGAGCGTTGTTTACGCTCAGGTTCATTAGGCAAGATTGTTACGAAAGGAACTTCCCCGACTGCATCTTGCAACTGGACATCGGCACCGTTCGTATTGTCAACAATCATAAAAGTTAGAGCATTGATGTTATCTGCCTTATTGCGCAAATTATTTAACAGTCTTTTTATATGCTCTGAAGAGTACCAGTTGACAGAGACAACAGTAATTGTTTTTTCTTTTTTCACAGAATCTATACTGATGATAACCTTCGAAGTTTATCAGTAAGAGCCGCCACCTCCCCACTCAATTCAATGTCAACCGCAGGCTTACTGCGATTGAGACTAGGATCAATAAATTTTTCCACTATCGATGGGTCATACTCTGTTCCTAGAAACTGAAAAAGTTTCTCACAGACAAACTGTGGTCTTTTCAACAGATCCTCGAAGGAAAAATGAAATGTTTGGGTAGAATATTTATCCACCGCCTCCAGGGCCCTTTCAGTGTAAAGGCGCCAAAGAATAAGGCCGTTATCAAAATGGAGGCCATTACGGTTCCGTAAAGATTGAGCAACAGCCGATGCTCCTCGAGTAGTGAACACAACTTTGGTATCATTAAGGAGGCTTTTTTCCTTCATGACGGTCAACCACTCACTGAGTGTCAGACAGGTTCGGGGATCCTTCCATCCCCAATGGTTATTTCCCGACAATTGCTTGTCAATAAGGTTCCCCATTTTGGCCATCATCCTGTCATTGGTATGGGCCTGAGGGATAAGGGTATCGAAAGATTTTACCCTGTAACCTGCTAACTTCAGAATCCTGTCATTTAGTTTCCTAAAATCGTAGTTCTCATAAAATCCCCTAGGATTTTGGGGCATCGGTTTCGGTTTGAATGTTTTCTCAGACCCCATGGCAATGCCGTTCAAGTGCAGGATCCCAGCCACGGCAGAGGTGCCACTTCGGTGCACCCCAACGACGATCACAATCAATTGTTCGTCCTTTTTTCGAGCACGTAGAGTGCGCCGTTTGTCAGCAGTTCCCTGAATCCAAACAGCCAGGAAAGAGGATTTTTTAAGGTCGGCAGATGAAATCGAAAACGATATGCGGGTCGGAAGAAAAAAAGGCCTCGTTTTTCTATTTTATAGCCAGCTTCGCTAAACAGTCGCTCCATTTTACGTACTGAAACTCTTGTCATCTTCGTAGCCATTAGATAATCAATGCCTGTCTCCGGGTGTCCTAACATTCGGAGATAAGCTGAGTAGAACGTGTTCGACAACAGATGTAAATACGGGATTTTTCCGAAAATGCTTTTCACTGTTTGTTGATGCCCAGCATAGGCGCAGTAACGTGGCGGAAACGAAATAAAAAGACGCCCTTCATTTGACAGTAAATCAAACATATTTCTGAGAGCTGCCAGCTTATCTTCAATATGTTCAATGACATCCCGAATGATAATGACGTCGAATTTTTCTGTCAATGTCTCCAGATAAGAATCAGAGTTACAGATATCACCTTTTTCCAACTTTATCTCCGAGTTGTCGCTGAGAAGAAGTTCAGAGTGTGAAAACCGAAGAGGAGAGAGCTCCATTCCAGTGCAATTAGCGCCCTGCTCATTTAAGAATTTCAGCAAACCTGCTTCGGCTGGGCCCACTTCAAGAATTTTTTTTCCGACATAGTCTGCGAGACCGATATAGTCTGCGAGAAAATTTTCACCGTACCAATATTGTTCATTGTATGCCCGCATACTTCTATCATTGATTTCACTCGTCGATCGGGGAATTTCTCTCCCTTCCTCTCGCTTCAGAAGGGTCAAATGTGGAGGCAATTGCGAACTCTGTTCCATTCGCTTAGTAATACTTTTTGCGAAATCCCGTCCATTCCCCATGCCGGAAAATGAAGCGGCGCACAAAGGTGAGGAGGAACCCCAGACCATAACCAAAAACCTGGATCGGTATGACTGCCAGAAGAGTGAAAAATATTTTCACATCTTTCAGCTTCCACGCACCGGCACCGGCTAGAAACAAAAGAAATCCGAAACCAAGCTCGAAAAATGAACCATACTCAATAGGATCTATGAGGAAACCGACTGTCACGATAGTTGCTACAACGGTGACCACAGCCGGTACGTAATGAAGCGGCTCCAGCATCTTGGAATCGATTTTACCGAGATTGATCCGGGCCACGCCCCAGTTGAAAACCTGTCTGAAGAATCTCTTTAAAGTGCTCCGACGGCGATGATAGACAACAGCCTCCGGTAAATAAGCCACTTTCGCACCGCTAGCGTGTATCCGGTTGCTCAATTCTATATCCTGGCCGTGCCGGAGAGACCCAAAACCTCCAACCTTTTCATAGAGAGATCGGGTCATCCCCATATTGTGGCTCCTAGGGTAGAATTTGGCCAAGGGACGAATGCTGTGCCCTCGAAGCCCGCCGGTAGTGAGAAATGATGTCATGCTGAAATCAATGGCACGTTGAAGTGTGGTGAAGCCCATTTTTGAGGCATCGGGACCACCAAAGGCACCAAAACCTTCTCCTTCAAAAGATTCAAGAATAGTCTCCAGCCATCGGGGATCGGCTTCACAATCCGAATCTATAAAAATAAACAGTTCCCCTTTTGCCTCTTCCATCCCCCGGTTTCGAGCGGCACCGGGGCCAGCATTCTCCTGTTTCACGAGATTAAAGTTAAAGTTTAAGTCAGGTTCTATAGATTCAATAATATTGATCGTTTCATCCGTTGATTCATCATCCACAATCACCATCTCGAACCTATCTGAAGCCACGGTCTGTTTTGCCATGGATTCAAGGAGGTGAGGAATTTCATCGGCCCGGTTAAATACCGGTGTAATGACGCTAATTAACACGCTTACAGATGTGGATGAAGAAGAAATTGTGACTAAACCTCAGGGAGTTGAACTATCATAAAGTACAACTTCCCTGACGGACTCACCGGTCTTGAAAGTTGACTGAGCAATCATCTCACCCAAAAGTCCGATGGCAATAAACTGAACGCCCAGAATCACCAGCAATACGCCAAAAACAAGCAGAGCAATATGCTTTGAAAAAGGTTCTCCCAGACCGTATTTCAAGTAAAGAACACGGAGATCCACGCCGATTCCGAGGAAAAGACTGATGAGCCCGAAAAGACCGAACAGGTGGAGAGGACGCCGTGTGTACCGGCTGAGAAAAAGTACAGTGAGGAGATCAAACATCCCCTTAAAGTACCGTTCCCTACCAAACTTACTATCCCCGTACTGACGGGGCCGATGGTTTACGACAATCTCAGTGACACGGAATCCCCTTTTACCAGCCAGAACTGGAATGTAGCGGTGCATGCCGCCATAAATATCAAGTGATTTAACAACATTGCATCGGTAAGCCTTCAAACCACAATTGAAATCGTGAATGCGGATGCCGGTCAGAAGACGAGTGGTAAAATTGAAAAGCCTGGACGGCAGACGCTTTGATAACGGATCTCGCCTCTCCTTTTTCCATCCTGACACCAAATCATAACCTTCCTGCAGTTTTTCCACCATACGGGGTATTTCCATCGGGTCATCCTGAAGATCAGCATCCAGGGTAACCACATAACCTGATGAGATTCTCTTGAACGCTTCCGCCAGTGCAGCGGACTTCCCATAATTCCTGAGGAGCCGGATGATCCTGAGCTTTCCATCGCTTTGACTCCGCTCCCTGAGATACTCGAAAGTGCCATCACTGCTGCCGTCATCTACGCAGATAACTTCATAGCTGTAATCGGTGTCCATGACGAAATGAATCTCATCAAGCAAGTGAGAGATCGATTCTCGCTCATTAAAGACCGGAATGACGATGGAGAGGTTAACTGGTTCAGCCAAGAAGCATTACTCTTTTATCTTTTTCTGAAGGCGGTCGTTTTCTTTATCTATGGCAAGCGCCTTTTCGTAATAGGTACGAGCATCCTCCGGACGATCTACCTTCATGAGCACGTCACCTAAATGTTCCAAAACAACCGCATTCTCAGGATTTTTTGAAAGAGACTGTTCGATATATTCCAGTGCCTTCTCGAATTTTTTCATCTTGAAATAGATCCAGCCAATGGTATCGAAATAAGCAGGATTTCCCGGCTCAAGTTCTATGGCTTTCTCAGCCATGTCCAAAGCATTGCGCAAGTTGATTCCTCGTTCAGCCAGTGTATAGCTGTAATTATTCAAGGCCTGTCCGTCGTTCTGATTGGATGTGAGAAGATCTTCGTACAATTCGTCGGAAGATATCCAATCTTCTAGATAGTTGTAGACAGTTGCCAACAAGTGCTTTGTAGACTTTGACTCGGGATCGATAGAAAGGGCTGTCTTAAGACTCTTCTTGGCAAGCTCGTATCTTTTCTCCATGCTGTATGTGCTGCCCAGCAGATAGTTAATCCCAAAACTCTTGGGAAACTTGTCACGTGCTTTAAGAAGGATGGAGATAGCCTCAAGAGGATTGTCAAGATTTATGTAAGCCAGCGCAAGATTGGTGTATCCGGAAACCTCATCAGGGAACAGCTCCACCTGTTCTGTGGCCAGCACGGCAAGATGGGAATAATCATCTTCGGATATGGAAATACGCCCCATATAGTAGAGGATTCCCGGTGTCCGTGTACCACCCTCATACAACATGGTAAAAATGGAGTCTGCTGACTCCATTTCATTGTTCTCAAAATAAAGAATGCCCAGACGTTCCTGGACTGCGGGATCGTCACTTGTGAGCCGTGCCAAACTGTTGAGTCCAGCTACCGCCTTATCAAATTTTTGCAGCATGACAGCCAGTTCACTGTAGGCTTTCCAGAACTGAATATTGTTTGGTTTTTCCTCAGTGAGCTTTGCGTAAGCTTCCAAGGAAAATTCCAGTTCATCGCGTTGTTTGGCAATTTCCGCTGCTCTCATGAGCGCCTGAAGCTCAGAAGGATATCTCTGATAGATAGTCCACATTTTTTCCTGAGCAGCCTCAAGTTTCCCTTGTCTCACCAAAATTTCTGCCACCACGTAAGAGTACTGTCTTTCGTCAGGATCATTCTCCTCCAGAATGAAATACTGCTCCAGCCCCTTCTCGATACTGTTCTGCATTAGGAATTGCTGCGCAAGTAACTCCCTGGCATCTGTGTCGAGAGGATTCAGCCTGAGGGCTTCCTGAAGCGTTTCTTCGGCACGGTCCAGCTTGCCTAACCTGATATAAACTTCCGCCAGCGAAGTGTGAATACTTGATGAACCAGGGTCATAGCGAAGTGCGTCCTGGAATTCAATCACCGACATGGGATAGTTGCCCTGAGAGAAATACATCTCACCGTCCATAAAGTGCTGGAGCGCTTTGGTATTGACCTCCTCCACCTCTACCTTAGCCGGACCAGTCTCAATCGCCAACACAGGTTCAGGTGCCGGCTTAACGGTACAGCTGTACCAAACTGCCGAGAGCACGGTGAGAGTCCAAAATGAGGTATCTTTATACAGTTTAAGATTCATTTCTCATCGAGAAAATTTATCCTAACGTTCATTGGGACAAAACAAATAAAGTGCTCCAAACATATAATCACACGAAACGTTTATTTGGTAATCTCACCTGCGACCTCCACATTGTTACCGCCCCGGCCTTTCACTTCATACATTGCGCGATCGGCAATTGCGATCAGTTCTCTCATGTTTTCGCCATCCGTCGGATATTCTGCCATTCCTGCACTGATGGTCATTCGAACCTTTTTTCCTTCTTTCTCAAATGGGTGATCAGCAAGAGACTGAACAATTCGTTTTGCCGAGTTGAAGGTTTTCACCTTGGTCGTCTTCACAAGAACAATGGCGAACTCCTCTCCCCCGTACCGGGCTACAATATCAATGTTTCGAACAGCGGTCTTGAGAACAGCGGAAGTGCCCCTTAATACATAGTCGCCATAGAGATGACCGTGGTTATCGTTAATTCGTTTAAACTTATCCAGGTCCAACATCATCAGAACAAGTTTTTCGTTGTAGCGACCAGCTCTCTGAAGTTCCTGCTGGAATCTTTCAACAAAAGAGCGGTGGTTCAGCAAGCCTGTCAAGCCGTCGCGCATAGCCGTTTCGCGAATAACGTCATACTTTTGCCACCAATCCAGTAAAACACCGAGACGGGTGCTAAAAATATGGAGATTTCGACCTTCCTTTTTACGGTAAAGACCCGAGGAAAAACTCTCAAGAACGAGACAGCCCATTGTCTGGCTGTCGGTTTGAATAGGTACCCCAATGAAGGAAAAAAAGTGGTGATTCTGAGTATCTCCTTTACTAAATCTCCCGCCACCGAGAAGGCTTTCGTCTGTCAAATCAGTAGAAAGAAAGTCTTCTCCATCAAGGACTTTCCAAAGGAGTGACTTTTCCCTGTGGAAGTGTGTTTCTGCTTCAAAATCATCTTTGTATCCTATCACTTCCTCAGCCACGGCCTCATCCTTTTTTTTAGGATCGAGAAAAACCAAAGTGAACTTATCGAAAGTAAAGTTTTCTTTGCAGAAATCGGCTATGGCATTGACCAACTGCTCTCTGGATCTGGAAATATCAAGATCGTGTTGAAAAATCTCCAGACGTTTGAAGAAACTGAGGTGTTCCTCGCTCCTGTCGCCACTTTTCTCATCACCAATAACTTCCGCCAAGACGTTAGCAAAGGATTCAACCAGAGGTCTGTGGTAATCCTGAAAGTTGCCAAACTGATGAGCGCAAATGATGAACGCCCCCGTCATTTCATCACTTTCACTTACTGGGACCGCCAGAAGTGTAGTACCATCTTCAATAGTGGCGTCTGTAATAAAAAATTGGGTGACAGCGTCCTCATCAGCACCGGGCGTGAAAAATCTCACGGCTACGGTTTTGACGAAATCTTCAATCTTTCCAGATTCCGCAGAGATGGTTGATGCGAACTCTACCTCTTCTCCAGCAGTCTGACTGAGTGATAGAGAGGGCGATGAATCGTTGTAACTGTAATAGGCAATACCAAAGCCCGGCATTGCGTCGGCCAATAAATCAATGATGAAGCGACCCTCAACAGCAAGGCCCTTAACTTCTTCTTCCAAAGAGGTAGGTTGGTTTTTAAGCATTGTTAAAGTATCACCTCTACCTGAAGCTGGGAACCCCCTCTTTTGCTCCTGCTGATAAAATTGGATGAAAAGAAAAACAGCCAACCCCAGGAATGCCATGCGAAGCAGTCCGAAAATAAGCCCTTCCGGGTTGGGATAGACAAATAACAGAAACAGAACAGCAAACGCCAGAATGATGCCGATTCTGCTGCTATTGTCCGAGGAGAAGGCGTGTCGAAGTCCACTCACACCGGGAAATTAAAGTTGCTTGGGAGAAAAAGAAAGAAGGCGCGGGACTTACTTTTTCTTGTCTTTAACAAGCTGAATCTTCTCACGGAAGTCCAGCGGTGTCGATAATGTCTTGTCTTTCGGTGCGGCCAGTGAATCTTCCTCAGGCTCCTCTGAGACGAGCGTTGGAGCGGCGGGCGCACCGCCTCTCATGGCTGGCTGAATGGTGTCATTCACGTTCTGCTGTGTGGATAGCGGCAACGGATTGAAATTGATATTGTCGTCACCGTCCGGCAGTATACCGATGGTGAGCACAACGATAAGCACGACGGCCGCTAAGGAGGCAAATGCGTACTGGGGCTTGTAACCAAATATTCTCCTTCCACGACCCAGCCCGCTGATTTTTCTCACCGGTTTGACTTTTTCACGCTCAAGTCTTCCAATAAGCCGATCATTAAAGCCGGTTGATACAGAAATCCGTTTCGATCCTCTGACAGCTCGAACGGCTGACTTGACGCCAATATAAGCCACCGCACAGATTCTGCATGACTCAAGGTGCTGATCGAATCTGTTGACGTCAGATAGGGTGAGTTCTTTTTCGATATATGCTGATACTTTGTCTTGAAACTCGTAACAATCCATCAAATAGGCGTCCTCCTATCTTTGTGAACATGTTTAAGCTTTTCCTGCAACTGTAGTCTTGCACGGTTGATTCTCGATTTAATCGTTCCAAGTGGAACATCTAGTATCTTACTGATAAGAAAGTTCCTCAATATCTCGCAGTATGAGAGCGGTGCGAAAATGAAGCTGAAGTGATTGGATTGCGTTCTGAATTTGAGACTCAGCAAATGCACCTACAGTCTCCTCATCTGTGGTGTCTTCCACCGGGATGTCGAAATCCTTCTCTTCCATCCCAATCCGACTGAGGTAAGAAACCTTCCGTCGTTTTCGCTTTCTCAGTTCTGTTTTGGCCAAATTGGAGGCGATAGTGAAAATCCAAGTTGAAAATGCGTTGATGGGACGATAATAATCTTTCTTCTGATAAAGTTTTACAAATGTGTCCTGAACAATATCCTCGGCTTCCTCGAAGGATCCGACAAATCTGAAGACAAAGTTTATGAGCCTGTCGCGGTACCGGTTAACAAGCTCAACATAGGCAAGTTCATCACCTTGCTGAAATCTTAGGATCAGCTCTTTGTCGTTGTACTGAACCTTATCAGTCATAACCTACCGCAATCCTGTGGAGAAGTGGGACAAGAAGCGTTTCACCGGAACCCTTTCCTGTCTTGATATTTCTGTCGGCTTCGCCCAAAGCTTTTACAATCTGTTCCAGTTCATTTTGGGAGAAGTTATTGAAATATGTAGGAAGTTTCCGAGTAAGAATTTGGTTTAGCCAACCTGTTCGGGGGAGGTCACTGTCTTCTCCATTAGGCAGGCTCATTAAATAAAGTTCTTGAAAAAGTGTTGCCAATTGGGCAACCATGGACACCACATCCACACCATGATGAATAAGGCTTTTACCGATGAGTATACTGTTGTGGAGGTCCTTGCTTCCGGCAGCATCTGACAGGTACCAAGGGAAATATTCCCGCTCCCACCCGCAATATTCCGCTACATGACTCTCTTCAATCTCGCTGTCTTCAGAGAGGCCAATCTTGATTTTTTCGATCTCATTAGCAATGTGATAGACCGAGTCACCGCTCAGTTCCAGTAAAAGCTCTTTGGCAGCTGTTGTGGCTGAAAGGCCGTTTTTCTTTAGGAGAAACTCGATCCAGTCGGCCATTTTGTTAGGAAACGGCGGCGACGTGTTAATAGGCGGCACAATCTTTGAGAGATTCTTAGTGAATGCTGAGCGTCCGTCCACTTTGTCCAGTATAAGAATAAGGGAATTATCGTTATTGGGTTGTCGGCAATAGTCGAAAAAATCATCCTTTGTTTTTCCACTCATTCTGATTGGATTGTGGAAGATCACCAGCTTTTGGCCACCAAAAAGAGAGCCAGAAAAGAGATCTGCCACCGCTGCGGTATAATCGACAGATTCTGCTGAAAAATAGATTTTCTCAGGTGGCTCATCTTTTGTGAGCGCTACCATCACTTCATCAACGAAAAGAGACTGAAGAAAATAGTCGTCACCATTCAGGAAGTAGACTGGCTCCACATTGCCTTCTCTCATTTCATCAACAGTTTTTCTAAGACTTTTTTGCTTCATATTAGGATTACCGAAGTCCACCTCTGTCACTTCGCGACACCAGGTAGACAGCTGCTGTTGAAAGAACAAAGCCTGGAAGGAGAGAATAGATGCCTGTCCATTTAAAAAAGTTGTCCCAAACAATCACAGTGAGAAAGCCGAGAATCATCCCAACCATCACACCATTTCGGGTGGTCCTTCTCCACCAGAGGGAGAACACCAACGGAGGGCCCAGCGCGGCGCCCAGTCCGCCCCAGGCGAAAAGAACCTTATCAAAAATAGAAGACGGAAGCTGAGCAAGAAAGATCGCTGCAACGCCCATGACAAATGTTACCATTCTTGAAAGAAAAACCAGTTGCGATTGGCTCGCAAAGGGGTTGATACTTTGGTGATAAATATCCTCCGCCACAGACGAAGTTGTAACAAGCAGTTGAGAATCAGCGGTGGACATCATGGCGGCGAGGGCGCCACAGATGAGGATTCCTGCGAGCCAGGCCGGTACAACGGCGATGGCTAGTCCCGGCATCATCTTTTCGGGATCAGGAAACTGACCGACACCGAAATAGGCCAGCGCCACAATTCCCATGAGGACTGCACCACCGTAAGTCATAATAGCATAAACAATTGCCACACTTTTCGCCTTTCCCACCTCACTCACCGACCGAATGCTCATATATCTTGTCAATACATGTGGTTGACCGAGATAGCCCAGCCCAATACCGAGACCGCTCAGAACACCTGATAAAAGCGGCCACCCACGTCTTCCACCAGAGAGAGTAAGATATTCTGGATTAATGCTTGAAACTTTATTCACTAAACCTTCAATTCCGCCGATCTGGGCCAAGGCCACTAGAGGCAGGATAACCAATGTCACCAGCATAATAATTCCCTGAAAAAAATCTGTCCATGCCACTGCAAAAAAACCACCCATAAGGGTGTAGAAAACCATTATGGATGCCCCGACCAGTATGCCTGTGAAATGCGGAAATCCGAATGTTTGTTCCAAGGCTTTTCCCGCCCCGTCAAACTGAGCAGCAATGTAGAAGATAAAACAAAAAACGATGATTCCCGTAGTGACAAATCGGATGGTCGGATCATGGCCTCGGAACTTTAGCTCGAAGAATCGAGGCAGTGTCAGTGCACCCAACTGCTCAGTTTCTTTTCTCAGTTTTTCAGCGATGAGAATCCAAGATAGCGCCACACCGGAACAGCCGCCAATGGATGCCCAAAGTGCCGGTTGCGGTTTTGTCCCGGATGGATCACCCAGCCCAGTGGCATAGGCGAGACCTGTTAGTCCCAGGATGAGCCATCCGCTCTGACCGGAAGCCCGTTCCGACAGTGCGACGACCCACGGCCCCAGCCGCCGGCCTGCTAGCAAAAAATCGGAAAGAGTCTTATTATAACGTGCTGTGACAATACCGACTACAAAAATAAGTAAAAGGTAACCGGCAAACCCTATAGCAATTGTTTTGTTCATTTCAATACCAGACCGTCAGGGCAACTACACCCACGAGAAAGCAGTATCCGCTGAACAGATAGAGCTTGCCTGAGCGTAAAATACCAAGGAGCATCTTCAGCGCAAAAAGACCGACCCCAAAAGCTGATAGGAAGGCCACCAATAGAGCAAAAGTTGATCCTTCCCTGATGCCCATTTCAATGATGTCCGGTAGCGTAAGTAGAGCTGATCCAATCAGGGCCGGAATGGCCATGAGAAATGAAAACCGCCCAGCTTCCCGATTGGTAAAGCCCAGCCACAACCCAGCAGATATGGTAATCCCTGACCTTGAAATCCCGGGTAAAAGGGCAAGAGTCTGTGCCAAACCAACAATGAACGCAGCCGCCAATCCAACCTGTGTTACTTTTCCTTGCCCCACAAAACGTGTGCTGACTAAAATCACTCCCGTAGCAAGCAGACAAACACCCACAACGATAGTAGAGTCGAAAACTGATTCAATATTGGCCTTAAAGAAAAAGCCAACAACGGCCACGGGGACAGTTGCTACTGCAAGATTCCAGACCGAATCGAATTCCTTCCTCTGGAAAGCATTCACAAAAATTCCTCTGATTTCATCCCAAAAACAGACAACAATACTCATGAGTGTCCCCATATGCACCATCACCTCAAAGGCGACACCGGAAAGTTTGACATTAAGCCCCTTGGTTATGAGCACGAGATGACCTGAGCTACTCACCGGCAAAAACTCAGTGACACCTTGAAGAGAACCCAAGATGAGTGCGTTTATGACAGACATAGTGGTATCAGACTCATTTCAGGCTGAGAAAGCAGATATTCCGTCCCGCACGGTCACCGTGTCGGCGATAGGAATGCAACCCAGATTCGGAACAGTGTGTGCATCTCTTATCCACGGTAATTTTTTCAGCGGCCACTCCAGCTTCACTCAGTTGCGCACTATTTGCGCTAATGAGATCGAGAGTGTAGTGACTCGGCCCATTCTTAGTCAAGTGATCCGTATGAAATTTTTCTTTAACCTCCGCCCCCACGGTATAACAGCAAGTGTGAATGGAAGGACCGATAAAGCAGGAGAGTAATTTCGGCTTAACACCGAAATCTTCTTTCAGTTTAAAAACGGCTTCTCCGGCTATACCAGCGACTGTTCCCCGCCAGCCTGCATGGATGAGACCGATAACCGACATATCCGGTGCTGTAAGAAAAATTGGTAGGCAGTCCGCTACCTGAATAGCTAGGACCACATTCGGGCAGTCACTGATGAGGCCGTCACATTCACCCACGAGCCCCGGAGTGTCTACAGAAACTACTTTATTTGAATGAATCTGCCTGGCATACGCTACCTTACCATTATTGTCTAGTCTGTCAGAAAAATCGAGAAGATCATTGAAACGCCCTTTCCTCTTGCCGGCCCGATAAACGATGGACGCATACACCTCATTTTGCAGATGCAGTGATAGATCCTCAAGGGTGAATGAACTTTCCTTGACGGTCGTTTTCAGGGTATTTCTAAAATGTAGGAGTAGAGGGAATCGCCAACGAACTCACCCACAAGCGTGAGTCTGTTCTTTGCATATCTCAGCAAATGGATGGAGGCGTTCAGGCGGGGTTCACTAGGAGAAAAGGCGAAAAATTTACTCAAGCCTCTCAACGGTACTGCTCTTTCCAAATTCATCTTCAAAGCGGCACGAGAATCAGCGGATTCGAGATAACCACCAAGAAACATGGTAAGATCATATCCTGCCAAAGCCATCCGGATTTCATCTCTGTTCTCGATGTTGCTGGTAATCTCCCAGGCCCTGTCAGCCGACTGTTGCTCCTGAGGATGGAGGTAGTCAGTAAGGATAATCATCCCCTGTAGATTTGAACCGATCATATCCTGATTCAATTCATCCGGATCGTACCAGTTCACATTTCCGAGAAGCTGGGTCTCCAGTCCATAGGAGGAAAACTGGGAAGTGACATAATTTATATCACCGGGGTGGATAGGTAGATATACAGCATCGATGGTTGACAAAACAATTTCTGTAGAATCCACCTCTTCCTTCTCCAGATCACCGGTGGCTTCCTCAGCAAAAAAATCCGTGCTGGAAATATCAAAAGTGTTATCAGCGGTATCTAAGACAATTTCACCTTCTAATTTTTTTGGTTTTCCCGCTTCAAGACGAAATGCAACATTACGCAAAGCTGTCAGCTGTGGCGACAGATCCACAGGAATTCCAGAGTACCACTCCACAGAAACTATTTCTACACCTAGTTCATCGGCTTCGTTCAGAAAACCGTCCGCCAGTTCTTTACCGAGCCTGTCAGATGGTGCCAAGACGGCCACTGTTTCGGCCGAAAGTGTTTTGGCCGCATAGCGGGCAGCATAACGCCCCTGGAGAGAAAGATCGGTATTCATCTGATAAATGCTTTCGCCAACTGATGACAGCCCTTTCAGATCAGAAGTGGGAAAGAGCAGTGGTGTGGAGCCGTCCTTACCCGCTGCGGCCACAGCTAGGGAGGCGGAATTTTCCCTCGGTCCGATAACGGCCAGAACGTTGCTATTCTGCGTCAAATGCTTAAGTGCATGGACGCTACTCAGAGCGTCTCCTTCGATATCGATGATCTCTGTTGAGATGGAGAAATTTTTCAGTTTCTGTATATCTCGCGTCGCTTCATGAACTCCCTTCAGAAATGAAAGCCCCATTTTTTCATCGGGGCCGCTGGTAGAGAGAATGAGACCAATTGTTTTAGATTTACCTCGCTTTTCATACGTTTCACCCCGGAGCTTTTCGTAATATTCCTGGAAGGATTTCGGCAGGGTTGATTTGTCCAGTTTGAACAAAATAAGGGCGGCTTCATCACGCTTACTTTCATAGATCAATCCATTCGCCAGCGCCAGCGAAAGAATAGACCGGGACGTGGAATTAGTTTCCGTAGCCATAAGTGCGTTTAGCTTCTCCTTGCCAACAAATCCGGAAGAGAGCTTAAAAAGCTTTTCATCGATCTGAGTATTTCTTACCCCGCCGGCACTACGGGCTTTGAGGTAAGACTCCAACGCCGCGCCGTAATAACCTTCGCTCACGTAAATGTCCCCAAGCGTCATGTGGATATCAGGCAAATAAGCACTGTCGTTGAATTTTTTAAGAAATTCCCGCGCAGTGGCCTTTGCTTCATCGTATCGGCCCACCTGTGCATACGATTTCATACACATGAGTGTGCTTGCTGTGATCTGCGGCGACTCCTCCGGCGGGTGGTTTTTCAGCCTCCTAAAAATGTCCAATGCACTGTAATAGCGGCCAGCATTATAATGTTCAACACCCTGTTCAAAAAGTTTCCTGGAGCGCGACTCATCAAAACGCTGGTTGGCAGAATTTGCTAATAGCGGTCCGCTCAGAAACAGGCCCAGTACCACCGGTAGCAGAAGTCTGAATTTCATCAAAGGGGTAGGTTATTCAACCGTAACACTTTTTGCAAGATTTCGAGGTTGGTCTACATCACACCCCCGAAGCACAGCTAAGTGATAAGCCAAGAGCTGCAACGGCACCGAAGCAACAATTGAAAAAGTTCTGGGGTGCGAAGAGGGAACTTCGATAATGTGATCAGATAGATTCACCAGTTCGGAAGTTTTTCTGTCTGTCACAGTAATGATCTGCCCACGCCGGGCCTTCACCTCTTGAATATTGGATAGAACTTTTTCAAATGTCTTGTCGTGAGGCGCCAAGAACACCACCGGCATCTTTTCATCGATGAGGGCAATGGGGCCGTGCTTCATCTCAGCAGCGGGGTAACCTTCGGCGTGGATGTAGGAGATCTCCTTCAGCTTGAGAGCCCCTTCCAGTGCTACGGGAAAATTGAGGCCACGACCGAGATAGAGAAAGTTGTCCGCCTCTAACGTCTCTTCAGCCACGCTGAGAATATGATCACTTTGAGAAAGAACATCCTCTACCTGTTCACCCATTTCAGACATGGCCTTGGCCAAGCGGCCGCATTCACCCATCGACATGCCGTTGTTTCGGCCTAGATGGAGTGCCAGCATGAAAAGAACGGTCACCTGGGCAGTGAACGCTTTTGTGGATGCGACCCCGATCTCCGGACCAGCATGGGTGTAAATGCCACAATCTGTCTCCCGGGAAATGGAACTACCCACAACATTGCAAATTCCCACAGACAGGGCGCCTAGCTCCTTGGCCTTTCGGATGGCCGCTAGCGTATCAGCCGTCTCGCCGGACTGAGAAACGGCGATGATCACAGTGTTAGAATCGATAATGGGCTCCCGATAGCGGAACTCTGAAGCGTAGTCCACATGAACAGGAATTTGAGCAAATTCCTCCAGAAGATTTTTTCCTATAAGGCCAGCATGCCAAGAGGTTCCACAAGCAGTGATATAAATTCTGCTGGCATTTTCTATCCTCGGAAGATAATCAGCAATACCTCCCAAGTGTGCCGTTCCTGTTTCCAACGACAGCCGGCCCCGCATGGTATCCGTAATGGTGTGGACCTGGTCGTGAATCTCTTTCAACATAAAATGAGGAAACCCACCCTTTTCGATCTCCTCCAGATTATACTCAATCCTTTCAATAACTTTGTTTACAGGTTTGTTATCACCGATGCGGCGGACTTCGTAATTGCTCTTGTTGATTTCAACGAGATCGCCATCATCAAGGAAAACAACGTTGCGAGTGTAGGATATAATGGGCGAAGCATCTGAGGCGAGGAACTGCTCGCCGTCACCGAGCCCAAGTACAAGCGGACTACCCAATCTAGCACCTACGAGCGTATCAGGTTCATCAGAACAAATAGCCAAAATACCATAAGTTCCAACAGTGTCTTGGAGTGCTACTTGAACTGAATCTGCAAATGAGAGTGAATCAGCTGAATAGATTTTTCCAATAAGTTGTACAAGCACTTCTGTATCTGTATCTGTCTGAAATTCAACACCTTCCCTTTCAAGAGCTTCCCGGAGTGTGCTGTAGTTTTCGATAATTCCATTATGGATAAGTGAGATTTTGCCAGAACCGTCAGAATGGGGGTGTGCGTTGATATCATTAGGAACACCATGCGTCGCCCATCGTGTATGTCCAATGCCCACCGACCCCCGGATCGTCGACTCATCCAGCAATCTTTCCAGATCCCTCACCTTCCCTTCACATTTCACAACTTTGTTAACGCCTTTATCCACCGTGGCGATACCCGCCGAATCATACCCCCTGTATTCCAGACGTTTCAAACCTTGAACAAGGATAGGGACGGCATCTTTATTACCGATATATCCGATGATTCCACACATGGCTTAACCTTTCAAAATTATTCAGTTACTCCCATTCAATGGTGCTGGGAGGCTTGGAACTCACATCATACACCACACGGTTCACCCCTGCCACCGAATTGACAATCTTGTTTGATACCTCCGCCAAAACATTCTCCGGCAATCGGTACCAGTCGGCGGTCATCCCGTCCACACTGGTCACCGCCCTAAGAGAGATTAGATTGGCATAAGTTCTCTCATCACCCATGACGCCTACCGTTTTCACTGGAACCAGCACGGCAAAAGCCTGCCAGATTTCGTCATAAATTTCGTGTGCCTTCAACGCCTCGATGAAGATGTGATCAGCCTCTTGCAGGATTTCCACTCTTTCCTCTGTGATTTCACCTATGATTCTAACACCCAATCCAGGGCCGGGAAACGGATGTCTCCCTAATACGTCGGGAGGAAGTCCAAGTTCCTTCCCCACATCCCGTACTTCGTCCTTAAAAAGTTCACGAAGTGGCTCAATAAGCTCAAATTCCATATCTTTCGGCAAGCCACCAACATTGTGGTGAGATTTGATTACATCGGCTGTCCCCCGGACTCCACCGCTCTCGATCACATCTGGGTAGAGGGTCCCCTGGGCCAGAAATTTGAAGTCACCACCGGCCTGCGCCGCAGATTCAAAAGAGCGGATAAACTGTTCACCAATAATACTTCGCTTCTTCTCGGGATCAGTGACACCGTTGAGTCTAGAGAGGAAATTATCTGAAAAATCGTGATGCTCAATGGGGAAACCAAGGCTCTCTCTCAGTCGTCCCTGGATGTAGTCCGGTTCATTTTTTCGAAGCAGACCGTGATCCACAAAAACACACCTAAGCTGGTCTCCAATAGCCTCGTAGATCAGTTTCGCCATCACCGAAGAATCCACACCACCGCTGACGGCACAGAGAACTCTCTCATCCCCCAAAGCCTCACGAAGTTCTTCAACAGTAGAGGTCACAAAAGATGCCGGCGTCCAATCCTTCTTGCACCTGGCCACACTGAATAGAAAGTTAGAGAAAATCTGCTTCCCATCAATAGTGTGAATCACTTCAGGATGGAATTGAGTTCCCAGAACCAGTCCACCATCCCTTTCAGCAGCTGCCAAAACACCGTTGCCGGAACGGGCCAGGACTGACCAATTCCCTGGCAACTCATCCACAGCATCGCCGTGACTCATCCACACTTGCGTCTTGTCTGTAACTCCGTTGAACAGCTTGCCGCCGTTCTCAATGGACAGTTCAGCAAAGCCGTACTCACGTTGACCGTTTGCTTTCACAACACCACCATCGTGGTTCATAAGAAGCCCAAATCCGTAGCAAATGCCGAGAACAGGAACATCCATCTCTATGACAGCAGAATCGAGAGTAGGAGCACCCTTAGCATAGACACTGTCCGGTCCTCCAGACAATACTACCGCTATGGGAGAGCGTTGAATTATTTCATCACTCGTGGCAGAATGCGGGAGTATCTCAGAGTAAACATTCTGCTCCCGAATCCGCCTAGCAATGAGTTGGGTGTACTGAGAGCCGTAATCGATGATGAGAACAGTCTGCTTATGTCTCAATGTTCACAAATTCCTCCCACTCTTTCAATTCTTCCAGTGCACTCTCGCTTGTAAGGTTATAGTGAAGTGGCGTCACTGACACATAGCCGTCCCGCAAGGCGACGTCATCAATATGCGGATCAACCTCAGATGACACCAGTTCACCATCCATCCAAAAATAAACTCGCTGCCTCGGATCAACTCTTCTGTCGAAGCGCTCCTCATAATTGCTAGTCCCTTGCCTAGTAAATCGAACACCCTTAGCTTTTCCGTTGGGCGTTTTAGGAACATTTATATTCAAAGCTGTTCCTTCAGCAATTCCTTTTTCAAGAGTGACTCTGACAAACCGATCAGCAACCTTTGCCGCGTAACTGTAATCGGGAGAGACCCAAGCATCCAGCGAAATTGCCAAAGCCGGAACGCCTAGGATAATCGCCTCAGTAGCTGCGGAGACCGTACCAGAGTAGAGAATGCTCATTCCTATATTTGCACCTCTGTTGATACCTGAGACCACTAGGTCCGGTTTTCTCTCTAGAATCACCTTGATGGCCAGCTTCACACAGTCGGCAGGCGTCCCTGCCACAGCATAGCCGGAAAAACCGTTTTCTCTTTCCAATTCCTTGATGCGAATAGGATCAGAAATTGTAATGGCATGTCCCACAGCACTCTTCTCAGTTTCCGGCGCTACCACCACGGTCTCACCAATTCTAGCCACAGCCTGCTGGAGGACAAAGATACCTTTCGAGTATATGCCGTCATCGTTGGTAACCAGAATAAGAGGTTCAGGCATTAACTTCAACCCTTTGATGTCCAAATTCGAGAATCCGGGTTAAAACTTCCTTCATCTCTTTCCGGTGAATAATCCTGTCCACGAATCCTTTTTCCACGAGAAATTCAGACCGCTGAAATCCTTCCGGTAGGTCCTCGCCAATGGTCAGCTTTATAACCCTCGGCCCAGCAAACCCAATAAGAGCGCCAGGCTCAGCCAGAATTACATCCCCCTGCATCCCGTAACTTGCGCTAACGCCGCCGGTTGTGGGATCAGTGAGAATCGAAATGTAAAGACCCCTCGCTTCGGAAAAACGGGCAAGCTTCGCTGAAATTTTTGCAAGCTGCATGAGGGAATATACACCTTCCTGCATACGGGCACCGCCTGAGGCGCAGATCATTACCAGCGGTACTGAATTCTCCAGCGCGTAATCAATGGCCCGGGACATCTTCTCTCCCACCACCGAGCCCATACTGCCCCCGATGAAAGAAAAATTCATGACACCCAACACAATCTTGTGCTTCCCAAGATTACCCACATAAGTGGATATGGCATCAGGACCGCCCGTTCTGACTATGGCCTCCTTTAGCTGAACCGAATAGCTCTTTTTCGCCTTGAATTTCAGCGGATCAGCTGAGCGGAGCTGAGGATTCAGTTCTTTATAACCATACTCATCAAAGAGGATTTTCAAGTAATTCTCCGGCTCCAATCGAAAATGGAACTGGCAGTGAGGGCATACCATCATTTTCTTCACCAATTCCCGCCTGAAGAGAATCTCTTCACAGCTGGGACACTTTTCCCACAGTCCGTCTGGAATGGACTTCTTTTTGGTAGTTGTGACCTTTTCCTTCTGCCGTTTAAACCATGGAGTCATAGCTAATAAATTTGGTCATTCTTCCACAGTAATCCAATGTCACTCAAGAGGCGGCTTTTCCGCCGATCTGAAAGGAAGCAATGTAATTTGGCTCGAAAGCGTGGAATTCTTTCACAGCCAGTTCAGAATAACGGTTCGTCGCAATCCTACCAACAGCCTTGGCAGAAGGGACGCCTTGGTATACGTTCACACCATCAACATAGCTGTCCAGGAATTGATCACAACCGTAATGGACAAGCTGACCACCTTTGGGAACCTCTGTCACAGCTTCTTCCCATGTGGCTGACACAGCCAGACTCTTAGTCTCCCAAATATCAGCTCTTTTAAAAAATTTCTGATGATACACATAATTCTTATGTGAAAAAAGAACAGTTTCGACATCACCTAATTCTAACCCGCAGTTCTCGGTTATGGCCAGGAGTGTCGGCACTGGAACCAGAGATAGATCACCGCTGAAAGCAACCCCCTTGGCAAAACTGAGGCCAATCCGCAGTCCCGTAAACGAGCCGGGGCCTATGGAGACAGCAACAGCGGAAAGTTTAGAGATGTCTGTATCACCTTCTTCCAGAACCTCCTCGCAAAAATGTGGGAGTTTTTCGGCGTGTTCCCGATCCAATACTTCTTCACGGCAAGCCAGAACCTCCTCCCCGTCCATGAGCACCACTCCGCAAACAGAAGAGGCCGTTTCAATTGCCAATAGCTTCAGCTTCGGTCCTCTCTATGGAAATTTCGCGTTCACCTTCGCCAATGCGATTAAAGGAGACCCGGATAGCCTTCCGGGGAATCACATTCGGAAAGAGGTCAGACCACTCAATCACACAAATCCCTTCGCAACCAAAGTAGTGGTCAAGACCCAAGGCGGCGAGGTCGGCTGCTGATATTATACGGTAGAAATCGAAATGGTAAAGGGGTGGATCGGAATCGTACTCCCCCACCAATTTGAACGTGGGTGAATTGACAACATCCTCGACGCCCAGACCTGATGCGATACCTTGCGTAAAAACTGTCTTTCCGCTCCCCATGGGACCGGCAAGAGCTACCACATCCCCTGCAACAAGGGACCTGGCGAAATCCTTCCCCCCACTAAATGTTTCTTCGGGTGATTTGGTGTTCAACCGTTCGCCCACTCACCGCCTCCTGAGCGTAATGGTGGGAACCAGCATCTCCTCAAGCGATATACCGCCGTGTTGAAAACTGTCCTGAAGTTGACCCAGATATTTATGATACTGTGTGGGATATACGAAATAGACATCTTCTTTAGCGATGAGATAGTTTGTTCCGGTGAGCATTTCGGGCAAACGGTAGTCCGCTGGACGCTTAATAACGAGAGCATGTTTATCCGGGCACTGAAGGCTTCGGCCGTATTTGTACCTGACCCCCTTAGACGTTTCCCGGTCCGCCGCAACCTTCACCCCCCGTCGGACACGAATACTGCCGTGATCGCTGGTCAAAACGACAGTATAGTCCATTTCGGCGGCGGTGTTCAACACTTCCAATAGCCACGAGTTAGCAAACCAGGTCTGAACAAGGGAACGGTAACCTGATTCGTCCGGTATCATCTCCTGAAGTACGTCCGATACGGCCCGGTGGTGTGTCAGAAGATCGACAAAATTGACCACCAGTGCGATAATCGACAAATCACTGTATTCCTTCATGTGAGTCAAAAACCTCTGTCCTTCCTTTGCGATGTTGACTTTGTGATAGGCGTGGTTAATGTCACAGCCGAGAAGTTCTCTGAGCAAGTTCTTGAACATCTCAGGCTCGCCCAGATTCATGCTAGACTCACTGTTGGTCGTCCTTTGCCACAGCTCCGGCTCCTGATCCTGGATTTCGGATAGAAAACGACCACTGAAAATTCCGTTCCTAGCAAATGGTGTAGCTGACGGAAGTAACGAAACATGATATCCGACCTCAGCCTGAAATAGCTTCTGAATTAGGGGCAAAATCCCCAGGGCCTGATCAAAACGGAAACAGTCCACCACTACGAATAGTACTTTTTCATTTTTTTTCAATAGAGGAGCAATCTTTTCAGAAACCACGTCCACAGAAAGTGTGGGGCGATTGCCTCTCTCTGAGTGTATCCAGTCTCTGTAGTTGTCTGTCACATATTTCACGAATCCCCTGTTGGCAGAGCGGAGCTGATCGTCCAGCGTATCGTTAAGTCCCAACTCCTTACGGCTGTCCAACTCAAGCTGCCACCCAGCCAGCCGGCTGTAAAGATTCCACCAGTCCTCTATTTCACGAGCTGTGATAAGGGCACTTTCGATGGCTTGGAATTCTTCCAGATAAGCGTCGGCAGTCTTCTTCTCAAGGATCTTCTCTTCCTCTAAAATCTTTTTACAGGCGAGGAATATCTGGCTTGGATTCACTGGTTTGGTGAGATAACCGGCCGTTTTTTCTGAAATGGCCTCATCCATAAGCCACTCTTCCTCGTTCTTTGTAATCATGATAACAGGAATATGAGGACTTTTCTCTTTCATCTCTTTTAAGGTAGAGATGCCGTCCATTCCGGGCATTACCTGATCAAGAAGCATCAGATCGAAATTTTCACTCTCAGTGGCGGAGAGAGCGTCCCGGCCGTTCGTCACTTTCTCCACGGTATAGCCCCTCTCTTCGAGATATAGAATGTGGGGTTTGAGCAGATCGATTTCATCATCCACCCAGAGAATTTTGCCACGGAAAGTTGGATTCATCACCTAAAGGTTAGTAATGGACAGATATAAATCGTCTGCCGGATGGTATCTCAGTAAATCCTATTTTTGGGTCAACGTCCAGACGCCGTCCCAGTCATCACCGGGCGGATTCGCCTTTAAGTATTCACAGCGTTCAATATATACGGCGCTAGGGTTCGTGGGCCGGGTGGGAAACATTTCTTCCATAGTCTCGGCTTCCTTAAAGGCCTTCAGACCCTTATCCCACTTCTGTTCAAGGTAGAAATCGACACCTTCACGAAACACCGGTATCAGTTTTGAGTATTCCCCACTCAGTCCCTCCTTCTCCGCCAACAGCTCAAAAACCTTTACAGGATGCGTCTTTCCTTTAACACGAACATTATCCAGGAATCGCCATTCAAATCTGTCTTTGACGGCGTTGTACGTATTCTCAGCCACCTGGATGTAGACACCGTACTGTTTAGCCGATGCCTCCAAACGGGCGGCAATATTTACAGTATCACCCATCATGGTATAGTTCATCCTCATCTTGGAGCCCATGTTGCCTGTCACCATGTCACCGGAATTGAGTCCTACGCGGTGACGAATGTTGTGGACAATATCAGGCCAATCGCCCGATTCTGCCCATTTCTGGCGGAGATCACTGAGATGATTTTCCATCGCAAGAGAAGTAATACAGGCAAGATATTCGTGGTCATCCACTGGAACAGGCGCACCGTAGAAAGCCACTATGGCGTCACCGATGTACTTATCCAGAGTGGCGTGGTGATCGAGAAGAATATCCGTCATTTCTGTGAGATATTCGTTCATCAATGCCACCATTCGCTCTGGCTCCAGCACTTCAGAAAATAAAGAGAAGCTCTGGATATCTGAGAAGAATGCAGTGTTATAACCGGCCTCGCCGCCAAGTTTAGGCTCCTGTTTCGAATCGTACATCTGATCAATGAGGTCAGGTGAAACGTACGTACCGAATGTGTTTTTCAAGAACCGTTTATCCTTCTGTTCAACAATAATCCGGTACAAAACATTACTGGTGTACGTGATAAATACACCGAAAATGGGTGCAACTACAAGCACCAAAGTTGAATCGTGCAAACCGGGTACGTTGATGCTATCCCAATTCCCGGTCAGTCTCTTCACAAGCCAAAGCGAATCGCTCGTGAATGCACCTATGGCGTAACTAAGAAAAACAAGAATCTCCACTAAAATGCAGACACCGGCCAACAACGGGTTTAAAAACGATATAAATAGATAAGCAAATATGGATAACCCAGCGATTAGCAGGATATGTGCGGCGCGTGAATCACTAGACCAACTTATTTCCCCGCCATAAACGTCAATGAAATTTTGATCTAGCAGGGTCTGAATTGCATTGGCGTGATATTCTACCCCGGGTAAGAGATTCTGCTCGCCTGCAAAGGTAAAGAAAGAGGTCTGTTTGACATCGTGGAGTACTTCTACGGAGACGCCAATGAGGACAATCTTGTTGTAGAAAGGCGATTGTGTAATGTCGAAGTCTTTTCCTAAGCCAAGTTCTTCCATCAATTGAGCTTTGGTCTCAGGGTCTTCAATCTCTTTGAGCCATTGAGGAATTTCTCCTGGAAGAAACTGGCTCATCCAGTCTGTATCCTCATCAAAATCGTTAAGATCAACATCCCCCACATCCACAACGTTTGAGAGAGGATATCGATTAAAAGTCTTCCAAGCCTCATAACCTTCAATATTCTGTGCAGAGCTAGGACCATATATGTTAACCAGAAATCGACCAGGATAGCTAAATATGGGGATCTCTAAAGGCCCATAAGAAAGTTTACTTGCATCTTCATTGAAAAAAGGCATCGTTGTATCTGGAATATCTAGAAAATTTTGGACAGCCTTCAAACCGAGAGTTGGATATAACGTGTCAGAACTCTCAATTGTCATAAAAGTAAAGTACTGCCTTGAAAAGCCATCTGTGTCAGGGTTCTCATTCACAAGACCGTAATCTGCATTTGCGGACTGCAGAATGGCATTAGGAAACTGAATATACTGTGGCGGAACCCGGGTAGGCTCTTGAACAAGCTTTGAGGCAAGAATAATTGAAGTACCATTAGATTTCGCTTCAACAATAGCTTTAGCGAATATGCTGTCCCCGTGGGCAGGCACGAGTTTACTTAGCCCTCTTGCCTGAAGATTGGATCGAATCTCCTTAAGATATTCCGATTGTCTATCAGGTGCATCAAACTGAATATCAAAAACGATCACCTTTGCTCCCGCTTTCGATAGGTTTCTGACGACCATTCCCCACACTTCTCGAGGGTACGGCCATGTCCATGGAACCAGACGGTAACTTTCGTCATCCACATCCACCAACACAACATCGAGACTGTCCTTCGGTATCTCTTGACGTGCCATCCAGCCCGAGAGAGGGCCTCGTGTCTTAAAGGCGAGATCGATAACCTTTAGTTCGAAGGTATCAAAAACACCTATACTATGAAGCAAAAAGACGAGGATAAGAGAGCCGAAGGTTATACCAAGCCCTACGGCCTGTTTCTTTAACTGCTCAAGAATTGTATTCATGTGGAAAATAAATTAACACAAAAGCTAAAATAAGTAATTGGCCGATAATTTCACAGCCAATGTTCCCACTTCGGTTCCCTCATCTGTTGATTTGATTTTCGATGAGAGAGATGCTCGCAAAACTAATGAACCAAAAGGTTTCAATTCGCCGCCACCGTTGAGACCGATAAAGGTAAACTGAGAAATCCCCGTGGCATTCAGGAGAGAAAGGCCCCCTGAAAGCTTTGCCTTACCACCCCACAATCCATAGGATGCGTTGCCGCCCACTGTGGTGAGGCGGGATTCATTCTCGCTCACAGTGACGCTTGACGGGAGAGGAATCTGAACTTTATATCTGGATAGGGTCAAGGTGGTTTGAAGGGGGCTGGCAAATTTTGCCGATGTAATGAGCGAGAGCGCCTCAGAATTAGCTGCCTTTTGAATATGTCCGGGGGTCCTCTGAGCTTCAAGCTGATCTTCAACACCGACGGAATTGTATGTCAAAAGAAAGTTAAATCTTCGCCCATTTCCAATTATGGGCACATTCACTGAAAAAAACCGGTTCCTGGTCTGTGTATCTTCCCGGTTGTCTATGAATGAGATGGAATCTTTACCGGTGTAGCTCGTATAGATCAATGTATCCAGTGTTGTTTTTTCGTTGGTCCGTTGCACATTTTGAAAGCTTCCTGAAAATGAGGCCATACCTGCACCCGGGGAGAACGCCATTGTGGTAGTGCTTGTTTTCTGTTTGTACGGGTCAACAACAGTCCGGAGAATTTTATTGTTGCGGCTTTTGTATTCGAACCCCAGAGAAAGCTTGTTATCAAAAACCCTGAAACGGTCGCTGAAGATAAATTCTCTAAGATTCGATGAAAGATAAGGGTTAGCCAGAGATTTGAACTCCGGCCCAACCTGAGAATATTTCATCTCGATTGTGTTACCGTAGTAGAATGCGCGAATTTTCATGTTATAAGCGGATGAAGGCATATTCATCACTGCCGCAAGAGGTGTTTCTTGTATTGCCTGAATGTCTATAGGAATGAGGGGAGTCATATAAATATTGGCAACAAAGACATCTTCAAACTGACTTGGGTCAGGAAGACCTTCTACAGAGAACCCGGAGCTGGTCACTTTTCCATTCTCATCATATGACCTGCCGATATAGTCGTCCAGACTGTCATCAAGGGCAGTGTCCAGATCGGCAATACTCATGGAACCGTCCCAAATGTTTCTGTTGAGCATGCTCATTGCCCAAGCCGATTCAAAAACTAGGCGGCGGTCATCAAAACTGAAACCGAAATCGAACCCGCCAACGATATTGTCCATCGGCTTCTCGCCGCCCCAGTTTTGCTTTGCGAGTTCATATGATCCTACTCCCTGTAGAGCAGTCTCAAAATTTGAGAAAGAGTAGATCCCGGAATCGATCCCAGCCACAGAGATAGAGTTCTGCCAATCGGGTACAGTGAAGTTTGCGGAGTTTAACTGTGGAAGGACAGAGCCTAGCTCATCCTTCGCCTTTTGTCCGAAGACACCAAAATGTACCCGGTTGAACAGATTAATCCCCAAATGCCCCGCTATATATTGCCGGGCAAAGGTGTAACCCCGTCTGTCCAATATGTAAAGAGGAAGGCCCGTGGAATCGGTTGTGATATCGGTGATCTTGTAAGACTTGTCATCTGTAAGATATCCCTGGATTGGCCGCTCCAGTTCACCACTCACCGTCTGGAGACGCAGCCATTTTAGATTGAAATCTGTCCCCACACCGCGCACACGCTTCCCCTCAACAAGATAGGGTGAAAGCACAGGTGTGAAATCACCCATCCGGATGGTGACAAAATCGCTGGAGCGAACCGTGAACGAGAGCCTGTTCTTTGACTGTGCAAAAAGGTTCTCTTGAGTTGAACGTTTGATATCAGCCCGTATTTTGAACCATTCCCAGCCACCTTCAAGGGTAGTTGTGGTTTCACCCACCGAAAGAGTAGTGCCGCTAACCTGATTAAGAGAGAAATCCGATCTTATTTTTCCGGTATATTCAAATTCCGCCGCTGCCGCTGCTATTTGTGAACCACTCCCCCCCACAGCAAATGTCCAAGTGGTCGGTTCCAGCTCATAACTGTAGATATTCACAATTTCGATTCTGGCGGTATGCAGACCAACCTCGAGCTCCGGCGCTATGTAAGTTGCTATATCTGTAGTGATTTCGGCGTAAGCCGTCACATCCTGATCATCAACAAAAAACCGAACCTGGTTTGGATCCACACCGTTCACGCTGAAGAGCGAAACGGCCAACAGAACATCTTTCTGCTTTACAAGCTCCCCTTCATTGGGGCTGAGAACAAGCACTTGCGAGGCGAGCCGAGGACCTGTCTGTCTAACAGGTGACCGGGTTGGTGTCGGCTTTGCCAGTGCCGGTGCTACATTAATAAACTTGGGTGAGGAGAGTGGATCCCGTTCAGGATACCCCAATGAGGAACCGTCTGAAAGATTAAAGACAAATGCATATTCCAGCCCCTCCTCCGAAACAAGATGGCCCGGGACAGTGCCCTGCCAAGTCGATCTGACGAATACTACATCTTGCTCCTGATAACCGGATTGACCGGCAATTCTGTGAAAAAGTCGTGCTTCAACTACTTGACCGGAACCATCAACAATAACCTCTAGCGTAACAGGTTGACCTGCCACCGCACCTGCAGGAGGAACATGCAAAATTCTACCAGAGAACTGTGCCTGGAGAGCAAAGCTGGAAAATAAAACCAAAAAGAAAGTGTAATTAAATGAACGAATCATCCAGAAAGAAAAAAAATTAATAATTATAAATCTAAAACGATGAAAAAATTGATCAATTGTAAATAATGATCAATACTTTTTCTTGTCCGTCTGGACCCATCATGATGATCCTCAGTTCCTGAGGTACATCACCCGTATCATCCTCATCCACAGGAATATCTGAGGCAATGGTGGCTGAAACTGTCAAACTACCGTCAGGTGTTGAAAGACAGGTCTGATTCGCAAGTAGATCTAGGACATCACCAGAAGCTAAGTTCGTAAGTTGGACAACCCCCTCCTCATTATAGACAGCATCACCGGTCTGACTGTTAGTAATCATCCAAAATGAAGTTCCCTTCACAGACGCCACAGTTGTCGGCGAGGTAACTGAAAACTCCCCGCGACGCTGTTTAGATACCACTGCCCTTACCGTTCCACCGGTTATTTCAAGATTCTTTTCAAGACCTTTGCCGACGCGTTTGCCACGGATTCCAAGATTCGTATTCCCTTTTAGCTTCACCATACTCTTATCATCAAGATAGATAAGTACTGCAAAGGCGTTAGCTCCTGTCCGAATAAAATCTTTATCGTTCAAGAGTTCACCAGCTTTTACCACATTATAAGAAGCATCTGAACCTCCGTGACGAACTTCCACATTCCCTTTAACTTTTGTCATAACGGCCACTGTTGCCTGTTGAGCAAAGAGTGTCCCTGACAAACCCAATCCTAGAATTAGAAGGGTGTGCATAGAGCTTTGCGAAGATAAAGTTCTCATTCTACCGCTATGCTGATGATGCTAGTGGATCCTTCACTAAACTGACGGAGCACCCTGAAAACTTCATCTACGGACACTTCCATACCGTTAATAACATAAGTGCCTGACGGATCAAAGCCGCTAAGATCGCCTTCGGGACCAAAATAGGCTCGGAACTGACCCTCTCCCATCAACTCCATCAATTGTTGTAAAACGGGATGCATCACATCGAAGCCGGCCGAGGGTGTATCTGTCAGATCCGCCAGTTTGAAAGCGAAAATGGGGCTCGTAAATGATTCGGCTCCCTCCGTGGTGGGCAGCTTTTTCTGAACCTGCCATACATAAGTCTGACCAGGTTCAAGATCGATAGCATCGGAAAGAGGATACTGAAAATTGGTGGCAAACCCTACAGGCTCCCACCCTTTTGTCTGATCCATAGGCAGGGTTGTTACACCCTGGATAGCTTCTTGAGGAGAACTATGAGATTCAGAGTCGAATTTCGCTATGCGGATGTAGGACTCACAGCCTGAACACGGCTCAGTCTCCCACTGGAAGATGGGATAGGGTGAAAAGATGACGTTCTGGGAGGAATCAGCCAAGGCACCACCCGGACCCAGAAGGTTAAGAGAGGTTGGCGTCGTAACAACAATTGTTTCAATAACCTCATCAGTGACAATCAAACTTCCTTCGTCCGAGGATGGCCCCGAACGCACCAATACTCGAAAGGTATAATTACCATCGGCTAGTTTACCTGTGGTAACTACAGCACTTAATAAATCCTCGAACTTGGAAATATCGATAGATTCTATCAATCTTCCCGTAAGAGGTACTTCATTGGGCGGCACTGCCATATCGAAAAGAGAGGTTGTCTGTATGGAAAGAGAGGTGTTTGAAATTCGCAAATCAGCCTTCATCTGGAAAGGTGCTGTCTGCATTTTTATCACCGTTGTAGGTTCGGTGATACCGAGTGACCGGGATAGCAAGGACACTTCAAACTCAAGTGATGCCCACACTTGATATTCAGGATCCTCCAGTGAGGTATATTTACCGGACTCTTCTGTCATGCGGAATCCGAAAAACTGAACATCACTGGCACCAGTGGACAAATCGATAGAACTGATGTAATAGGTAGCGTAAGAAACAAAACCGGGATCATCCATCAGTTTCACAGACTGAGCAGACAGCATTGAGACTAGGGAAAGAAGAGAACCGGTACAGCGTAAAAGTTTTTTTCTCATATCAACTCACATTTTAGCAAAGAGATTCGAATGTTGTTGTGACTGAAATCACACCTCATATCAGAGGGAACCTCCTGGACGAATATATTTACAGTGCCAAGACAAACCAACAATTTCCTCATAAAATAGTGAGTATTTTTTTCAGTCTCCCTCCAAAAATAAAGAAAGCCTCCGAATAAACGGAGGCTTTCGAAAAGTCTCCGGCGACGACCTACTCTCCCACACCGTTTCCAGGGCAGTACCATCGGCGCTGCGGGACTTAACTACCGAGTTCGGAATGGGATCGGGTGATCCCCCGCGCTATGGTCGCCGAGAGAAATGTTTTGGTTAGCAAGCAACGAATCGTTCAAGAAAACTAAAGATTTGGCAAAGCCTGACGGTCAATTAGTATCACTCGGCTGAAGCCATTACTGACCTTACACCTGTGACCTATCAACCCTGTCGTCTACAGGGGACCTTCACTCCCCCGAAGGGGAAGGGAAACCTTATCTTGGGAAGGGTTTCGCACTTATATGCTTTCAGCGCTTATCCCATCCGAACGTAGCTACCCAGCAGTGCCTCTGATGAGACAACTGGTGCACCAGAGGTTCGTCCGTTCCGGTCCTCTCGTACTAGGAACAGCATCCCTCAAGTTTCCTGCGCCCACGGCGGATAGGGACCGAACTGTCTTACGACGTTCTGAACCCAGCTCACGTACCACTTTAATGGGCGAACAGCCCAACCCTTGGGACCTTCTTCAGCCCCAGGATGTGATGAGCCGACATCGAGGTGCCAAACCGCCTCGTCGATATGAGCTCTCGGAGGCGATAAGCCTGTTATCCCCGGAGTACCTTTTATCCGTTGAGCGATGGCCCTTCCATTCGGGACCACCGGATCACTAAGCCCTGCTTTCGCACCTGCTCGGCCTGTCGGCCTTGCAGTTAAGCTCCCTTATGCCTTTGCACTCTTTGCACGATTACCGTCCGTGCTGAGGGAACCTTTGGGCTCCTCCGTTACTTTTTAGGAGGAGACCGCCCCAGTCAAACTACCCACCTGACACTGTTTCCCGCCCTGATTCAAGGGTCGGAATTAGAATTCTAGCAATATAAGGGTGGTATTTCAAGGTTGGCTCCACCCGAACTAGCGTCCGAGCTTCA
>JYMV01006032.1_pt1:0-32500 | contig 105827 bp, 81 predicted proteins | sample 338911 | NCBI WGS metagenome assembly JYMV01 (sample SAMN03354496, study PRJNA234377) | hydrothermal vent metagenome | biome: Deep sea; feature: Hydrothermal plumes at the Eastern Lau Spreading Center, Western Pacific Ocean; material: Seawater | place: Tonga | collected 2009 | depth 2000 m m | reverse complement strand
ATCGGTGGCCAGTACGTATTTTCCCTGTTCTTCATAGCTCCTGGCAATTTTGTAATAGACATTCGGTGTCAGCAGATCATCTGGATAGAGGAACAGATACCTGAAGCACGCCACCACACATCTTTCATAATACCCCTGATCAAACAGAAAATCGCAAAAGCTTGTGAGCTCCTCTTTCTGGTACCCAGTGTATTCCTTCCATTGCTCCTCCAGATCGGCTACAGTACCGTAAGTTGTCTGAGCGGGCAAAGGTGATAACGCCATTGCCCATATAAAAAGGTTGTATAAGTATCTTTTCAGCATGGAGACTACTTCAACAATGTCATTTTCTTCGTTTCAGAAAAATCTCCGGCCACAAACTTGATGTAGTATATACCGGCTGAAACAGGAACCCCTTTATCATTTAGCCCTGACCAATTCATGGAATGACTCCCCGCCGACAGGTTGCCTCGTACCAAAAGAGCGACCTCCCTCCCCAACATGTCGTAAACGGCTAACCGAATATCAGAATCACCGGGCAAGTCGAAACTGAATGTAGTGGTGGGATTAAACGGATTAGGATAATTTTGATGTAGTGCAAACTGTGCTGGCACCAGTTTACTGTGCTCATGAACAGCGAGCCAGTTCACTTCATAGGTTACAGGATTCTGCTCATCGGGATATACACAGAGAACGTTCTCACCATCGGCATCAGATAGTATAACATCTTCATTAGAGTCAAGATAGAATGACAGCTGGGACGGTAGTCTTTTCACCACATCAAACATGACCTCTACCAGAACCCCTTCCGAGCTCTGCACAGTCTGCCCTCCTTCAAGGTCCAAACCTAAAACAGTGGTCGATCCGTCGGCATGTTCTATTCCCCACACTTCCCAGTCGGCGGCCTTGCCGCCAGTTCGGGCCCAGTTAAAACGCAACGTGCCGTTAGAATTATTACGCAATGTAAACTGAAATCCCCTGAGAGCCTCATTGTCAAATACCACAATTGGCACCAGGACCGAGGTATCCGTTCCCGCAACGGCTGAGGAAAAGCCGAGGCATCCACACTGGCCGGTGGCTACCGTATCACCAAATGTGACACTGGTGGAGTCTAAATCAACATACCGGGCGGTTTCGTTGGGACAGTCAATCTCCGCTGACAACGTTGAGATAAGATAAACAAATGGCAGAAAGCGCTTCATAGCAAAATCATTGTTAATGAAGGAATCTACACATCATCGCTTGTAATAATGAAAAAGGAGCAGCTTTACTTCAAAAGGGTCATCTTCCGGATCCGGAAATCATTGCCGGCCCTAACAGAGAGTAGATAGATACCCGCCGCCACGTGATTACCGCGCATTTCAGTGCCATCCCAATTTAGCAGGTGCAAGCCGCCATTCATCTGTTCGGAAGCTAATATTTTCACCTCTCTACCGGTTACATCATAAACAACGGCGGTGACAAAACGTTCATTCGGAAGGCTGAGTTCAACTGCCGTTGTAGGATTGAACGGGTTGGGATAGTTATCTGATACTGAAAATTTTATAGGTAACTCATCAGGCACATCAGCTATGGATAATGCCGGATCATAGATTATTCCTGTGCGAAAAGGTCCGCCCCTATACATCCGCCAGCGGGTGCCATCACCGGCCCTCGTCTTCACATCTATAACTACAAGCTGCGTGGATGCCGCTGCCGCAATTTCCGGGTCACCGTCACCATCCAGATCACCCACTGTGAAGGAACTCTCCACCGACCCCTTCAGATTGATCGGAAAACTGGACACTACCGTACCGTCAAGATTAACGGCGAAAAGCATCCCTTCGGTGAGTGAGGCCACCACCTCAGCCACGCCGTTGTTATCCAGATCAAATGCTACGGGTGAACTCTTCAAAGCTGTGGTGCCACCCAAGTAAAATGGCCAGCCCGACATCTCTAATAGCTGATTCTCGGAATAGCGGACCCCGTAGAGCTTCCCATCATTGGCGCCAAAAATAATTTCATAGGTACCGTCACCGTCCAAATCATCAACCATGGGTGAACTTTGAACATGCCCGCCCACGGCATAGGTGGCTAGGGACTTCCCTTGCCAATCAATAATGTGGAGCTTGTCATCATCAGAGCCGATAATGATTTCCAACATCCCGTCACCGTTCAAATCGGCCAAAGCAGGATCAGTAGATACTTTGTTACCCGTGGTGTATGGAAATCCACTGGGAATGGAACCGTCAGCAGTGAACAGATAAACATGATCACTCCATGTCCCAATCACAATGTCAAACTGGTTGTCTCCATCCACATCACCCACTGCCGGGGCGGAAAAGATGGATTCATTGATTGAAATGGGAAATGAACCGTAATCAGTGCCGTCATGATTGATGACGTAAAGATATTTCTCAAAAATAGTGAAAATGATTTCCAGATCTCCGTTCCGGTCCAGATCGGCCAGGACCGGCGGTGAAACGATCATCCCGTTGGCGGAGTATTCCGCTTCTTTCACACCATCATGACTCAATATATAAAGTGTGTTGTCCATGGAGCCGAAGACCACTTCAAGCTGCCCATCTCCATCCACATCTCCAATGGCGGGGGTGGAGCGAACATTGCGGCCCGCTTTGAAAGACCATTTAAGATCGCCGTCAGCGTTAAGCACGTATAGATAGTGATCATCTGATCCCATAAGAACTTCCTGTATGCCATCTCCATCAAGGTCAATGATGGTGGGTGATGTCCTGATTATGTTGTCTGCTGTAAACGGGAAGCCGGCCTGGTTCAAACTTACATCTACTGAAAATTTCTTTGTGTCCTGGTAAATGTTGCTGCCCGATCCCTCGGCTATAACCTCCATGGAAAAAGGGATCTCATCGGGCGTCATGGCCACATCAACCTGAAACTGGAACCGGTCAGTCACATTGACACCGCTGTTTCCCGATCCGATGTCAGGAAACACCGCCTCGCTGTCGATCATAGTCACCGCCCAGTGATCTGAGGAGAGTGTTGCTGTAATGTTTTTTGCATCCGCCCACCCTTCTTCATTCACAAGGACAACTCTCATCAGTGCGATCTCTCCGGGATTGAGTACACCGTCATCATCGTTCACCGGCTGAGTGGAGTAGGAAGAGACCTTAAGCTGAGGCAGCATTCCGCTGGCGATAGCGCGGAAAACATTGAGCCGCCCTGAACCGATCTTGCCTACATAAGATGAATTGTTATCATCAATATTATCGGTACCACGGAGGACCATCTGTTCAATTTTGTCAGCCGATTCGTTTGGGTAATAAGACCAGACGAGGCCCAAGGCCCCGGCCACAAGGGGTGAAGACATGGAGGTTCCGCTCCAAGAAGCATACTTGCCATCATAGACTGTGCTGAGAATACCGGAACCCGGCGCTATAATGTCCACCCAAGTTCCATAATTGGAAAAACCGCTTTTCCTATCTGAAGAATTTGAAGAAGCAACTGAGACAACACTTCTGTAAGCGGCTGGATAGCTTTCATCTTCACTCTCCTCATTGCCTGCAGATGCGACTACAATAGCACCATAATTATCCCTGATGTTGTTGTAGAGTGCACGTTCCGAATTGGACCGTCCTCCGCCTCCCCAACTAAGATTGATTATGTGAGCACCAGCTTTTGCAGCATAGAGAGCGCCTGCGGAACCACCGCCGTCAAAAGTGGAGTCCGACGGGTTATCATCGTACTGAATTTTTACCGGCATATGTTTAATGGAAAAACCAACACTTGCCATACCAATACCATTATCCGTTGTAGCTGCCACGATACCCGCAACATGTGTACCATGGGGGTTACCATTAGTGGGACCGGGATCAGGCGGCGCCATAGGATCATTGTCCGGATCATTTCCCGCTGTCTTACCAGAAACATCCCAACCGATGAGATCATCCACATAGCCATCCCCATCATCGTCAACTTCGTTCAAGTCTCCAGGATCGAGCTGCCATTGCCCGTTGATAAGCTCGATTGTGTGACCGTCACCGTCAAAATCTTCATCAAGATTTTGCCACAGATTATCCACAAGATCGGGATGATCCCATTCACAGCCACTGTCTACGACCCCTACAACAATAGTTGGATCACCTGGAAGGTCGCCCCCTTGAATATCCCATAAATCCCAGGCCTCAGGCGCCTGAATGGTTCGCAAATACCACTGGTTGTTATACCGGGGATCATCAGGTGTATAGCGAAAACGATAATTGGGAACATATTCGGCAGATCTGATGGTTGGTTCAGAAGCCAATTCGCTTCGAACGGCGCTCCTATCGACAGTTTCATCATTAAATTTGATATCGTAGTAGCGGCTCAAAAGGATATCCCCATCCCTGTCCTTGTCTGTGGCTTGAGGTAGCCATTGGCTGATCCGCGCTGCGCCATGGCGGGAGAGCAAATTATCTATGCTTTCGATACCAGTCTTGTTCGAAATCAGGTCAATTGCTTCTACATTTACACTTTCATGAAAATAGATTCTGACCACATTGTCAAGATAGACGCGTCCTTTCGGTTCAGCTACTAAAAAACAAAAACACCCCAAGAGTAAAAAATAAAATCTTCTCATGAGCACCTGTTAACGAACGATGAGAAGTTTTTTCGTCGACATAAAACCGGGCGCTTCCATTCTGTAAAAATAGACACCTGAAGCAAAGCCGCGGCCGTTAAGAAAATAGGTATAGCTTCCCGGTGCCAAAAACTTGTCATGGAGGCGGCTCACCTCTCTCCCGGTAATGTCATAGAGCTTCAGAACGACTCGTCCCTCTCTTGCAACATCAAATTTAATGAGGGTTTCCGGGTTGAAAGGATTTGGCATATTCTGACTCAGCACGAACTGCTCAGGCAGACCTATGTCGTCCTCAACACCAGCCCCCTCAATGTCGATGGCGGTGCGAATAAGGAGATCCCCTTCATAACCAAGATCGGAAAGGGGGGCCCATTCGTCAACCTCTGTGTAATAGTAGCTTCGCTCTTTCGATTCGCTACCGGTGTCAATACTGAGCGGCGGTGAATCGGCCGTCTCACCCCATGCAACATAGAATTGTCCCTCAGTGAAGGTCAACCCCGCGCCAGAAACATCTTTGATATTCCAACCCTGAGTCACCGTAGGAAAAATGAGTGTTGCGCCTATGTGATTGCCAGGCATACCATCATTGCCGTCATCATCAAAGATGGCCAGGTAGGTCAGTCCTCCTGCTTCTCTGGAGTGATATTTTAAGGTCATGAGTGTGATTGGGAAAATGTTAGAGCTGAATCTTACAGCGTACCAACTATTCTCACCCAAGGACGTTGCACCGGTCTCCGATGTGCCGTCATCATAAGCTACTTCCCTGACCGTGTCAGATCTGGGCCGGATGGTCACAGTAGAAGACATTGCACTTTCCACTTCATCAGAGGCTCCAGAGTTGTAAATCGATGTAATCCCATAGGTGTAATCAACTGCTATGAGAACCAACGAATCAGTAAAACTTGTTTTCGTCAAATATGTACCGTCCGGCAAAGGCTCGGCGAAAGACTCGCCCGGGGCGTGGCGGTAAACGTTGTAGACAGCATTCTGTCCGCCTTGTGTAGAAACCTCAACTCGGATCCCCCACTCCCCATCGGGAAGATTGTTGTTCTCTGCAGTGGTTCTCCACCGTTGCCAGGGCCCGTCTCCAAGTTTGGTCCAGGAATGTTCACTTGGGGTTGCATCTTCATCGAGCCCAGCATGCAAAAGGGTGTCTATTGCCTGAGCAATGAGGAAGTCACCCTCAAATTCCCAGTCCACTTCAATCTCGTTCCATACTGCCGAAGACCGGGACATGGTGATGTCGTAGCTCGGCTCGTCCGCCGGCTCTCCGCCCGCCACTTCATAACCGTAGACCGTAACCGTGCTCACACTGTCTGCGCCTATAAGTTTCACTTTTTTAACTATGGCAGAGGAACCGAAAGGCATCTTGAAAACATTGCCACAGAGGCCAGTACCCCCAGTCATAAAGATAGCATCTTCAAATGAACCGTCATCATAGGCTACTTCACCATCAATATCACCGCTGGGAACAGCCTCCCACGAAAGTTCCACCGTTCCGCCGCCTGTGGAGACGGTTAATCCCTTGGGAGCAGGAGCAGTTTCCACCAGCGATTTTTTCCAGACATGGAGATCGTCAATATATAGGCCCATGCTGGTGTTGCCTGTATCCCCATCGTGGTTGTCATCAGATTTGAATTCCCAGGCTACACGAACTCTGTTTCCTGCCCATTGGGACAAATCCAGCTGAACGTTCGTATCTTCATTGAAGGGACTTCCAGGACCATAGATTTCCCAGCCGTAGGTACCAGGACGACCATCGGTGCCGTAATCATAAGTAACGGCGTAGGAAGGTGCGCTAAGTTCAGCTCCGGCCCACCACGACTTGGTTCCGTCGTATCCGTTGTATTCGTTCATGTTCCAATGAGATCCCCCAGCGGGTGTGAGGACTACCTTATCGTCAGCATTGTCGTAGAGCAATGTATCCGAGCTGTTGGATACCAAAACTTCATCCACATAGAAACCACTTCTGTACAGCGTGTTATCATCCGCCGTGCTCCAACCTGGATCAGACGCAAAAACAAACCGGATTTTCACGGTATCACCGCTAAATGAGCTCAGATCAAACTCTGCGTCAACCCAGTCGTCAATTTTGTCCGTCCAGCCCGGAACGTTGCACTGGTCCAGGTTGTACTGAAAACCAAAACAGCTACTACATTCGTAGCTTGGAGTTCCTTCAATTGTAGTCCACGACATACCCTGATCTTTTGAAACCTGAACGTTAGCGGCATCCCAACCATTGAGAACACAACCGCTGTCATCCGTGTAAGGCAGACCAGATATTGACTCAAGGCGATAAAGCAGTTTGAATGTTAGTTTGTAATCATTGCTGGTGATCTCAAGTTCCGGGGAGAGGAGATATTCCACCCATTCATTGGAGTATCCCCTGAGAGAATTGTCCATATCCTGAACCCAAAGCCTGTAATAATCTTCAAGAGAACCGTCACCATTTCCGTCTGAATCGAGCATCTCAGCCCAGACTGCAAACGAAAAATGGAGTTCTTCCAGTTCAGCGTCAATTTCAGGCAGTTGAATTATGGGGCTTAACAATGTGTCATTCTCATCTATCCCTACAGCATGATGAAAACTGTGGGTAGGGCTGTTTGAAGTCTCGGTGGTGATTTTCCAGGTGCCCTGAGTTTCCCAGTCTGCAACCCCAGACTCAAGGTCGTCGTAGAAAATGCTGGTTGTGTCCGGAAGTAAAGCTGGTTGCGTACCGTGTATCAGAGTCTTTCCTGAAACATTTCGGAAGGCAGACAGACGTTTTTCTCCGCCTTTGGTTGCTTTTTTTTCATTACCGTTGGCAGTTACAATCATCAGCAGAAAAACAGGAAAAAGTCTCAGTAACAAACTTTTCATAACATCTCCAAGATTAAAGGATATTCTAAGTCCATACTTTATCTGAATTAGGCTACTTGAGCAGGATCATTTTCTTCGTCTTCCTTATGCTGCCTGCCTGAAGACGATAAATATAAATACCTGCCGGAGAATTGGCCCCGTTCCACGAAACGGCGTGATTACCGGCATCTGACGGACCCTTCAGCAGGGTTGTCACTTCGTTACCTAACAAGTCGTAAACTGTCAGTGAAACTTCGGCTTTCTCCGGGAGGGTAAATTCTATGACCGTAACAGGGTTGAACGGATTGGGATAGTTCTGCGCCAGATCAATACGGGCTGGCAAAAGATCTGAATCTTCCACAGTAAGAGGCTTAAGTGTCACTTTGGAAAAGTATACCCTGTTCTTGAAATCAGCCTGTGACGGTGAACCCCCATCAGAAGGCGTGACGGTCTGAACATTGTAGTCCGGGCTCTCGAACATAATATAGGCCTCATTATCGGTGGCTATGAATGCCAGCTGAGGATAAACCTCATCAAGCTCCCTGTCCCTGGTGTCTGTAACGTTGACTGGGGCTTCCCAGGTTTTCCCGCCATCGATAGAGCGCTGAACAAAGACATCATAATTAAAATAGGTTTCGGTGGTGTCTGCAACGGCCATGTAGCCCACATACATGACGTGAGGGTCATCTTTACTGATGGCGGCTGACGGGTAGATCCTATGCCAGTTATTGTCCCAGAAAAAAGAAATCTGGGTGGAGTTGACAAAATAGATCTCCCAACTCTCGGGATCGGAAGGATCATTAGAAAAAAAGTGGTAAATGCCGCAAGATTCATCTATAGCAGGATAGACACTGCCGCTGGAACTTGGAATTGCCGTAGAGAAAATGTGCAGACCTCCGGAAGGGTCCGTCTTCAGTTCGACTTCGTAGGATATAAACGGACTTTCAAATACGACTGTATCAAACTTTGCTATCATCAAGCTGTCACTGAAAAAGCGGTCTTTCAGAATATCACGAGGGATATAGTAATAGTCCGTTCCATCCATACCAGTTCCACCCTCCCCACTCCAGCTTGCACCGTAATCAGTTGTTTTTCGTATCATGACGGTGTGAGATGAATCGGGGGATTGACCCTTGAAATAACTAGAAACTGCAGCATAGCCGGTTCCGCTTTCGTTAATATCTATAACCACATTTGAGGTGAATCCACCTTGCATGAAATCAGCTTCATCAAAGAGCAATATGGGATCGTCAAAAGTAAAGTAACCGGACATATTTTTATTGGAGTGGTAAAGCCACCTGTTGCTTGAAGTTTCCTGAAGGGAATTTGACCACTGGCTGTAAGCAGCATTCAGCACCGGTGTGTCACCGTCATGGGCCAGGGAGACGGAACCGACCCAATTGTCCGGCGGGTCGCACGGTGTAGGGCTACAACCGTTGTTGAGATCTACTGGAGGTGAAAAGAAAGAACCACCTCCATAATAAAATTCATCCCAACTGTAGACTGGTCGGCCACCATACAGACCGCCCCCAGTGCCTGTCTGGGTATATTCGTTCCAAACAATGTAAGGGTAATCACTACCGGCTACTGCACTGGGATAGCGACCCATTTTCTCGGCCGGTTCAATGATGTTCAAATCTGAGTAGGTAGTAAACAACTCGCCATCCTCAGACCATGCCGCCCCCATATAGCCCGAATTTATGGGGTCATTGAAGCTCCACTGCCTGTAGGCCATGATGAAACCGTTGTCAGGATGATATGACAGCGGTGTGGTGTTACCAACCACCATACCGTACCCGTTCCGGGAAGAATCCACCAGAACTGTGGATACAGAAGATGTGGAACGGTAAACCCTGGGCGAATGCGAGTTTGAGTTACTATAAATAAGTGTTGGTTCGCCCTCCAACTGGAACTTCATGGTGGCTGGTTGTACCTGTGCCTGCATCCGCTTCGGTACCGGACTTTGTGCCAGAAGTGTGGCGGCAAAACAGACAAAAAGAATAAGTGTACTTTTTTTCAAAGCTGACTCTTGCATATGCTGAATCTTAATTCTCAGGAACCAAACGTGCTGTGACAGGAATCACCGCTTGTTTAAAACACGGTCGATGAGTCCGTACTTTTTCGCTTCTTCAGCGGTCATGAAGAAATCTCTGTCCGTATCGTCCGTGATCTTCTTGAGGGTCTGGCCTGTCTGAAACGCCAACATCTTGTTCAGCCGCTCCTTCATGGCCAGAAGCTCCTGTGCATGGATCTGGATGTCGCTGGCGGTTCCCTGCATACCGGCCCACGGCTGATGAACCATAACACGGGAGTTGGGCAGGGCCGAACGTTTTCCCTTCTTCCCCGCTGACAACAATACCGCTCCCATGCTGGACGCCTGCCCCATGCAAATGGTAGCCACATCGGGCTTGATATAATTCATTGTATCCACAATCCCCAACCCAGAAGTGACAGAGCCACCAGGAGAATTAATGTATAGCGAAATATCCTTATTAGAACTCTCAGCCTCCAGGAAAAGCAGCTGGGCAATGGTGAGGGACGCTACGGTGTCGTCCACGGGAGTGCCAATAAATACAATCCGCTCCTTCAGCAGGCGTGAATAGATGTCGTATGCACGTTCCATCCTCCCTGACTTCTCAACAACAATCGGTACAATCTGAGATCTTTCAATCATGATTTAAACTAAGCTCCTTCTGTGGAAAGTTCACGCTGTTTGCGAAGGTCGCTGGTGCTGATGATTACTTCGCTTATCTTTGCATATTCTTTCAGTGTCTCAAAAAGAGAACGGTCCAGCAAATCATCTCTCAGCCGTTCCTTGTTAGAAGATTTTTTGTAATAACGCCTGATCTTACCCTTCTCATCCTCTGCTGATTCGAGAATCTTTTCGATGTGCTCATTAACCTCCTCATCGGAGACCGAAAGTTCTTCACCATTAACAAGTGCTTTTCGGATGAGATACCATTTAATGCTTCTAACAACGGACGGACGGGCCTCGTTCCTGTATTTATCTTCATCGAAGGTTTCCCCGTTATTGGATTTTGCCTGCTCAATAGAGTTTTCGATATAATTGTCAACCATGGATGGCGGCGGTTCCAGGTCCGTTGACTGGAGAAAATAATCTATGATCGCTTCATTGAGTTGACCTTCAGCGTCCCGATCCATCCGCTCCTGGATTCTTTTCAGAACGTTTTCCCTGAAAGAGGTTTCATCGGTGGCTTCATTATCAAGTTTTTTGATGAACTCTTCATCCATCTCCGGGAAAATCTCTTCCTGAACGTTTTTTACTGTGAGCTTATACTTGGTAAGGCCGCCCTCCTTTGTGGTCTCTGTTTCCACCATAGCGGTGTCTCCCACCTTCAAATCGGTGAGGCGACTCAGATTATCACCACCGAAAACGCCGTCGCCCACTTTAATGTAACGGTCCTCCACTTTCTTACCGATGATGGGGACGCCGGAAGTGTCCATCTCCTGCATATCCACCAAAAGAAGATGACCGTCACCTGATCCCTCCTCTACCGTCTTCAGTTCGGCAAACTGCCGGCGGACTTCTTCTATATAGGCATCCACATCTGCATCATCTGGGACGTAAATATTTTTCTTCACTTTCATCTTGCGATTGTACTTCGGCAGTTTCACCTGGGGCTCGACTTCCACCGTGGCTTTGAAACTGAGGGACGTACCTCGGGAGAATTGAAGGTCTTCTATTTTCGCCTGATTCACAGGGACAATTTTGTGTTCCTGTAGCGCTTCTGAATAATGCATTTCGATGGAATCCTGAGCAAATTCGGCCTCCAGCTCCATTCCAAAGTTTTGAACAACCACCTTCCGTGGAACTTTCCCTTTCCTGAAGCCGGGCATACGCACCTTTTTAGTAAAGCGGCGCATGTGTGCCTCAAAAGCGGACTCCAGATCCTCCCAAGGCACAGCAATGGTAACCTGCCGGGTGTACGGGTTGATTTCTTTCAGTTTCACGTTCATGCTTGAAAAAACCGCGTTGTTAAAATTACGACGACCGGCCCCTTAATTCTAAAGGCACTTTTTCTCAAATATGACAGAGGCTCAGCGGGGAAGCTGACCCGCGACGATCATGACACCACCCTGATAGAGCAGCCAGAGACACACTATCTGGACGGCGTGAAAAAGGTCGTTGTGGTTGAAATTTTTGTGAATAGACCATCCCGTGGCCCACAAACCGCCGGCAGCAACAGTAAGGAGCGCCCCAGCGAAGAGATAACCAGACCCGGAGAGGGCCTGCCGCCAGTAAAGTGTTGCGAATACAGCCAGGATAACCATCAGCCCTACAGCTATAAACTTTATCGAATGACCGAACCCAGCAAATTTTACCGTTTGCCACACATATAAGATAAGGCCGATGGCAGCCACCCACAGGATGATCCAATAGGATGAAAAAGGTATTACCGCAGAAACTCCCGCCATCATGAGGAAAAATGTAGTAAATCCCATACATGTCAGAGCCACCTTCCAGATCCACTCCCGCATCATTTGAGAAAAGTGGGGGCCAAAGCCATGAAACAGAGCACCCATAACGGACCCCGCCGCCACAGCAAAAAAAGCCCAGCTGAGATGGAAATGAAACGGGTGAATACTTTGCCGGTAAACATCTGACATTTTCTGCCCCAGGGTAAAAGTTATTAAGAGTAAAATGATGTTTATGACGAACGTCGTAGGCTCGAACAGATTTTTTTTCATTGTCCCTTTCCCCCTGCGGCTGGTTTTCTCTCACCGCAATAGATGCATTCTGTCCCCATCTGAACGGTGAAACTGCAGGTGGGACAGTTCCACTCCTCCAGATCAGACTCTTCCAGTTTACCCTCAGTCGGTTCGCGTTTCAGTGACCAGTGGAAAACGCCTCCCAAAAAGATGATGATAACGAAAAAAAAGAGCCACAGCAGGTATGTCACGGTGTCTTCCAGGTAAGAATCAAAAACAGCAGAACCACAGCGTGTGTGGCAAAACAGAAAGGACAGGGAGTTCGGAGCCTGTAAAGTCCCCACAAAAGGTAGAGGCTAAGAATCATGGCAAAAACGGCCGGGATCAAAAAAAATGACCTTTCAATCAGTTCCGCTCCAACAAAACAGATAACTATCAACATAATAAGGATAATAGAGATCCCCCCAAAATGCATTCGGTTTACCGACTATTTTGCTGTAGGGTGTTCCCACCAGAGTTTGACAGTTCCCTTCAGTCATGAGGAGAATTGCGGGCATCCACCAGGCATTGGGGCTCATTTTTCCCATTACAACCTTCTGGCAATAAAATGAGAAGGCCCAACCGGCGTCAGCCAGCAGGGCCATGAGAAGTAAATATGCAGCTTGGTTCACTGCCTCAACCGATAGGCGATTCCTTCGATGCATTGCATCAGTTTGTCTATCTGGGCGCCGGTTGTGAAGAGCTCGGCCATGTTCTCAAGACTGTCGATGGGAAAATTCACAGTATCATAATCTCTCAGAAAGTTGGCTTCAAGTTTGATGACAAAATCTCGCATAATGTTCTTAGGCACATCTTTTTGCCGAAGGACGTTGAGGCAGAACTTGATCTGCCCCCTTGTCGTGATCTGGAAAAGAGAAATGAGCCCGAAGTCCGACTTGGATTTGTAGGTCATTGTACCATATTCGTTGCCTCTACCCCAGGAAACTTCATCAGCATCCCTCTCCGAGAATTCGCACAGCATTTCACCGACTTTCGCTACTTCCCTTGAGGTATTTTTCCTCAGTTCCTGGAGAAATTTTCCCTTATCCCATTTCACATACGTCTCCACTAAGTTTGATGTTTTGGGGGTAAAAAATCACCCCCGAATTTACCATGAGATCTAATAAAAACGAATTCCATTTAAAACTGTCAGGCTAATTGACTGACGTTGAGAGCGGGAACTATATTGCCCAGCAATTAAGGTGCAATGAGAGACAAACCGCCGAAATCGTCCCTCCCCTATCTCATGCTTGTAATAACAGCTCTGCTGTGGAGTACCGGCGGGTTCCTTGTAAAGGGTATCCAGTGGCACCCGGTGGCCATCGTAGGGATGCGTAGCCTTATCGCCGCTGCGGTGATTCTTATAGCCATCAGAAAGCCGGAACTGACGTGGTCCCTCCCCCAGCTGGGTGGTGCGGTCTGCTACGCCGGGACGGTGATCCTCTACGTTATTGCTAACAAACTCACCACGGCCGCAAATGCCGTATTACTCATGTATACGGCACCCATTTATGTCATTATTTTCGGACCTTGGTTCCTAAAGGAAAAAGCGTCCAGGCGGGACTGGCTGGCCGTCGGGGCTGTTATGGTGGGGATTGTGGTCTTTTTTATGGACAAACTTTCACCGGAAGGTTTCTTGGGAAACATGCTGGCGGTATTGAGTGGCGTAAGTTTCGCGTGGATGACACTCTTTCTCCGAAAACAAAAGCGGGGTTCGCCTGTTGAATCTGTATTCCTAGGCAATCTGTTGGCTGCCGTCATCGGCCTACCTTTCTTTTTAAGAGAAGAACTTCCTGAAATTAACGGAATCCTCATGCTCATAGCCCTGGGGACTTTTCAGTTGGGGTTTTCTTATGTGCTCTATACCAAGGCGATCCAGAAGGTGCGGGCCTTTGAGGCTGTCCTCATCACCATGCTGGAGCCCGTCCTCAACCCGGTGTGGGTATTCCTGCTGCTGGGTGAAGTGCCCGGCAATTGGGCCCTGGCAGGGGGTACCATCGTTATGGCGACGGTAGTCCTCCACGGGCTGGCCGCCAGTAGAAAGTAAGCTAAGGCTCCCAGGTGCATATTTAAATTAATCGATAATTTCAATTTCAGCTGAGGTCAACCCTGTTTCTACAAGTTTATCAACGTCCAGCAAAACTTCTTGCCTTTCTAACTGCTCAGGCCTGGCTTTTGTGGCAGGACGGTCCGGCACAAAAAGTGAACAACAGTCCTGATCGGGCTGGATAGAAATATCGTAGGTGCCTATATCCCGCGCTTTGTCAATGATCTCCTGTTTATCAAAACCGATCAAGGGACGAAGAATCGACATGTTTGTCACCCTTCCCACTGCTTCCATATTTACCAGCGTCTGAGATGCAACCTGCCCTAGTGATTCACCTGTGATCAGAGCGTGGGCATCTACTTCCCTTGCAATCTGCTCAGCAATTCTCAACATAAATCGTCGGTAAATCAGTACTCTGTAACGGGCTTCCGTCTCCGTCATGATCTGTTTCTGAATGGGTGCCAGTTCAACCAGATACAATTTTGATCGCATCTGAAAACGGTTCAATGTGGTAATCATTTCCCTCACTTTCTCAATGGATGCAGGCGTGGTGTATGGCACGGAATGGAAGTGGACAAAAACAACGGTAGCTCCACGCTTCATGGCTAGGTAGGCGGCGACGGGTGAATCGATGCCGCCTGAAAGCATGGCAACCACCTTGCCACTGACGCCTACGGGCAGACCTCCCGGGCCGGGAATTCTTTCAGGATAGACGAATGCCCTGTCTTCAAACATATCGATGTAACAGTTGGCACCCGGTTGAGTAAGGTTAACCTTTTTTTTCATGGTTTCAACAATATGGGTGCCCACTTCTTCATTTACCGTTTTCACTTTCAGTGGAATGTTACTGTTGGCACGCCGGGCAGTAATTCGGAAAGATTCGAACTCCGAATCAGAGAGCAATGCGTGCGCATCTTCCTTGAGAGTATTCAATTCTTGCTTCGATTCAAACGCCGGAGCGAAGTAAGCAAGTCCCGGCACATCTTTCAGTGCATTCTCGATGCTGTCCAAGTCTGCGCTCTCTTGCTTCAATTCAATAACTAACCTTCCGTGGTAACGCTTTACCGATTCAGCTGAATCGGGGCAGCGGATTTTTAGTGTTTTTAGTATGTTCTGCCGGAGCCGGTCCTCAAAGAATCTTCTATTTTTACCTTTGAGACCAATTTCTGAATAGTGGCAGAGGACGTGATCGAACTTCATGCCTGAAGTTTTTTTACTGGACTGTATTGAGAATTTATGGCCGGTCCAATCACCTCAGATCCGGCCGGATAGCTGCGCACCCAGGTGTGCACCGTAGAAAAGCAGACCTACAGTGGCACCCGCCGCCGAAAGATAGAGAGAACGGAGATTCCCTTCCGGCAGCCGCTGACCGTTCCTGAAACGCCAGATGAACAGACCAAGAAAAATAAGACAGGCAGTTATTTGCAAAGCACCGTGTGTCGTGAAAAATGGAAATGGGAGTGACATGTGGCCATACAGACGGTCAGCAAGAAAGCCAGTCCCCACAGTAAACATTGAACTGACCACACCGAAAAGCTGACACCACCACCCTGCGTCAGCTGCCGACCGGTTTCTGAATGAAACACTGATAAGGTCGCAAACCCACCCTGTTGAAAAAAGTGCGATAGGAAAATGAATGAAAAGAAGATGAATATTTTCAGTAGTCCACGGCATATCTCAGACGGTTATAGTTTAACAGGTTTCACTGACTGACTCAAATCCTTATCCAGCATAACCATATGATTCCCCGGGACCAGGTGCCAGTCTTCGGCTACATCCGTCAATTTCTCTGATACAATCATGATACAATCATTCTCCGGTTTCCCCTGAACGATACGACAGACTCCTTCATCACACTCAAAACGTCCCCGGCCTGAATGATAAAGGGTGTGAGGCTCCAGTTTCTCATCAGAGACATACCGGGTAGTTACCATCCTCTCCCCATCACTCAACAGGCCATTCAAATAGAAAGGACGGTCAATACTGTGTTCATTAAGTAATTCAGTCAGTTCCTTCAGGGCTTTAATGTATGCCTCTGCCATATGATTAACTGTTAGGTCACCATGGGCGTCAAGATACTGTAATATGAGTGCAAAGAAATGTTCTGAGTCCGTGTCTCCCTTGATCCAATCATAGATGCCATTTGACAGGCGCATCCTGAGTGCCCGCTTGATCACATTAAAGCCAGCAATGGAACCGTTGTGCATAAAGAGAAGTTTCCCGTACTGAAAGGGGTGACAGTTAGACTCAGAGACCCTCCCGTGTGTAGCGGCCCGGACGTGTGCAAAAATTGAACCGGAACGGATCTTGGGTGAAAGATTACGGAGGTTCTTGTTGTTCCAAGCCGGCTGGATGGAAGTGAATACTGCCGGTGTCGGTTCCAGTTCAGGTGAATACCAGCCTACCCCAAAACCATCACCGTTAAGCGGCTCCTCTCTTTCCCGCGCTCTGAAACTCTGGTTAATGAGAGAATTCTTAGGGCGATAAAGCAGCTTGTCCAGTTTGATAGGCGTGCCCCTGTAGGCCAAGAATCTGCACATGTTTCAGGGCTGGGATTTTGATATCATTCCCGCCACCACAATAACCCACTTCCTAGGAAACAAACGTATCGTAAATGCCAGGAAACGGTTCAAGCCGCCGTGGATAACAGATGGCTTTTTACCCAAATTTTCCAGAGCTGTATCCACAACATTATCTGGGGTTTCCCACAGAATACCACCCACATCTTCATTCAGTCCCGCAGCTTTTTGAAATTCTGTCTTAGTGTAGCCGGGAGAGAGAGCCATGGCATCAATACCCAATTTCCTGTATTCCTGCCAAAGCCCTTCGCCCATGAAAAGATTAAATACCTTGGTGGCACTGTAAACCGAGAAAAAAGGTGTAGCCTGATAAGCGGCCGTAGATGCCACAAAAATAACAGCGCCCCGCCCTCGCTCAACCATTTTCGGTAAGAATTTATGGGTCAAAACCACAGGTGCAAGGCAGTTAAGTTTAATCATATCTGCGTCCCGCTCAGGGCTTTTCTTATGGAACCGCCCCAAATGACCGAACCCTGCATTATTCACCAGAAGTCCCACCTCCAGGTCGGCCATCGCTGTTTCAAGCCTTTCGGCGGCATCAGACTGTGTCAGGTCAAGAGGCACGGAACGGGTGGAGACACCGTTATTTTTTTCCAGTTCACTGCCCAACGTTTCCAGCTTTTCTCCCCGACGAGCTACCATGGCAATATTCATTCCTTTTGCCGCCAACTGGCGGCAAAATTCTTCACCGATACCGGCGGAAGCTCCCGTCACCAAGGCCCAGTCGCCGTAGCGTTCTTTCCAGCTTCCGTTCAACATCACTTATCCTTCACCACAAGAATTGGGCAATTGGCTTTTTCCAGAGTTTTCATAGGTTTGCTCCCCAAAAAGAATTTAACAAGGGCGGACCTACTGGAGGCACCCATAACAATGAGATGAGTTTCACCGGCCGTTTCAATAAAAGTCTTAACCGGGTCACCCGTGATGAATTTCTGTTCATGATCTACTTGCTGGGACTCCAGATGACTCGATGCTGATTCTGCCGCCCCGCTGTAGCCCGGCCCAAATTCTTCTGTCTTTGATACGGTCATGACAGTAACTGGAAAATTCATCTGTTTTGCAATGATGGCACCGAAACGGACTGCCCGATCGGTTGCAGAGGAGTCATCCACGCAAAGAAGAATTCTGTATTTTCGGTCCAGGTCTACATTCTTTATCACTAAGACAGAAGTGGGGAGATACTGGAGCAGATCGTGAGCCATATTTCTCCCTTTACTACCCCCTATGATAGATACTGTATATTCATCCTCACTGCACTCCCGGCGGAGTTCATCAATAATTTCACCTTCCCGCAAAATAAGATCTATATCCTGACCATAGCTTCCGGGCAAGACCATCCGGTAACGGTCTTTCTCCTCCACCATGTTGAGAGGGTTGAATCCGTTTTCATCCAAATTCTCCAGAAAACCGGAGCTCTTAAGATCATAAAATGCCCACCTCAGCACATCGATCCCAGGATGATAGATCTCCCATTTTGCCAGGGTATCTCGGGCAAGGGAAACTCGGCCGGCGTAAAGTTCTTTCGGCTTAGGACCCACATAGACCACCGCCAACTGAGCACCGAATGACTTGGCCACCCTGGAACCCATCCGCAGAGTTGGTCCGGAATATTCCTGACTGCTGACCGCTAAGAGAAACTTCATAACCTTTTTGTGACTACGGATGGGGTTTTTATTGCCATGTGTGCTTCCGGTTTCATTAGTTCAATATACACTTATCCCATTAACGGCCAAAACAGATGAATAAAAAGCAGCAATACTACAATGGACATGACAGTCATTTTCCAGCCGCCACGGAGAAAATCCGACGGTTTTATCAGTCCGCTGGAATGAATGATCATGCAGGTTGGAGATGCCACAACAGTGAGATAGGCGAATGCCGATGCTAGAGCGGTTGAGAGTGCTATCATAACTGCGTCACCGCCCATATTCAGAACGATTGGTCCAAGAACAGCGACCGTGGCTGCATTACTTAGGAAATTTGTCAATCCCGCGGTAAGAAAAACCGAGACGAAGGATCTTGAAAAATCGATATTGGGGGAAATCACTCCAAGTCTTTCGATAACATTGTTCGCAACCCAGAGCGCGGCACCGGTATCCTTCATCTGAATCCCGATGGAGATGGCCGCACCGAAAAGCATGATAACACCCCAGTTGGTGTTCCGGTTCAGATCTCGCCATTCTACCAGTCCGATCACAAGATATATAACTACACCCAAGAGCGCCACGATACCGAGACCGATCTTTGGGCTCAAAAATACCCACCCCAAAAAGACCAAAATAAACACCCCAATAGCGGTTACCTGACTCCCGGTGATGTCGCCGGATTTTGCCACCTGAACCTTCAATTTTCTCACAGCTGAATCCAGGATCGTTTTTTCGGGACGAAACGTCCACCATAGGATCATAGTGGCAAGGGGGATCTCAATGAGAAGTATGGGGTAGGCATATTTCATCCATTCCAGATAGGAGATGTTTCCCATACCAAATTGAGAAAGATATCCAATCATTATCACATTTCGGCCCCCGCCTGAAGGTGTCCCTATGGAACCCATGGCACTGCCGTATGCAATCGAAAAGAGGATAAGAGTAGTGAGACCGGTGACCTTTTTGGGATCGTGACTGGTGTGCCGAACCAGTGTCAGGCCTACAGGCATCATCATGGCTGTCACCGTATGTTCCCCTATAAAAGAAGAAAGCAGAGCACAGACAGCAACGAAACCAGCGATGATGCGCCACGTTTTGTGCCCCGTAATATTGATAATTCCCAAGGCAAGACGCGTGTCAAGACCTTGAGAAACGATGGCCACCGCCAGCATGAGTGAACCCATAATAAAGAAAACAGCGTCACTCATGAACGAAGAGGCAACCTGGTTTGGCGTAGCAATCCCGAACAGTACCTGAAAGACCAAAATGAGCATCGCCACTGCAGGGAGTGGAATGGGCTCAAAAATGATAAGAATAATAGTGGAAAGAACAATAATGAGAGTATGATACCCTTCAGACGTCAGGCCGTGAGGCGTAGGGAAAAGGTACAGGACGGTACCGAGAAAAAGAGTAATAAGGAGCCACTTTTTTTGAGTGGCCCAGTAGATGATATTTAAGATCACAAGTTTTGCTTCACTTCAGTGCCTGCTACAAAAATGATTTCCTATTTTACATAATAGGATTCATCAGCTGGTCGGAGGGTTCTCGCCATCCAAAGTGGTCGTCGAAGACCTCCGGGTCCCGGACCCGGCCGCGTCATCTCCAACCACTCTTTGTAGATCTCAAAAGACCTGTTCGTGTCCACCTGAATATCTCCATATTTCTCATTTGGGCCAGGAAGGGAGAGTCTCACCTTCTGATGCCAGCAATGCATCCCTGAAATAGGGTCTGGGTGAACAGGAAAAGTAATATTCTGGTGAACACCACCATCCCGCCACCAGATCCGTTTTGAATCTGAATCGCCGCTTTCAAAGGGCTGAACCAACTCCGATAGTTTCATCTTCCATTTGCCTTCCTGTGACTCTTCCATTTTTACCGTACTGGTCATCCAGCTGTTGCCCGAGGGATCCTGTGACCTGCGCCAGCGGCCTGTATGGTGGGAACAGGCCACCACATCAGGTTTGATGGCTTCCGTGATCCACACCTTATCGATAAAATAACCAATATCTGTTTCAACTTTCACAAGATCGCCTGACCGCTTCAATCCGATGTGGATCGCTGTCTTTGGGTGCATCCAGACTGGGTTTCGGTGTGAAATCTCCGCTAGCCATTTGGCATTGCCTGACCTGCTGTGAATTAGTGTGGGCAAACGGAATGTGGGCACCAAAACATACTCATTCCTAGATCGGTCTAGGCTGTCCGGATGGATATGACTCTTTATGTAGCCTGGAATTGTCTGGTCATTCCACTTCCACCGAGCCATGGTATCGGAATAGAATTCCTGCTTTTTGGACGGGGTGGGGAAACCACACACAGCTGTACCGTTATCACGAATTGCTACCACCTTGCCATCCTTAATAAATTGACCGAAATCGTTCAGCTCCGCCCCTTCCGTATCAGCGGTACCGAGATGCTTAGCGTAAGAAGAGGCTTCTACCTCAAAGGCGCCGAATTTCCGCATATATTCCAACGGGGAAAGATTTTCATTTTTCGCTGCCCCTGTAAGACCAGGAATGTTTTCAAAGATGTACTGATAATATTCATCAATGTTGATCTTTTCACCATTCCGGTAAGGGGACTTGAAATGGTCCCGTATACCCAACGATTCATCGGGGTCCATCTTCCAGGAAAGCTCGATCCAGAATTCATCCTCTTCCCACACCTCACCGGGGTTCACCTCGTGGGTGAACTGAACCTCTCTCCCTTCCCGCCGAGCATACTCTCTCAATACCGGTTGGCGAAAGGCGATCCAGACAGAGGAATGTGTTTCATAGGAGTTGAGATCGTGGCGTTCGCTGGCGTGGCCCATGGGCAGAACATAATCAGCCCAGTAGGCAGTCTCGTTCCAGGTGGGTGTCAGGGCAACATGACATTTGATTTTGGACTCATCCCGTAGTACCTCGATCCAACTGAACCCGTCCGGATAGGTCCAGACAGGATTAAAGACCCGTGTGAAATAAACATCAAGTTCTCCCCTGCCGTCTTTGAGGAAGTGCGGAAGAAGAAAACTCAGTTCATGATGTGCCAAGGGATATTCCATGGGGTACTGGAGAATATTCCAGAATTTTTGTGCCGGTGGCGTGTCAAAGAATGTCGGTTTGAACTTGTTCCATCCGCTTGGTGAGGTCCCTCCCTCCGTACCCACACTCCCGGTCAGAACGTTGAGAAAATGGAGACACCGGGCCACCTGCCAGCCACCTAAATTACCGCTTCCCGCTGAACGCCAGTTGTGGGTTGCCAGCTGGGTACCCGCTTCAGCCACGTGCTGTGCCGCTTCAACAATTTTTTCCGCCTCCACCCCAGCTTCTTGGGCGGCGAACTGAGGTGTGAATTCGGCATATTCCTCTTTTATCCGTTTAATGAAATTGTCGAAAATGACCTCATCCCCGGGATGGACCTTCTGAAGATAGTCGTGCCAGTTCACCCACGTCTCCATGAATTGTCTATCGTACCTACCTTCATCCAGGATGATCTTTGCCATAGACAGTAGAACAGCCGCTTCCGATCCGGGATATGTGGGCAGCCAGATATCGGCCATACTGGCTGTATTGGAGAGGCGCGGATCCATCACAATAAGTTTTGCTCCGTTCATCATCCCCTCAATAATCCGCTGGGCATGTGGATTGAAATAGTGGCCGGTTTCAAGATGAGAACTGATGAGGAGAATAGTCTTGGCATTGGCGTGATCGGGAGACGGGCGGTCAAAAAAGTGCCACAAAGCGTACCCTAGCCGGGCACCGGCGGAGCAGATGTTTGTGTGTGAATTGTGGCCGTCCACACCCCAGGCCTGGATTACTCGCTCGGTATAACCCTCGTGTCCCGGGCGACCCACATGATAAACAACGGAGTTGTGACGCTTTGCTTTCAGGGAATTGTGTATCTGCCCAGCAATGTCGTCCAAGGCGGCTTCCCAGGATACTTTCTCCCACTGACCGGACCCTCTCTCCCCTTTCCTTTTCAGGGGATAAAGAATGCGCTCCTCATCGTTGATCTGGTTAATGGTGGCAGGGCCTTTGGCACAAAGTCGCCCCCGGCTGGCTGGGTGGTAAGGATTTCCCTCAAATTTCCGGACATTACCGGACTCCTTGTCCACGTAAGCCAGTAGACCACAGGCGGATTCGCAGTTAAAACAGGTAGTGGGAACAATGGAATAATTTTTCTTTTCCCGCCGCGGCCAGGAACCAGCGTCATATTCCGTCCAGTCATGCCACTGTTCCGGAGACGGATATTTGGAAAAATCACCTTCAGAAACGGGCAGGTCGCCTGGAGTCGGTTCAATGGTTTCCAAAATTCCAAGCGATTCGCAAGCTTTTTCTATTAACGATTTTTTCAGACTGGTTGTCACAGGTTAACTCAAGGCTATCAGTTGAGGGACTCTAATCCAGATATGTTCCGTTACAAGAATTCCAGCAAGAAGTACCAGCACAGAGATCTGAATCGGAACGACCGTCACGCCGACAAACAAAATGATCAGAGGGATGACTCTTGTCAGCCCGATTGCCATCCAGAAGGGTGCTGCATACCGTCCACGAAGGATCATCTGAGCGGCGGTCCGGGCGTCATCGGTCAGTCTTGAGGAAGTAAGCTCTGCCGCGAAAATAGCGAGATTAAGAAGAAGCAAACCCACCATAAATAAAGCAAGTCCCGTTGAAATCCCGCCCGTTAGCAGTGCAATACCGGCTCCGCCGGCCAGAAGGGCGTGTATAACCATCTGATAAGGGGCCATATGAGACTGCCAGAAATCCCGCCCCTTGGCCTGGGCGAAAAGGAAGGCGGTATAAACGGCAGAAAAAAGAGCCAGGGCCGCACCTACCCACTCAAGCCAGGCGAGGTTCATAAGGTTCAGATAACTGTTCAAAAGAAGCAGTGTCAGCACACCTCCAAAGCACACAAGGCCGTAGGCCCCTTTCACCAACCAGGAGGTCCATTGAGGCCGGAGAATGACATAAAGAAACCGCCTTGGCTGGTCCAAATCCTTGACCAACAGGACGGTGGTAAGCAGTAAAAATATGAGTGAACCCCAAAGGGAGTTTATCTCGGCAGCAGGAGAAAATGTTGCCCACCCCATAAGTTTGGAGAAAAAAGTCATAAAGAAAAGTCCGCTGGACATGGCCTTTGTCCAGACATAGGCTGAAACCTCCCATCCCCACAAAACACCTTTGCTGGGACTATCATAGACCCGGCGCGCATCACCGGATTTAAGTGTTTCAACAATTTCGTCAGGGGAGTTGCCTTTCTCTCTTTTTGCCCCCGCCTCCATGGCGAGCTGGATGAGCAGATCTTTGGGATCTTTTTCGTTGGCCTTCTGTTCGGCAAAGTGGGAAAAATGACCTACACCTTTATACTGTTCACTCCAGAGGTACTGGTCGTCAGGCTTCGCCGGCATAGGATCCAGAGAAGCTTTGTCACCATTGATATAATAAAGTTTTGGTTTTGTCCCCTTCTCCGGTTTCCGGACCGTCACAGGCTCATTCTTCACCAGCTGGGAAATATTGGATTCTTCATTGTCCAAATCACCGAAAACAATGGCCTCTTCCGGGCAGACCGTCACACAGGAAGGCTCTAACCCCACATCAATTCGGTGTGCACAAAAATTGCACTTTTCTGCCACGTGGTCGTCCGGGTCAATATAAAGAGCATCATAAGGGCATGCCTGCATGCACGACTTGCAGGCGATACACCGTTGAGTGTCGAAATCGACAATACCGTTATCCCGATAATAAAGCGCGCTGGTAGGACATATTTCTACGCAGGGTGCTTCCTCACAATGGTTGCAGCGCAAAACAGAAAAGAGGCGCTGAGTGTCGGGGAAAGACCCCTTTTCTACATACTTTACCCAGGTCCGGTTCACACCAATGGGCACCTCATGTTCGGACTTGCAGGCTACCGTACAGGCGTGGCAGCCAATACATTTCCTGTTATCGATGAGGAACCCGAGGTTCATCTTCCTAACTCCAAAACAGAATTTTCAATATGTTTTGCCAGCTTTTTCAGCTTGGAGACCTGCCGACGGGTCAAATCGGGAAATCCTGCAGGGATACGAAATAGGGGTGCTGGGGTAAAAATCCGTCCCTCAACTATCGCAATTTGCCAGGGATAAAAGGGTGTTCTTTTACGTTCATCCCGATCCAAAATTTCAGCAATTTCACTTTCCTGAGGAATCTGGACACCAAAAAGTGTGGCATCCTTCCGCATGATATCAAACCTGTACAATTTTCCCAACCCCTTGGAGCTCTCTAAACTTTCTTCCACAAACTTAACAGCATCGACATGTTGTTCAAACTGCCCCAGTTCAATCATTTCATCACGGGTGGGGTAACGCCGAGAATGCCGGTAGGTTTTCAGCTTTTCCGAAGTGAGTGGCTCAGACGCCCCAAAGGGGCGCATGAATCTTCCTCTCAACTGTGGTAACAGTCGGGGCAGGTCCGTTTTGAATTCCCCAACTGCTTTGCCCACTTTTGCGAAATCATCTTGCAAATAAAGATTCCCCCAGTAATCGATATTGGGAACCGAGAGATAAACCATATCTCCCTTCAAATCCAAAGCCAGGTGTAAGACACCTATAAAAAGCCCATAGTCGCCGCCATTCCTGGCGGCCTTTTTCAGATGTTTCGTTGTAATAATGAACATGTATCTGCCGGAATCATCAACAGGCCTGTATCTGCCCAGGATTTCCACATCATTCATAAAGAATTTTTGAATAATAGCTTCTTCAGTACCGTCAAAGTTTTTTCCCGTTTCTCCAAGAAGGATATAAGGCTGGAAGGTTTCCGATTGAGAAAAACCAGAGGTAGTTGCCAACAAAAGAGAAAAATAAAGTGACAGAGTTAAAAAGAAAAACCGGTCAGCTATTGTCATAGTGGCTTGCCGCACATTCATTTTTTCCAAGATCCATAATATCCGCTTCTTCATCTGTTACATTAATGAGCCCACGGTTGACTTGCTTAATATCGATATAGACTTCCGGCATTTCACGCATATGGTCAAAAATGAACTGAACAAATTCATTTTCCGAAGCGAGAGTAAAAATAGGATTATTTTCCCGCAACTTTTTCAACGGCGCCACAAAACGAAGGTCCTCATTCGCCTCTTCCCAGGTGACATAATGGGCCGGTAGAACGGCGGCATCACCGGGCAGTTCGGCATATTGGTGAATAAGGGTTTTGTATAGATCACAAACCCACTTTTCCGCCTTGCCACCGAGATCCGGCCTGCCGGCTGAGATAATAAACAAGGTGTCACCCGTGATGAGATATTTTCCGTCAATGAAGTAGGTAACACTCCCTTCCGTATGGCCCGGTGTATGATAAACATCCATTTGAGGGCCATCACCGCATAGGGTCACCTTTTCTTGATGCTCAAGAGAAACATAACTGAAGGGGGAATCGGGGAAATCCAGTTTATGAACCAGCATTTCAGCTTTGTCATCACCAGAAATCTCCATTCCACCGGAAAGGTGATCAGCATGGGCGTGGGTCTCCACCACCTGGGTAATGATAGCGTCGTGTGACTGAGCAAACCGGGTATAGAAATTGATATTTCGTGATGGGTCCACCACGGCCATCTGACTTTTATAAACCACACCGTAACTGAGGCACGCTTTTCCGGGACGAATGAATTGGTAAAGGCCGTAGTCGTCACTTTCCGGGTTAATTCTTACGGGCGTCAGCAGTTCTCCCCAGGTCTTTATGCCGCCGGACAGGTAGCCCACATCACTGAAACCGTTGGCGGTGAGAATGTCACCCACATACTGGGCTGACCCCTCTTTGGCACAGACAATTTTCACAGGTTTCTCTTTCGGTATCCTTGCCACGGAAGCTTTCTCTTCCTCAATAAAATCAAAATACGGTATGTTGGACATTTCAAAGGTGTAAGGACTTTCCACCTGGAAACTGCTGAAATCATCCTCGTTTCTCACGTCCAGCAGGTGGAAATCGGTCTTATTGATTAAATCGCTAAAAAGGTCTTCAGAAGAATAAACGTAGGACCTGGACATCAAATAAAAAGCTGGATATCCGCTTCACAGACAAATTCAAGAAAAGTTGCTGCACCGCCAATGTCCACACCATCAATAAAGTCATCATTGCTGAAACCGAATACATCCATGGTCATTTGGCAACCGATAAGTTAACATCACTTTCCAGGTATATGTCCCGTAGTTCTTCGATGGTGGCCACACCTTTCTTTTTAAAGGTCTGCTTCATGAGAGAGGTTGCCACAGTTTCGAAGCCAGGCACGTTCCCCATATAGAATATTAGGCATTGGCCACTCTATCTGCTGGAATCCGTCAGAACCAAACGGCATCTTCATGGGCATTGCAGGGTTAGCGTGAGGCGCTACTTTGGGTTTCAGGTTTTTTTTAAGCAGTGTCAAACCGTAAAAGGTGAAGAATACGCCCACCTCCATCTCCATGGCAGCCGCTGTGGAAGCAAGAATGAACGGCGGATACGCCCAGTCCAATGTTCCTTTGGAGGCGATGAGTGCCATTCTTTTTTGTTTGTCAGTAGTTTCACTCATTGTTCTGTCCTCCTTTTCTTAAGATTTTTTTAGGAAAAAAGTGAATTGACCATCCTTCGCGACTGATTTCAGCAACTCGTTGCCAGTCCTTTTGACCCAAGCGGTTAGATCATTCACTGATCCGGGATCACTTGAAATCATTTTAAGCACCTCTCCTGTGTTGAGTCCATCCATGGCCTTTTTTGTTTTCAGAACCGGCAATGGACAGTTCAATCCAGAGCAGTCCAGTAAATAATCTTCTTGATAATTTGACATATTACCTCCCCTTTTCTTCAGTTTCAAACATGCCCAGTTCCCACTCTCCCGCTTCAACTTTATGTTGACACTCAGAGACACAGTCCAATATCTTGAATATGAACTGGGAGGCAATGGAATAGTAATATGTGGTCCCCTGCCGTCGGTATTTCACAATTCCCCGGCTATGCATATAGCGTAGATGCTGTGACGCAAGAGGCTGAGAAACATTCAGATGTTCCTGGATCTGACCCACGGACTTCTCCCTCGTGTCCAGAAATTCAATGATCTTCAGGCGCTGAGGATGTCCCAAAGCCTTGATTACATGCGAAGCCTGCTGGAAGAATTCTACAGAAAGAGAATTATTCATATCTAAGTTCCCCAAAATTATTCCATGCAATGATTGATATATAACACTTTTCTTATATTGAGTCAAGTGATAATGAGAGCAAGGGATAGATGGTACCTCTTTCGTATTTTACCTGTTGAAGAAATGTCCCCCCTGATCCCAGCCACAGCCGGTATCCTCATTGGCGGCCAGAGCCGCCGGTTCGGTTCACCCAAATGGAAAGTCAAGGTCGGCGGTGAGACTGTGCTGGACCGGCTGTGGCAAGTGTGCGGAAGGTTCGAAGAGAGAATTGTCATCGGCAAGGAGAAACCGGCTGATTTAGACAAGCCGTTTCATAAAGATGAGCTGGAAGGCCAAGCGCCCATCCTGGGGCTCTATACTTTACTGAAAAACAGCGTTCACGAATGGAATCTGCTGCTCTCCTGCGATCTGCCCCTTATTACAGCAAGTCTCCTTGAGAAAATCTGGGAGAACCGGGACAGTGAAAAAGATATCATAGCTCCCGAGTCTGATGCCCACCTTCAAGTGACTTGCGCCTTTTATCACCGTAGACTTGCTGAGACCGTTGAGGCTTTCATTTCGAATGGCCAACTCAGCCTTTATCACTTTGTCGAGACTGTAAAATGCAATAAGGTGTCTATGCCTGAGAAACAATTTTTCAATATGAATGCTCCGGAAGATTTAGGCACCGCTGAAAAACTGCTAAGAAATGAGTGAGGTGAAAAAACTTCTGATCAAGGTAAAACCTAACGCTCGGGAGAACAGTCTAAGACAGTTCCAGAATGGCACCTGGCTTGCGGAAGTGAAAGCACCACCCAAAGACAGCAAGGCCAACAGAGCCGTGATTGAGCTGATCGCCAAACAGTTTAAAGTGACCAAGTCCCGAGTCTCCATCAAGAGCGGCAAAACCGGGCGCATCAAACTTATTCAGCTGGATATCTGAAAAACCTTTCTGCAGTGGTGATTTACATCAAATAGGAGATACGCTTTATGAATACCAGGACTATTGCATTTCATAAGACAATATTTGTAGCTGCGCTGCTGTTGCTTATGGGTTGCTCAGGAACGGTCCCACCCGCTTTCCAGCACAGTTTCAATAACAGGCCAACACCGTGGACGCATAATCGGTTTGACAATGTAGAGGATAAGTTCACTTTTGCCATATTTTCAGATCTGAACGGTGGTGAGCGTGAGAAGGTGTTCGAAATTGCGGTGGCACAGCTCTCTCTCCTGCGTCCTGAACTTATCCTCAGTGTAGGAGACCTCATCAATGGGGGTACTGAAAACAGGGAAACATTACGACAGGAATGGGGTTCCTTCGATGAAAGGGCCTCTCAAGCTATGGCTCCTGTATTTTATGTGGGAGGTAATCACGATCTGACAAACCAAACCATGCGAGATGTCTGGACCGAACGGTACGGCGCCCGGTATTACCACTTTGTCTACAGGAACGTGCTGTTCCTGGCCCTGGACAGTGAAGACTATTCAGATGAGCGGATGCGGGAGATCTATCTGGCCCGTGCCGCATACCTGGAAGCGAGAGACAGGGTCGAACCAGAACAAGCCCAGGCAATGGAATACATAAAAATGCCTGAAAGGCGAACCGGTGAAATTGGAAAAGAACAGTCTGAATATTTTCTTAAAGCCATCGCCGATTACCCTGATGTAGACTGGACATTCTTGTTCATACATAAGCCGGTTTGGTTGAGAGATGATGAGCCTGAATTTTCAGCCATTGAATCTGCCTTGTCCAACCGCCCCTATACACTATTCAACGGCCACTTCCACACCTATTCTCACACTGTAAAGAATGGGCGGGATTACATTATGCTTGGGACGACAGGAGGAGCACAAGGCGAAAACAATGACATGGCCTTCGACCACGTTACACTGGTAACCATGACCAGAGATGGCCCCACCATAGGAAATGTGAGGCTAGACGGTATTCTTGACAAGACGGGCCACATCCCAGCAGGAGGTGACAATCTCTGCTTCCAAGCGTCAAAGTGCAAGGACACTGATGAATAGGAAACTTTGTCTCAGTTAATAAGTGTCTCTAGTGAACAGGAATCTGTTATCTGTCCAGTTTGTCTATGCGCCTTTTGTGGCGACCGCCGGCGAAGGCCTCCGCCAGCCACTGGTCAATTATATCATAGATCTCTTCTTCTGATATAAAGCGGGCTCCCAGGGAGAGAATATTCGCATTGTTGTGCTCGCGAGAGAGCCTGGGAATGTCCCGCTCTGATCCGTAATAGACAGCAGCCCGGACACCTTTGACACGGTTGGCCGTCATGGCCTCCCCCTGGCCAGATCCGCCTAAAATAATACCCCGGCTCTCCGGATCAGCCCCCACCGCCTCGGCGCAGGGGAAAATAAAATCGGGATAGTCATCTTCGGCATCGTATTCATTGGCACCGTGGTCGGTGATGTCATGACCTTTTTGGGACAGATATTTTCCGATAGCGTTCTTCAGTTCAAGGCCGGCGTGGTCTGTGGCGAGGTGGATCTTCATTATTTCAAGTAAGGGCGGCGAATTCCTTCATGGTATCTACCGGATCGGACGTGCCAAAAACACCGGAGCCTGAGACCACAATATTAGCACCAGCCGAAATCACTTCTCTGGCATTGTGGAGTTTCACATCACCATCCACAGAAATTTCGGGCCGGGTCTTCCCCATCTTATCAACCCATTCACGGACTTTGGAAATGCGGTCCATCATTTCGGGAATAAAAGCCTGTCCGCTGAAGCCAGGCTCAACCGACATCACCAGTACCAGATCCACTTCATTCAGCGTATCCTCGATCGTTTCCAGATCCGTGCTGGGGCGGAGAGTAATACCCGGCTTGACCCCTTCGTCCCGGATCTGCTGGAACACTTCCTGAACTTTCAGGCATGTCTCAATGTGAACGGTAATCATATCTGAGCCGGCTTTGGCAAAATCGGCGATGTAGCGGTCAGGGTTCTCGATCATAAGGTGCACATCCAGAACCTGATCAGTGGACCGCCGAACCCCCTCTACTACCACTGGGACAAAGTGGCCGTCCATAACATCGATGTGGACCATGGAGGTGCCCCCTGCCTTGCACTGATCCAGTGCGTGGGAAAGGTTTGAAAAATCAGCTGACAGTAAGGATGGTGAAAGTTTGGCCAATCTGATCCCCTGTGGTATCGAAGTTAAGGAATCTTCAGAAGGGCCAAAAGACGGGAATGAGAAATGTTGCCAAAATCCAGAAAAGAATGTTCAGGGGTGTCCCCACTTTTATAAAATCAGAGAACCGGTACTGACCGGGACCATACACCATGAGATTTGTCGTGTAACCAATAGGTGTGATGAAAGATGTGGAAGCACCAAAGGCCACTGCAAAAATGAACGGCCTCACGTCTACGCCCATCTGGCCGGCAACAGAAAAGGCCACAGGAACGAGAACAATGGCAGCTGTATTATTGGACATGATGGACGTAATCACTGCTGCCACAAAAAAAAGGGAAGACATAGCTGCCCTGGGAGCCATGTCCGAATCGAACATATTGCCGAAAGTGGTGATGGAGGAGCCGAGGATATGGGCAGCGCCAGACCGCTCCATGGCAATACCAACAGGGATGAAAGCCGCTATCATTACTATTACAGACCAGTTTACTGACTGATAAGCCTCCTGCGGGGTGATGGCGCCTACCAGCAGAAGAAGCACTGTCCCTATAAGTGCAGCCTGGAGGATATCTACAACACCCAGCATTATGAGCGGTATAACGGCGATGGCCAGCCACCAGAATCGCACCTTGTGAAGACTGATGTCATGCTCTTGAAGGATGGCCAGATCAGGGTCGTTGAAGAGAGAGGTGATACTGGACTTCGGTACAAAAATCAATAGGGTATCGGCGAACTGTAGTCGGATACGGGCGATTTTCTCCCGCAAAGTTTTTCCCTCCCGCCGGATTGCCAAAACAAAAGAACCGAATTTGTTCCGGAAATTGATATCCTTCAGTGTGTTTCCGATGAGACTTGAATTTTGCGTCACTAGTCCCTCAACAATAGTGCTGTCGCCGCTGGTCAATTCGTTCTGATTCATTTTTATGTCCGTTAGCATAAGCACTTTCTCTTTTTCTCGAAACTGGACAAATTTTTCCAACGTCCCCCGGGCCATGAGCACATCCCCTTCCCGCAATTCCTGGTTTCTAAGATCAGTCTCAATGTGGTGGTTCCCCCTGATGATGGAGAGAACAGTAATGTCATACTTACGGTTAACGTCACGCAGCAGAAAAGTGGAACCGATGAGGGGGGAATGTTCAGCAATTTCGAATTCGGTGAGATAAGCGGACAGATGGTATTTGCCCGTGAGGCTCGAGACCCCTGCTCGTGAAGGAAGAATCCTCGGTACTAGGAAAACATTGTAAAGAGTACCAACGGCAAGGAAGACAAGACCCATATTGAAGAATTCGAACATTTTCAGAGGCGAGTAGCCCTGTTGTTCCACCATGGAGCTCACCAGCAAGTTTGTGGAGGTGCCGATTAGAGTAAGCATGCCGCCGTAGATGCCGGCGAAAGAAAGGGGCATGAGAATTTTAGACGGTGAGATCTGAAACCTTTGGCTCAGGTGCATGGCCAACGGGATAAAAATAGCTACAGCGGCCGTATTGTTGATGAGCCCGGAGATAAAACTGGTGGCAATGAGGAAAAGACCGATGGCCAGCCAGCCCCGATCACCAAATCTACTAAGGCGCTCCGCCAAAACTTCCACAAAGCCTGTTTTCACCAAGGCTGCACTGAGAACAAACATGAGTCCAACGGTTAGCACTGCCTTGTTGCTGAAGCCTGTTACGGCTTCGTCCAACGTAAGAAATCCCGTCAGTAGCAGAACACAAAGGAGGGCCAAGGCTGTTACATCCATAGGGAACAACTCCCAAGCAAAGAGTACGAGTGCCACGGCGATGATGATAATAAAAAGCAGTGGTTCAGCAATCATGTGAATTGTTTTTTAAGTTCTGACTTTCCTTACGATTTGGGGATACTGCCGTTGGACTTGTTCTGT
>JYMV01041857.1_pt1 | contig 105944 bp, 94 predicted proteins | sample 338911 | NCBI WGS metagenome assembly JYMV01 (sample SAMN03354496, study PRJNA234377) | hydrothermal vent metagenome | biome: Deep sea; feature: Hydrothermal plumes at the Eastern Lau Spreading Center, Western Pacific Ocean; material: Seawater | place: Tonga | collected 2009 | depth 2000 m m | reverse complement strand
CACCCTTACCCACGCTTAGCCAACGAGACATTTTATTTGGAAAGACACCATCTACAGCAAGAGCTTGTAAAGTCCTTGGGGCAATCATTACCGATCCTAATGCAGAACTGATCGCAGCACATGCAAGCCCTATTGCAATCATCGGGGGCCAGATGCTGATTTGCTCCATAAATAGTTCGTCGGAAGCAAGGCTCTCAAGAGGTGCAGACAACCAAAGCTTAAATGCAACGGCTACGTAGACAACAATACCGACTATAGTAGCATAGATTGTACCTCTCGGGATGCTTTTTCTTGGATCTTTTAGATCTCCACTTAAGCCCAGGCCAGCAGCGATTCCAGTGAAGGCGGGGAAAATGAACGTAAAGACTTCGAAAAATGTGAAACGATGTATTGTTTCACCCGATTCGGTAATAAAAATTTCGGGAATCGTTGCAGAAGGGTCTAATACCGGATTGCCAGGTCCAGTTCCGAAAAAGAAGAATAGGAGAGCTGTTCCTAATGACGTTAGCTCCTTTAGTAAGCATCAATAAAGTGAGGAGTGACATCATTAATAAATTCACCCAAATAGGATCGATTATAACTCCGTAGTCAGCTTCTACCCAAGCAAGAACGCTTCTACTAGAAACGGTGAAAGCGATAATATAAAAAGCTACACTAATGGCTTGGCTCAAAAATAAAGTGATCCCAATTGCACCACCTATATTAAGACCGAAAGACCTGGAAATCATAAAGTAAGCCCCTCCTCCTTCAACCTTTTGATTAGTAGCTATTTCTGCAACAGCTAACGCTGCTGGCACAGTAACCAAATGCCCCAGCAGTATAATAAGAAGGGTCTGAAATAGTCCTATGTGGGCTATGGAATACCCAAATCTTAAAAACAGTATCGCTCCAAGAATGGTAGAAATAGCCGTCAAAAAGACTGGCCAAGTTCCCATAGTTTTATATTGACCTCCTGCTATCATTGAAGACGAAGTTACGAATGTGAACCGCGATGCCTAACGGGTGACCTATTGACTTTTCAACGAAATAAATGCGTGTACAGGAAGGTGATCTGAGATATAGAATCCATACTTCAAATATTCATCTGCACAAGTCCATATTACATCGGCGCCAGCAACTAAAATGTAATCGATACGAGGGCCGGCGTAGCCAGCAGGATCGAAGCCGGTAAAGGTTCCGAATTTCTTTCGGCAACGAGTTTTTGCCGCTGTGTAAGAATCTTTAAGGTTAGTTGATAACAGGTACTTGATTTCGTCCGTTTCTGATTCAGCATTGAAGTCGCCTAAAACGATTACAACATCTGCCTCCCCCTTCATAGCCCAGCTCCTTATCAGAGAGGCTGAAGCTATTCGAGCCTCCTCCCCTATATGCGACCAATGTGAATTTATGACTCGTACGATTTTACCGGACTTAATATGGTGAAGCGTCACAACAGAAGCTATTCTAGGCATTACGGCATCCCATCCAATAGATGCAACCTCAGACCATGACTCAGAAAGCCATCTAGTTTCTGAATGAAGAAGGTCGAAGTGGGCTGTTTGCCACAGAATCGGGCACGCTTCTCCAGCTCCGTTATCATCTCTACCAACGGAATAATGACTCATCCATGGAAGAGCTGAAGTGATATCGTTAAGTTGGTTTGGAAGTACTTCTTGAAGTCCTACGATATCGAAAAAAGCGATTGCCTTAGACACCTCCTCGTTCCTGTCCGCCCAAACTAATGGATCTGAAGGGTTATCGTATCTTATATTAAATGTCGAAATAGCGAGCTCAACTGCAGTTTGGGCTGAAAAATCGACGAAAAATAATAGTGCGAAAGCGCAAAAAACAATTCTTAAGTGCATCTTACAAATGTACCTGCAATCCGGCGCAAAACGAGCTTTACCTTTGCAGGGATATGGGAAAGCAAAAAATGTTCAGAAAAGGGGAGTTTTTAGAGGTTACGATTACCGGTTCTGCCTTTGGCGGAAAGGGGATTGCTAAAATTCCCACAGAGAAAGGTGATTTCACGGTATTTGTGCAGAACACTTTCCCCGGTCAGAAGGTCAATGCTCAAGTTGTAAAGTGTAAGAATCGTTATGCAGAATGCAGTTTAAGGGACATTCTTGAACCCTCTACTGATGAAATCGATACTCCATACCAAACCATCCCCGGCGCACCCTACGCCTCATTTCCAATAGAGCTTCAACATAAGTACAAAGAGGAATCTGCGATAGATTTATTCGAACGAATAGGTGGAATAAAGGATGTACGGAGTCTCTATAAAGGCATGGTGGACTCGCCAAGTCATTGGCATTATAGGAATAAGATGGAGTACAGCTTCTCAGAGATCAGACACGATCTAGAGAGCGGTGAGAAAGTAGACGACTTCGGTTTGGGATTCAAACACCGAGGAACGTGGTGGGCGGTCGAGAACCTCGATAGAGATTCAGGTCTATTCGACAAGCAAATAGAAGACGATTTACACAAAGTTCGAAAGTGGTGTGAAGAAACTGGACTACCAGCTTGGCACCCTCCTAAACGAGAAGGATTCTTTCGGTTTTTCGTGATAAGACGAAGCATTTCTGAGAATACAATCCTTATTAACCTCGTTACTACTTCAGGAGATAAAGGTAAGTTTGTGGAATCTGAATTTGTGGAATTTATTTTGGGATTGTGGGGAGATAGAGTAGCAGGAATACTCCATACGATTAACGATGATATTGGAGAGAGAGTTGAGGCGCGTGAAGGCAGTTCTAAGATGATTTATGGTTTAGAAAGAATTACCGAGACACTTCACGGGCTGAAATTCGACATCAGTTTAAGTAGTTTTTTCCAAACAAACCCGCTTAGTGCCGAACGCCTTTATGCAGAAGTTATAGCACTTGCTGTAGAAAGTGATATGGGAGGAAAAGACGCCATTGTACTAGACTTATTTTGTGGAACAGGTACTATTTCGCAGCTTCTTGCTCAACATCACGATGGCGAAATTATAGGGGTGGACTTGGTTGAATCTGCAATTGAAGATGCTCGAATTTCAGCCGAAAGAAATGGCGCGAAAAACGTCACCTTTTATGCTGCCGATGTGGGGAAGTTTTTACTCGAATATCCACAATACAGAGGTCGCATTCGCACACTAGTTATGGATCCTCCAAGGGCAGGAATATCACCTAAGTCACTTAGAAAAGTGATTCGACTACAGGCAGACAGAATGGTGTATGTATCTTGTAACCCAGCTACACAAGCTAGAGACATGGCAACTTTGGCGGAAAACGGATATAAATTGGTTCAGTTTAAATTAATTGATCAATTTCCGCACACTTCTCACGTCGAATGTGTCGCAATGTTTGAGAGAATTCCTGGGTTTGTCACTAAAATTGACTTGAATAAATAACGAAATGAGCAGAAATAAAATTCTTGACGCAGATCAAATAGAGCGTAAATTTCAAAGAATTGCTAGACAGTTACTCGAAACTCATCATTCAGAGTCAGAGTTCATACTAATGGGCATTGATGGTCTAGGATTAGTCGTGGCCCAAAGGCTGAAAAACATTCTAGATACAATCAGCACCTCGAAAGTGAAATTCGAGAAAATAAAACTCAACAAAGAGGATCCTCTTTCGACAGAAATAAAATGCAGTATCCCATCTAGCGAAGTTTCCGGTAAAATTATTGTGATCGTAGACGATGTCCTTAATTCTGGAAGAACATTAATTTACGCAATAAAACATATACTTGACGCTGGCCCTAAAGCCGTTTACACAACTGTATTGGTAGACAGAACCCATCATTCTTTTCCAGTTAAGGCTGACTATTACGGGCTATCTCTATCAACTCACCTTAACGAGCATATTTCTGTCAAACTCTCTAAGACTGAGTCGAAATCCGACGCAGTTTACTTAGAATTATAAGAGCCCTTTCACAAGGCTTCACGTAATCTCCAACCAATTGAACTGAGCTTACTCGCTAATTGATCGTCGTCATAAGAGTGATTGTCCCATTTTGCATGCGCTCCTCCGTAACAAGCCGCTCTTACAAGCAAATTGCGTCCGATAACCCTCTCTAGGTCGTCCGGATGTACGTCGGCAAGAAGAGGTCTTGACGATAGATTTCCTTTAAGGCGTTTCGTAAGTTCAGGTACAGACACCGATAAATGCACGACCACTCCATGTTCGCGCATAAACGCTATGGCCCCATCAGCACAAGGAGTCCCTCCCCCAGTAGCAATAACAGACTCAGGCTCTTTCATTATTGCTATTAACAGCTCGGCCTCTTCAATTCGAAATGAATCAATCCCGAATTCTGCAACGTATGCAGTAATAGAGCAACCGAATTTTTCTTCAAGTCTAGCATCCATATCAATCAAAGGCCTACCCATCTGCTCTGAAATGCGTTTTCCTAACGTTGACTTCCCGCTCCCCATAAATCCTACTAAAATCAAATGCATGATTGAAATCTATTTAATCTTGTACACAAGTGTACTACAGATTTTTCAGAACTCAAACATTAGAAATCACTTAACATTAACGTTGAGCATTTGAAAACCTTCAAGTTTTCCCGTTATATGATCCCCTGCATTCACCATCCCCACACCTGCTGGAGTACCAGTAAAAATCAAGTCACCAGTCTTAAGAGTCATAAACTTAGATATATAAGTGATTAATTCATCGACTTGAAACAACATGTCAGAAGTGTTTCCTGACTGGACTACAACACCATTTATGGATAAATCGAAGTTTAAATCCTGCACATTTTTACCCAAATCTTCCAACGAATAGAACTTATCGGAAACTACAGCCGCTCCATCAAAGGATTTGGCCTTTTCCCAAGGATGACCAGCCTCCTTAAGCTTCTTCTGCACATCTCTAGCCGTAAAGTCTATGCCCAAACCTATTTCGTCATAATATCTAGACGCAAATTTTAACTGAATTGCCTTTCCTAATTTCTTTATTTTAACCACAACCTCTACTTCATAGTGCACTTCCTTAGACCAATCAGGTATGTAAAAAGCGTGTCTTTGATGTAAAACTGAGCTGTCAGGCTTAAGAAAAAACATCGGTTCCTTAGGCGGTTCATTGCCTAATTCTAACGCGTGCTCATGGTAATTTCTACCTATACAAATTATCTTCATTAATCCACAAAGAACGTCACGATTACCCTTCTATCCATAGCCCCCCGATTTTCCGCTTGTTCTTCACCAAAGAAATTCATTACAACTCTATCAGAATTCACTCCGCTATCGAGAATAAAATTCCTAACTCTATCAGCCCTAGCGCGAGAAAGATTCAAATTCACATACCTATCGCCTGAAATATCCGCATGCCCAGTACAGACAATTCGAAGTTGAGGATATCTCCCTAAAAGCCCCACAAGTTCATTGAGTTGAAGCTGTGCATTTAATGTGAGTGACGAGCTTCCTGTGTAAAATCTAACGTCGAAATTATTTGGAATATTCAAGGCCAAAAGCTGAGGATCCGTCGTTACCGATGTCCTATCATGGACACTTAAACTTGACCTTGCTATGTCTGAGGGGTCGAAACTCTCACTTTCTAACTTGTCTAATCTCTTATTGTGATCTTCCAGCAACTCTATAATTCGTTCAAGCAACTGCGAATCTAGTGAACCCGTATGAGTAGAGTTAGCGTCTGAGCCCGTAGAAGGAAGCGAACTATTGTCGGAGCCTTCGATTAAATCCATCGTTTCTACGGAGAAGTCTATTTCTATCGGATTTAATGGCGCATTGGGATCGAAATTTTGCCAATCTTCAAGAGACTGGGTATCGACGGGTTCTTGGGTTTGGCCAACAAGGGCGAGCAACCCTTTATTCACATACCAACCAAGCTCAAGACCAGCCTGTAATGTCACTTCCTGAATCCGAGACTGAATCAAGAAATAGAATTGCTCTTCGTGGGGGATTTTCGATGAAGTACGCATTCTACTCACATCTCTCTCATCGAGTTCATCTACGTCAATAAGGAGAGCTTCAATTTCATCGGAAAAACCGTCGAACGGTACTTTCTCCTTAAATTTTCGAAGAACCATCATGTCTTTCACGATGCGTTCCATATCCTTTTTGATCAAGCGAGTGCTCGATTGCCAATTCACCTTCCCCTCCTCGATATCTACAGCTCCATTTAAGTACATTTCTATCGCTTCGACCATGATCGACCTCAGCTTTTCAACCTCAGGATCGGGCGCAGAACTCCAGTAATTGACGATTAAAGTCCCTTCCTTAGAGCCTACCAAACGAGAATCATCGGTTTGGGCTTGTGTAAAAAAAGACATGAAAACCAGTCCCAGCAGCGAAAACATCGCTTTAGGAGGTGTAATTGAAATTCGGTTATGACTTAAACTAGCCATAATTCGAAGTTCGGGAAAATTATGTTAAAAAACTAACGTTATTGAAAACGCGAAAATCACTTGCCTTGTCCGAGCAAAACAGTGCGAACTGTGTACACTAAAATCTTAAAATCAAGAGCAAGTGACATGTTCTCGATGTACATTATATCGAAGCGAAGTCGTTGAATCATTTGGCCTAAATTCTCCGCATAGCCATATTTCACCTGCCCCCAAGAAGTAATACCAGGACGTACCTTTTGTAGGTGTGCGTAATGAGGTGCTTTCTCCTTGATTTGGTCTATAAAAAACTGACGCTCAGGGCGAGGGCCCACAAGAGACATCTCCCCTTTCAGAACGTTCATGAACTGAGGCAACTCGTCAAACCGCATCTTGCGCATCCACTTCCCAGACTTAGTGATTCGCGGGTCCGAACCAGAACTAAGCTGAGGAATCCCCGTCTCAGCATTCACAACCATCGTTCTAAATTTTATAATATTAAAGGGTAACCCGAACCTCCCTACCCTCTTCTGTTGATAGAAAACCGGACCAGGAGAAGACGATTTCACGATGAAGGCAAGAATTAGCAGCAATGGGGAAAGAACTACCAAAGCAAATAAGGACACAATTATATCTATCGCGCGCTTCAAAACTAATTGCCAATACGGCATCACCAATCTATCAACATGTATCAATGGTGTTCCATAAACCGCTCCAGACCTTACATTTCCACTCAGCAAATCATAAAGTCCAGGAACTACTTTCACAGAGACTCCTCGGCCTTCCAACAATGTCAAAAGCCGAACTGTTTTATCGCGATCAGTAGGCTCAACAGCGACAATTACATCCTCGATTTTGTACTTATCTAACACAGCATCAATATCATCCACTCCGCCCAGGCGAGTGAGAATAGCCGACATCGCTGGGTCTTCTTTATTTACCTGAATAAATCCCAAAAGATTAAACCCAGAAGACAGGAGTTCATCCTGCAGATCCTTTGCAAACTGAACGGCTGTTTCAGCTCCACCAAGCACAAGAGTTCGAAATGCCCAATCACCATTTCTAATCTTCCGGAGAGTTCGAGAAACTATTAGCCATCTACCTAAAACTGTAAGAAAAAAGTGACTTAAGATTAGAACCCTGAGAATGTAGTAATACTGCACATAGCTACTTACAAAATCATCTAAAAGCAAGGTGAAAAACAATACCAAACTACCTAGAAGAGTAACCTTAAGCACCTGAACAACCTCTAAAGCTCTATGCCTTCTTCTTGGTTCATTATACATTCCGAAGACCGCATACAATGCCATCCAGAACAAAGGGACAAGTATTATGCCTGTATAAAAATTAGAGTCTAATTCAAATGTGTCTTGATTCCAAGCCCATACCTTCTCAATCTCGACCTTCCTGAACAAAAAAAGTATAATCCAGGCTATCACAGCAGATATCGCATCTGACATTGCATAATGCAGGGGCACTACTCTATCAATTCGCCTTTGTCCCCTCATTAGTAGTGGACTATTTTAAAATTGTCGACCACGATATAGCCAGTCTCTTCACCCATATCCAAAATAGCATCTAAAGTCAATTCATAACCGAAAGCACCAGGAGTAGAAAACACTAACGGTCCCAAATCTAGATACATCTTCTTCCAATCTTCTCCCGTGGGATTAAGTACTATTATAGGTGTTCTTTGGGCATTATTTCCGCCTATTGCCTCTAGCCCTACAGCAAAAGAGTTATCACATCTGTAATTAAACTCAAGGAAAATACTACCGCCCGAAGGAAGATTATACAGTTGTTCTTGCGTAGTTGAAGTGATGTGCGCTTCCTCTTCTGTGAGTAATATTAAACCACTTGCTTCACCCTCAAAAACCCATTGTGGATCAACCGTCCTCACAACTTCAGCTGTGCTTATTGAAGTTGCTTCAAACCTATTAGCACTTTCAAAATTTTCTGCCAAAATTATTTCAGCATTATCAGTATAACGAGACTCAAACAACACTGTATCAGTCCTACCTGGCTCAAGTAAAACACTCAACTCCATTGCCTCATAAAATGGATATGGTTTGCGAGTAGATGAAATGCCATTAACCCTAATTCCAGGAAGTACTGTTATTCCGACCTCTGCTTCTCCATTTTCTGAAATTAATGGAATTCTTGCTGGAAGAGGGAAAATGCCCATAACATTGGTTTCAGAATAAACCCATACCTCTGTAATATTATTTGACCCCGTCCCCTCTTCTTCACCCACTACCAAATCGAAGGACTTAATTACAATTTCATGAGGCACGCCAGGCTTATCATCCCACAACCCACAACTTGTCATAAAGGACAACATAGCGCACGGCAGTAAATACTGAAAATTCGCTAAAAAGGACTTAATAGATATTATTGACTTCACTGTGCTCTTTATTCCTGATATCTCGACAAAGATAAACACCTAGCCATGACTTATTCATGAACAACTCACACACTTTGTAGCACCTGGCATTATGATAATTCTCCCTACCGGAATAAGCTCACCACATCTAACACATCTACCAAACTTATCATCATTCAACCTGCTAATTGCTGACTCTAGCCCCTTTCTCTGAGTCTCCAATTGTCGCAAAGCTGCCTCATTAACACTTCTGTTATTAATGGCGTCCATCCGGCTAATCCTACCTATAGCAACAGATGGAGGTATAGGCTTCGTCAATTCTCGATATTCTACAATCCTCAAATCGATGTTAGACATCTTCTCTTTAATCCTATTGCGGATATCTAACTTTTCTTTATCGCTTAACATAGGCCTAAGATGGCTAATTTTGCACTCGAAAGCAATCCCTTTAATAATCATATTTCAGATTACATGAAATTTTTCATTGACACAGCGAATTTAGACCAAATCAGAGAAGCCCAAAACTTCGGCATCCTCGACGGAGTTACCACTAACCCTTCTCTTATGGCGAAAGAAGGTATTTCTGGTTACGATAACGTTATAGCTCACTACAAAGCTATTTGCGAGATCGTCGATGGGGACGTTTCAGCTGAAGTCATCGCTACAGACTACGAAGGAATGATTAAGGAGGGAGAAGCTCTTGCGGCTCTTCACGAAAATATCGTGGTTAAGATCCCTATGATTAAGGACGGAATCAGAGCGATTTCATACTTTACATCAAAAGGCATCCGCACTAACTGCACTCTCGTCTTTTCTGCCGGCCAAGCCCTTTTAGCGGCGAAAGCAGGAGCTACTTATGTCAGCCCATTCATAGGTCGACTTGACGATATCAGTACAGACGGACTCGATCTAATCGAAAGCATACGTGAGATTTACGACAACTACGAGTTCTCTACAGAAATCCTTGCTGCCAGTGTTCGTCACACTATGCATATTGTGAACTGTGCCCAAATCGGTGCAGACGTAATGACCGGCCCTCTTAGTGTAATCCTCGGTCTATTAAAGCATCCACTTACTGATGCTGGCCTCGCTCAATTCTTAGCCGACCACGCTAAGACGAACAGCTAACGAGCAATCAACAAAAGCACTACTCAACGTGATTATTCCAATCCACCCTGATAATCCCGACCCGCGTAAAGTTCGTGAAGTCGTGAACATCCTGAGAAAGGATGGGGTAATCGTGCTTCCTACTGATACCGTTTACAGCTTCGCTTGTTCTCTCGGGAGTAGCAAGGGATTCGACCGTATCGCTCGGATTAAGGGCTTACGCCCAAACAAAGCTCATTTCTCTATCCTTTGCGCAGATTTAAGCGATCTAAGCAACTACACCCGACCTGTTCCGAACGAGGTCTATAAACTAATGAAGCGAGCCCTTCCCGGCCCATTCACTTTCATACTCCAAGCTGGCGGGAATATTCCTAAACTATTCCGTAGCACGAAAAAAACGATAGGGATACGTGTTCCCGACAATGGTGTAGCTCAAGCCGTAATCCGCGAGATCGGAATGCCACTCGTTGTTTCGTCAGTGCACGATGAAGATGACGTTCTCGAATACACTACTGACCCGGAACTTATTTCTGAACGACATGGACATGCCGTTAACGCCGTGATAAATGGTGGTTTCGGAGAGCTTTACGCTTCTACAATTATAGATTGCACGAGCGGAATCCCGGAAGTAATAAGAGAAGGTCGAGGGGACGTTTCGGGGTTAATCTAGTACTACTAGTCCCTTTTTAAAACTATCTAGCTTTCGCTTCTAGCATAGGAACGAACGCAGCAAAGCCGTGATCTTTCATTGAGTACTCATTCTCGCCTAACCTATCATAGGTTATCATTCGTTGAGACTCACCATCACCAATCGGAATAACTAACCTACCTCCTATTGCAAGTTGTTTTAACAACGCTTCAGGAACTTTTGGCGCTCCACAAGTAACTATAATGCCCTGATAAGGAGCGTACACCTCCTTTCCTTTATAACCATCTCCATAATATAAATCAGGGCTATACCCCAGCTTTATTAAAAATGGAGCTGTCAAATCAAACAATTCTTTCTGACGCTCAATAGAATGTACTTTCATTCCCAACTCACATAGTACTGCGCATTGATATCCTGACCCAGTGCCAATTTCGAGCACCTTATCACCGGACTTGCATAACAAGAGTTGAGTTTGCTGTGCGACGGTTTGTGGCTGAGAAATGGTTTGGCCTGAAGCAATGGGAAACGCTTTATTCGTGTACGCAAATTGCTCAAACGTGGAATCTAGGAAGAAGTGGCGGGGAACCTTATTAATAGCCGCAAGAACCTCCTCATTACACAACTCCAACTCCCGAAGCTCCTGCACGAGCTGCTTCCTTAGGCCTTTATGGCGATAATTATCTTCTATATTCACCCTTGAAAGATAATAACTCTTTTCATAAATTGTTAAGAGATTGTGTGAATTCTCACCAACTAAAGTGTGGATAAGCTACCTAACTTTACAACATGAAAAAGCATTGGTTTAATTGTAAAGTGAGTTATATGAAGCCCGACAGTGAGGGCAGTGATGTTAAGAAGACGGAGCAATTCGTTCTTGACGCATATACATATACTGAGGCGGAGACGCGCATGGTTGAAGTCCTTGAAGCGGAAGGCATTAGGCCTTTTGAAATAACCCAAATCACAAAAACGAATCTCATAGAAGTCATCCGTTTTGCCGAATGCGATAAGTGGTTTCGCGTGAAAATTGCACTCACAACAGTTGACGAGTCTAAAGGAGTCGAGAAAGAAGCGAACCAATACCTGCTCGTCTCAGCTGCCGATGTTCGTGACGCTTTCGATAAAGTGGCTACACACATGAATGCTGTCCACGTCGGCTATCTCATTCCTTCTATCGTTTACCAAAAAATTTCCGAAGTGTTCCCGTTAGAAGAATGGACCCCTGTAACTCAGTCCGTCCTCAACGAAGAAGCTAGCGAAATCGACGAAACTTCAGACGAATTATCGCTTAACCAAAGTTGATATACTAGTTCACTCTGTAAAGAGCGATTGTGCCAGTAAATGGCACCATACCATTACAATCAAACTCGGTGATTACACCGGCTTGATCTGTTATCAGCTCATCCCCTTCATTACAAGGGATTTCTAATACGTAATAGTAAACACCTTCTTCTGCGCCATCAATTCCGGGATCCCATCCTGCTGAAGATCCGAAGTCGATGTGTGAATATACCTCTGTACCCCAACGGTTATAAATAAAGCACTTTACTCCGTTAAATGCATCTAGGCCTTCAACCCTCCATGTGTTGTTACCCCCAGTGCTAAGGTTATCTGGCGAAAACACATTAGGTATAGTTATTTCGCATGTTTCGATTCTAATTGAGGCCTCGCTTACACAGGTCAAACCACTCGTAGAATAACTCACACTCACAGTATATTCTGTAGTGTTCTCGATAAAGTCAATCGTAGGACTCTGAGATGAACTATCATCCAGGTTAGTAGATGGCGTCCAAGAGAATTCGCAATCTTCTGGATCAACGTCCCCGATGTTTGCCATCATTTGGACTGGTGAACCACAAAACTGAGTTTGGTTTGCAGTAACAGTCGGTATCGTACCTACAACCGTAACATCAATAGTTCTATCGTAATAGCATCCGAAATCATTCTGCCCTCTATAAATGTATGACTCAACTCCTATCTCGTTAGGCGAAATCGTCACAATATTACAATCTCCTCCATCATCGATAATCGAAGGGCCGTCCCACCAAGTAGAATCACATTCAGGACCGAAAGTAGGAGTGAATGAAACAGCCTCAGGATAAAGTTCAGGTGCAAACTCGATAGACCAATCGAAGATAAATCCGTTATCAGACCCCCATAAATCACAAACTTCTACTTCCCAGGTTCCATTTAATGGACATCCATTTAAATTAGTAAAGGGTTGTACCGACTCATAAGAACCTGAAGGCAAAGTTCCTTGGATGTTCTCGGCCCATGTTCCGTTAGTGGCTCCTGGCTCCCACCAGTAATCATATCCTATACCAGGATTATCTGGATCTCCATCATCATCTACAGGCTCTCCTAGAAAAGTTCCACTTCCACCTTGCTGATGAACAAGTATAGAACCTCCATTAGGACAAATAAATGTTATGGTAAGATCCCCCATAAAACTATGCTCAAAATTCATGAAAATATTTTGAATATCGACGTTTGCATCATTGACAACTGCACCTGCATTGAAACTGGTGAAGGTTAATTGACTATAAAAACACTGACTTTGATCGTCTGGAATAAAAAGTCCGTCACCGAAATCGACAGACGGTTCAGCATTATACAATACCCCCTGAATCATCCCCGTCAAATCAACTTCATCTCCAACACACATAGTTACGTTTGAACTAGTTCCTGTGAAATCTGGATTAGTAGATACGAGAATTTGGTAATCTAGCAAGTTATTGTTTGAACAATCATTATCATCGGTCAGAGATAAATTCATTGTGTACAGTCCGGGTGAGGTGTAGGTATGTGTCAGGATTTGGCCTGAAGTATTGTCTATCGTACCATCACCTAAATCCCAAACCCATTCTACAATTTCTTGGCCGTCTGCAACTGTCGAAGATGTTGCCTCAAGATGAACTTCCTCATTAAGACAAGCGTAATGTGGCTGAAGCTCTGTAGGATTTACAATTGCGAAAGGTCTATCACATGGATATCCACAAGATGCGTATGCACCGAAGTTTCCAGAACTACCAGGACCAGAAGTGAACTCTATTGTCATACAACCAGTAACATTTTCTTCACCTGAAAATATATCTTGGCCTTGCAATTCATCGCCTGAGTATGTACCTACTAAAGGTGCTGTATTATCATCCCCATCGTAGATATATATCGTTGAAGCTGCGTCTAAATCGAATACAACCCAGTATAAATTGAGTACTGTCTCAGGAGCTTCTGGACACCACGTTATGGTTTGGTTTTCATTAGCACCATAATCTGCAGCACTCAAACCAGAGTCCACAACGGCCCCTTCACAAGATGTGTATGAATCAGTTGATGCAATACTAATCTCTTGTGATGATGCTGTAAATATAACTAGAGTACAAATCGTGAGGAAAATTAATGACTTCTTCATGATTGCTTCTTAGGTTTAGTTGCATTCATATTTATGAGATAGCGGCCAAATACTTTATCGAATGTCGATTGAGAAGACACCACCACATATCTTCCATCACTTAACTTGAAGAATTGTTCGTTTTCTAGGGGCATAATCTCCGATTGCAATAATCTTTCCGCGATGTTATCTCCTGAGCCTAATAATGTTAGCTCGTCTACTTCAAATTTTAATTCTGTTGCGAAATGCCATCCGTATGCCGCAAAACAGCAAAGTTCAATTTGCTGATTCGATGTGATTTCTGAAATTTCGTAGACCGATTTAACTTCGGCACTACCTGGCAATTCAGATTGACCGTAGATAGACGAGCCACTCAAAGAAAGGAATAAAACTCCCGAAAAGACTAAGAAAATTTGTTTCATAATGCAGGTAATGAACTCGCAAGATAACTAACTAATGATAGGAAATAAAAAAGGTGAATTAATTATCTAATTTCTTTTTGGTAAATAAAGATTCTGATTATCTTTGCCCCCCCTTTAGAGGGCACATGACTTGGTAGCTCAGCTGGTTAGAGCATCTCACTTTTAATGAGAGGGTCCTGGGTTCGAGTCCCAGCCAGGTCACTTTATCTATCGCATCGCCCAGGTGCTGAAATTGGTAGACAGGCATGGTTGAGGGCCATGTGTCCGTTAGGGCGTGCGGGTTCGACTCCCGCTCTGGGCACAAAGAGAAAAAGAGAACTGCAAAAAAAACGCGAAGAGCTTAGGCTTGCCAAGCAAAGTGATTTGAATTTTCGTTTTGTCATTTTAAAGTTTTCATGCTTTGTTGAGTAGAAGCAGGGTGCACCGAGCGAAGTGAAATACTCCCTTAGAAATAGCTTCTTATAACTTACGTGGCATTCATATCTTTGCAACGTGATAAAACAATTACTTCCCATACTCTCTTGGCTCCCTAACTACGCTAAGAAGGATTTCATAGCGGATATGCCCGCGGGAATAACAGTGGGAATAATGCTCGTCCCTCAAGGGATGGCTTACGCTTTAATTGCTGGCCTTCCTATGGAATACGGACTTTATGCGTCATTAGTCCCACAGATTATCTATGCGATTACTGGTACGTCAAGACAACTATCTGTAGGACCAGTTGCAATGGACTCACTACTTGTAGCCGCTGGGCTTGGCGCTATTTCGGCAATCGGGTCTGACCGGTACATCGAACTTGCAATAGGCTTGGCTTTACTAATGGGAGCTATTCAATTATTATTGGGGATTCTTAGGGCTGGGTTTCTAGTAAATTTCCTCTCGCGCCCTATAATCAGTGGCTTCACTTCTGCAGCTGCGCTTATTATTGGTGCAAACCAAATCTCTAATTTATTTGGTGTAGACATCCCCAGAAATAACCAAATCCACAAATTTATTTACTCAGCTTCGGAGGTGTTTACAGAAATTCATCTTTCGACAGTACTAATAGGACTTGTGGCAATAGTAATGCTTGTCGTAATATCTAAATATCGAGAGATTATTAAAATACCAGCCGCTTTGATTGTCGTGGTGGCGGGAATTCTATTTGTATGGGGTACTGGACTCGCAAACGAGGGGGTTCAGGTGGTAGGAGTTGTTCCTTCGGGGCTGCCCTCTTTTTCTGTACCATCAATAGGAGTTTCAGACATCCAACAACTATTGCCTATAGCAATAACTCTTGCATTGATAGCATTTATGGAGGCGTACTCTATTGCAAAAGCTATTGAAGAAAAGCACGACTATAAAATTGACGCAAACCAAGAGTTGAGGGCCCTCGGGCTTTCAAATATATTCGGTGCTTTATTTCAATCTTACCCTACAACAGGCGGCTTTTCAAGATCCGCTGTGAATGACAAAGCCGGAGCTGTCACTCCTATGTCGTCTTTGATAGCCGCGGCATTGATAGCACTTACACTGTTATTTCTAACTCCTGTCTTCTACTACCTGCCTAAAGCAGTTCTAGCCGCAATTGTAATGGTCGCTGTGGCAGGACTTGTAGATGTCAAACTCCCGGTTATGCTTTGGAAAAGTCATAAAGTTGAGGCCGTATTACTTCTGGCGACATTCTTAGTTACGGCAACCATAGGAATGACGCAAGGAATCGCAACAGGCGTGAGCTTGTCTCTTATAGTCTTAGTGTATAGACAGATGAGACCTCATTTCACCGAACTTGGAGAGATCGAGGGGGTATTCCGAAACGTCAATAGGTTTCAAAATACAAAAGTTAGAAAGGGACTCTTAATCGTCAGGTTCGATTCGGCATTGCATTTCGCCAATCACAGGTTTCTTCAATCATCTCTAAAGAAAGTTATTGAAACCCGTGAAAGCAAAGGGGATTCAATTAAGAACATCATCCTTTGTGCTGAGGCGATAGGATACATTGATGCATCAGGCATATCTGCTTTAGAGAATTTGATAGACGAACTTGAAAGCAGAGAAATTTGTTTTCGTCTTGCTGCAGCTATTGGACCGGTAAGAGATGTTATCGAATCGTCAGATTTAATAAAACGAATTGGTGAAACACGGTGTTTTACAGGAATCGACTCCGCTATTGCAGATCTCGAAGCTCCGGGGTCTATAAATGACGGCTTAAGAAAGGTAGCTACACAGGTAGACACTGAAGAAGACGATAGTTAGATAGATATCCTAATGTAACAGTAGTTACGTTGAATTGAGGAAGGTGAAAGTAATTTTGCCTAGATTGAAAATACAGAAACAAAAAACCTATGGAAATCAAGCAGATATATACAGGATGCCTTGCTCAAGGTTCATATTACATAAAGTGTAACGGAGAGGCTGCGATTATTGATCCTTTAAGAGAGGTTCAGCAGTATATCGATATGGCTGAAAAGGATGGGGTAAAGATTAAGTACATTTTCGAGACTCACTTCCACGCGGACTTCGTTTCTGGCCACGTTACTTTGGCTGAAAAGACTGGAGCCCAAATCATTTACGGTCCTTCCGCACAAACAGAATTTGACTCTCTTATAGGTGAGGACGGACAACGATTCAAGGTAGGCAAACTGGAGATAGAACTCTTGCACACACCTGGTCACACTCTAGAAAGCTCGTCTTTCTTAATTTATGACAAGCACGGAAAGCAACACTCTTTATTTTCTGGGGACACCGTGTTCTTGGGAGATGTGGGACGTCCTGATTTGGCCCAAAAGGCAGATGATATGACTCAAGAAGAGCTTGCTGGAATGCTATTTGATAGTATCCGCGAGAAAATTATGCCTCTTAATGACGATGTGATAATTTACCCTGGACACGGTGCCGGATCAGCTTGCGGGAAGAATATGAGTAAGGAAACTGTGGGCACTATCGGGCATGAAAAAGCGAATAACTACGCTCTTAGAGCTGACATGACTCGTGATGAATTTATCACAGAGGTACTTGACGGTCTGCTCCCTCCTCTTGAGTATTTCGGGTTTAATGTCCAAATGAATAAGCAGGGGTATATCTCTATAGATGAGGTTATTAAAAGTGGGACTAATCTAATGTCTCCGGATGCTTTTGAAATTGCTGCTAACGACACTGAAGCAATTATTCTAGATGTTAGACACCAAACCGAGTTCGTTCAAGGGTTCGTGCCTCGCTCGATTTTCATAGGACTTGCAGGAGGGTTCGCACCTTGGGTGGGGACATTATTAGTAGATGTCAAGCAGCCTCTTCTTCTTGTAGTTGAGAAAGGACTTGAGAAAGAAGCTATCGTAAGACTATCTCGTGTGGGATTCGATAACGTAATCGGAATATTAGATGGAGGGTTAAAGAGCTGGAAAGCCGCAGGTAAAGAAATAGATACTATCGACACTATCGAAGCTATAGATCTCGCGAAACTTGTCGAGCCCGGAAATGACAATAATGTCCCTACTCCTACCATATTCGACGTTAGGAAGCCAGGCGAATTCACTTCTGAGCATTTAGAAAACGCAAAGTCTACTCCATTAGACTACCTAAAGAATCACATCAGTGAATTCCCAAGCGAAGGTGATTTCTACATCCACTGTGCTGGAGGATACAGGTCTGTCATTGCTAATTCAATCTTGAAGTCTAAAGGAATTCACAATGGGATTGACGTATTAGGTGGATATTCTGCTATCACGAAAACAGATTTGACAGTAACGGATTATGTTTGTCCTAGTACCTTGAAGTAGTGCAGAACTCGCCTCTCCTTTCACGTCCAGTCGTAATTTCAGGGCCTTGTAGCGCTGAAACTCGAGAGCAAGTAATTAATACTGCTCGGGCTTTAAAGGGACGGTTGAACTATTTCAGGGCGGGACTATGGAAACCTCGTACTCGACCTAACGCATTTGAGGGTGTGGGATCGAAAGGCTTGCCTTGGCTTGTAGAAGTTCAGAAAAGTGTCGGTATCCCCGTCATGACTGAAATAGCTAATGCTCAGCACGCAGAGCTAGCGTTAAAATATGGATTAGACGCGGTTTGGATCGGAGCACGAACCACAGTAAGTCCGTTCGCAGTCCAAACCATAGCTGATGCCTTGCGCGGATCCGGAATCACGGTCCTCGTAAAAAACCCAATGCACGCGGACTTAAAGCTGTGGATGGGGGCCATCGAAAGGGTACAGGAAGCAACAAAGGGGGAAGTTTGGGCATTACACCGAGGGTTTTCCAGCTATGGATTGCAAAAATTCCGTAACGCGCCTATGTGGGAGATTCCTATAGGGCTAAAGGCGGAGATGCCGGATATTCAACTTTTCTGCGATCCAAGTCATATCTGTGGGAATAGAGAGCTTCTACAATCGATATCGCAAAAGGCGATGGATTTAGGAATGACGGGGTTGATGATAGAGTCTCATGAGAACCCGGCAGTCGCTTTGAGTGATTCAGACCAACAGGTTTCTCCACAGGATCTCGTGAAATTGCTAGACAAATTGAATATTCGTGATCTTACGCTTGACGAGACTCATATTACTGATTTACGTGATCTTCGAATTAAAATGGACTCTATTGACGAACAGCTCGTGGAATTATTGAGCGGGAGGATGGGAATATCAAAAGCTATCGGAGAGTACAAGAAAGAAAATGGCCTTACGGTTTTGCAACTTTCGAGGTGGAGGGAGATAATTAAGACAAGAAAAGTTTGGTCTGAGGAAATGGGGCTGCCTGAGGAGTTCCTGCGCGGAATCCTAGAGCAGGTACACAAAGAGAGCATTCGTATTCAAAGCGAAATTCTTAATTCTGAAAAAAAATAAAACTTTTTTCAACTTTTTTGTAACTAAATCAGAACTAGATACGTATAGGTGTTTGGTTTTGGTTAACCGCGTCTCTAAGACGCAAGAATCAGGCGATTTGGTTAAAAAGGGCTCCTCAAACGTGAGGGCCCTTTTTTTATGCGTAAAAGTTTCAGGAGCGTTATTTCAGCTTCGTAAATGACGAAAGCCAAATAGATCGAGAGACTCGGTAGATTATGGGAAGGAGAACTATGAGCGTTGTTACTCCCGAAATAATTAACGTTGCGGCATTGTTGAGGAATTCGAACTCGATTAGGCCTAGAAACGCGAAAGTTTTGAGGGCGACGAAGACTGCAACCCAAATCGCTACCGTGAGGGCGTAACTGACATAGGCGGCGCCGAAATAGAATCCTGGCTCCTTTACGAAGTCCTCCCCACACTCAGTGCAAGAACTGTGCATCTTAGTAATTGATGCGATGTTGTAAGGGTTAGATGAAATAAACAACTTTCCTTTTCCGCACTGAGGACAGCTACATGAAAGTACTTTCTTTAATTGACTCTTGCTTAGTCCCATTGTTTTATGATGTAAAAGACTGAAGACTGACTAGCTTAGAGTAAGAACCGTTTTTCGAGATTAACTCATCGTGAGTCCCTTCCTCTAAAATCTTCCCCTCGGATAGAAGTATAATTCTGTCGGCCTTAGAGACTGTCGATAATCTATGGGCGATAACTAGAACAGTTCGATTCTCCATAGCTGCGTCGAGAGCTTTTTGGACAGCGTGCTCAGATTCGGCGTCTAGAGCTGAAGTGGCTTCGTCTAGAACGAGGATAGAAGGGTCTCGATATAAAGCCCGAGCTAGAGCTACTCTTTGGCGTTGGCCTCCAGAAAGCTTCCCTCCTCCATCACCAACTGCGGTTTGCAATCCATCAGGCATTTTAGACGCGAACTCTAAAACTTGAGCGTCTTCAGCTGCAGATTGAAGCTTTTTCTCATCAACTTCTTCATCACCAATTGAGATATTAGAAGTGATAGTTCCGTGGAATAATATAGACTCTTGAGTAACTACTCCGAGCTTATCTCTCCAAGAAGCTATAGGTATGCTACGTAAATCTCTTCCGTCAACCTCAATGGAACCATCCGTCGGGTCATCAAATCTAATAAGCAAATTCGAAAGCGTTGTCTTACCTGAACCCGATGCTCCTACAAGAGCTACTACCTCACCCTTTTTAATATTAAGGGACAAGGATGAAATCACCTTCTGATCTCCGTAAGAGTAACTTACGTTCTTAAAAGAAATTGCAGTTCGAAAGTCTTCAAGAGGCTTAGCATTTGCAGGGGCTTCAGGAACTGAATTTGAAGTTTCGAGCATTTCCTCGAGTCTATCTAAAGAGGCAACTCCTTTGTTGATTCTGAACCAACCATCGCTGAACGCTCTTGCCGGAGGGATTATCTGCGAAAAGACCACGAGGTAACCGATAAACCAATCGCCTGTTAAGCCCGTAGTACCATCAAGAACTATATGTCCGCCATATCCAAGGAGGATCGCCATAACCGTGAGCGAGATGACTTCGCTAACGGGCGAACTCAAATACTCTCGTCTATACATTTTGCGGACTGCCTGAAAATGGCTCTCGTTCCTCTTTGAAAATCTTTTAGTAAATACTCCCTCAACACCGAACGCTTTAATAATTCTAACTCCACTCAAAGTCTCTTCTAGGATATTAACTAAACTTCCCAATTCTTCTTTTCCTTTAAGAGCTGAATGCTTCAACTTCTTAGCAATACGGCTAATAAGCACCCCGCTTACAGGTAGAAACACGAGGGCGAAAATCGTCAGCTCCCAACTTAGAGCAAATAAAGCCGCTATTGAAATGAACACTATAAGCGGCGACTTAAACATCACCTCGACAGAACCGACAATACTCACCTCAACCTCATTAAGATCCACCGTTAATCTGCTGAGCACATCACCTTTACGGGAGTTAGTGAACCAGCCCATGGTTTGGCCTAGAACACGCTTGTACATATTATTCCTCAAATCGCGACTCACACCAGTTCTGATAGTTGCGAGGCTATACATGGCGAGATATGAGACCAAATTCTTCAATACCGCCAGCACTACCACAGAAATGCAGACCATGAGTAGGGCATGTGTAGTTCCTACTCCAACCACGTAATTATCAAACCACTCCCCTATTCGTCCCGGGATGTCGTCAGCGTGAGTCGTTACCCCTCCGAATAGAATTCGCAAAAACGGGACAACGCTAAGGAAGGAAAAAAGAGATAATATCGCACCTAACGCGTTGAGGCTAGCGTTCGAAGCTAAATTCAAGCGATAATCCCGGAATAAAGGAAATAGTACAGAAAGACTTTTCATGAATTAGGAGACGTTTTTAAGATACTAGCTCTTCCGAATACCCAATGTATGACGAAGGTGTAATCGCTCTAAGCTCCTCCTTAACGGAATCCGAAACGTTTAAAGTATCTATGAAATTCCTCATAGCTTTCGCATCTATTTTCTCTCCCGTTCTAGTGAGCTCTTTTAAAGCTTCGTAAGGTTTCGGGTAGCCTTCGCGGCGGAGAATGGTTTGGACTCCTTCTGAAACAACAGCCCAATTATTATCAAGTGCCGCTTCAAGCGCTGCCTTATTCAAGACTAGCTTACTCAACCCTTTAAGCAGAGAATTCAGTGCGATAATTCCATGGCTTAAAGGCACGCCAAGATTTCTCAACACCGTAGAATCGGTCAAGTCTCTTTGCATCCTTGAAATAGGAAGCTTTTCTGAGAAGTGACCTAAAATTGCGTTCGCTAATCCGAAGTTCCCTTCGCTGTTCTCGAAATCGATAGGATTCACTTTATGCGGCATAGCAGATGACCCCACTTCTCCCTTTACAATTTTCTGTTTGAAGTAATCCATCGAAATGTAAGTCCAAACATCTCTATCCAAATCAATCAAAATCGTGTGCGCTCTTCTCAAGCTATCACACCAAGTCGCTAAATGATCGTAATGCTCAATCTGCGTAGTCACCTGGCTTCTATGAAGACCTAGGTTATCCTCTACAAACTTCGTCCCGAATGACAGCCAATCGATATTCGGATACGCAACTCTATGAGCGTTAAATCCTCCGGTAGCCCCTCCAAACTTCGCCGCATAAACAGAATTCGCAATCCCCTCTCTCTGAATTCTAAGTCTATCTTCAAAGACACGGATTTCCTTACCTAACGTTACTGGAGATGCTGCCTGTCCATGCGTTCTAGCAAGCATAGGCACAGACTTCCACTCAACAGCGAGGGAATGTAATTTCGCAAGCACCTCATCGATAAGAGGCAAGTACACATCTTCGGTAGCTCTCTTTAACGACAACGGTATTGCAGTATTATTTATGTCCTGAGATGTCAATCCGAAGTGAACAAATTCACTCCATTCGCTAATCCCTAACTTCTCCATCTCCTCCTTAATCCAATACTCTACCGCCTTAACATCGTGGTTCGTTGTAGATTCTATATCCTTAATTCTCGAAGCGTTGTCTTGGGTAAAATTCTTGTACAGATTATGCAGGTCTGTGAATTTCTCTTTAGGGAAATTTGAAAGCTGAGGTAATGGAAGCTCCACTAAATCAATAAAATACCTCACCTCTACTTCGACTCTGTGAAGAATCAACCCCCACTCAGACAGTAGTGGAGCTAGAGGTGTCGTGTGCCTACGGTAACGACCATCGACAGGTGATATAGCATTCAAAGAAGACAACGGCATGATAGTGTGTTTTTCAGTGCTTTAATTCAAAGCGTAAAGATACGTAGCATGGCATCGCCCCCCTATAAAACTTACTACCTTAGTAGCATGAAACTTCACACAATTCACAACGGAAATTTCAAATTGGACGGAGGAGCGATGTTCGGGGTGGTGCCGAAAAAGCTTTGGTCTAGAACGAACCCGGCAGACTCAAATAACTTATGCCCATGGGCTATGAGGTCACTACTTATAGAAGACGGGGACAAACTCACCTTAATCGACTGCGGCTTAGGGGATAAACAGAGCGAGAAATTCTTCGGACACTACCACCCTCATGGTGACGATTCATTAGACAAATCCCTCGCTTCGGCAGGATTTTCTAAGGACGACATAACAGATGTTTTCCTTACACACCTACATTTCGATCACGTCGGAGGAGCTGTGGAATGGAATGATTCTCGAAACGGGTACAGACCCAGTTTTAAAAACGCAACGTATTGGACTAACGACAGGCATTGGAAATGGGCCACTGAGCCCAATTACCGTGAAAAAGCCAGTTTTTTATCCGAAAATATTATTCCTCTGCAGGAAAGTGGCCAATTGAAATACATCACGGCTGGTGCTGATGATTTGAGGATTTCTACCGGCTTAGGATTTGACACATTCATAGTAAACGGACATACGGACGCCCAAATGTGTCCTATTATCAAAATAGGTGGCGAAACTCTGGTCTTTATGGCAGATTTGCTTCCGAGCACAGGCCACATCCCTATATCTTACGTAATGGGCTATGACACAAGGCCTTTACTCACTTTAGATGAACGTGCTAGGATTTTTAATGAAGCCGCCGATAAGGGATATCATTTGTTCTTGGAGCATGATGCTGCTAACGAAATTTGCCTTTTAAAACAAACCGAAAAGGGCCCTCGTCTTGCTAGAGTGACTAGCTTACAAGAGGCGTTCTAGGGGGACTAAGTATTATTATCCGTTAAGCCTCAAGCCCGCTAGAATCGAACTTACGAGGCTTGGACCACGGTAGATAAATCCGCTAAAAACCTGTACAATCGAGGCGCCTGCGTCGATTTTTTCTTGGGCGGATTCGAGGGAGTCTATACCTCCAACCCCGATTATAGGGAAGGCGCCGCCGGACTTTTTATGTAGGTACGAAATAACTTCTGTGGAGCGAGATCGTACTGGGGCTCCAGATATTCCGCCCGAACCGAGGCTATCTACATTCAACGTTTTTAAGTTATCACGAGAAATGGTCGTGTTCGTTGCAATCACCCCATCGACCTTCTCTTTTATAATAATCTCGACGACATCGTCGAGCTGAGAGTTTGTCATATCTGGGGCAATCTTAAGAAATATTGGTCGAGGTTTTAACAATTCGTTATTTCGTGTAACAACGGCCCGAAGCAAAGCAGCTAAGGGCTCTCGACCTTGTAACTCTCTAAGTCCTGGTGTATTAGGAGAACTCACATTTACAACGAAGTAGTCAACGTAAGGATGGAGAGCATCAAAACATGCCAAATAATCAGAGGCTGCGTTTTCGTTAGTTGTAAGCTTATTACGTCCAATATTCCCTCCGACGATAAGTCCAGGTGGCCTGTTCTTAAGTCTTGATACTGCATCACCTACACCTCCATTATTAAATCCCATTCTATTTAATAACGCTTCATCTTTTTTAAGACGAAATAATCTAGGTTGCGGATTGCCGGGCTGAGCAACGGGGGTCAAAGTACCAATTTCAACAGATCCGAAACCAAGGAATTGAAGCTCATTTAAAAATCTCGCGTCCTTATCAAAGCCAGCAGCCATTCCTATAGCGTTAGGAAATTTTAAACCGCAAATGATTACCGGTTGCGCCTCGACCTCTAACTTAAAGCATTGCTTTAACACCCACCCCATAACAGGAATGCTAATTGCGATTTTCAACATTGCCATCGAAAAGTAATGAGCTTTCTCCGGAGACATCAAGAATAACAGGTGCTTCAGGACTTTTCTATACATGTTGCAAATGTAAGAAGACGTGCTTCAACTATGTTAAATTGTGGATAACCCTGTTAATATAGACCCTATATTAAACTTACAAGCATCAATCGCTGTCAGTTAACTTTGATTCCCATAGTATGAAGAACTTTGGACTACTCAACTGGCTTGCAAAGCGAAAGCTCACCGATGAAAAGGTGGCTAATATCTTTGTGAACTCTACTTTTGAATCAGTAGAGAAGGGTTGGCCTGAAGTATCTGCACTTTTAAATGCATCTACAGAGTTCGAAAAAGACCCTGGTCTAAATGAAAACGATTATGGCAGATTCTTAATGATCGTAGTCGCTGCAAACCTCAGTTTAGTGCCAAACCACTTCGACCCTGGAGTAGACCGAGCGATTATCAAAAGATGTTGCGCTAAGTTTGGGCTTGCCCTAGGTGTTCCTAAAGAGGATTTCGCTTTGAAAGTTAAGCAGTACCGAATATTTATGAAAAAGATAAATCACCCCTCAAACAACACTCTAACTGCTATGACAAGGGCTGTTTTCTACAAATACGGCCTAATTGAAGCTCAGAAATCTTATTTCAAGGATATGAATGTTCCTGATCCGATTATCATGAAAAACCTCCGAGATGTTATGGAGAATTTCACTATGGATTGGGATGAAATCTGCGATAACTACAGAGTCACAACTACAAAAGAAGCAATAACTGAGGAGGAGGAGGAAGGTCAAGGTCTCCTTTATAGCTGACGATCTTGATCTCTAGCAATATCTTTTTCTTTCAAAGTCGCTCTCTTATCGTGCATCTTCTTGCCTTTTGCAATTCTGAATTTCAGCTTTGCATATCCAGACTTAGAAATAAACAGTAAAGTAGGCACTAGAGTAATCCCCACATTTTTTAACTTCTTGTCTAGCTTCTTTAATTCCTTCTTCTGCAACAGAAGTTTACGCTGCCTTCTAGGGGATTGGGGAGTATAACCAGCATTCTTGTAATCCTCTACATACATATTAAAAACGTAGAGTTCTTTATTGTCAAAGCGACAATAAGACTCTCCTATGCTAGCTTTTCCATTGCGGATTGATTTTATCTCAGCACCATTTAATTGAATACCCGCAGTGAACTCATCTTCTAGAAAATAAGTGAATGCCGCTTTTTTATTTTTTATCTCTATCGCCACATTGCGAAGGTAAAGGAATTACAAAGTGTTTTGCTTTGTACCGGATAGCTTTATTACGATATTACACGAATGAATAAGGAGGAGATAGATAAAGTACTGTTTAATATACCCAAAGTTGAATTACACTGTCACTTAGAGCTTGCATTTCGACAATCTACGATGAGAGAATGGGCGATAGAAGATGGTCTAGACGTGGGGTCTGATGCAGATTTTGCAAAAAAGTTCCTGATTGTGGAACCAATGGACGATCTGCCTACCGTTCTTAATAAATTTCTTCAGACCAGAGATAGACTTTCGTCATTGGAAAGGATAGAACGTCTTGCTTTTGAAGCATGTGAGGACATGTATCTAAAGAGTAATGTTAGAATACTTGAACTTAGGTATGCTCCGAGCTTTACTCTCGAGGTCTTCCCTGAACTTGGAGCCGACAATCTTCATGAATCTATCGTAAAAGGTTGTAAACGAGCTGAACTCACATACCCAATGGCAGTGGGACTCATCTGTTTACTTCAAAGGATTAAACCTCTTAAGGAAAACATGTACTGGGCAGACTTCGCAATAGAAAGAAAAGGCGAATTTTTAGCAGTAGATCTAGCAGACGACGAGGCGGGATATCCTCCTGAACCATTCGCCCCTATTTTCTCGAAAGCGAAGGCAGCAGGACTTGGAATCACTATCCACGCAGGGGAACCAAATCTACCTCAATCTCCTAAAAACATACTCACCTCAATAGACCTTCTTCATGCCGATCGAATCGGGCACGGGGTTCAAGCAATTCATGACGAATCGGTAATACGACGACTCGTAGATGAAAAGGTAACGTTAGAGCTTTGTCCTACAAGCAATTGGCTCACGCAGGCAGTGCCAAGCCTGGCGGAACACCCATTAAAAAAGCTCTTTGATTTAGGGGTATGCACCACTATAAATAGCGATGACCCAGGCGTAATGAATATCGATTTAATGGATGAGTATCGAATAGCTTACAATACACTTGGGTTTTCTGTCGAACAATTACACCAATGCAATAGATGGGCTCTCGAAGCTTCATATGTTAGCGATGATGTTAAAGAAAAAATTTGGCCTAAATAAAATATTGATTTAATGAAAATCCATTCTTTTAAAGTAGTTGTGATTATATCCTTTCTGTTTGCCGTTAATAATATTATTAATGCTCAAACCCAAACTGTAGGGACTTTAACTAATACCTCTGAAGCTTTTGTGGGGTATAACTTACTCGCTCCGACTGCTTCAAACAGCACCTATTTAATTGATAACTGCGGACATATCATCAACCAATGGGAAAGTGATTATAGAATCGGGCTATCAGCGTACCTACTTGAGGACGGCAGTCTTTTAAGAACGGGCCGCCTTACTTCTCAAGCTATCCCACCCTTTGCAGGTGGTGGAACAGGTGGTCGAATAGAGCGGTTTAGTTGGGAAGGTGATTTGGTTTGGGCTATTAATTGGGCCGATTCTTCACACCATCAGCACCACGATATCGAAATGATGCCTAATGGCAACATCCTTATTATCAGCTGGAACTCACATACTTACGAAGAAAGTCTTGCTTTAGGAAAAACGCCTAACACTTATGGTAATGCTCTTTGGACTACGGAAATAATCGAAATTTCACCCACAGGAACTGAAGGGGGAGATATCGTATGGCGATGGAACGTTTGGGATCACTTAGTTCAATATACAGACAGCTTGCTTCCTAACTATTCTGAGATTGCATATGCACCTCGCAGGATTGATATTAATCACCTTGTTAGCAATGGCCCCAATGCTTACCAGGCGGACTGGATGCACACGAATGCTGTGGATTACAATGAAGAATTAGACCAAATCATCTTGAGCTCTCCTAAATTTAGCGAGCTATTCATCATCGATCACTCACTTACGACAGAAGAAGCTGCAACAGAGGCAGGCGACCTTCTATACCGCTACGGAAATCCTAAAAATTACGGACGCGGAAATGACGAAGACCAAAGATTATTTTTCCAGCACGACTCTCATTGGATACCTGAGGGACTTGACGACGCAGGTTCTATTATCGTATTCAATAATGGCAGAAATAGACCGGAAGGGCATTTTAGCTCTGTAGATATAATCGAGCTACCTACTATGGAAAACGGCACTTACCCTATTGGGGAAACGGCAGCATTTTCCCCTTCAACTTACTATTGGACCTACCCTGAAGTTTTCTATCCTGAATTTTTCGGCGATATCATATCGGGTGTGAATCGTCTTCCAAATGGAAACACCCTTATTTGTGACGGACCATCGGGTTACGCTTTTGAAATAAATGCAGACAACGAAATCGTTTGGGACTATATAAACCCCGTGACTGCATACGGAGCAACTACTCAAGGAAGCGACGACGGAAATAACGGGATGTTCCGACTCCCTCGTTACGCACCTGACTACCCTGGATTAGCAGGTCGAGACCTCACTCCTGGTGATTTAATCGAAGTTAATAGTTGGGACACAGGCTGCTCTTCAAGAGTTGCTGAAACCGAAACCATTAAACAAAAACTCACTGCATCACCAAATCCCTTCACTAATTCATGTAACGTTTTCTTCCCAGAAGCGGGTAAGTGGGTCATCTCAACCTATACGGGAATTATTATAAATAGTGGTTATGCCACATCCAATTCTAATATCTATTTAGGCCAAACCTTAGACAGGGGTTGTTATCTTTTAAATTTCACTTCTAATTTCACCAAAAAATCCATATCTTCGAAGCTGTTAAAAATCTAAATATGAAGCAAAATTACTTTTTAGGATTAGCGCTATTTATCATAGCTACCACTACATTTTCTCAGGAAAACACAGTAGGAACAATTATTTACAATCCAGAACTTTCTGATGGAGGCTACAACCTCATATATCCTCACAATCAATCGACAGCGTTTTTGATGGATATGTGCGGAAACGTTGTTCACACATGGGAGCATGGTGATTCACTAAGACCGGCAAACGTTCTTTACATACTCGAAAACACTGATGTAATAACAACTTACAGACCAGCCGATAATAGCGAAGACGCTATCTGGGCTGGAGGAGGCGGAGCCTCTATCGAGAGAAGAACATGGGACAACGTTCCTATTTGGTCTTTTACTCGCAACGATTCGGCATACAGGTTACACCACGACATCCAACCATTAGCTAACGGAAACGTATTAGTTACAGCTTGGGAGCAACGCGATTCACTAGAGTGCATCGAGGCTGGTCGTAACCCGGCTAATTTAACTGGAGATGGAATGTGGTCAGAGGTTATTTGGGAAATCGGACCTGATGCTTATAACGAAGGCCAAGTTGTTTGGGAGTGGGCGGTTTGGGATCACTTAATCCAAGACTTTGACAGCACTAAATCAAACTACGGAGTAGTTGCTGACAACATCCATAAAATTAACATCAACTTCGGGCAAACACTTGGCGCAGCTGCTGATTGGCTTCATATTAACGCTATCGACTACGACCCATTTAGTCAGCACATTATGCTAAGCGTACCTACTTTTAATGAAATTTGGATTGTCGATCGCGGAAACACAACCTCTGGCGAACTTAAGTGGAGATGGGGGAACCCTATGGCTTACGATCGTGGAGATAGCTCGAACACAAAGCTAGGTTTTCAACACCACACTCATTGGCTTGACCTTGCTTTAGACAGTGACAATGCTGATTACGGTAAAGTTGGAGTATTCAACAATAGAGTTCAAGGTGACACCTCTGAATACAGTACTGTACACACTTTGATTCCATTTTACGACGAGTACGAAAACGAATACGCAGTAGACGCGGCATCGGGCACTTTTTTACCTGCTGATTTTGACTGGAGTTTTTCTTCACCAGACCCTAACACTATTTACTCTAACATCGTTTCTTCTTTCCAAAGACTGGACAATGGAAACAGCTTGATTTGCTCTGGAAAGAGTGGAGATACTAGAGAATACACTCAGGAGGGAGAGTTGGTTTGGTATTACAAGACACCTCTATTGAACCAAGCCGGTATGGCATCTCCAGTGAGCCAAGGAACTGTATTAAACCCGTTCCAGAACCTTACTTTCAGAGCGCACAGATACCCCGCTGACTTTCCTGCATTTGACGGGATTGACTTCGTCGCAGGCGCTCCAATTGAGCTAGACCCTACCCCTATTGCAAGTTGCTTGGTGTGTGACTTAGCTCTTGAGCTAGACAGCATCAGTTATGATTCAAGCTCAGCTAACATTTCTATTATTGCGAATGGATCTTACGATCTGAACAGTATAGAGTGGATTAACTTAAGTGATAGTTCTGTAATCCCTTACCAGAACGAACTAGATTTCACTACAACTCAAAGTGGTGACTTTTTAATCACCGTAACAGACATCATGGGATGCACTACTTCATTAGTAGTGAGCGTTATTATTGATAGCGTTGATTCTCCTTCTCCACTGGCTGTCGGATTATACCCGAACCCTACTACAGGCATCTTGAATTTGGTGTTGAACGCCTCTTCTGGTAACGCGCTTGTTAGCATATACAATATGCAGGGCCAAACCGTTTTCACCTCTAACAACTCTAATTCGCCTAACGCGCTTAGATTCGATTTAGGTCATCTAAACAACGGTGCTTACACTATAGTAATCCAAACTTCTACTGGAGTTGCTACTTCAAGAATCCTGATTCAGAAGTAATTACTTTTAAGATATTAATTAAAGCCCGGCGAGTAATTTCGTCGGGCTTTTTCGTGCTTAACTTAGCCCTATGTCAGAATCTATAAAAATCGAGAATAAAGGAGCTGTTAGGTTTATTATTCTCAATCGTCCGCAAGCCTTTAATAGCTTCGACAGAGAGATGGGTAAAGCGTTCCAAAAGGAATTAGACTTAGCTTCTGAAGACGACTCTGTAAGATGTCTAGTTATTACTGGAGAAGGTCGCGCTTTTTGTGCCGGGCAAGATTTGAAAGAAGTAACTGCACCTGATGCGCCTAATTTCAAAGTGATTGTTGAGGAGACATACAATGCTAGTATCAGACGTATTTTCAATATGCGCAAGCCGATAATTGCTGCCGTTAACGGAGTTGCAGCAGGTGCAGGCGCGAACATTGCTATTGCGTGTGACCTTACTATTGCACGAAAAAGCGCTTCGTTCATTCAGGCGTTCTCGAAAATCGGGCTGATTCCAGATAGTGGGGGAACCTGGTGGTTACCTCGTCTTGTGGGAATGCAACGAGCGAAAGCTCTAGCTTTCTTCGGAAATAAATTAACCGCTGATGACGCTGTAGATGTGGGGCTCATCTATAAATCGGTTGAAGATGATGAGTTCGAAGCGGAAGTAGATAAGCTCTCGACTAAGCTTGCTGCGATGCCCACATACGCATTAGGATTAACTAAGGCGGCATTCCATAAAGGAATGGACCTTAGCCTTGACGAACAACTCGCTGTGGAACTTGATTACCAATTCCGCGCAGCCGATTCTATTGATTATGCAGAAGGAGTAGCTTCATTCTTAGAAAAAAGAGCTCCGAAATTCATCGGTAAATGAGCGACTGGATAGACATAGAAAAAGAACTTCCTTCTGACAATCAGAGGGTAATTGCATTTATTCCAGATAATAAAGCCTTCCTACCGGGAATGGAACTTGAATTTGAAATACGAGAAGTCATGGTTTTGCACTTTCGGAAGAATTTTTACAAGGGAAACGAAGAGAAAAGTAAGAAATACGGAATTCACTTTTGGTCGGGAGAGGGGAATAGCAATCACTTCTTCAATGACGTGACACACTGGAAGGCTATACCAGAAGGGCCAGAAATTTTAGATTAGATGTTTGCTTAAAGGTTCTGCTTAGCCTCGAAGAATGCTACTGCGGAAAGAGCTGCGGTTTCAGTTCTCAATCTACTTTCGCCTAGGGATATTTCAACGCCACCTTTGCTAAGCATCATCTTTACTTCGTCTTGGGTGAAATCGCCTTCTGGACCGATTGCTATTATTGCCGATTGCGAGGCTGGAAGAACTGAAAGTAAATGTTTCTTCCCTCCTTCCTCAAACTCGTCCATACAATGAGCTACATAGAATCCGTTTGCGATGATAGGCTCCGTTAGAGTACTTAGTGCTTCCTGCAGGGTCGTGGCTGCGTGTAAAACCGGTAACCAGGATCTCTGAGATTGCTTCATTGCTGAAACGAGGACTTTATTCCATCTCTTAAATTTCTCTACTTTTCTTTCTGATCTTTCAGTCCAAACAGGTAAAATTCTCTCAATTCCTATCTCTACAGCTTTTTCTAGAAACCACTCGAATCTATCCGTAGATTTCGTGGGAGATACTATCATAGTTAATCCGAAAGAAGGTCGTTCTTCTCTTGTAATTGAAGATACTTCGACTAAACAATTACGCTTCGAAACTTCGACAAACACGCCTTCAGCAGTCCCTCCCACACCGTCGATAAGAAGATATGTATCTCCGACTGTTGCTCGCAATACCCTTGAGGCATGGCGTGCTTCGTCTTCGGGTAATTCAAAACACCCCTCCCTTAAGTTCTGTACGTAGAGAGAGCGCATTCTTAAAAAGTATTAGCTAGTTTATTAGCTTTTCACTGCAACGAGAGGTCCACCTGAACGCATATCGTCTGTGGCTGTACCGTTAAACTTCTCGAAGTTTTTGATAAATCTTTGGGCTAAATCCATAGCTACTTTATCATATTCAGCTTTATCAGCCCAAGTCTCGCGAGGCGTAAGAATTTCATCTGGAACACCAGGGCAAGATGTCGGAACTTTAAGGCCAAACACCTCGTCAGTACGCATTGTATCCTCATTCAACTCACCCCTAAGAGCAGCTGTAATCATAGCACGCGTGTACTTGAGTTTCATTCTCGCACCGACTCCGTAGCCACCTCCAGTCCAACCTGTATTCACAAGCCACATTCTAACTCCGTGTTTCTCGATGCGCTCTCCTAGCATATTTGCATAGTCGGTAGGCGCTAAAGGAAGGAAAGGAGCTCCGAAACAAGCAGAGAACGTAGTCTGAGGCTCTATAACATCAGCTTCCGTACCGGCAACTTTAGCAGTGTAACCACTAATGAAATGGAACATCGCTTGGTTTGCGTCAAGCTTACTAACTGGAGGTAATACTCCGAAAGCATCACAAGTGAGGAAGAAAACGTCAGTTGGATGACCTCCCATACCACTCTCGACAGCACCTGGGATATAATCTACAGGGTAAGAAACGCGAGTGTTAGGTGTAATCGAATCGTCTTCGTAATTAGGTGTAACTCCATCTTCTTCAAAACCGATGTTTTCTAAAAGAGCTCCATACTTAATCGCATTGAAAATTTGAGGCTCTCCCTCAGGGCTTAGATCAATAGTTTTAGCGTAACAACCGCCTTCCATATTGAACACACCATCATTAGTCCATCCGTGCTCATCATCCCCGATTAAGCTTCTGTTAGGATCACTACTCAGTGTAGTTTTACCCGTTCCACTTAGACCGAAGAACACCGCTACATCACCATCTGCATTAACGTTTGAAGAACAGTGCATCGGAAGTACGTTATGCACTTCAGGAAGTTCGAAATTCATTACTGAGAACATTCCCTTCTTAATCTCACCAGTGTAGCCACTTCCAGCAACAACGATAATCTTCCTAGTGAAATCAATCGCACTTACGTTTCCTTGACGACAACCGTGGATATCAGGATTCGCTTGAAATCCTGGTGCGCACACGATGTGCCATGCCGGATCAGCTAACCAAACCGCCTCAGCATCTAATCGTAAGAACATATTATGTACGAATAGATTAGACCAAGATTTTTCGGTAATAACCCTTACATTAATGCTAGTGTTCGGATCAGCTCCCACAGCAGCATCTCTTACGTAAACATTCTTACCCTCCATGTATTCCTGCACATCTGCTAATAGAGTGCCGAAGTGATCTGGAGTCATTTTTTGGTTTATATCACCCCAATCCACACGAGAGGTGGTCTTACCATCATCGACTATGAATCTATCCTTGGGAGATCTACCAGTAAACTTGCCTGTTTTAATAGACAAAGCTCCTGAATCCGCAAGGACACCTTCTCCGCGAAGAAGAGTCTGTAAAATAAGTTTTGAGGGAGGGAGATTCCAGTGTGCGCATGCAACACCTTCTAATCCAATAGCTTCTAGCGAGGCCCTAAACGGGGTATTGCCGACGTGCTTCATGTTGTTGAGGAATTAATCATTAAGATTCCTTCTGCAAAGGTATGTATAAGATTCTCTAAAGATGAAATTTTTGTTCACAACATGTCAACGACCACCCACTATTCGATTTATCTTTACAACATGATTAAACATCTAACTATCCTTCTAAGCTTATCTGTCGTTGCTTTGTTGTCGTGTAACAGTTCTGATTCTTCAGACAATACAGACCAAACTCAAACGACAACAGCTGCTGAAAATTCTGAAGATTCTGGACTGCCTAACGGTTTAAAAAACTTAACCGAGGCAGAAAAAAGAGGAATGCGGCTCTTAAAACGTAGACAAGAAGCAAAGAATAATGACTCCCGAGCTACAGAAAACAATATGAGTAGCGCTTATAAGTACTTAACTACTTCTGATGACTACCCGATTTTTACGAGTCTTATGTCTAAGTCTAATCTTGCAAAGCACATTCATAACGGAGATGTTACAGTTTTGGCACCAGTGGATAAAGCATTTGATGTACTGCCTAATTTCAAAGATCTACTGCGCCCAGGTAACGAAGAGCTACTAGATGAATTTATCAGCTATCATATTATTGATATTTCTATGGAATACAAGGCATTCACAGATGAGAGAAGTTGGAGGGTTCATACTGGGGAGAGCTTTGATCTGACAAATGAAGGTGGGATTAATTTTAACGGTGCTCACGTTAGATCAGGAAGTATAAACACAAAGATGGGATCTATTATAGGAATGGATGACCTTGTTTACTACCCAAAGCTAGCGAAATAGTCACTTTATTATTTTAAAGATGAGATATCAAATTAGTTGCTTAGTTTTATTAATTACTCTCATCTTAAAATCGGCGGGGCTATTCGCTCAATTCCCAGATGAGTTTAAGCAGGGCGTAATTCCAGTGGTCATCTATGGGGATACTTTGCCTAATCCATGGGTCGGAGGTTTTACCGCTCCGCAATGGTCGCCTATAGATTTTGACTTTGACGGGGATGAAGATTTGTTCGCATTCGAAAGGGATGGGTTTCGTTTGTTAGCCTTTGAAAGAACTGATGCGGGCTGGGTTTATCGACCGGAATGGGTGAAAGGTTGGCCTGAAATGGTAGATTGGTGTCTACTTCGAGATTACGATTGTGACGGCCGTCCTGACATCTTCACAAGTCATCAAAATGGCATTTACGTATATCGAAATATTACGGAAGATCCGGAGGAGTCGATGTTTGAGGCGGTGGCGACGCCATTACTTGCTTCGTACGATTTAGGAGCGGGGCCGGAAATGTTACCTGTGATATGTTTGGGGTTGGATATCCCTGCAATTTTAGACCATGACGGAGATGGGGATATCGATATTATATCGTTTACCGAAACTTCAAGTACGCTTTACCAATTTCAGGGTGAAACGAGCTGTGGTCTCGAAATGACATGTACTAATAGATGTTACGGAATGCTCGGAGAAGCTTCGGAAAATAACGCCCTTTTTATTGGCGATAATTTCGATTGCGCTTATAATGTCGCAGACCCTAGGGATGCTGTTCATGCTGGCGGATCGATAACGAGTTTACAGCTCGACAACGAAGGCCCGCTCGATCTTTTGATAGGCGATGTCTCATTCCCTAACTCACTCGCAGTATTAATGGAAGATGCGGTAGATTACCAGGACAGTGCAATTTTTGTCGACCTCAACTTTCCACTTCTCACTGGAGGAACCCAAGCTCTTAATTGCCAAAGATTTCCCGCTGCCTATCACCTCGATGTGGATAACGATGGTGTGCGAGATTTGGTCTTCAGCCCTAACACCTACTTAGAAACTGACGACGATGCGAGCGTGCATTATTTGAGAAATACGGGGGAGGATTTGAATCCTACTTGGGAATATATTCAGAACGATTTTATTCAAGAAGGGATGATAGATTTAGGTCGGGGAGCGTATCCGTTGCTAATCGATTTAGACGGGGATGGCCTTCTAGACCTTGTAATTGCTAATAAGGAAAAATACACAAGCGTAGATAATACGCCTACCTCACTTTTGCTTTTCAGAAATACAGGGACGACTACTCATCCTGTATTCGATCACCAAATTCAAGACACTGTTGATCTCGCTACTTACGGTATTGAAAGCGCTTTTCCAGCTATGGGAGATCTTGATGGAGATGGAGACCTCGACCTTATCGTCGGCGATGAGCTAGGGCTGATGCACCGATTCCAAAACAATGCAGGTCAAGGATTCATGCCTTCGATGCAAATTTCTGAACTTTCTATTTTTGATAGCGAAGGAATTACAATAGATATAGGCCAATTCGCAGCTCCTCAATTAATCGACATTAATGAAGACGGTCTTCTCGATCTTGTTGTGGGAGAAAAGAATGGGACTTTAACGCTTTTCCTCAATTGTGGTGATAGCTCGTCGCCGGTTTGGTGTAAAGTCGTTAGCGATTCTTTCGGTGACGATTGGGGCAACATTCACGTTACGAATATCCTGGGCATAAATGGTTACTCCACTCCCGCCCTATTTAAGGATGATGAAGGGATTCATGTTTTAGTGGGGAATGAGACGGGGACTGTTCAGGCGTTTGGAATTGCCACGACGGATTTCGAAGTAGAATTACTAGAAACGAATAACGAGGTTATCGCGGCTGGAAATGGTGGGGATGGCTTTCGAGCAGGGGCTGCTTTTGCAGATTTAAACGGCGATACCATAGTGGATTGTTTAATCGGTATCCAAAATGGTGGCCTTCGATGTTACATCTCTGGGGATTCTTCTACTTCTGATATTGAGAATCATTTCAACACTTTCTCAAATAACACTTTTAACTTATTCCCAAACCCAGGAACAGATGTATTAAACTGGGAATTCTCGGTAACAAACCTTCATACTTCTAATCTGCACAGTGCTCATATATTAGTTAGGAATGAATTAGGAATAACCGTTTTCACATCACCCATACATACATTAAGTTCAACGATCACAAATGGAAGTATATCCACATTAGATTGGGCTAGTGGGATTTATATTGTATCAATCGTTGAAAATGATAATAACGGCAGAGGCAGTCTTTTACGCAATAGAAAAGGAGGCCCTATTGGACCTCCCGTTCGTTGGATAAAACTCAATTAAGAGTTTTTAAAAACTCAGTTCGGAGCTTTTTTTATTACGTTAGTTCATTCCGTCGAGGATAGCTTTTACTTCACGAACAGCTTTTTCACTGTCAGCAAGCATAGCACGCTCTTCTTCGTTTAGATCAAGTTCAATCACTTTCTCGATTCCATTCTTACCTAAGATTACTGGTACTCCGAGGTAAATATCTGAGATACCGTACTCACCTTGCATCCAAACGCAAGCTGGGAAAACACGTCTTTGGTCTTTAACAATAGCCTCAACCATCTGAGCCGCAGCAGCACCAGGTGCATACCAAGCAGAAGTTCCAAGGAGGTTCACAATCTCACCACCACCTTTCTTAGTGCGGTTAACGATAGCCTCTAATTTCTCATCAGAAATCATCTCAGTAACAGGGATACCACCCACAGTAGTGTAACGCGGAAGAGGTACCATTGTATCACCGTGACCACCCATCAATACCGCTTGTATATCTTTAGGACTCACGTTCAATTCCTCAGCAAGGAAAGCACGGTAACGAGCTGTATCGAGGATACCTGCCATTCCGATAACCTTAGTAGAATCAACTCCAGCGGTTAAATATGCGCAGTAAGTCATTACGTCTAATGGGTTTGAAACGATAACTAGTATCGCATCAGGACTGTGAACCATGATCTGCTCAGTCACAGACTTTACGATTCCAGCGTTAGTAGCGATTAAATCGTCTCTGCTCATCCCTGGCTTACGAGGAAGCCCAGAAGTGATAACAACAACGTCAGACCCTGCAGTCTTATCATAGTCGTTTGTTGAACCAACAGTACGAGTGTCGTACAAATTAATTGGAGAGGTTTCCCATATATCGAGGGCCTTGCCTTCAGCAAAACCTTCTTTAATATCGAGTAATACTACTTCGTTGCATACTTCGCGTGTAGCGAGAACATTTGCACAAGTGGCGCCTACATTACCAGCACCGACAACAGTTACTTTCATAAGAAGTTATTTAGGTTGAGAGTGCAAAAGTACAGCGCGGGGGACGCCTGAGAAAAGAAAAGAGCACCTACTTTTGTTGTATTGAAAGAAAAACTTAAATAATAGGTCTATGAACGTGCCTTCAACACTCAAATCACTAGTTTCCATAGCTTTTATATGGGGGATTTCATTAAATCAAAATATCGCACAGGCTCAACCGACAAGCTTGCCGACAGCAGAATCGGTTTGGCCTGCAGGTAAGGCGGGAGTTGATTACAACTTGTCTGACGAAGCGGGGGAAAAGGATGGAGTTTGGGTTCGAGTTTATGGGGAAGGCGAGAGTAAGGGTGAACTTTATTACACGGGGACTTTCAACCATGGCACGCCTGAGGGCATTTTTCTGTATTTCTATGAGTCGGGTAAACTGATGTCTAAAATTGAGCACCCTTTTCATGATTCTTCTGCAAACACTTTAGATCAAACCTCGGCCATTCACTACCGCGAGAACTCGTCAGTTCAAGCGTCAGGGTTTTATATTTCCACCGAAGGTGAAGAAAACCCTGTACGCGGGGGAAGTTGGGGATTCTATGACGAGGGGTCTAAACAACGAAAGATGGAAACATACGCAGCAGGTGAACTTGATGGTCCATACTGGATTAAAACCGCAAAGGGACAGCTTGTCGAAAAAGGAGAGTACGCCTCTGGCGTTCTTAACGGAGTAAAAGTAACCTACTACGACAATGAAGTAGTAAGACAACAGATGAATTATCTCAACGGAGAACTCGAAGGCGAATTCAAAGTAAATCACAGCACGGGGTACCCTAAGATCGAAGGAAGTTATTTCGAAGGGCACGAGACGGGAGCCTGGAAGACCTATTCAGACAAAGGAATTATCGAACTCATAATTCACTACGAATTCGGCAAACGGGTTAAGGAAATACGTATGAATGGCACATTCGAAGAGACCTTTCCTGACGGAAGATCGCAAAGTGAATACACCTACAGGAATAAAATGAAGGATGGACCTTTTAGGGTTTGGTATGACTTAGGCGAATACGTAATCGAGGGATTTACAGATGCTGAAACGGGAGAGCAATTGCAACGACAAGTCCTCAAAGGGACGCAAGTTTCGAGCGAGGGGGAATACGTGGAGGGTAAATTAGACGGACCCGTTTACTACTACGACGAAAAAGGAAAGCTCGTAAAGACAGAAAATTACCGGGCGGGCGAACTTCAGTAGCCGTTTTCGACAATTTCAGTAGCCGTACTTGGTTTTCCAGAGCGACTTGAGATGATTTCTCATAGATTGCTCACGGGGGTTAGATCCGGGATTGTATATCTGTTTTCCTTCGAGACCTTCGGGCATACATTCCTGTTCGCTAAATCCCGAGGGAGAATCATGGTCGTAAGAATACCCCTCTCCATATCCGAGTTTCGACATAAGTGAAGTCGGAGCGTTTCGTAAATGAAGTGGAACTGCGAGGTCGCCAGTTTCTTGAACTATGGTTTGGGCTTGTTTTATCGCCATGTACGAAGCGTTGCTTTTAGCGCTTGTAGCGAGATAAACTACGCATTGAGATAACAAAATACGAGATTCGGGCATTCCTATACGCTCGACGGCCTGGAACGTAGAAGTTGCGAGGACTAGAGCTGTAGGGTTTGCATTCCCAATATCTTCCGAAGCTGAGATTAAAAGGCGTCGAGCAATAAACTTCGCATCTTCTCCACCTTCTATCATACGTGCGAGATAGTAAACGGCGGCATTAGGATCGCTTGCTCGAATACTTTTAATAAACGCACTAATAATATCGTAATGAGCCTCTCCCCCTTTATCATAACCCGCCGCTGTCGATCCTATTAGATCTTTAACCGCCTTATTAGTCACATTTACGGGACCGTCTGGAATGCTTTGGACTAACATTTCAAGTACATTCAACATCCTACGGGCATCTCCTCCACTCGCCCTCATCAAAGCGTCTTGCTCGACTATCGTTATCTCGCGAGTTGATAGCATTGCGTCTTCTTCAATAGCTAGAGTAATCAAGGATTCCAATTCTTCTAGGCTTAAATGCTCAAGAACGTAAATCTGACATCTCGACCTCAAAGCCGGTATCACCTCAAAGGATGGATTCTCCGTAGTAGCACCTATTAACGTCACCCACCCCTGCTCTACTGCGCCTAATAAGCTATCCTGTTGTGACTTCGAAAATCTGTGAATCTCATCGATAAATAAAATCGATCTTCCAGAAAACATACCTCCACTTTTCGCACGGGCGATCACCTCCCTAACTTCTTTCACTCCACTATTAATCGCAGACAGTTGATGAAATGGAAGCCCCACTTTCTCAGCTAAAATTCGAGCTAAAGTCGTCTTCCCCACTCCTGGAGGCCCCCACAGAATCATTGAAGGCAATGTACCTGCTTCGGCAGCTTTGCGCAGAACGGCGTCGGGTCCCACGAGATGTGTTTGGCCTAAATAATTCTCAAGCGTTCGTGGACGCATCCGCTCCGCAAGCGGCATACTCTCACCAGTCATATTTATATTCCCACGATTCACTTTCCGAATTTACGCTCAAATCGCCTCGGCTGTAACACCATCCCTTCAGGCCTTGTATGTTTCCATCTTTTATGAGACCAAAGCCAATCACTCGGCGCCATCCCCACCTCTTCTTCCAGCTCCCCTAAACATCTATCCACAACTTCACCTTGCTCAAGCCCCTTAACATCCTCAACAACTAACCTGAAGTCAACCTTATATCTTCCTCTCCCCACTCGCCTAACAGATCCATAAACTACAGCAGCATCATATCTATGAGCCCACTGCTCTACCCCGAAGTAAACCGCAGTTTCCACACCTAAGAAAGTAGTCCACCAAGCCCTTTCAGGTTTTTGCGGACTTTGATCGAAACCAAAACCCACCGCTACAGGTTCGCCTCCATTGGCAACATGCTCATCCATCCACTTCTTACACTCCACGATTTCAGTCATCACAAGCCCCATTCTCTCCCTGGAATCTCTCATAGCTTCATCGATAACCGGATCATTCAATTTTTTATATATAGCCATCGTTTTATGAGCAATTCGCCTCGAAAATGTCATCGCGTACATTTCCCAGTTCGCCATATGAGCCCCTGCTAGTATAACATTTTTCCCTTTTGCATGAAGCTCGTTCATCAATTCCAAACCCTTCTCATCATATACAACCCTGTCTATCACTGACCTTTTGCTTGCTGTAAACAGCTTCATCGATTCAACCGTGATATCACAAAAATTTCGATAAAACCCGCTCTCAAACTTCTTCCCCTCCTCCCCGTATACTTTCTCTAAATTACCCCTCACAATCTTTCCTCTATACCCTTCTAAAATTGACATCATCCCGGAAAAACACCTCGACTCCATATGAATTAGCCACCAAGGTTGCATACCGAAACCCTTCATAATCCCCAACAATAGTTTCGAACTAAACCTACCCATCAGTTGCTTCCTTTTTCAGATTTTCAATCACACACCCATCCCATCCCACAAAAACTCCCTCAGGAAGTTCTGCCTGTAAGTCTTCATGCTTTCCAATTAAGTGACTTAAATGCGTTAAATAGGTCGCCTCAGGTTTTACTCTCTCGACAACCTCCAGCACCTCATCAAGTGAAAAATGACTCTGATGCCATTCTTTCCTTAACGCACTAATTACCAAAACCTTAACCCCATCAAGCTTTTCATAAGTAGAATCCGGAATAAAATTCACATCCGTCACATAAGCAAAATCCCCCACCCTGAATCCGTACACATCCATATTATAATGCTTAACCGGCAATAAAGTCCACTCAACCCCTTTGATAATAAACCCATTAGACTCTTCTTTTGATCCAAGTGAGTTAATATTCACTTGTGGCAATCCACCTTCTTTTGTATCACCGAATGCGTAGAAGAAGTCGCGTCTTAATGCTTTTTCTACATCCTTATTAGCCCAAACCTCCATTGCTCTGTTATGGATTTGGTTAAAAGCCCTCACATCATCCATTCCCGCCAAGTGATCCTTGTGCTCATGCGTATATACAATAGCATCAAGAGAGCACACATCCTCCCGAAGCATTTGAACCCTAAAGTCTGGACCTGTGTCTACAACAATAGATACATCACGTACTTCAATTAAAATAGAAGTTCTCAAGCGGTTGTCTCTATCATCACCTGACGTACAAACATCACATTTACAACCGATTACAGGAACTCCTTGAGAGGTTCCTGTACCTAATAGAGTGATTTTAACATACTCTAACCCTAAATCATATCGGTTTATGGTATTCACCCTGCAAAGGTATCCTTACCTTTGCTATTGTGGACTTAGAACGCGTCATATTATCTGCCAAACAAAAAGCACTAAGAATTAACCTAAATCAGGATCTCTATGGTACTTTCGCTGAGGTGGGAGCCGGACAAGAGGTTGTTAGACAATTCTTTAGGGCAGGAGGAGCATCAGGTACTATTGCGAAAGCTATTAGCGCTTACGACAAAGATTTCTCGGACGCCATTTATGGTGAAGAGAAAAAAGGCAGATACGTCTGCCAATTAAGACTCGAAAAGATGCTCAAACACGAGTATCAACTTATTGAGGAACGTCTTAAACGTGAAAATCACCCAACGAAAAAGTACTTTGCCTTTGCAAATACAGTTGCTACTATTAATTTTCATAAGACTAGTCAAGGACATGGGTGGTTTGGTGTAAAATTTCAAACAGAAGCTGGAAGACCTGCGTCTGAGGTCTTTCTTCATGCCCGTCTACACGAAACTGATGCTCTAATGCAGCAGGTGACGACGGGAATTCTCGGCACTAACCTCATTTATGGTTGTTTCTTTTTCTACAAGCACCCTAAAGAGCTACTAAAATCACTCTACGACAACCTAGATAGAAGCCAGCTAGAAATCGATATGATCCAAATGAACGGACCCGATTTCGCAAACGTGGACAACAGACTTCTTTCTCTTCAGCTTGTAAAACACGGAATGACAGATGCTGTCATATTCTCTCCTGATGGACATAATCTACAAGCTGCTGACGTACTGTACAAAAAGAACATATTAGCCATACGTGGTAGTTTCCGACCGGTAACTAAGGTAAACATTGATATGATTGCTAAGGGGTTAAAAAGATTCAAAGAAGAACCGAAAGTCGATCCGGAGAACATTCAAGTACTTTTCGAGATCACTCTCAATAACCTTAAATCGCAAGGTGATATTGACGAGCAAGATTTCCTTGACAGAGCAGACATCCTTTGTTCAATAGGCCAAACCGTGCTTATCTCCAACTACCAAAAATATTATAAGCTCATCGAGTTCTTCTCCCGCCACTCTAAAAAGAGGATGGGAGTAATCATGGGCGCTTCCACTCTAGTAGATATTTTCAACGAGAAATATTACCGCGATTTGAACGGAGGAATTCTCGAGGCTTTCGGAATTTTATTTTCTCGCGACTTGAAGATTCTACTTTATCCCTGGAAGGATGTTGAATCTCAACTGCTTTGGACTTCTAAAAACACTCCTATTCATCCCCGCTTGAAAGCTTTATACGACTACTTAACTTTCAATAAGAAGATCGTAGACATTGAAGATTACGATGAAGAAGTGCTTTCCATTTTCTCGACTGAGGCATTCAGAATGATAAAAAATGGAGAGGAGAATTGGGAGTCTCTTGTTCCCACTTTTGTAGACCAAATTATTAAAGAAAAATGCCTCTTCGGATACTGTGGCGTCAAGCCAAACAAGAAATCGGCTGAAGATCCAGCAGAGGCTGCCGCACGAGCGATAGATCAGGGTTGATTTTTGATCTATTTTTAACCTCATAAGACTTTACTTCTATTTCAATAGTTACTAAAAAGGGCCTCCCAACTGGGAAGCCCTTTTTTAATATATATACTTTGAGTACTTCTGTTAAGAAGCTGACTCAGTAGCCTCTTCGGCAACTACCTCTGTTTCTTCAACCGTAGCGCTAGATGCAATTAATGCAGCATCGTAATCGTCTTGAGATCCGACAATTAAGTCTTGGAATGCTCTTGAACCAGTTCCAGCAGGAATCAAGTGACCTACGATTACATTCTCTTTCAGACCTAATAGGTGATCCTGTTTTCCACTTACAGCAGCTTCGTTCAAGACTTTAGTAGTCTCTTGGAAAGATGCAGCAGAAATGAACGACTTAGTCTGTAGAGATGCACGAGTGATACCTTGTAATAATGGGCGTGACGTTGCAGGAATAGCATCGCGTGACTCAACGAGAGTCATGTCACGACGTTTTAGAGATCCGTTCTCATCGCGTAGACTACGAGCCGTAACCATTTGGCCTTCCTTTAGGCCTTCACTATCTCCAGCATTTGTCACTACAACCATTCCAAAGATTCTATTATTCTCAACTAAGAAATCAGCCTTTTCAGCGTTTTGCTTCTCTAAGAATTTAGTATCTCCTGAATCTTCAATGACCACTTTCTTCATCATCTGACGAACGATTACCTCGAAGTGCTTGTCGTTAATTTTCACACCCTGTAGACGGTATACGTCTTGGATTTCATTAACGATGTACTCTTGAACAGCCGTAGGGCCTTTAATGTTCAAGATGTCCTTCGGAGTAATAGCACCATCAGAAAGTGCACTTCCAGCTCTCACAAAGTCGTTATCCTGTACTAGGATATGCTTTGATAACGGAACCATGTACTTGTACTTGTCTCCAACACGAGACTCAACGATCACCTCACGGTTACCACGCTTAATCTTACCGTATGAAACAATTCCATCAACCTCAGACACAACCGCCGGGTTAGATGGGTTACGCGCTTCAAACAACTCGGTCACACGAGGTAAACCTCCAGTAATATCACCAGACTTACCAGCAACACGAGGGATTTTACAAAGGATTTGGCCTAAAGAAGATTTATCTCCTTCCTTAACCATGATGTGAGCTCCTACCGGTAGAGAATAAGTTCTCAGCGCCTCTCCTGTCTTGTCAACGATGAGGATTGCTGGGTTCTTCTTCTTGTCCTTAGTCTCAGTAATAACAACCTCACGGAAACCAGTTTGCTCATCAAGCTCCTCTCTAAAGGTCATTCCTTCTTCGATGTGCTCAAATTTAATAGTACCTACAGCTTCACTGATAATAGCACTATTGTATGGATCCCATTTACATACAGAAGTATTCTTCTTAATCTTATCTCCTGACTTTACGAAAAGTAAAGATCCATATGGAAGAATCGTTGAAGAATAAGCTACGCCTGTCGTAGGGTCGACTACCTTAAATTCACTAGATCTAGAAACGATAACTGTTTCCTTTTCGCCATCTGCATTTTTACGATCAACTGTTCGTAAATCCTCAATCTCTGCAACTCCTTCGAATTTAGTGAGTAGTTCGTTCTCATCTGAGATCTTTGACGCCGTACCACCCACGTGGAATGTACGTAGAGTAAGCTGTGTACCCGGCTCACCGATTGATTGAGCGGCTATAACACCTACCGCCTCACCTATTTGAACCATTCTAGCAGTTGCAAGGTTACGTCCGTAACACTTAGCACAAATACCGCTAGGTGATTCACAAGTAAGAACAGATCTCACTTCTACTTCATCTATTCCAGCCTCTTCAATTATACGAGCAATTTTGGGAGTGATTTCTTCGCCTTCGTCAACAAGTATCTCATCAGTTTCAGGATGACGAACTTCAATCGCTGGAACACGACCATCTATTCTATCAGCAATACCATCAACAAGTTCATCATTTTTGCGTAGAGGCCCTACCATAACACCACGTAGTGTTCCACAATCTTCGATTTTTACAATAACGTCTTGAGCAACATCTACAAGACGACGGGTTAGATAACCCGCATCCGCAGTCTTAAGAGCTGTATCCGCAAGACCTTTACGAGCACCGTGAGTAGAAATGAAGTACTCCAGAATCGATAGACCCTCTTTAAAGTTAGACAGAATTGGATTCTCAATGATGTCTTGTCCACCTGTTGCAGAAGACTTTTGAGGCTTAGCCATAAGACCACGCATACCAGACAGCTGACGAATTTGCTCTTTAGATCCACGAGCACCTGAGTGCATCATCATGTAAATAGAGTTGAATCCTTGCTTATCTGTCTCAAGTCTATCCATAAGGATATTCGTCAATCGTGAGTTCGTATGTGTCCAGATATCAATAATCTGGTTGTAACGTTCATTGTTTGTGATCAGACCCATGTTGTAGTTACCCATAACATCAGCAACCTCAGCGGTAGCTTTAGCAACAAGCTTCTCCTTCTCTGGCGGAATAATTACATCATTCAAGTTGAATGACAGACCACCTTTAAAGGCCATGTAAAAACCTAGTTCCTTAATATCATCCAGGAATTCAGATGTTCTAGCAACACCTACAATTTCAAGAACTTTTGCGATAATATCACGTAATGATTTTTTCGTAAGTAGCTCATTGATATAACCCACTTCAATCGGAACATGCTCGTTAAAGAGAACACGGCCACAAGTAGTGTCTATGATAGATGCATCACCATTAACGTCAACAAAACGCATTTTAATAGCAGCATGTAGATCAAGCTTTCCTTCTTGATACATAATGCTCACCTCTTCAGGTGAATAACAAACTGTTCCCTCACCTTTTACTGGCCACTCTGTAGTGCTCTTGCGCTCCTTTGTGATATAGTAAAGACCTAATACCATATCCTGAGAAGGTACAGTAATCGGAGCTCCGTTTGCTGGGTTCAAAATGTTATGAGAAGCCAACATCAGTAGTTGTGCCTCAAGTACAGCTGCATGTCCAAGTGGTAGATGAACCGCCATTTGGTCACCATCGAAATCGGCGTTAAACGCAGTACAAGCAAGTGGGTGAAGCTGAATAGCTTTTCCTTCAATGAGTTTCGGTTGGAAGGCCTGAATACCAAGTCTGTGAAGAGTTGGAGCACGGTTGAGTAGCACTGGGTGCCCTTTCATCACGTTTTCAAGTATATCCCAAACAATCGCTTCCTTCGCGTCAACTATCTTTTTAGCAGACTTTACTGTCTTAACGATTCCACGCTCAAGCATCTTACGGATGATGAACGGCTTATAAAGCTCGGCTGCCATATGCTTAGGCATACCACACTCGTGCATTTTAAGCTTAGGTCCTACGACGATTACAGAACGAGCAGAATAATCTACACGCTTACCAAGTAAGTTCTGACGGAAACGACCTTGCTTACCCTTTAAGCTGTCGCTCAAAGATTTTAAAGGACGATTACTTTCAGTCTTAACAGCACTTGACTTGCGACTATTATCAAACAGACTATCTACAGCTTCTTGAAGCATACGCTTCTCGTTACGTAAGATTACCTCAGGAGCTTTAATTTCTACTAATCGCTTCAGACGATTGTTGCGAATAATAACTCTACGGTATAAATCATTCAAATCTGAAGTCGCAAAACGACCTCCATCAAGTGGAACGAGAGGACGAAGCTCTGGTGGAATCACCGGAACAACTTTCACGATCATCCACTCAGGACGATTTTCAATTCTCTTGTGAGAATCTCTCATATTCTCTACAACTTGGAGACGCTTAAGTGCCTCACTCTTACGCTGTTGAGAAGTCTCTGTGTCCGCTGCGTGACGCAACTTAAATGAAAGCTCATCTAAATCAAGGTTAGCGAGAAGGTCATGAACGGCCTCCGCTCCCATCTTAGCAAGGAATTTATTAGGATCCTTATCGTCTAGGTATTGATTCTCCTTAGGTAGAGTATCTAGAATATCGAAATACTCATCCTCAGTTAAGAAGTCATTAACCTTTAAGTCTTCTCCTTCTGCATTCTTTGCAATTCCTGGATTGATTACGGCATAACGCTCGTAATAAATAATCTGGTCTAATCTCTTAGAAGGGAGACCTAGAAGATATCCGATTTTATTTGGTAAGCTTTTGAAATACCAAATGTGAGCGACTGGAACCACAAGTGATATGTGGCCCATTCTTTCTCTACGGACTTTTTTCTCTGTAACCTCTACTCCACAACGGTCACAAACAATACCCTTGTAACGGATACGTTTGTATTTTCCACAGTGACACTCAAAGTCTTTTACAGGTCCAAAAATCTTTTCACAAAACAATCCATCTCGTTCCGGCTTATAAGTACGGTAGTTAATGGTTTCTGGCTTGAGCACTTCACCATGTGATTGCTCAAGAATTGTCTCAGGCGATGACAACGAAATCGTTATCGTCGAAAAATCGCTCGAGCTCTGTGGGGGGTTCTTTTGTTGGAACATATTCAGTTGTCGATACGGGTTATCAATCTAGTGAAACGCTTAGTCCGAGACCTTTAAGCTCGTTAAGTAAAACGTTGAACGATTCCGGGATACCCGGTTTCGGCATAACGTCTCCTTTAACAATAGCTTCGTATGCTTTCGCACGGCCTATAACATCATCAGACTTAACAGTAAGAATCTCTTGTAAGATATTAGCAGCTCCGAACGCCTCAAGCGCCCAAACCTCCATCTCTCCAAAACGCTGACCACCAAACTGAGCTTTACCACCCAATGGTTGTTGCGTAATTAACGAGTAAGGTCCGATAGAACGTGCATGCATCTTATCGTCAACCATGTGACTTAGCTTAATCATATAGATTACACCAACAGTCGCAGGCTGATCGAAGCGCTCTCCAGTTCCTCCATCGTAGAGGTGAGTAACGCCACATTCAGGAACACCAGCTTTTACTGTCAATTCAGTAATCTCTTCGAGAGTAGCTCCGTCAAAAATAGGTGTTGAGAACTTCATTCCGAGGTTCTGTCCAGCCCATCCAAGTACAGTTTCGTAGATCTGACCTAGGTTCATACGAGAAGGTACACCTAGAGGATTCAATACGATATCTACTGGAGTTCCGTCTTCTAAGAACGGCATGTCTTCTTGACGAACGATACGAGCAACAATACCCTTGTTACCGTGACGTCCAGCCATCTTATCACCCACCTTCAACTTACGCTTCTTCGCAACGTAAACCTTAGCAAGCTTAACAATACCGTTTGGCAACTCATCACCTACAGTAACCTGGAATTTCTTACGCTTGTAAGCTCCGAGAAGATCGTTGTACTTCATAGTGTAGTTATGCACCACTCTATTTACAAGATCACTAATCTCCTTATCTCTTACCCAAGCTTCAGAGTTGATAATTAGGAAGTCCAAACTCAACAGAATCTTCTGTGTGAATTTAATCCCCTTCTTTACCTGCTCTTCCTTGTAGTAGTTGAATACACCTTGGCTCACCTTACCGGCTACAAGCTTCATTAGCTTGTCTACCAAGATTTTCTTTAGATTAGCTGCTTCTCTATCGAATTCGATATCAATAGTTTCGATAATAGCCTTATCAGCAGCTTTCGCCTTTCTATCTTTTACAGCACGACTAAAGAGCTTCTTTTCAATGACAACTCCTTTACTTGAAGGAGGCATTTTTAATGATGCATCTTTCACATCTCCAGCTTTATCACCGAAAATTGCGCGTAAAAGTTTTTCCTCAGGACTAGGGTCAGACTCTCCTTTAGGAGTGATCTTTCCAATTAGGATGTCACCACCACTAACGTTAGCTCCGATTCGAATTAAACCGTTTTCGTCAAGATTAGCAGTTGCTTCTTCGCTGACGTTAGGAATATCATTTGTAAGCTCTTCAATTCCACGCTTAGTATCTCTTACTTCAAGAGTGTACTCATCAACGTGAAGCGATGTAAATACATCCTCACGTACAACACGCTCAGAAATAACAATCGCATCCTCAAAGTTATACCCCTGCCAAGGCATGAAGGCAACCTTCATGTTTTGACCTAAAGCAAGCTCACCATTATCAGTACTGTAACCTTCAACAAGTATATCGCCTTTTGCAACGCGATCACCTTTCATCACCATAGGGCGAAGGTTCATACAAGTACCTTGGTTTGTACGAGCAAACTTAACTAGGTTGTAAATTTTCAAGTCATCATCAAACGAAACGAGCAAGTCGCTTTCATCCATCTTATGACGAATATGAATCACATCTGAATCAACGTACTCTACAACTCCATCAGCGTCAGCACGCATAAGGATTCTTGAATCACGAGCTACAGCTGACTCTACTCCAGTTCCTACGATAGGAGAATCTGGAATCATAAGAGGAACAGCTTGACGCATCATATTCGATCCCATCAACGCACGGTTAGCATCATCATGCTCCAAGAATGGAATCAGTGAGGCCGCAATAGATGCGATTTGGTTAGGAGCCACATCCATGTACTCCAATTGCTTAGGATTTGCTAGCGGGAAATCACCTTGAAGTCTTGACTTAACAAGCTTATCCGTGAAATTACCCTCACTATCAATGTTCGCGTTAGCTTGAGCAATAATAGATTGAGCTTCGTCTTCCGCAGAAAGGTAAATCACATCTTCAGATGAAGTTGCTGCTTTTCCATTTACCACCTTACGATAAGGAGTTTCGATGAAACCAAGACGGTTAACCTTTGCATATACGCAGAGTGAACTAATAAGACCAATGTTCGGTCCCTCAGGTGTCTCAATCGTACATAAACGTCCATAGTGAGTATAGTGTACATCACGTACCTCGAAACCAGCACGTTCTCTCGATAGACCACCTGGTCCTAGAGCTGAAATACGACGTTTATGTGTAACCTCACTAAGTGGATTAGTTTGGTCCATAAACTGTGATAACTGGTTAGTTCCGAAGAAACTATTTATCACAGAACTTAAAGTCTTAGCATTAATAAGGTCAGTAGGCGTAAATACTTCGTTATCACGAACGTTCATACGCTCACGAATTGTACGAGCCATACGAGCCAAACCTACTCCAAATTGAGAGTAAAGTTGCTCTCCAACTGTTCTAATACGTCTGTTACTTAAGTGATCAATATCGTCAACGTCAGCATGAGAGTTAACAAGATCAATTAAGTACTTAATGATAAGTAAGATATCGTGCTTAGTTAGTGTTCTACTAACCTCATCTGCCGATAATCCAAGTTTACGATTAATACGGAAACGACCAACTTCACCAAGGTCATAGCGCATTTCAGAAAAGAACAACTTATCAATAACTCCTCTAGCTGTGTCCAAATCTGGTGGCTCAGCATTTCTAAGTTGACGGTAGATGTATTCTACAGCCTCTTTCTCAGAGTTAGAACTATCCTTTTGGAGCGTATTATAGATAATTGCGTAGTCCGCCTGATTAATACTCTCCTTGTGAAGAATGATAGACTTTGTACCACTCTCCATAATAAGAGCTACGTGCTCTTTCTCAAGAATAGTTTCTCTATCGAGAACGACCTCGTTTCTTTCGATAGACACAACCTCTCCAGTATCCTCATCCACAAAGTCTTCAACCCAAACCTTAAGTACACGAGCTGCCAACTTACGTCCGACAACTCTCTTAAGACCAGCTTTACTCACTTTAACTTCATCAGCTAAATCGAATATGTCTAGAATATCTCTATCTGTTTCGTACCCTATGGCACGTAAAAGAGTAGTAACTGGAAGCTTTTTCTTTCTATCAATGTAAGCGTACATAACACCATTGATATCTGTAGCAAACTCGATCCAAGATCCTTTAAAAGGAATGATTCTAGCCGAGTATAGCTTAGTACCGTTAGCATGACGACTTTGTCCAAAGAATACACCAGGTGAACGGTGTAGCTGGTTTACAATAACTCTTTCTGCACCATTCACTACGAATGATCCTTGAGGAGTCATATATGGGATTGTACCCAAGTAAACATCTTGAACAATAGTTTCAAAGTCCTCGTGCTCGGGGTCTGTACAGTAAAGCTTAAGCTTTGCCTTAAGAGGCACACTGTGAGTTAGACCACGTTCTATACATTCTGCAATGCTATAGCGAGGAGGATCAATGAAGTAATCAAGGAATTCAAGTACGAATTGATTTCTCGTATCAGTGATAGGGAAATTTTCGCTAAATACCTTAAAAAGACCTTCAGATTCGCGATTCTCAGGTTTCGTTTCAAGTTGAAAGAACTCCTGGAATGAGCGAAGTTGAATATCAAGAAAATCTGGATGCTTGAGCGGTAACGCTACATTAGCAAAACTTTTTCTTGGGGCGACTGGGGTGGTTTTGACCAAAGACATGAGAGGTGGGGGTCAAATTAATTTCAGACAACGACAAAGCAGGTACCTAAACCTGTTTACTTATAAACATAAGTGTTTTACAGGCAAAAAGGGTTCAAGGGCGGAGACCTGCTCTCCGCCCTGAACCTTAAATAGTCGTGGTTGTGCTATTACTTAAGCTCAACCTCCGCTCCTGCTTCCTCAAGTTGAGTCTTGAGACTTTCAGCCTCATCCTTAGGGATTCCCTCCTTAATCGGAGCTGGTGCAGAGTCTACTATACCTTTAGCATCTTTCAGACCTAAGCCTGTAAGCTCTTTTACTAGTTTAACAACAGCTAGCTTAGCTCCGCCAGCAGCTTTGAGAATAACGTCAAATTCCGTTTGCTCTTCGCCGCCACCTTCACTACCGCCAGCAGCGGGTCCTGCAACTGCAACAGCAGCAGCAGCTGGTTCGATACCGTGATCATCTTTGAGGATCGTGGCGAGTTCGTTTACTTCCTTAACTGTTAAGTTTACGAGCTCTTCAGCCATAACTTTTAAATCAGCCATATTAATTGTATTGATGGGTTTCTTTTAATAATAATTCTATCAAGCTCAGCCGCGTTCTTGCAGCGCCTTGACAAGACCAGACATGGTGTTTCCACCTGATTTTAATGCTCCAACAACGTTCTTCATCGGAGATTGTAGCAATGCGATTACATCCGCAATGAGCTCATCTTTCGATTTAACTTCTGTTAGTACATCTATTTGATCGTCACCTAAGTAACAAGCTTCTTCAACATAAGCAGCTTTAAGAACAGGTTTATCATGTTTCTTACGAAACTCCTTCAGTAACTTTGCAGGTATATTACCTACGTTACCTAATAAAAGAGCTGTTTGACCTGTTAACACTTCATACAGTTCACTGTAATCTACGCCTTCAGACTCATCCATAGCTCTACGTAGTAGCGTATTTTTTACAATGCGCACACATACATCCTTCTTATAGCAAGCACGACGCAAGTTAGTTGTCGCTTCTGAATTAAGCCCTGAGGCATCAGTAAGGTAAACCACACTATTGTCAGCTAATAATTGCTTTAGCTCGATGATCTGTAAATCTTTTTCTTCACGTGTCATATTTGATGCGTTTTAATGGTTAAACCATAGATTTAAAATCAATTTTAATACCAGGTCCCATAGTAGAGCTCATTACGATACTCTTTATATAAGAACCTTTTGCAGAAGCGGGCTTCAATCGAACTAAAGTTTGAATAAGTTCGTTAGCATTCTCTTCAATCTTCTCTGCCTCAAAAGAGACCTTTCCAACAGAAACATGAATGATTCCAAATTTATCAACTTTAAAGTCAATCTTACCTGCTTTCACGTCAGTGACAGCCTTTGCCACATCCATAGTTACAGTACCCGACTTAGGGTTAGGCATGAGGCCACGTGGTCCGAGAACTCGGCCCAACGCACCCACCTTGCCCATAACTTGGGGTGTGGTAATAATTACATCCACATCGGTCCATCCCCCCTTAATCTTCGTCACATACTCGTCGAGTCCTACGTAATTAGCTCCTGCATCTAAAGCCTCCTGATCTTGGTCAGGTGGACATAGTACAAGTACTTTGACATCCTTTCCCGTTCCGTGAGGAAGGGAAACAGTGCCACGAACCATTTGATTCGCTTTACGAGGATCTACTCCAAGTCGCACGGCAAGGTCTACCGAGGCATCGTATTTCGTCGTTGAGCATTCCTTCACTAGTGAAGATGCTTTATCAAGCGTATAAGGCTTTTCGGCGTCGAATTTCTCGGCAACCGCCTTTTGGTGCTTTGTTAATCGTCCCATTTTTGTGCGGTTTGTGACTTAAGAAGGAAATTTACCTGTGACATTAATACCCATACTTCTTGCTGTTCCTGCTACCACTTTCATGGCAGACTGAATGGAAAAGCAATTAAGATCGGGCATTTTGTCTTCTGCAATAACGCGGATTTGATCCCAGTTAACACGTCCCACTTTATCTCTATTCGATTCAGCAGAACCGCTTTTGAGTTTTGCTGCTTCCAATAATTGGACAGCAGCAGGTGGTGTCTTAATGATAAAGTCAAAAGACTTATCCTTATAGACTGTGATAACTGCGGGGAGTACCTTACCAGCTTTCTCTTGGGTTCTAGCATTAAACTGCTTACAGAATTCCATGATATTTACTCCTTTCGCACCGAGGGCCGGTCCGACTGGAGGTGCAGGGTTGGCTGCTCCGCCACGTATTTGCAGCTTTATGAGTCCAGCTACTTCTTTCGCCATTTTATCTATATATAATGAACAGTCTTGAGATTCGCGCGAATGGGAAGCATTCAGGGGACATGCGAACGGCTCTAACTGTCTGTTCCGTTAATTATCTTTTTCTACTTGGAGATAGCCTAGTTCTACCGGCGTCTTACGACCGAAGATCTTAACCATAACCTTAAGTTTCTTTTTCTCTTCGTTGACTTCCTCAATATTACCGTGGAATCCGTTAAAAGGACCATCAGTAACCTTTACAAGTTCACCAACTTTATATGGAATGTTAATTTCTTCCTCAGCGTCAGCCATTTCATCAACTACACCTAAAATGCGGTTAACTTCATGTTGACGGATAGGCATTGGGTCCCCTCGCTTTTCAGCACCTAGAAACCCTATAACATTTGTGACATTCTTAACAAGGTGAGGTATTTCACCAACAAGAGCAGCTTCTATGTATACGTAACCCGGAAATAAATTCTTTTCCTTACTTACTTTCTTACCCTTACGAATTTGGAATACCTTTTCTATAGGAATTAAAACTTGGCCTACGTAGTCTTGTAAACCAGCTGCAGCGACTTCCGTTTCGATAGTCTCTTTAACTCGTTTTTCCTGACCGCTAACAGCCCGGACTACATACCACTTTTTTTCTATTTCACTCATAGTTGCCAAAATCGTCTTAGAATAAGTCGTAAAGGTTACCAACAACTCCTTTCCAAATTGAATCAGAAGCATTCACACCAAAAGACCAGTCCATAATAAATACCACACCTGCAATAAGCAAAGATGCAACAAATACAAGAATCGAAGACTCCTGAAGCTCTCTCCAAGTAGGCCATGTGACCTTATTGATAAGCTCTGTGTAAGACTCTGTAATATAATTCGTTATTTGAGACATTGTTTCTTGTTTTGCACGGGCGGTAGGACTCGAACCTACAACCAATGGTTTTGGAGACCACTACTCTACCAATTGAGCTACGCCCGTAGATTCAGGAAGAAGGAACCGAAAATTGGGACCTTCTTCCCGATAGATTCTACAGAGGGTTAACCTCTAATGTTATGAGATTATTTCCGTTACTTGACCAGCACCTACTGTTCTTCCACCCTCACGGATAGCAAAACGTAGACCCTTGTCCATAGCAACAGGAGCAATCAAAGTAACATCGATAGTTACGTTATCACCAGGCATAACCATTTCGCGTCCAGCTTCTAGAGAGATCTCTCCAGTAACGTCAGTTGTACGGAAGTAGAACTGAGGACGGTAGTTGTTATGGAATGGTGTGTGACGTCCACCTTCTTCTTTCTTAAGAATGTAAACCTCAGCTTTAAACTTGTTATAAGGAGTGATTGTTCCTGGACGAGCGATTACCATACCACGCTTAATATCGCTTTTATCGAGACCACGAAGTAATAAACCTACGTTATCTCCAGCTTCACCTCTATCGAGGATCTTACGGAACATCTCAACACCAGTAATAGTAGACTTGATCTTCTCATCTTGCATACCGATGATATCAACGTCATCACCTGTGTTAATGATACCAGTCTCGATACGACCAGTAGCAACAGTACCACGACCTGTGATAGTGAATACATCCTCAATAGACATAAGGAATGGCTTCTCGTTATCACGTGGTGGAATCTCAATCCAAGTGTCAACCGCAGTCATTAGCTCTTTTACTGTATCAACCCACTTATCTTCTCCGTTAAGAGCTCCAAGTGCAGATCCAGGAATAACAGGAGAGTTATCTCCATCGTACTCATAGAATGAAAGTAGCTCACGCACCTCCATTTCAACTAGCTCGATAAGCTCTTCATCGTCGACCATGTCAACTTTGTTCATGAATACAACGATACGAGGAATACCCACCTGGCGTCCAAGTAGGATGTGCTCACGAGTCTGAGGCATAGGGCCGTCAGTTGCAGCAACAACGAGAATAGCGCCGTCCATTTGGGCAGCACCAGTTACCATGTTCTTCACATAGTCAGCGTGACCTGGGCAATCAACGTGAGCGTAGTGACGATCAGCAGTTGAATACTCAACGTGTGAAGAGTTAATAGTAATTCCACGCTCCTTTTCTTCAGGTGCGTTATCAATTTGGTCAAACGAGCTAGCCTCGCAGTAACCAGCGTCAGCCATCACCTTAGTGATAGCGGCAGTTAAAGTGGTCTTTCCGTGGTCAACGTGGCCAATTGTGCCGATGTTAACGTGTGGTTTTGACCGGTCAAACATTTCTTTTGCCATGGTCTTAACAATTATATATTATTTAATTTATTTCTCTATTTGTGACTTGAGCCAATGACGGGAATTGAACCCGTGGCCTCGTCCTTACCAAGGACGCGCTCTACCCCTGAGCTACATCGGCTTTAATCGAGCGGAAGACGAGGTTCGAACTCGCGACATTCAGCTTGGAAGGCTGATGCTCTACCAACTGAGCTACTTCCGCTTGGTAATTCTCACATGCAACTGCAAGTGAAAATGTGGGGGTAATAGGAATCGAACCTATTCAGTCTAAGACAACAGAGTTACAGTCTGCCCCGGCTCTCCAACTCCGGCGTACCCCCTTGACATTCTACTTTTACAAAGAATGTACAGGTATTATTTCGATGAGCCGGTGGAGGGATTCGAACCCACGGCCTGCTGATTACAAATCAGCTGCTCTACCCCTGAGCTACACCGGCAAAAATTCAAAGAACAAAACAAAAAAAACCCTCCCGAAATTCAGGAGGGCAAATGTACGATAGAATGTGGTTCAAACAAGCAATAGTATACCAAAAAAAATTTGGTTTATTTATCGTTGAAAATTAGCTAAACGTGAACCTTTAAAATTTGTCTTCGAAGTGCTTCAACAACCACATCTGTAGCGGCTTCAAAACTAGTAGCATTTCGTTTGGCAAAAAGCTCTTTCCCAGGCATATGAATTTTTATTTCAACAAGTTTATTTTCTTTTTCATTATTTTTCTCAATGCGTAGAAACACATCACTAGAAATCAAAGTGTCATTGAATGTTTCAAGCTTGTGAAGCTTTGAGTCAATAAATGCGAGGAGTGCCTTATCGGCATCAAAATGGATAGAATGTATTTGCACCTTCATAGCAAACGTGTGGTTATTCGCCTAACTTTGAACGTTGATCCAAAGGACTGGCTTTGTGAAACTCCTTCAACTTTGCCGTCGTATGATGTGTATAAATCTGGGTTGAAGCAAGGCTAGCATGTCCGAGTAATTCTTTCACCGCTGCCAACTCTGCCCCGCGATTCAACAAATGAGTAGCAAAGGTGTGTCGTAAAACGTGAGGGCTACACTTTTGTAACGTACTCACCTCACTAAGGTAATAATTCACACGGCGATAAACAAATGATGGGTAAAGAGATTTGCCTGCGTCAGTCACAAATAATTCATCACCTCCAACTGGCCTATCCATAACGTGCATCATTATACTTTCTAAAGTATGAGGCATCAGCGGCAATAGTCTTTCTTTTGAGCCCTTACCAAAAACTTTCAAAAGCTTACGGCCCCCATCAACATCAGATACTTTTAGTGCAATCAATTCACTTAATCTTATACCTGTTTCATAAAGTAAAGCAATCATTGATCTATCTCGCCTTCCTTTCCAATCAGTAGAAAATATATTTTCTTGAAACAAATCTTTCATTGCGTGCTCAGGGACAACTTCTGGAAGTCCTTTCTTGAGCTTTGGTAAAACAACTGATTCAACAGGGTTAGTCGTCATCACTCCCTTCCTTCTTGCGTACTTGGAAAACGTTCGGTAAGAAGATACTTTTCTGTGAATCGTGCTAGGGGACTTTCCCTGCTTCATCATATCCACAACCCAAGACCTAACCCAGTCGCCTTTTATTTGGCATAAATCATCCTCTTCATAATGTTCAGTCATATACCTAATCATTTGATTAAGGTCAGATCTATAACATCTTAAAGTATGAGGGGACCCACGCTTTTCCTTTAATAGGAAATCGAGGAATTCGGATAATGTTGAAAGTTTTTGATTCAAGGTAAAAAAGTCAAGACGCAAAAAAAGCGAGAAGGTTATGCAATCTCGCTTTATTTATCGACAAAAACAAGCGTTTCGTCGAAAAAATAATAATTATACGCTTACTTAGCGCATTATCAGAGGGTTAATCCTCCTTTAAAGATTTAGCGTTTTTATACGCTGCTTTCTTCATTGCCTCACGATTAAGCAAACTAGGCTTTACAAACTCACGACGAGAGCGTAATTCCTTCATTTTTTTAGTGCGGTCGAATTTCTTCTTAAAACGCTTTAAGCAGCGTTCGATGTTATCGTTTTCTTTTACTGGGATACTGAGCATAGTCAAAAAATTGGAGTGCAAAGATAGATTAAAGAATTTAACTAACCAATTCTCTAGCGATTACTAATTTCTGTATTTCAGATGTCCCCTCCCCTATAGTACAAAGCTTTGAATCTCTATAGTACTTTTCAGCTGGAAAATCTTTTATATATCCGTAACCACCAAGGATTTGGACGGCTTCTGTAGAAACCTTAACAGCTACTTCACTGGTTTCATATTTGGCCATTGCGCTTGCAAGAGTACATGGTTTCCCTGCGTTCTTAAGAGTACAAGCTTTTAATAGAAGTAAATCGGATGTTTCTATTGCGACTGCCATGTCTGCTAATTTGAATGCGATTGCCTGAAATCTTGATATGGGTTGTCCGAATTGCTCTCTTTCTTTAGAGTAAGCCAAAGCAGTATCATAAGCTCCTTGAGCGATTCCCAAGCCTAAAGCACCTATACTAATTCGTCCTCCATCTAGTATTTTCATAGCTTGAATGAAACCCTCTCCTACTTCACCTAAAATTTGCGACTCATGTACTCGACAATTGTCAAAAATCATTTCCGATGTCTCGCTACTTCTCATACCCAGCTTATTCTCTTTCTTACCTCCTGAGAATCCTGGAGTTGATCTCTCAACGATAAAAGCTGTAATACCGTGGCTGTCCAAAAGCTCTCCTGTGCGAACTAAAACAACTGCTACATCACCACTAATACCGTGAGTAATGAAATTCTTTGTGCCATTTAGTATCCAATGCTCCCCGTCCTGTTTCGCCACGCATTGCATTCTCATAGCGTCAGAGCCGGTATTCGCCTCCGTTAGCCCCCAAGCGCCAATCCATTCTGCAGTAGAGAGCTTAGGCAAGTAGCGCTTCTTCTGATCGTCATTTCCAAATTGTAATATATGCCCAGTACACAAACTATTATGCGCAGCCATACTAAGCCCTACAGAACCGCATACTCTTGATATCTCTTCAATGGCTATCTTATACTCAATATAACCTAAGCCTGCGCCTCCATACTCTTCAGGGACAAGCATTCCCATAAGGCCAATTTCACCCATCTCACGAAGGACATCACGAGGAAATATTTGGTCTTCATCCCAAATCATACGCATAGGAAGAATACGGCGCTGAGCAAATTCACTCACCGATTCCTTAATCATCTGCTGGTCGGCTGTTAGTTTGAAATTCATTTTACAAATGTCGGCAGTAAGCTCTATGCTAGGTCACTTTATATCATTTTTAGGAGAAATCTTAATGTATGGTAACCAAACCGCCCATATACTATCCGTTATTTGGGGTATATTTCTCACGTCAGCTAAAGTGGCAAGGTCGTGGTGGCGACGATATCGTTCTATAATTCTAGCTCCATTTACTCCTATATAAGGATGGCGTCGCATTTTATCCCACGAAGCTGTATCAACACATATTTTCGAAATATCAGAGGAGGAAATTCTAAACCAACTTGAGACTTGCTGATATGAACTTGAGTCGATACCGTATACTTCCTTGAGCTGTTCTATTTCACAAAACCCACCAAGAGCATTTCTAAATTTAATTGTACGACCAGATAGCACGGGGCCGAATACTGGGAGCGATTCGAGAGTAATGCTATCTATTAAATTTAAATCTAGTGATTTAGGGGCTGGTTTATGGAAAACCGGTTTTAGGGAATTTGATAGGGTATGTGTGATGTTTTTTTTATAGTGACTCTCACGTATATAGTGCGATGTAGATGTCTGCTTCTCTGTAAAGGTCACCACCTCAGAGTTCGCAAGATCTAGAGGCCAGTCTTCAAGAAGAGTTAAGAAATTAGGAATCACATCCTCGTAGGATGGTGCACGCATAGACTCCAACCCCCAAGCAAGAAGGGAGAGTGAAATCACTATTACTATAGAAGTAAGGTGGAATAGTTCGTCTCGTTTATTTGACGAACTCCCGTTATCATTTTTCGTATTGAACAATTTCCCCAGATTTTACCCTTCTTAAATAATCCTTTAGATCAGACTTAACCTCTGGGGCGAGGATGTAAAGTCCGAGAACGTTAGGAAAACACATGGCGAAAATCATAGCATCTCCAAAATTAAATACACTTTTTGCAGAAATAGCTGATCCAATAATTACGAAAACACAGAATAGAACCTTATAGCTTATATCAGAAGTCCTAGACTCTCCGAAAATATAAGTCCAAGACTTAAGTCCGTAATAGCTCCAGCTGAGCATTGTTGATAATGCGAAGAGAATCACAGAGATTGAAAGTACAATCGGGAACCAAGAAATGGTTTGGCTGAAAGCTGAAGAAGTAAGCTCAATAGCCATCAAATCTCCAGACAATAACTAATGCTGTCATTGTACATATCACTACTGTGTCAATGAAAGGTTCAAGAAGTGAAACCATTCCTTCAGAAACAGGCTCATTTGTTTTTGCAGCAGAGTGAGCGATAGAAGCAGAACCTATACCAGCCTCGTTAGAGAACGCCGCACGCTTGAACCCTTGGATCATAACACCGATAATACCACCATACATAGCGCCTGAGTCGAATGCACCGCTAAAGATTTGGCCGAAGGCTGTAGGAATTTCAGAGAAATTACCCGCTAACACGACTAAGGCACTTAGCACGTAAATACCCACCATGAAAGGAACCACTTTATCAGTAACCTTAGCAATACTCTTAATTCCACCTATAATAATTAGACCTACTAGCGCAGCCATAACGGCACCGAAAATCCATGCTTGACCGTAAAAGAAAGATTCTGCGCCTCCAGTAACTGATATAAGCTGCTTTGTTGCTTGATTAATTTGAACCATGTTACCCCCACCGAGGGATCCTCCAATACAAGCTACCGCAAACATAATAGCAAGGACTTTACCAAGCTGCCCCATTCTTTCACCACGCTTAGCGAGCCCGCGACTTAAATAATAAGACGGTCCACCTGAAACAGATCCATCTGCATTTTGAATTCTATATTTAGTACCAAGAGTACACTCAATGAATTTAGCACTCATACCTAATAATCCAGCAACAATCATCCAGAACGTAGCGCCAGGTCCACCAATAGAAACCGCGATTGCGACACCGGCAATGTTTCCGACTCCTACTGTACCTGATAAAGCAGCTGTTAAAGCCTGAAAGTGGCTTACCTCTCCTTGTTCCTTTTTCTTGGGGTCATCAAATTTTCCTTTGACAACGTCAATGGCGTGTTTAAAACCAGAAATGCTAATGAACTTGAAATAAAACGTAAAAAACACAGCACCGAATAGGAGCCAAATCAAAACAAATGGCACTTCTTTTCCAAAGCCGATCGGGATCGTAACAAAAATCACATCCATGATGACATTAGTAACGGGCTCCATGTAGCTTTCTATTCTATCGTCAATTGAAAGAACTACTTCGTCTATTGATTCTGTTTGCTGAGACAATGCTTCGTTAGCAGATGTTGTAAATGCTAAAAGAGAAAACATCAAAGCAAAAAACACAGGTGTGATTTTATTAATAATCGACATAATTAATTTAAATATAGGTTCAGGAATAGTTTATGATTTGGGCTTAGCAAACTTCAGCATACGGTTTAGATCTCTAATTTGATCAGCCGTTCCTAATACGAATAACTTACAAGCACCATCTATGACTGTTGAGGGTCCAGGATTAATTTCATATTCGCCGTTTGATCTTTTTAATCCAACAACATTAATACCTAGACGATTATTTTCAACAACATCACCAAGAGTTGATTGTCTCATTTCCGGTGGGAATTGATCCATGCAAATCTCTTCTAGATTTATAGAATCTCCACCTTGTATACTTATGTGGTCCAAAAACTCCACTACATCAGGCATAGCAACTAAAGATGCCATGTGTGCACCTCCAACCTTATCTGGCATAATTACGTTATCCGCTCCAGCTACACGTAATTTAGTGACCGAGTTCATCTGTGAAGCTCTACTAATTAAAAGCATTTCCTGATTTCTTTCTCTTGCTGAAAGAATAACGTAAAGATTTTGTGAATCAATGGGCATAGTAGCGATTAATGCTTTTGCATTTTCCACCCCAGCTTTTTCTAAATTTTCGTCTCGTGTAGCATCACCTGTAATGACAATAAATCCTTCTTCTCGAAGTATTTTACACTTCGGTTCGTCTTTTTCTATTATTACAACTGTTGTATCGTGATCCATCAACTCTGACACAGCCATCTCACCTACACGGCCATAACCACATACGATAACATGCTGATTTAGTTTATCAATTTCTTTCTTCAATCTAGCTACTTTAAAGGTGTTACGATATTCGCCGTCGACAAAGTACGTAGTAAGTGCAGATATAGAATAAGCAAATGCACTAATACTTGAAATAATTAAGAACGATGTGAAAATCATTCCCGTGGGACTGAGCTCTTTAACCTCTCTAAACCCAACAGTGGAGACGGTAATCACTGTCATATAGAATGCTTCAATCCAAGAGTATCCTTCTAAATACACAAAACCTATACTCCCAATAAGAACTACAGCAACCATTGCTATTAAAGCGAGGTAAAGATTCTTGAAAGGTTTGAATTTAAAAAGCACGCCCTAAACTACGTACTACATAGGCAACTGCCTAAAAAAATATAGTAGATTTTACTAACGATGGCTGAAGATTTATTTCTGAAGCGAAATGGCCATTTGAGACGCTAACTCTTCTGCCTGATAACGAGCGGATAAGGTCGCCTCGTCTCGAGTTGAAGAGTTGTTAGCGGCATATAAAATTCCGCGAGATGAATTCACTAATAATCCACATTTAGCGTTTAAACCGGCATTTGCAACTGCCTCCAGAGAACCTCCCTGAGCGCCAACTCCAGGAACAAGTAAGAACGATTCAGGAACTAATTCTCTGACACGAGCTAGTAAATCCGGTCTTGTAGCTCCTACCACGAACATTAAATTATCTGGAGTACCCCAGTTCGATGCTTTTTCAAGGACTCGCTCGAATAGAGGCGGAGTACCGTGAAATTCGAAATCGTCAGCGCCGGGATTTGACGTGAGGGCAAGTAAAATCGTCCATTTATCGTTCCTGTCCGTAAAAGGACGTACCGAATCTTCGCCCATATAAGGAGCTACTGTTGCGGCATCTGCGCCAAGGCCATCGAAGAGAGCTGTTGCGTATTTACTAGCGGTATTGCCAATATCGCCACGCTTTGCATCGGCAATTACTAGGCAATCATTCGGAATCGTCTGGATAATTCTTTCTAGTGCGGAAACACCCTCTGGGCCGTAGGATTCGAAGAAAGCTAGGTTTGGTTTATATGCAACAGCAACATGGTTAGTACACTCAATCATTGCAATACAGAAATCCTCCATCGCCTCAACTCCCTGACCAAAACAGCTTGGGATTTTTTCAGGATCAGGATCTAAGCCCACACATAGGTACGATTTCTTTGAGAGAATTGCAGCGTGTAACGCGTCACGATTTATAAGGGTGCCTTTTCTTTCCATACCTTAATTACCTTAGTTCATTGATGATTATAGATTTTTCAAAAGCTCAGTTTTTTCCGCAAGGTGCAACGCTTCTATAACCTCATCCAAATCCCCAGACAATATTGCTGGCAATGCATGTGATGTAAAGCCAATTCTATGGTCGGTTACTCGACCTTGAGGAAAATTGTACGTTCGGATTTTTGCCGACCTATCACCTGTAGAGACGAGTTGCTTACGGTTTTCAGATCTTTCTGTTTCTTGTTTGAGTCGCTCCTGTTCGAAAAGACGAGTCCTCATGACAGACATAGCGTGCTCGAGGTTTTTGTGTTGGGATCTACCATCTTGGCACTCAACTACAATACCTGTAGGCAGGTGAGTTAGACGTACCGCACTTTCCGTTTTATTAACGTGCTGACCTCCTGCTCCACTTGCTCTATACGTATCTCGACGCAAGTCTGAGACCTTTAATTCAACATCCACATCTTCTGCTACGGGAAGGATAGCAACCGTTGCCGCGGAAGTGTGTACTCTGCCTTGCGATTCTGTCGCTGGTACACGTTGAACTCTATGAACACCACTCTCAAACTTAAGCCAACCATATACCCCCTCACCACTTAGCCTCACCACTGCCTCTTTAAAACCGCCGGCCGTTCCTTCCGAAGAAGAAACCCAAGTACTGCTCCAGCCTTTAGATTCTGTGTGGCGTATGTACATTCTTAGCAATTCTCCAGCAAAAATAGCAGCTTCGTCACCACCCGTTCCAGCTCTTACCTCAAGCACTACATCTCTATCGTCGGCTTCGTCTCGTGGCAACAACATTTCTTTTGCCTCTTGCACAACCTCTTCAAGTTTCACATTCAATAGCCCTACCTCTTCTCTCCCCATCTCCCTGTACTCGTCGTCGTCGGATGATGCCCATTCTTTCGCTTGTTGTAAGTCATCCCAAACCCCTCTAAACTTCGCCGCATGTTCAGCCACCGGCTCTAAACGTCGGTACTCTCTCATGGCTTCACGGTATGCGTTATTATCCGCAATCAAATCCGGATCACCAATAGACTTTTCGACCTCGCGAAACCTGTCACCTATTGCCTCAAGTTTAGCGAGTAGGTCTTCCATTATGCGTTTGAATACTTATAAGTCCCGTGCTCACCTGATACAGTGACAGAACCATGAGAACAAGGGTCGCAACGACCTATTATTTGGGCTTCAACTCCTCTATCATTAGCGATAGAAATCAATGCTTTAGCAGCTTCCTCAGAAGTGTACACTTCTAACCTGTGGCCCATATTGAAAACCTTGTACATCTCCTCCCAAGAAGTTCCGGACGAAGACTGAATGGTCTTGAAGAGCTGCGGAGTAGGGAACAGATTATCCTTTATAATATGAACGTTGTTTACAAAGTGAAGGACTTTTGTTTGGGCTCCTCCAGAACAGTGAACCATTCCGTGGACGCTGTCGCTCCAGCTTTCGAGGAAGGTCTTGATAATAGGAGCGTAAGTTCGAGTCGGAGAAAGAACGAGCTTGCCGGCATCGAGAGGCACGCCTTCTATTGAGTCTGTGAGGTCGTAATCTCCGGTATAGATATATTCTGAATCGGTTCCGGGGTCGAAACTTTCAGGAAATCTAGATGACAGGTCTTTCTTAAAAACGTCATGCCGAGCTGAGGTAAGTCCGTTACTTCCCATACCGCCATTAAATTCGGTCTCGTAATTTGATTGGCCCGAGCTAGAGAGGCCTACAACGACATCTCCAGGAGCAATATTTGCATTGTCGATAACAGAATCCCTGCGCATTCTCGCTACCACCGTAGAGTCAACGATTATGGTTCGCACCAAATCGCCTACATCTGCTGTTTCTCCACCTGTCGAAATAATATCAATCCCTTCCTTCCTCAAGTCCAGAAGAAGTTCTTCAGTTCCTTGAATAATAGCTGAGATAACTTCGCCAGGAATCAAGTGTTTATTTCTCCCGATTGTTGATGACACAAGCATAGGTCCCGTAGCACCTACACAGATTAAATCATCAACATTCATAATCAGTGCATCCTGAGCAATACCTTTCCAGACAGAGATATCCCCTGTTTCTTTCCAGTACATATATGCCAAAGCCGATTTCGTCCCTGCCCCATCTGCATGCATAACCACGCAATGCTCTTCACTTCCCGTTAAATAATCAGGAATAATTTTACAAAACGCTTGAGGGAACAATCCCTTATCTACGTTTTTAATTGCTGCGTGAACATCCTCTTTCCCAGCACTTACACCACGCGCTGCATACCTACTTGCGTCTGACACTTATTTTGTTTTTAACCTTATTCTTCGGTAGGAACGTAATCGAAACGTATAATCTTAAATACTGTACGTCTATTTACTTGATGAGCGTTTTCTCTTTCAGATTCAGGCATTTTTGCAATCTGAGAGTCTGTAACAATCAATTTATCCTCACCGTGTCCAAATGGAACCAATCTATCTAAAGAAATCCCTTGATCAACCAAGAAATTCACACAAGTTTCAGCACGTCTTTGGCTTAAAACCTTGTTAGAAGAGTTAGTACCTCGACTATCCGTATGAGCTTCCAACTGAATAACTAGGTTCTCATTTCTCTGGAGTAAGTCGACGAGGTAACTTAAAGAGTCTGTTGAATTAACCTCTTCATTCACAAGTAAGTCTGCACTACCAAGTGGATAAAGAACCAGTGGCATATCGTATTCCTTTTCGAGAATGATCTCTTTTAAGAAATACTCACGAGCAAAAGTAGTAGACTCAGTAAGTCCTATGCTTGAGAACCTGTCTCCTGTACCGATAAACCCTTCATTCTTCACATCAACATCATAAGAAACACCTTCTTCGATTTCTCCATCACATAACTCAACGGCTCCATCACCATCAGCGGTGTAAGAATTAACTTCACCCACTGAACTTTGCAATGTAATTGAAGCTCCTCCTACTGGCATACCCGTGTCGTAGTCGTATACATATGCCTTATAGCAAAATTCCATTGGAGGAAGTCTGAACTCATATAAATCATCTTGTCCTTTTCCACCTTTACGGTTTGAAGAAAAGATACCCGAGTTGGTTTGGCCTTTAAAAATAATCCCAAGCTCATCTCCCGAAGAATTCAAAGGATATAGAAGTGTTGTCACTTCTGAAAACGCCATTTCACCTTCGCGCTGTTCAGCAAAGCACAAATCAAAACCGCCTAGGCCGGCATGACCGTTAGACGAGAAGTAAAGTGAGCCATTCGCTCTAAAAGAAGGGAACATTTCATCACCAGAAGAGTTAATCTCACTTCCTAGATTCTGTGGTAAACTCCAAGTTTCCGCATCCTTATCAAATTTGGAAAACCATAAGTCCTTTCCTCCTTGGCCTCCAGGCAAATCCGAAGCGAAAACCATGAATTTACCATCTTTAGTAAGTGCTGGGTGACCGATTTGTGTTGAATCGTCCGTTTCTCTATCTACTAGGAATAATGGTTGAGATGCTCCAAATTGCTTTCCAATCACTGGTGCCCAATAGATATCACATGCAAGGTTAGATCCATCTTGATCTACACAACGTGTGAAGTAAATAGTCTTGAACTTCTTATCGTAAGAAGCAGCACCTTCGTTATCCACTGTTGAAATTGTGTTTCCCAGAGGTTCTGGCTCACTCCAACGACCTTTTTTATCTTGAGTCGTAGTAAATAAGTCCATAAATGATTCACCTGTTATAGGATCCTCTCCTGTACCGGCAGAACTTTCACGAGAAGAAGCAAAAACAAGGACGTTAGATTTTTTAGAAGCGTAAACTGGCGCGAAATCGTAAGATGGCGAATTCACAGTAATCATAGGCTCAACAATGAATCGACTAGGCGGCTCTTCAAGAGCTAGAGCAGCAATATCAGCGGCTTCTATTCTAGCATCAGCAAATGATCTATCTCCTGCTTCACCAAATTTCTCATACCATTCCATTGCTGTATAGAAATCTTCTTGATCGCGTAATGCATCGCCATAAAGAAGATAAATCCTAGGATTAGTTTTTGCATAACGGAGACCTAGGGCCTTATCGTACCACTCGGTAGCACCCATAGGGTTGTGCATCAAACGAAAGCATTCCCCTGCTTGAAAAGCGCAATACGCTTTTAATTCCAAATCAGACTTCACTTTCCCATAGGCCGCGACGTAGTCACTCGATGCTTCAAAATATCCTCGTCTTTCAAAAGCTCTATCTGCTTCCTCATACAATTCTTGAGAAAAGGTACCTGATACGGCACCGAAGACAAAGACTGAACACACGACTAATCGTGCTATTATTACTTGCAGGTAACTTTGCATATCCAATATTTCTAGTTTAACTAAGGCTCGAAAGTACTGAAAAAGCAGCATTTAAACGCTAGAAATTTCACAATACCCTAACAACTAAATGTCAATTGCGTTTTATGTTCGATTAAATCAACGCGTAAATAGCAGCTCTTGAAACTTAGGCAATGGCCATAACTCATTGTCTATCAGCCCCTCAAGAGTCGTGCATATTCCTCCTAGTTCGGCAATAATAGGGGTTATAATTGCACCATATCCATCAGCTTTTTTCTGCGTAGTTTTTTTACTATTTACCACTTGCTTACTCTCTTTCAATTTAGATATGGTAGAATAAAGCTCGTTTATGAGTACTGAAGTCCTTTTTAAGATATCTCTTTGAGGAACCGTCATCTTCTTTCCTTCCTTTCCAAAAGCCTCCTCAATCCCTAAAACGTTTTCGAGTAGAATGTTTTGGTATGAGATTGCAGCTGGGAGGATGGTGTTTCTCGCCATGTCGATGATGATGTTTGCCTCAATCTGCCTGTGCATCACGTACTTTTCGAACTCTACCTCTTGTCTCGCCTTGGTTTCTGCCGGGTGGAGGACTTTCATTCTTTCGAAGAGGTCTATTACTTCTTTTCTACCCCAAACCGTTAGAGCTTCGGGCGTAGTTTTTAAGTTCGACAATCCGCGACGTTTCGCCTCTTTTATCCACTCGTCGCCATATCCATTCCCTTCGAACCTTATGTTTTTGCTTCGCTTAATTAAGACCTGTAGCTCCTTTAATATAGCCTCATCCTTACCATCTCCTTTGCCAATTCGAGCGTCAACAGACACCTTGAACTGTTGAAGTTGGTCTGCGACTATAGTGTTAAGGACAGTCATCGGAAGAGCACAGTTCGCAGATGAACCGACCGCTCTTAACTCGAACTTGTTACCTGTAAATGCGAAAGGCGATGTTCTATTTCTATCTGTATTGTCGAGTAGAGCCTCTGGAATTCGACCTATCTCTAGCTTAAGAGCGGTCTTATCAGCTGGCGTTAATTTACCGTGCTTGATGTTAACTTCGAGATCGTCTAAAAGTTTAGAGAGTTGACTTCCAATGAAAGCCGAAATGATAGCGGGTGGTGCCTCTTGCGCTCCAAGTCTATGATCATTCCCCACTCCCGCAAAACTCGCTCTAACAATGTCAGCATGAGTATGCAGTGCTGCTAGCGTATTCACTAAGAACGTAAGAAATCGCAGGTTTGACTTCGGGTTCTTTCCTGGCTGTAATAAGTTAACTCCTGTGTTCGTACTTAACGACCAGTTATTGTGCTTTCCTGAACCGTTAAGACCTCCGAAAGGCTTTTCGTGTAGGAGGCAACGGAAATCGTGGCGTTGAGCGACAACTTCTAGGAGCTCCATTAATAGGAGGTTATGATCGTTCGCAAGATTCGCCTCTTCGTAAACAGGAGCTAGCTCGAACTGATTCGGAGCTACTTCGTTATGACGAGTCGTAACGGGTATGCCCAGCTTATGAGCTTCAAGCTCAAAGTCCTTCATAAAAGCGCTGATACGCTGAGGAATCGAACCGAAGTAATGATCGTCGAGCTGTTGACCTTTTGCTGGCTGAGCTCCGAATAACGCACGTCCTGTCATTGCCAAATCCTGACGAGCAGCGAAAAGTGCTTTATCTACTAGGAAGTACTCTTGCTCCCAACCTAAAGAAGCATTTACCTTGGTAATGTTCTTATCGAAGTATTGGCATACCAATGTTGAAGCTTCGTCAACTGCAGAAAGAGCCTTTAAAAGAGGAGTCTTGTTATCTAATGCGAACCCCGTGTAACTAATGAAAATCGTAGGAATGCACAAAGTCTCTCCCCAAACAAAAGCGGGCGAAGTAGGATCCCAAAGGGTGTATCCACGAGCTTCGAAAGTGTTTCTAATTCCTCCACTTGGGAAAGAAGATGCGTCTGGCTCTTGTTGAACAAGTAACGAACCGTCGAACTTTTCAATGGCTCTTCCATCTCCTGTAGGAGCGATGAAGCTATCGTGCTTTTCCGCGGTATTTCCTGTCAAAGGCTGGAACCAGTGAGTATAGTGAGTAGCTCCGCGAGAGATTGCCCACTCCTTCATAGCAGTGGCGGTTTGGTCTGCAACTTTCCTGTCCACAGGAGTTCCATCCTCCATAGCCATCAGAATGCCATTGAAAGCCTCGTCCGGGAGGTATGAACGCATCACGAATTGATTGAAAACGTTCTCGCCGTAATAAGAAGAAATCTTGTTATTAGGGCGGGTTGGAAGCTTCGGCTTACGATCAAGCACATCGTGCATTACCTGTTGGCGATTCAAACTCATAAAAAGAGGGGTTAATGTGGGGAGTTATACTTAAAACCTATAATTTTTGGCAAATCTACGCACAACAGGGGGGTTAATCGTTCAAAAAGCTTGGCAAAAGTTATTCATACCCCATTAAACAATAGGGTGGTATCTTTTTTTAGATGAAAAAGCAACTTCACCCCTAAAAATCAAGATCTTAGTCGCGAATTATCCAAGAAACTGCGCTTTGATTTTCATTTGAAAAAACTATGCTGTACATACCTGAGCCGTGATTCGAAAGATCTAGATTTAGGAGGTAACCCTCCGAAGGCGTGTAATTACCTGTGTCGATTTGTTGGCCCAAGCTGTTTCTCAAGACCCAATCCACTGATTCTTTGAAACCAACAACACTCAACTTCACTATTCCTTTAGTGGGGTTAGGAAAGACCGTTATTGAAGGAGTTTCTACAATTGCCACTTCTTCTTCTACTGCCGAAATCAAATTCGTTTCGAATCGAAAAGCTTGAGATATCGACTTTCCGAAATCGCTTTCTAAATTCGAGAAATTACCTCCCGCAACTTTCTTAAAGCGCACGTAACCTCCTCCATCGTTGTTCGCCCAAAACTCTAGACCGTCGTCATCGGCATCTTTCACTGTAAACCTGTAGCAACCGGCATTCAATTCTAAGGTATCCCTATAAATGGTGTTTGCCTGATCGTACGATTTGGACCAGATGAGGGTGTTATTCCTGTTCGTTAATTCTACCGAAGTCTCGAATGGATTGTTGTTTGTTTTAGTCCAAATTATTATGCGGTTATCATCCAAATCGTTATACGCCCAAGTTGGAGGACGACGGAACGATGAGTGACCTTGTCCGTTGCTCACCTCTTCGTCGAGACCATTTGAAAGGGTGACATCAACACTGAAGTCTAGCAAATCATCGTCGTCACCCTGAGTGTAGTCGGGAGCGTCATAAGGAAGACTTACGTCCGCCTCTTCTAAAAATGCTAAAGGAGACTCCGGCTCCCAGACATAAGATTGTGGCTCCTCCCCGGTTACACCATATAGGAATGTGCATGCAACCATAGGCTCCGATCCGTTATTTCTAATGCTCACAACGGGATCCTCACATACTGGATTCCATCTTGAAAGAACCTTCCTGTTATTTGGAGAAAGTATATCCATGAGCTCCACATCGTGAGACATGTTAGGGGCGCCGTAGGAAATGATTTGGCCTTCCATCCTGTAATTCCCGTAGGGATCATCAGTGATGTCATACTCAACCATGAAATCAGAGAGGTTCATGACGAAGGGAGTCAACTCGAAGCGACGGGTTGCAACGGGCGCACCAGGACACCAAGCTGCTCTATCATAAATCCAAGTCCCACCTTGAGGGTATAGCGGATTGTCGGCGCACTCCTGCATTATCTCCCAGCTCCATTGCTCATCACCATTTACATTAACACTGTGAGTGTTATAGCAGAATTCTGCACAATTATTACCCTGACCAAACCCGTGACCACTTGCGCGTGTGACCAACCTGAACATCTCCTCCCCTTCATCAGGTGTAAACGAATGCTCCGAAACAGACTCATTCCAGTTATTTAAATTATAAGTACCATTCCAAAAAGCTTCAACCCTCTTAACATCACGGGGTGGCGTACCTCCTATAAAAGCGAATTTTAAGTCAAGTAATTCCTGCCAATTCCCGCACTCTAATTCAACGCTATCTCTTAGAAGGTGGAGGTAATCAGTAACATCGTAAATCCACGTCCAACCATCAGGTCCTAATGATAGATTTATTCCGTAAGGTGTAATATATCTTCCTAATTCATATCTGTCTACCACATCAAAAGGAAGTCCGAAATAGTTCAGCTCAGAGTTCGAATTAGAAAATTCAACAGATTCGCCATTTATCGGGTAAGTAGAAATCGTGTCTCCAAGTTCGTTATAAGTAATCATTAATTGATCGTGTGGCCAACCGTACTGAAGATCAACCCAATCAACATCGTTTCCGTTGACCGCCCAGGTACTAATGCTTACAGGAGGTTTTTCTTGTAAATAGGATGAAACCACAAATTCGGTTTCACTTTCAAAATCTACATCTTCTCCCTGAGTAAACTGGAATGCAGCTCTTAAGTCTCCGCTCGGAACGCTAGGATTTAGAAATAATTCAGACGCTCTTGAGGTTACCCTTCCTGCATCACCGAAATAATATCCGCCGAATGGAGACCCTAAACCCTGTTGCTCTGCTGTTCCATTATCTCCATCGAAATCATATACCGCCATAAGACTTTGAGCATAGGGATGCTCGGTGATATCCGTTCGATACATCCACTCCGAAATCACTTCCTCACTCAGCTCAACACTCCAGATACGAAAATCCTCAACGCCGCCTCTATAGCTGTAGTTATCGTTGTAAGCAGACCCTAAAAACATCTTGGAAATCACACCGAAGGAATTGTCTTTATCAACGCCTTCATGCCAAACCAAGCCATTTCTGAAAATCTTCATCTGTTCGGTTTGGGCATTCTTCGTGAACGCCCAATGAGACCAGGTCGCCTCAAACTCCGACTCGTTAGATTGTTTATCGATCCTATCGTACCCACCATCGCTGAAGCCAGCGTCCCAATAAATTCTAGAATTACTCCAAGGCATGTGAACGTTTAATTCTCTCTGCGACTCGGCATTTACTCCTTCGAAAATCGTGGTGTTCGCTGGAAGCCAATCTTGATCGCCCTTAAGCCAACACTCTAGTGTGATTTGGTCTGAAAGGGGCTGAAGCGAACTTGCGTCAAGCTCCATTTTATCGCCACCGTCCAATAGTACGTAGCCGCCATTTGACTCGAATAAAATGGCCTTTCCGGGCGCGGAAACTACCTCGCACTGGTCGACAATAAGGTTCTCGAACGAGAGGTCGAACATGAGATTCGAAGTCCCGTCCCAGACTATGTTTGCGTCTAGTCCTAACTCGAGTAGACCTGCGGTGTTTACTGGGTACTGAAATACCGTGACCCATCCGTTTTCATCGACGTTTTCGAGATTGACTACGTTCGTGAATTTGTAGCGTAGCGTTAATACATCTGACGAAATCGTCCCGACCGTTAATGATATTTTTTTTATGGGCACCCCCACTACGACTCCCATCGAGCTTAATTCTTCCTCAGACCAAACCATTTGCAATCTCTGTCCAACCGCATCCGAAATCAAATCTGTCGACATAAAAGCGCTCTGAGAAATCGATGAAGAAACCGAACCTACAACGCTATGAATTGAACGTGAATATTCGGTCAATAATGTATCATATGGAATCCCTCCAATAGGAGATAATATGATTGAATCGATTTCGAAATTAGAGTTGTTAATCTTATAAAGCGGGTGCGTCAAGCTTGTCGAATCAAGCTCTCCCGTATGATCAAACAAATAACTATACGAGAGGTAATCCCACTCTCCACAAGCATAGCCTAACCCTCCAGCCGTTCCTTGATCGAAACACTTAAGGTTATGGTACATAAGCACCTTTCTATACTGTGTTCCATTGTCGGCCGATGGGAAATCGAACCACCTACGCCCCGGACTATCGTAATTCGTTTCGGGATTGTTTTGGGCTTCCCAAGTATAGGTAGAAACCCAAGTTGTATCGCCCTGACATAAAACTCTCCCCGAAATACCAAAACTGACTACGCCTATAAATAAAACCAGCAATAAAGTTCCTTTTATATTCTGAAATAATGACATAGTTGTTGTGGATTAGGGACTAGTTAGTTCGTCCAGGATAGACTTCGAGCGCCGCTTTAATACAAGCTATCGCTTTTTCAAGAAGCGGAAGGTCTAAAACGTAAGCGATTCTAACTTCGTCATCACCAGCTCCTGGAGTTGAATAGAAGCCCGAAGCAGGCGCCATCATTACGGTATCACCATCGAGGTCGAACTCCTCGAGAATCCACTGACAAAATTTATCACTACTATCGATAGGCAATCGACATACAGCATAAAAAGCGCCGCCGGGTTTCGGACAAAGAACTCCAGGAATTTCGTTGAGTCCTTTTACAAGAACGTCCCTTCGCTCGACATACCTAGAACGAACTTCTTCGAAATACGATTCAGGAGCGAGAAGAGCGGCCTCAGATGCGATTTGGCCTAAAGTCGGGGGAGAAAGGCGAGTCATAGCATATTTCATGACCGTCGCACGCACCTCCGCATTCTTCGTCACAATCGTCCCCACGCGCGCGCCACACATACTGAACCTCTTCGAAACAGAATCAATCATTATTGCATTTTGCTCAATACCATCAAAGTTCAAAACCGACTTCGCCTCTGTGCCATCATAACAAAACTCACGATACACCTCATCCGAAAACAAATATAAATCGTGCTTCAACACCATCTCTGTCAGCTCTTTGAGCGTTTCTGGCGAATACACCTTACCAGTAGGGTTTCCAGGATTGCAAATCAGAATCGCCTTCGTCTTAGGGCTAATAACTTTTTCGAAATCACTAATAGGAGGAAGTGCGAAACCGTCGTCTATCACAGCAGTAACAGGTACAATTTTGACTCCTGCCATCTGAGTAAATCCGAGGTAATTTGCGTAAAAAGGCTCTGGGATAATTATCTCATCTCCCGGATCCATGCAAGACATCAACCCGAAAACTAAAGCTTCAGACCCACCCGTAGTTATTATAACATCCTCTTTTTCTACAGGAATCCCGTCTTTCATATAGTACGCTGACAACTTAGTCCTATATGAATCGTAGCCATCGCTAGGGCTATACTCAACGACAGTCCTCGCATCCTCCTTCAGGGCACGTAACGCTTCTACTGGAGAATCGATATCTGGCTGACCGATGTTTAGATGAATCACTCGCTTACCTGCCTTTTTAGCAGCATTTGCAAACGGCATTAACTTACGAATAGGACTGCTAGGCATAGCTAATCCGACTTTAGAAATATTAGGCATTATATCTATTAAATAAGAACGTAAAAGTACAAGTCTTTTACAAACGTTTGTACATCATTTTATGAATACCCACGTCGGGCACTAAGTAAGCCGATAATTCAACTCCATACTTATCAGAGGCAAACAAGAAACCGCATTTTTCATAGAAGCCCCACGCCACTTCTCTTGCATCACACCAAACAACCTGATGCTTCACCCCACTTCGCTTCTCAACCTCTCTAACTAGAGCAACCCCTACCTTCAGCCCTCTCGCTTTTTCAAGCACACCCATGGCCCGAATCCTTACAGTATCTTCTCCTACGAACAATTCAGGATATCTTTCACACTTTTGATTAAACACAGAAACAACCCCCACAATTTCTTCACCCAAAAACGCAGCCAAATGAAGTGCGCCCTCACTCTCGTCAATATCAAGCCTTGCTTCGTCGCTACTTTTCAAGTGAGGCCACAAAACTTCAAACCTTACCTCTCTCAACCTCTCCCAACTCACCCTCTCCACCTGTATTTCACTAGACATTTTCATTTCTTACTCATCAACCCACGAACATCCCTTAACCAATTACGCCTATCGCGTTTCGTAGGCCTCCCCACACCTTTCGGATTATCCTTATAAGTAAGCTTAATCATCTCCAACTTTTCTAGTTCCTCAGGGCTTGTAACATCTAGACAGAAGTCTTTTACTAAGGGTGCTCCCACGCGACTTTTCGGAAAATCCACAACTTTATATGAGAAACTAACGGCTCCTTTTCGCACCACCACCACCTCTCCCATTTTCATGATTCGAGCAGGCTTCACCTTCACCCCATCAACACTCACCTTCCCTTCTTTACATTGTTTGGCGGCCTGCGATCTGGTCTTAATCACACGAATTGCCCATATAAATTTATCTACCCTCATTTAAATTTCTTGAGTTTATCCCAAATCAAGATCTAACTTCTTCCTCAGCTTATCCAAAGATGGATTCTTCTCCACCATCACAACATACTTTTCTTTATCTGTGAGATACTTCTTAACCTCATCATCATCCGAGTCAGTTTGGATAATTTCAATAGACAGCTCTAACGATGCATTTCTCAATGACTTTCTAAGGTGATAAAGCAAATCAGTCTTTTCGCCGTCTAGTTGAATTTCTTGAAGAGCGTTTACCACACTAAAACAAACGATGTTCCCTTTCAACTCCAACTCACACATACTAAGAGTAGAAACCAAACTAACTCGCTTAGCCTCTCTCTGTTTCTCTACGAATACATCCCAAGCGGCCTTCAACCCCTCCTGTGTAACCTCGTCTTGCCAAGATTCATCGACCTCTTTTGCTTTACCCTCGGCTGCTGAATCCCTTGTTTCCGCTAAAACCTTTGACTTCCCCGCCAACTTCAGTCCTCCCCCACGCAGTTTACCAGATACAACGACCTTCTTCTCTATAGGTGCTTCTTTTACTTGCACTACCTCTTGCACTACGAGCGCTATAGGTTCAGGAGCAGGTTCAGGCGCAGGAGCAGGTTCAGGCGCAGGTTCAGGCGCGGTCTGGACTACATCAACCACCTCAGCCACGACAATTTTCGCCGTTGATTCGCTCGAAGCAATACTTAAAGGAGAAACTAACTCGTCAGTTGTTTTTTTTTTCTCCGCCGAGGGCAGAGATTCTGAACTTGGAGCTGTTAAGGAGCAAATCTTCATTATTGCTAACTCAACTAGCAGTCGCTGATGTTGGCTAGTTCTATATTGAGTATCTGCTTCGTTCGTTATTGACAGTGCTGCAACGATAAAATGAAGATCGGTTACAGAGGACTGGGTTTGGAATTTAGAAACTACGTCAGGAGTAACCTGCATTAGCTTTAATGTCCTATCGTCCCTACAAACCATAAGGTTCCTGAGATGATCTCCCAAACCTGATAGGAAATGATGCGAATCGAATCCTCTCGCAAGAACATTATCTAATATAAGTAATGCGTCAGGTATGTTTGCGGCGAGTGCAAAATCGATTACTTCGAAATACGTGTCGTGATCTAAAACATGTAACTGCTCGGCGACTACATCATAAGTGAGTTCTTTCCCCGCAAAGGCGACCAACTGATCAAACATACTTAACGCGTCACGTAAAGCACCGTCGGCTTTAGAAGCGATAACATGAAGAGCTTCGTCTGTTGTAGTAACCCCTTCTTTACCTGCGATTTCCTGGAGGTGCGTCACCATATCAGGAACGGTGATGCGATGGAAATCAAAGATTTGGCATCTAGAAAGAATCGTAGGAAGAATCTTGTGCTTCTCTGTAGTTGCTAAAATGAAAACTGCATGGGGAGGCGGCTCCTCTAATGTTTTCAAAAACGCATTGAAAGCGGCCTGACTGAGCATGTGCACCTCATCAATAATGTATACCTTATAGGTACCGTATTGGGGCGGTATACGAACTTGTTCAACAATTGAGCGAATGTCTTCTACCTTATTGTTAGAAGCGGCATCGAGCTCAAACACGTTGAACGCCATAGCGTCATCGTCAGGAGCGAACCCATTTATTGCACGGGCAAATATCCTTGCACTTGTGGTTTTTCCGACGCCACGAGGGCCACAGAAAAGATAAGCTTGAGCGATTTGGCCTGAAGAAATAGACTGCTGTAGAGTCTGAGTGATTCCCGATTGCCCTATGACAGATTCCCAATCCTGTGGGCGGTACTTCCTAGCGGAAACTAAATAGGGTGTATCAGACATACTGCGAATATCGGGGGCATGAGTTGACAGAACAAGAGTAGTTTTGCACATTCTTTATACTGTTAGTTATGTTTTATACGAAATCCTTTGTGTTTCCTTTATATCTAACGTACTTTTGCGCCCCAATTTTAAATTAATTGATCTATGAATCGTTACGAAACTGTTTTCATTATGACTCCCGTGTTATCTGCTGAGCAGGTGGCGGAAACAGTAGAGAAGTACCGTGCTAACATCCTCAAGAATGGAGGAAAAACAATCCATGAGGATGCATGGGGACTCAGAAAACTCGCTTACCCAATCCAGAAGAAGTCTACAGGCTTCTATCATCTGATTGAGTGGGAAGCTGAAGGAACTGCTGTCTTACCTTTCGAAACTGAATTCCGTCGCGACGAGAGAATCTTAAGATTCCTCACAACCGCTATGGATAAACACCACATTGCCTACGCGGAATCTCGCCGCGACAAGTCTAACCGCAAAGCTGAGCCTAAAGCTGAAGTAGTTGTAGAGACACCAGCTAAAAAAGCTGATGCACCGAAAGCTGCTGTCAAACCGAAGGCTGCTGTCAAACCGAAGGCTGCTGAAGCTCCTAAAGCTGATGATGCACCGAAGGCTGCTGAAGCTCCTAAAGCTGATGATGCACCGAAGGATGCTGAAGCTCCTAAAGCTGATGATGCACCGAAGGATGTTGAAGCTCCTAAAGCTGATGATGCACCGAAGGATGCTGACGCTCCTACTACTGAGGAAGATGGATCTAAAACTGAAGCAAAAGCATAAAGCACTGAAATCATGGCAGATAAAAAAGTACGCTACCTAAAGTCTATTGATATCGACACAAAAGCTGATCGCTATTGTCGTTTTCTTAAAAAAGGATTTAAGTACATCGATTATAAGGACGGAGATTTCCTTTTAATGCTTTGCAACCCTCAAGGTAAAATTTTACCACGTCGTCTAACCGGAACTAGCTTAAAGTACCAACGAAAGGCTTCACAGGCAATTAAAAAAGCCCGTCACCTAGCATTGATGCCTTACGTAGCTGATAACCTCCACTAAGTAAAAACGACATGGAAATTATCCTTAAACAAGACGTAAACAAAGTTGGTCATAAGAACGACATTGTTAAAGTAAAGACTGGATACGCTCGCAATTTTCTTATTCCACAAGGAAAAGCTATAGTTGCAACCGAATCAGCTCGTAAAGTTCTCGCTGAAGTAATTCGTCAGCAATCTCATAAAGCTGCTAAAGCTCTTGAAGCTGCACAAGGAATCGTTGATGCACTTAACAAGCTGACGGTTAAAATTGGCGCTAAAGCTGGAGAGACTGGAAAGATTTTCGGCTCTGTGAACAACATTCAACTTGCTGAAGCGATTCAAGCAGCGGGATACGACATCGAGCGCAAGCAGATAACATTATCTGACGAAGCGATTAAAGAACTCGGTTCTTACGAAGCGAAAGTGAAAGTTTACAAAGACTCAGTTGCTACAGTTAAGTTTGACGTAGTTGCAGAATAAATTTTGTACCGAATATATTATAAGAAAGACCTGCATTATGTGGGTCTTTTTTTGTGCCCAAGTTTCGTTGTCTTGAGTACTATATTTACAACCTTACAAGTGAAATGCCTGAATTCGAACTCATAAGCGACTACACTCCCCAAGGGGATCAACCCGAAGCGATTAAGCAACTCGTCGATGGTGTAGAAAGTGGGACTAAACATCAAGTGCTACTCGGAGTTACCGGATCGGGAAAGACTTTCACCGTGGCGAATATGATTGCGGAAACGCAAAGACCGACATTAGTTCTGTCTCACAATAAGACTTTGGCCGCTCAGCTTTTTAGCGAGTTTAAATCATTTTTCCCTAACAATCTCGTTGAGTATTTCGTGAGTTATTACGATTACTACCAGCCAGAAGCGTTCCTACCATCGTCGAACACGTATATCGAGAAGGACCTTCAAATTAACGAGGAAATCGAGAAGTTAAGGTTGAGCGCGACATCGGCTCTTCTGAGCGGAAGGCGCGACGTAATTGTTGTGGCTAGTATTAGTTGTATTTACGGAATAGGGAATCCTGTCGAGTTTCATAAAAGTGTAATCACCTTAGAAAAGGGCATGAAAATCACGAGGAACGCGTTATTACACAGGTTAGTTTCGAGCTTATACAGTAGGACTCAGCTCGAACTTACGAGAGGTACGTTCAGAGTACAAGGAGATACTATCGACGTGTTCCTGGCTTATGCAGACTACGCTTTAAGAATATCATTTTGGGGCGATGAGATTGAATCCCTCCACACTATAGAACCGGAGAAAGGTCAGAGATTGCACGACTTTGAAAAATATTTGGTTTATCCGGCAAATTTATTCGTGAGCAGCAAGGACAACACAAACGAATCGGTTTGGTCTATACAGCAAGATTTAGAAGTACAGAAGGAGTATTTCACCAAAAACGGACGGTTTTTAGAAGCGAAACGACTCGAAGAGCGAACGCTTTACGACTTGGAGATGATTAAGGAATTAGGGTATTGTTCGGGAATTGAGAATTACTCTAGATACTTTGACAAAAGGAATCCCGGCGAAAGACCTTTCTGCCTTTTAGATTATTTCGACGACGATTTCTTGCTGGTTGTGGATGAAAGTCACGTCACTCTACCTCAAGTTGGAGCGATGTTCGGAGGGGATAGATCTCGCAAAACAAATCTCGTGGAGCACGGGTTCCGATTACCGTCCGCTTTAGACAACAGACCGTTAACGGCAGATGAGTTTACAGGGATGCTCAATCAAGCGATTTATGTGAGCGCGACACCAGCGGATTTGGAACTAGAGAGAAGTGAAGGAATAATTGTAGAGCAGGTTATTCGTCCGACGGGGCTTCTTGACCCTCCTATTGAGGTGAGGCCGTGTACGCACCAGGTGGATAATCTTGTGGAAGAGATCAAAAAGGTCATCGAAATGGGTGATAGGACTCTTGTCACCACTCTCACGAAAAGGATGGCCGAGGAATTAACCAAATACTTGGATAGACTGGATATTGCAACTCGATACATCCACTCTGACGTGAAAACTCTTGACAGAGTGAGCATACTTCAGGATTTGCGCGATGGGGTATTTGATGTTTTGGTAGGGGTGAATTTGCTCAGGGAGGGGCTGGATCTTCCCGAAGTATCTCTTGTGGCAATTATGGATGCTGATAAAGAGGGCTTTTTAAGGAGTGTCCGTTCTTTAACCCAAACCGCAGGTCGAGCGGCCCGTAATATTAATGGACGTGTGATAATGTATGCCGATAAAATCACTAACAGTATGGGGCTGACCATAGACGAAACGGCCCGAAGAAGAGAAAAACAAAAGATCTATAATAAGGAGCACGGACTTGAACCTCGACAGATTAAAAGATCGACCGGAGCGAAAAACGACCTTCTTAAAAATCGTCCTACACATATTGCCGCCGAACCAGGGCAACAAAGCCTCACTCCTAGCAACGACCCCGTCCTTCTCTCTATGTCTAACGACCAACTAAAATCACTAGCAGAGAGAACGAAAAAGGCAATGGACAAGGCCGCAAAGAACACGGACTTTATGGAGGCGGCTAGATTAAGAGACGAATACTTTGTAATTATGAATCTTTTAGAGGTTCGAGGATAGCTTTTAAAATTGAAAGGGTAAATTGCGACATGAAATTTTTTCTTTCGGTAATGGTTTTAGGGAGTTTTATAATAGGATCACTCGCTTTAACGAACTGTCGAACTTATGAGCTTACCGATGCATCTATTACTGACGAGGTAGAGAGCGTGTCGACAGAAGAAATGGTAAGCCCTCAAATTAGCAAGGCGAGTTTCACGTTTATAGACATAAAAGTTGAGGGAGACACATTAATCGCAACTGTTCAGTATTCAGGAGGTTGTGGTAACCACGAGTTTGAGATAGAAACCGCGGGGTTTTTGATGAAAAGCCTACCCCCCAAGCAACCTATTCGCATTTCACATCGTTCCGACAATGACCCCTGCCGCTCTTTGATTCAAGAAGAAATTAAATTCGACTTGAGCTCATTTCGCGGCACACCTGACGGGATTACAGTATTGATTTTAGAAAATTGGCCCCAACATATTAATTACAGTTATTGAAACCAACATGCGTAAATTTTACTCAGCCTTTGCTATGCTCTTCAGTATGGCACTTTGTTCTGCTACCATAGCCCAAATAAACTACGGCGGAACACCGTCATTCCTTGTAAACCAAGAAACACTCTCAAACACTAAAGTAGTAATGCCTGCTATTGATCGCGCCCTGCTCGATCAAGCTGACGCAGTTACAGACCAAATCAAGGAAGTTCCTTGGAGATTCGGAGTAGAGAATGAGGTTAACTACACAACATCGACAAACGGATTCTGGACCATCGAGGATGAGGAGAATGTTTGGCGTCTCGCTATTGAGTGCCCTTCTGCTATCTCGGTATCAGTACGCTTTTCTGAATTTAATTTGGAGAAGGGAGCTTATTTGTTTGTTTGGTCTAAAGACAGCCACCAATTCATCGGGAGGTTCGACCACCGCAGCAAGAAAGACTGGGGCGGGTTAGCGACAGGAATCCTGACTGGATCAGAGGTTATTGTTGAGTTACACCAACCTACATCTTGGGGATTCACCTCTGCAATAGCTATCGATCAAATCGTTTACGGATACCGTCGCTTGCTTTTACATCCTGAAAGTACGGCCGCAGCACAGAGAGGTCCATTTGGAAATTCTGGAGATTGTAACATCAATGTAAACTGTCCGGAAGGAGCACTTTGGGCTACAGAAAAAAGAAGCGTTGCATTAATCGTGCAAGGTGGATTCGCTGTTTGCACAGGAGCTTTGATTAACAACACACTGAACGACGGAACACCGTATTTCCTTACAGCAAACCACTGCTTAGGGAACCCTGGATCATGGCTTTACTACTTCAACCACGAAAGCGCAACTTGTGCAGGAAACAGCGGCCCTACAAACCAAAGTATCTCTGGAGCCACTCTAATTGTTGGTGACGGAGCTTCTGACTTCGCACTTTTAGAATTAAGTGAGGTACCACCTGCATCGTTTAACGTTCAATACGCTGGATGGGATGCTTCAGGAAACACACCGCTTTCGGCAACTGGAATACACCACCCTTCTGGAGACGTGAAGAAGATTTGTTTTGAAGAGGATAGTCCTTATTTCTCTACACAAGCCGGAGCAGCTGTTTGGATGATTGATCAGTGGGAGCTTGGAGTTACTGAAGGAGGATCATCTGGATCACCATTGTTTGACGACAACCACAGAATCATCGGCCAACTATACGGTGGAGCTGCCGCTTGTGTTGGTAACGGTAACAACGGACAACTTGACTACTACGGAAGATTTAACGAAAGCTTTACGCTTGGAGCAGCAGAATACCTTGACCCAACTGGATCTGGAATGCTAGCTTGGGATGGGTTTCCTGACGGAGCTGTTTCTTACGCTAACGACGCAGGTGTTATTATTACAGGAGCTCCTGAGGAGCTTTTATGTGGCACGGCCAGCATCTCTTTAGAGATTGTATTAATGAACACCGGAACTGAAAACCTCACTTCTGCGACGATTATGTACAACATTAACAGCACTACTTCTCAGCAAGTTAACTGGAACGGAAACTTAGCTCAGTATGACTCTGAGACTATAACCATCCCACCTTTCACTTCTATTAGTGGTGAAAACACTGTAACTGTAGTAGTGAGCAATCCTAACGGAGTTATGGACGAGAATAACTTGAACAACTCTACAGAAGTTAGCTTCACAACATTCTCTGGCGAGACTTTCGATTTCCAATTGGCAATTACTCTCGACGAATATGGTTCTGAAACCACGTGGGAGATAAAGCAATTAGGACAAGTAATCTACTCTGGTGGACCATATAATGACGGAACTGACGGAGAGGTAGTTCTCGTGGATCTTTGCCTTGAAGAGGGATGCTACATATTCACCATCAACGATGATTATGGTGATGGAATCTGCTGTGAATACGGAACTGGATTCTGGGCTATCTTAGATGGAGAAGGGGATATAATCACTATATCTGACGGGGAGTTTGGCGATTCTGAGACAGACCAATTCTGTACTATAGAAGCTTCAATTGAAGGTGTTGAATACGAGGTCGAAGGGCTTATATATCCTAACCCAGCTAGTGATTTGTTGACTGTTGATTTCCCTAAACTTGAAGGTCGAGTCTTCATTTCTGACATTACTGGAAGAACAATGGTTGATCTTTCTTTTGACAGAGAGACTCAGACTTCGATAGATGTAAGCAACTGGTCTGAAGGACTATACATTGTAACCTGGATGGGCAAAAACAACGAAATTATGACTACACGAATTACTGTAGCTCACTAATTTATAAATACTAATCAGCAAATGTTCGAAATCGCTACGGCTATTGCGCTTGCTGGCTTGATATTGAGAGGGGGTTGGGCTTGGCATATGGGTGCCTGGCGCAAGCCCCTCTTCTTTCGTCCTAACATTTCCACGAACTACAGCATAGTTGTTTGCTTTCATAATGAAGTCGAGGTTGTGGATGGTTTGGTCTCGTCTCTTTTAGACCAAACCCCTCCCCCTCCACAAATCGTCCTCGTAGATGACGGGAGTACAGACGGGAGCTCGAAAAAACTCGATGCTTGGGCTAAGAGGGAGGAGTCGGTCGAGGTCGTTAGGTTAGCTCGAGGGGGGAACGGGAAGAAGCGTCCATTAACGGTCGGGATTGAAAAGGCGAAACATGATTTAATACTTTGTACCGATGCAGATTGCGTTCCCGCTAGTAAACGTTGGGCCGAAATGATGACGGCCGGGCTAGGGATTTCGCACGACTTAAAGTTAGGGGTGAGTTTACCTAGAAAGGGTCGAGGTTTACTAGGTCGTTTTCAAAATTTCGAAGCGGAACGCATAGCCCTAAACTACATAGGGATGGCCGAGGCGGGATTTCCGTACATGGGGGTCGGGAGAAATATCGCTTTCACAAAATCATGCTGGAGAGCGGTCGACGGATTTAAAAGTCATGACGATATCCCATCCGGAGATGACGACCTTTTCGTTCAAGAAATTGTAAATGCCGGGTTTAAGGTGGAGACTGAAGTGAGGATTGAAGGACAATGCAATTCGGTTTGGCCTGAAACATGGGGAGGATGGATGAGACAGATGAGGAGACATTTAACAACGGGGGTAAGATATAACCCCCCTATTATCCGGATGTTGAGCGTGCCGATTTTAGCTGACTTCATGCTATACGGAGGAGTTCTATGGGTCTTTTTCAGCTCTGGACATGAGTTAAACTTTATGCACAGTAAGTTTTGGATACCTCTGGTGTTAGTGGTGATAAATTCATTCGTTCGCTGTGTTATCTTTCGAACATTCCTACTTCGAGTAGGTCGACCAGGCCGAGACGCCATCTGGCTTTTGCTAGAACCGTTGATGGGCCTGATTCGACAAGTACTTGCAATTCATGGAATACTTGTCAAAACCAAACAATGGAAATAAACCCAAACCTCTCAGAAAAAGCACAATACGACTACGCTCTTGTGCTTAGAGCTTCGAAAGAGAGCGACCAACAGGCCTATGCTGAGCTAATGGAGAGGTATCGCGATGCTATTTTCCATTTATGCAGACGCATGGTTTTCAACGACGATGATGCAGACGATCTAACGATAGAAACATTTGCAAAGGCGTTTAAGAGACTTAGCCAATACACTCCTGCATTTGCATTTTCTACTTGGCTTTTTAAAATAGCTTCTAATCACAGTATTGATTTCATTAGGAAGAAACGCATAAAAGCACTTTCCTTAGATAGAGGCTTTACTACTGCAGACGGAGATCAATTACAGATTTCAGTAAAAGATGATGCTCCGGACCCTATAGAGATGCTCGAGAAAAAACAACGAGTCGAACGGATGCGAGATGTCGTTTCAAAGCTCAAGCCGAGATATAGACGACTTGTCGAATTAAGGTATTTCGAAGAGTATAGTTATGACGAAATCGCTAAAGAACTCGATCTTCCCTTAGGTACTGTAAAGGCGCAATTATACCGAGCTCGAGATATTCTCGCTACGGTAATGGAGGGGTCGAAAGAACACTTGTAACTCGGGTAAGTAATGATTTCTTCCGTACTAAAGTACTTCCCCGAACTTAGTGATACTCAAATTACTCAGTTCGAAAAATTGGCAATCAGTTTTCCTGAATGGAACGCGAAAATAAATCTAGTTTCTAGGAAAGATATTGATGGTTTTCAAGAGAGACACCTTTTGCACAGTTTGGCCATTTATAAGGCAATGAAATTCGCTCCTGAATCAAGAATTCTTGACGTAGGGACAGGCGGAGGACTTCCTGGCATTCCACTTGCTATTCTTATGCCTGATGTCGATTTCATTCTGTGCGATAGCACTGGAAAGAAGATTATGGTGGTGAATGAACTTATTTCCGAATTAGGACTGACAAACGTCAGGGGGATTCATGCCAGAGCAAGTGACGTACCTGGTAAATTTGATTTCGTAATTAGTAGAGCCGTAACTCGTCTTTCTAAATTCATTCCGTGGGTTGAAAATAAAATTGGGAAACGAAGTATAAACCCTTGGCCTAACGGAATTCTTTATCTCAAAGGAGGGGATTTGCAGGCAGAACTGGAGGAATTGAACTTTCCAACGGAAGTACTACCAATCGCGGAATGGTTCTCCGAAGAGTATTTCGAAACGAAAGCCGTAGTGTACGTAACACTATAGGTTGATCCAACGAAATAGAAAAAACCAATTAGGAAAGTTTAGAAAGAATAAAAGGCCCTAAATAAAAATTTGGGACCTTTTATATACCTGCAAGAAAATTGAAACCAACATAGTCATTGACCATGTTATCTTAAAGACGTAGCAATTTTAATGGGGTTGCCTCTTTTTTGAAAAAAACGAAAATAAAATCAACCTTTCTTCTCAAACCTATAACCTACGCCCCTTACAGAGTGAAAATAAATTGGTTTTTTAGGGTTAGGCTCGAAATATTTTCGAAAAGAAAGCAAGTAATTATCGATTGTTCTCGTGTTAGGGTAGACCGAATATCCCCAAACAGTTTCTAAAATCTCGTCCCTACTTACAACATCACCTTCTCTATTAGTCAATAGTTTCAGCAACATCGTTTCGCGTTTAGAGATTGTCTTCACCTTCCCGTCGTGAGTCACGATTTGGTATTTCCCGAATCTGACCTCACCCGCTCCAATGTTTCTCACCTCCATTTCTAATGCCACTCCAACAGCACCCGCTGCACCACTTCTTCTTGATTGTTCTATCAATCTTGCCAAACGAAGAAGCAACTCCTCTACATTAAATGGCTTACCGAGGTAGTCATCAGCTCCTAATTTCAATCCTTCAACCCTTTCAGGTCCGGAATTTTTAGCCGTGAGAAATAAAATGGGCATTTTATGTCCCTCAAGTCTAATTGTAGAACATACCTGATGTCCATCCATCACAGGCAGCATAACGTCTAAAACTAATGCGTCAATCCTTTGGTTTCTAATAACTTCCAATGCTTCTACACCATCACCCACCGACACAACATGATACCCCTCAGCTTTGAGGTTCATCACCAACATCTTCCTAAGTGAAGCGTCATCTTCAACAACTAGGACTCGTTTAGAATTTTCTGACATTTGCAGAGTAAATTTGTGGTAATAACTCTGCGAATTTACGAGCGTAATCGATGACAAATCATAAAGACTTAGGAAAAGAAATAGGCAAAGGAACTATCACTGAAGTACTCGGAATCGAAATCACTTCGATAGAGGAAGATAAAGTGACTGGTAGAATGCCGGTGGACTCTAGAACTCACCAGCCCTACGGAATGCTCCACGGAGGGGCAAGCGTCGTTTTGGCGGAAACTCTAGGTTCGATAGGGTCGCATTTCCTGGTCAAGGATGAGGGGAAAGCCGCAGTAGGTGTTGAGGTAAACGCTAATCATCTGAAAAGCGTGGTAAGTGGTTGGGTTTATGGTGAAGCCCAAATCGTGCATCGCGGCAGAAAACTTCATGTTTGGTCTATAGACTTGAAAAATGAGGACGGAGAGATTATTTGCACCTCACGATTAACCGTTATGATCATAAAAGCATGAGTGAACCGAGGGTATGGTGGAGACCGCCTGGGAGTGGTAGTGGTGAAATCTATACGATGGAGATGTCGGATAGCGGGACTTCGTGTTTTCGATTTACGCCGTTCAAATCGTCAGACATCTACCCTTCCATTGAAATGAGGGGGCACGTCGTTATTGGAAAAACGCCAAAACCTGGCACATTAGAAGTAGTTACTCCTTACGACAAATCCTCTACAATTAAGTCTGAACATCTTGCAGCCGTTAACGCGGCTCTTCGCGAAATATCAACCCACAGACTTGAGAAAGTAGTTGTAGCGAGAGTCTTAGCAATCGAGACCTCTGCCTCACCGGAAGCTACTTTCGAATTAAAATGTAAGGAACATCCAGATGCTTTCGTGTATTTGATTGACCACCCGAGTTGCGGAATTTGGTGTGGAGCAACGCCCGAATTACTCGTTGCGTCTAGCGACAACAGGATAGAAACCGTCTCTTTGGCAGGCACGAGAGTCGCCATAAATGGCAATAAAACCAATGCTTGGACTGATAAAGAACGAGACGAACAAAATCAAGTCACCGAATTCATAAAGTCTGTCCTCGAAAGTCACGGCGCAAAGGAAATGAGCATAGAACCTAGATCAGACAGGAAATATGGAGATTTGGTACACTTAGAAACTCGTTTCCGATGCTCAATCAAAGGAGATATTTTAGAACTCGCAGCCGACCTGCATCCAACTCCAGCTGTTGGCGGCCGACCTCTAAAACTAGCTTGCGAATTTATCAGAGCTAACGAGCGACTTGATCGCGCCTACTACTCTGGCTATCTCGGAGTAGAAACAGCTTCAGGTAGTGCTTACTACGTAAATCTTCGTGCCGCCCAGTGGATGATTGGTGGCGTCCGACTTTTCGCCGGTGGTGGGATTGTGGAAGGATCAATACCCGAAGACGAATGGATGGAAACTGAAGCGAAAATTGAAGCAATTAAAACAACGTTAGCTTAAGTCGAGCTTCGTTGAGAGGTTTATATACAAGCACACTTTTAGACGAGGTGACGCTGTCACCTAGTCTAAAAGTACGGTAATCAGAATAGCACTCACTACCTTAGCACAATGCCTGAAAACGGAAACATTCCAAGAGTTACAAGCTCAGACCACAAAGGTGCGGCGGTTCTTGCTACAACTTTGGTCATGTTGGGACTGCGAGACGTAGTAATAAGCCCCGGGTCGAGGAATGCGCCACTCACTATAGCTTTCGCGGGAAATCCTCTTGTAAGAACTCATGTAGTGATAGACGAGAGAGCGGCGGGGTATGTAGCACTGGGTTTGGGCTTAGAAAGTGGAAAACCTGCGGCTGTGATTTGTACATCAGGGTCTGCTGCAATCAACCACGGGCCAGCGATTGCCGAAGCTTTTCATCAGCGGACACCGCTTATCAGCATTACAGCTGACAGACCTACTCGTTTTACTGGTGCTGGCCACGGCCAAACTGTTTCGCAGCAAGGTCTTTTCAATGCACACACAGTCTTTAATGCGACTATTGACGAAAATGAAATTAGTGAAAGTGAAATTGCGAGCATAGCTAGTCGAGCTTGGACTTCAGCCAATTATGGAGGGCCGGCTCACTTAAACCTGCCCTTTGAGGAACCGCTATACGGAATGAGGTTAGCAGAAGTTAAGGGTGAGGAAATGGAGTCTTTGGAAAGGTCAGAAAGCGATTTTACGATTCCTGAAATATTGAAAGAAAGCGGGACTAGAACGCTATTTATAGGTGGACCTAGGAACTGTCGCGATAAAAAGGAAAGGTGTTCTGTAGATGGAATAGCTGGGGTGTTTGAGAAATTTTCTGGAATAACTGGAGATTCTATTATTGAATCAAGTGAATTATTTCCCGACAACATAGAGCACACGCCTACTGCAGTTGTTACGATGGGGTCGCCAATTATGAGTAAACGACTTCGTAAGCAAATTTCCAAACTTGGAGTTCCTCACGTACACGTTGGGAATGATGGTGAAGGGTGGGATATGTTTGGCCTATTAGAGACTACAGTAGAAACAGAGCCAATTGAGTGGACAAGAAGATTTATCAGAGAGATAGAACAGGAAGAGGCCTTTGTGGAGCAGTTTCGTGATGAGAAGGCTCGATTGAGACGAGTCCATCAGGAGTTGATTAAAGATGTGGAGTGGAGTGACTTACTTGCTTTTGAGATAATCCTAAGAACTGTTACAGATGATCGTCTTCACTTTGCAAACAGCACTTCTGTAAGATATGCAATGCTATACGAGAGCGGAAAACATAGGGTATTTCATGCAAACAGAGGAGTTGCAGGGATTGACGGCTGTACATCAACGGCGGTAGGGCACGCTTTAGCTCTATGCCGAATAGCTGAAAACAAGGATAACCCGAAAAGCGTGACGTTAATTACTGGAGATGTGGCATTTTTATACGACATCAATGGGCTTGCTTCGGTGCAGGAAGTCCCGTCGAATTTGAAAATTATTGTTGTGAATAACGGTGGAGGTGATATTTTCAAGTGGCTTGATGGTCCTGAAAAAACTGGACTACTTGATAAGTTTTTCACGACCAAACCTAAAACTTCTATCAAAGCTGCAGCTCACTTCTGCGGGGTAGCTTACTTTTGTGCAGAAGATTTGGAAAGTACTGAAAAAGGAATAGGAGATCTCGGAAAAATCGATGGTGCAGCCATTTTAGAAATTTCGACTCCACCCGAAATAAGCGCGATTACTTATACGAAATATTTACGTGAGTTAAGATTAACAAGAGAACATGAGTAATTATAGTTGGACTTCAATTAAAGAGTACGAAGATATTCGTTTTGAGTACTTTGAAGGTATTGCCAAGATTACGATTTGTCGCCCTAAAGTGCTAAACGCCTTCCGTCCGGAAACGAATATCGAGATGATAGACGCTATGGATATCGCCCGTGAGATGAACGAAGTCGGAGTGGTCGTGCTTACAGGAGATGGCGACGTGGCTTTTTGTAGTGGCGGAGACCAAAACGTAAAGGGCGTTGGGGGATACATCGGAAAGGACGGCATCCCACGCTTGAATGTTCTAGACCTCCAGAAGAGAATTAGATCCCTTCCTAAGCCCGTAATCGCAATGGTTAACGGTTACGCTATCGGTGGCGGACACGTTCTTCATGTCGTTTGTGATCTTACGATTGCTGCGGAACATGCAAAGTTTGGACAAACAGGTCCGAAGGTGGGAAGTTTCGATGCCGGGTTTGGCTCAAGCTATCTAGCAGCTCAAGTGGGACAGAAAAAAGCACGTGAGATCTGGTTCCTTTGTGAGCAGTACACAGCGAAGGAGTCGGAGGAGATGGGAATGGTGAATAAGGTGGTTCCAATGGCGGATCTTGAGGATACGACTGTGGAGTGGTGTAGAACGATTATGAAGCGCTCGCCTATGGCTATCAGGATGATTAAACGTGGTTTGAATGCTGATCTTGATGGACAGCAAGGCTTGATGGATTTTGCAGGAGATGCTACTCTGATGTACTACCTCATGGAGGAGGCGCAGGAAGGTAAGAACGCGTTTTTAGAGAAGAGAGACCCTGACTTTAAGAAGTACCCTAAGTTTCCTTGATTAATTAGAAAAGAATGGCAACACTAAGTGCTTGGATAAAAGCTGGGAGGCCTAGAACACTTCCTCTTGCTGTAAGCTGCGTACTAATTGGAGCGGCTGTGGCTCGAATGTATGATGGAGTTTCCAACTATACCTCGAGTGAAAACGAGCGGTTTTTCATCGTGGTTTCTTTAGCGGTATTGACGGTAGTGTTCCTTCAAGTTTTGGCGAATTTCGCAAACGATTATGGCGACTTTAAAAAAGGCACGGATGGACCAGAAAGGTCGGATAGAGCTATGGCGTCAGGTGAGATAACAGAGGTCGAAATGAAGAGGGCTTTAATTGCTACTTCAGTGAAGGGATTTGTAGCGGGCTTAGCAACTATTGGGTTTGCTTTTGATTTCCAAATCGAAGCTATGACGCAGGGATTTGGAGTATTAGTACTCGTGATTTTAGGGGTGTTCGGAATAGCTGCAGCGTTACGTTATACGATGGGCTCTAAATCATATGGTTATAAGGGACTTGGTGACGTGTACGTGATGTTATTTTTCGGCTATATCGGAGTTCTAGGAGTGGCGTATTTATTGAGCCATCGGTTTGAAATTGTTTGGCTTTTGCCCGCTTCGTTTTCTGGACTTATGGCCGTAGCGGTGCTGAACTTGAACAACTTGCGCGATCATGAAAACGATAAAAAGCACAATAAAAATACGCTCGTTGTTAGGCTCGGATTTGAAGGGGGGAAACGATATCATGCGGGGTTATTAATTATAGCATGGGGACTTATGCTACCGTTCATTCTAGGGTGGGGGGATATGGTTTCATGGAGGGGCGGAATGTGGTACGTTTTGATAGGACTAGTTCAGATGAATCATTTGGTTTTTGTTGTGCGAAATAAAGAGCCGCGACTCTTGGACCCGGAATTGAAAAAGGTGGCGCTGAGTTCTTTTGTGGTAGCTTTATTTATGTTCCTAACCGTAACGGTGTAGATAATGGATAGTCGCAAATATGCCAAAGGCGTAAGCATTGAGTTTATACGACACCCCCTCGAGTTTAAGAAACCCGCTCAAACTTCGAGAGACACATTGACCTTCAAGCCTTCTTTCTTTCTGACGATACGGAATAATGAAGGGAGAACAGGCGTGGGGGAATGTAGTTTAATCCCTGGGTTAAGCCTAGAGTCGGAGAGTGAGGCTGAAGAATATTTGGAGCGATTGACGAGAACGGACTCGATAGATTTAGATGCTGTTCCTAAGACATTACCCGCAGTTAGATTTGCCGTAGAGACCGCTCTTATTGACTTTTATAGAGACGGTAGCGAAAAGTGGAAAGGTGGGATTCCTATTAATGGTTTGGTCTGGATGGGGAGTCAAGAAAGCATGCTCAAGCAGGTCGATGAGCTTGTCGATAAGGGGTTTAAGACCATTAAGTTAAAGGTCGGGACTCTTCCTTTTCATGAAGAACTTGAAATGCTTGAAGCGATTCGGAGTAAGTGCCCCAAGGGCGAATTCACAATTCGAATTGATGCTAATGGCGCTTTCGGAAAAGATGTCGGGGATGGTCTTAGTGCACTTGACAAGCTGAAAGCTCTGGAACATCTATGTTTACATAGCATCGAACAGCCTATTCCCGCGGGAAGACTTTCCCAGATGAAGGAATTGTGTGAAAATTCACCCATCCCCATTGCGCTCGACGAGGAACTTATCGGGGTTCACCAAAGGAAAGAAAGGATAGATTTATTAAAAAAATTGAAGCCTGCATATATCGTTTTAAAGCCTAGTTTAATTGGAGGTCTTGAGTCTGCAAAGGAATTCGTAGATATCGCTAATGACCTGGGTATAGGTTGGTGGGCGACTTCCGCATTAGAATCGAATGTGGGGCTCGCTGCAATTTCTGAATGGACCACGACTGTGATTAGTCAGGATATGGCTCAGGGGCTTGGCACGGGGAGTTTATTCACAAACAATACTGATTCAACTTTGTTCATTTCAGAGGGTAAATTGTACTCTCACTCTGATCATTCCAAACCTAGCTTTCTTTACTGTGCCGGTCAATCATTCGAACTAAGTGAAGAAGGAGCTCGGAAATTTAAAGACAATCTTCAAAGACCTTTATGGACTGAGGGGGTGGCGGAAGTGCTAGATGAGTGGTTTAAGAATTCAATTGCTTCACTAAACTTTAAGACTTCAGGATCTAGCGGAAGTGCTCGTGAAATCACACACTCACGAGAAGCATTAATTTCGAGTGCCAAAGCCACCTTAGAATTCTTCGACTTAGGTGAAGGAGATAGGCTTGCAATGGCAATGCCGATAGATTTCGTTGCTGGCAGAATGATGTTGATTCGTGCAATTGTAGGCGGGTGTGATATCGAAATCGCTGAACCTAAGGCAAGACCTGTTTTCGAAAAGCCCATTGACTTCCTTTCTCTCACTCCACATCAGTGCACCTCACTCCTGCCCTCTTTTCCACAAGTAAAGAAACTACTTCTAGGGGGCGGAGCTGTCTCGGAGAAGTTAAAAAGACAATTACCGGTAGAAGTTGAGGTTTGGGAGGGATTCGGAATGACAGAAACTATCACACACATAGCTCTTAGAAAAATCTCGCAAGAAGCCACCACAGCGATACTTACCCCATTCTCAAACTTTCCTTTCACAGCATTACCGGGAGTTTCATTCAAGACCTCGGAAACAAGACAACTGATCATCAACGCTCCTACACGCAACGTAACTGGTTTAGTTACAGACGACGTGGTTGAACTCCTCAGCTCTACGAGTTTCAGATGGATAGGTAGAGTAAGTCAAATCATAAACTCTGGAGGAATTAAAGTGAATCCGGAATTTGTGGAAAGGGAAATTCGGGGAATAATGGAGCCACTGAATTGCGAATACATCGTACTGGGAAGATCTAACGACTTGCTTGGTGAAATCGTAGTCTTGAAAATAGAACATGAAGGGTTACCTAAATCGGTCGAGACGAAGATACTTGACGAAATCTCTTCTCTAAACCACCTCCCACCTCATAACGCACCACGTATGATAGAATACGGTCCTATTGAAAAATCAGAACGAGGAAAAACGAAACGAGATTAAACTATAAATGATGAGACCTGTAATTGTATTTGCAACCGCTAACGAAAATAAGGCTTCCGAAGTTCGTGAACTTCTTAAAGATCTATTCGAAGTGAAATCTCTCACAGACATAGGTTGCTTCGAGGATATTCCCGAAACGAGTAATACTCTACAAGGAAATGCTCGACAGAAAGCTCGATTCGTGAAAGACAACTTCGGTTTCGATTGTTTTGCAGACGACACAGGATTAGAGGTCGAGGCTCTAAATGGCGCTCCTGGAGTTTACACGGCTCGATACGGCGGGCCTAACAAAGACGCCCAGGAAAACATGACCCACCTCATGTCCGAACTTTCTAAAGTTGGCGCCTCCACTCCCGCAAGTCGTTCCGCCCAATTCAGAACGGCCATCCACCTTATCATCGACTCAAAAGACATCGAACTACAAGGCATTTGCAAGGGAACAATCGCAAATGAACAGTCCGGAACAGCAGGGTTCGGCTACGACCCCATCTTTATCCCTGAAGGGGAATCTCGCACTTTCTCTGAGATGTCCTCACGTGAAAAGAACGCGATAAGTCACCGAGGTAGAGCAATACAAAGCATGTTACTCCACTTAGGTGTGAAATGACACAGAAAGTGCGGTGAATTAACGGGTTTGGCCCATATTTGCGGAATGAATTATCTAGAGTTCGAAGAACCTATTAAGACCCTGCGCGAGCAGCTAGAACAGGCGAAGGAGATTGAGGCGAATAACGGCCTCGATATGACCACTACTATTGTGGAACTCGAGGATAAAATCGCGGAGGTCACGAAAGAAATTTACAGCAAACTCACGCCTTGGCAGAGAGTTCTTGTAAGTCGTCACCCCGACAGACCGTATGCTCTAGACTACATGAATGCCCTTACAGATGGTAATTTCATGGAACTACACGGAGACAGAAACGTGAAAGATGACAAGGCGATGGTGGGTGGTTTGGGAGAAATTGATGGAAAACCTGTCATGCTCATAGGCCAACAAAAGGGAATCAACACGAAGATGCGACAATACCGCAACTTCGGAATGGCGAATCCCGAAGGCTACAGGAAGGCTTTGCGTCTTATGAAGTTAGCTGAAAAGTTTAATATTCCTGTTGTTACTCTAATCGACACACCAGGAGCATATCCTGGGCTCGAGGCAGAAGAGAGAGGGCAAGGCGAAGCTATTGCGAGAAATCTTATGGAGATGACACAGCTAAGAGTTCCTATCGTTTGCATCATTATAGGAGAAGGAGCCTCTGGAGGAGCTCTAGGAATAGGTATCGGAGATAAAGTAATGATGCTCGAAAACACTTGGTATAGCGTTATTTCACCTGAATCTTGCTCATCTATCCTTTGGAAATCATGGGATCATAAGAAAGAAGCCGCTGAAGCCCTCAAACTTACTGGTGAGGATATGCTTTCTAACGGTTTAATTGACGGCATCATCCCTGAACCACTTGGTGGAGCTCACAATAACAGGGAGGAGATGTATACCACTCTTAGGGCTGAAATCCTATCCTACCTCAAAAAATTAATGCCACAAGATGCAGATAAACGCATCGACACACGCATACGCAAGTTTTCTAACATGGGAGTGGTGACGAGTTAGTAATTTTCTCAATATAACGCGCACCTTTTACCCTAATTTTGTCCTAATAATTTCGTAAACGAATACAATTCTCAGAATGCTACGTACCTCAGCATCTTTTGTAGCTATTGCTGCAATGATTTTCTTAGCCGGTTGTGCCGGACTAGGCTCAATGGAAAAAGCCATTGAAACACTCAACTTAAAAGTTAACCCAGAAACTCTCATCCTACGAGGCGATATCGTCGAGGTAGAGATCACTGGAAACTTCCCCGCAAAATACTTCGCGAAGAAAGTTCGCTTGGAGGCTACCCCTGTCCTGGTTTGGGATACAGGAGAAGCTGCATTTGCAACTGAAGGATTCCAGGGAGAGGAAGCGGCAGGAAACTATACTGTAGTTCCTTTCGAAGCTGGCAAGTCATTTACTTACACTGCGAGCATCCCTTACGAAGCTGCAATGGAAGATGGCGCGCATTTAGAGCTACGCTTAAAAGGCCTAAAGGGAGATAAAGTAGTTGATTTCGATCCATACGTTCTTTGCAACGGTGTAATCACAACTCCACAATTAGTTCAGCCTGACGACAAGTTCGCAACAACTCCAGACCGCTTCCAACATCAATTACGCTTACAACAGCTCAAGAGTAACAACGGCTGAGACTCGTCAAGATGGCTGGAAAGCAATGAAAGAACTTTTCGCTCTTGCGGCATCTGCTGACAGCGTTTCACTAACTGGAACTACTATCGAGGCATTCGCTTCTCCAGAGGGTGAGATTACTCTTAACGAGGACCTAGCATCTAATCGTGCGGCATCTGCTCAGAAAGCTTTAATGAAGGAGCTCAAGCGCAAGAAGGTTGACACAGCTGAGGACTTCTACACACTTATGGCTAAAGGTGAGGATTGGAACGGTTTCAAGCGCCTTATGAGTGCTTCTGACATCACAGACAAGGACCTCATCCTCCGCGTTCTTGAGATGTACTCTGATAAATCTAAGCGTGAGGAGGAGATTCGCAACATTGCGAAGACTTATTCTGAGATTGAAGAAACAATCCTTCCTTCTCTCCGTCGCTCTTCAATCGCAATGAACTACACAGTAGAAGGCTACACCGATGAAGAACTCATCGCTCTAGCTACTACCGCTCCTGCTACTCTAACTGTGGAGGAGTTATTATTCTCAGCTACTCTCTTCGAGAGCGTTAATGATAAGTACACGATTTACGCAGCTTGTGCAGACGCTTATAGCTCTGACCTACGTGGTCACAATAACGCTGGGGTCTGTTTAATGGAGATGGGACGTAGAAACCAAGCCGAAGAGGCTTTCAACGCTGCTCGCTCTTTAGACCCTAACAACAAGGCTGTTCTAAACAACCTCGGAGCTATCGCTCGTCAGAAAGGTAAAACAGACGAAGCAGCTTAGCTACAACAAAGGACTTGTTGCTATTACTCGTGGAAACTACGGTGCAGCTATCTCTAACATGAGCGGCTCTACTACTGCTAACCTAGCTCTTGCGAAACTTCTTAACGGAGACGCTAACGGAGCTAAGACTACTCTAGAAAACGCTAATGATGATTCTGCTATGTCAAGTTACTTACTTGCTATCTGCTGTGCTCGCCTAGGCGACGGAGATGGTGTGAAGCGTAACATTACTGATGCTCTTACAAAGGACGGCACACTTCGTGGAAAAGCACAAACAGACTTAGAGTTTCAGAACTTTAGTTCTGAGTTAGGACTTTAATTCCGCGAGCTCACGCTCGAAAAAACTTAGTCAAGAAAATTGAACGATAAAGTTAAAAAGAGGATCTAGCTAAGGCTAGGTCCTTTTTTTATGAATAGCTATTTCATTCCTTGGCTAGCATGCCAAAGGACTATCCCAGCACAAACGCTTACGTTCATGCTCTTCTTCATTCCCAGTTGAGGAATTTCTATGATTACATCTGCTGAGTCGCAAGTCTCAGGCCTGACTCCTCTCACTTCGTTACCGAAAACGAGGGCCCACTTTTCGCCCTTAACAGGATTCCAATTTTCGAGAGACGTACTTCTTGAATCCTGTTCTACAACAGCGATTTTATAACCTTCAGATCGTAAAACTGAAATTGCATCTGAGGCCGATTCGTGGCCGCGCCAAGGAATGTGATCGCTTGCTCCTAAAGCCGTTTTGAGTATATCACGATGAGGCGGATGGCACGTTATGCCACATAGCTCCACCCCTGCAATATTAAAAGCATCACCCGTTCGAAAGAATGAACCCACGTTATTTCCACTCCTGACATCTTCTAGAACGAAAGCTATCATTTCGATAGGTTATTTGAAGATGAGAGTGAAAGGTAAACGGGTTTGGTATATATCATCTGACTCAACCATGCGCTTCACAGAAATGATTTCAAGGAGAGTGGCATTGTCGCCAGCCACGAAGCCCAGAGCATCTAACCCCGCTTGCACGCCAGTTAAATCCTCCATGAACTGCTCGAAAGGGTCACGAATTTCTGGCAGGTAAATAAGCTTCGCGTCAGAGTTGTTTATGAGCTCCTGGGCATAGTTTACCGCATCCGATAGATTCCCGATTTCATCGACGAGGCCGATTTCTAGAGCGTCGTTACCAGACCAAACCCTTCCCCTCGCTACCTCCTCCACCTGAGCAGCAGTAAGGTTTCTTCCGTCTGCCACTTTAGAAGAGAAATCCGAGTAGATATCAGAAATTATTTCGTTGTAAGCTTCTACTTCGAAGTCTGACATAGCGAAAACTCCGTCAGGCTTTCCGGCATGAGAGTGAGTCGCGATTTCATCGAATGTAATTCCAAGGTGCTTCTCGTACATACCTCCGAGGTTGGGGATGATTCCGAACACTCCGATAGATCCTGTGATGGTTGTTGCATTTGCGTAGATTTTATCGGCTGCACAACTGATGTAGTATCCCCCCGAAGCCGCTAAATCGCCCATGCTGACGATTAATTTCTTCCCTGCTTTTTTTAATAGGATCGTTTCACGCCAAATCACATCCGAAGCTAGAGCGCTACCTCCTGGAGAGTTAACTCGAAGAACTACGGCTTTTACATCTGGAGCTAGGCGTGCGGCTTTTATAGCTGCGGCAGTTGTTGCCGAGCCGATCGTGGTTGCATCTCCGTCACCGGATTCGATAGCTCCTACGGCATATATAACGGCAATTTCCCCACCGAGCTCTTTCGAAGAGTCGTCATCGTTTTCAGACGAGTCATCATCGGAAAGGGCAGAGATAATATTTGAGATATCGTCCTCGGACATAGACATTCCGAACAAACGCTCGGATAGTGTGTACTCTCCGAACGAGATCGTTTCTAACTCTAAACTATCTAAACTGCTTTCGAGTAGAGATTCCAACTCGTCTTCGTAAAAGACGTCGTCGATTAATCCGCGCTCTACGGCATCGATAGGGAGCCTCACTCCTATTTCTTCCGCTACGGCATCAAGGGAGGCTGTGGTAATACCCCTGCTCTCGGCAATTTCTGAGCTTATAGTAGACCAAAACTCACCTAATAGAGCTTCTAGTTGTTCTTTGTTCGCTTCGCTATAGCTATTGCGAAGTAGAGGTTCTACAGCGGACTTGTATTTATTATTGGGACCTCGAAGTACTGTAACGTCAATACCTAGTTTCTTTAGTAGTCCCGGAAAGAACATAGATTGAGCGCGCAATCCTAAAAGCGACATTCCGCCTGCTGGATGGAGATACACTTCGTCGGCAACAGAGTTAATATAATAACCACTTTGTGACATAGACTCACTCCAAGCGATAACCCACTTTCCTGACTCTTTAAATTCTTGGATTCCGGCGCGTATATCTTCTAAAGTAGAAGGCGAAGCAGCTACACTAGAGATATTTAGATAGAGCCCCTTGATATTATCATCTGAAGCGGCACGACGGAGGCCATCAAGGATTTGGTCTAAACCGATCTGCGGGTTAGCTCCCATACTTGAGAAACTGAAAGTAAAAGGCTCCTCCCCGCCTCTTTCCACAATATTCGAACTGAGGTTCATAACGATAACGTTGGCGTCGCCAGAGTACATTTCAGAGTCCCTATCCTCGAGTTCAGAAATCGCCCCGAAGAGGCCGCCTATTAAAACACCTACGAAAATGAATATGAGGATAGTTCCTGCGATTAACATTCCGAGGATTGAGCCGATAGTCGAGCTCGCAATATTTTTAAGAAAGTTCATTCTACAATAATACGAATGTAAATTGGCCTGAATTGATAAAAAATGCGATTTAGGACAGTATATATCGGTGTGGGATCGAATTTGGGTGATAGAAAGGCCATTTTAGAGGAAGGTATAGCTTTGCTAGAGAGAGAATTAGTCGAGCTGAAGTCGATTAAATCGCTTACCGAAGCGCCTATTTACGAAACCCAGGCGTGGGGAATGCCCGAAGGAACTCCCGCTTTTCTAAATCTTGTGGTGGCTATAGATACTGATCTAGAGCTTGAGGATTTGCTTCGGTTGTTACTAGAAGTAGAAAAAGGTTGTGGTAGAAAACGTGGTGAGTCGAAAGGGTATTCTGATAGAACTCTCGACTTGGATATTCTACTCGACGGCGATACAATCTTGAAAACTCTAGAACTTGAAGTACCCCATCCGAGAATGTTAGAGCGTAGATTCGTATTAAAGCCCCTCTCGGATTTAGATTCAGAGATGAAAATCCCCGGTATAAAGATCAGTGTGGGTGAGGCGTTAGAAGTTTGTCCTAAAAAACCAGAAGTAAGATTATTTTAGAGATGGGTCCATATGCATACATAGCGATTGAGGGGAATATCGGTGCTGGGAAGACCACTTTCAGCAAGCAGATGGCGGAGAGTACAGGCAGTAATCTAATCCTGGAACGATTCGCTGAAAACCCTTTCTTGGAACGGTTTTACGAAGATCCCGACAGCCATGCTTTCTCAGTAGAGCTTGCGTTCGTAGCCGACAGGTTCAAGCAGTTAGGCGAGGCGCTCGGCAGTCGAAACCTCTTCCGTCAGCACGTGATTTCTGATTACAACTTTGCGAAATCGCTCATCTTTGCTAAGGCGAATTTGCCGTCTAACGAGTACGCTTTGTTCCGCACTATGTTTAAGCTTATGTCAGACCAAATCCCTTCGCCCGAAGTCGTCGCCATCCTCAACCCAGGCCTTGAAATGGTGAAGGAGCAGATTAAAGCGAGAGGTCGTAGTTATGAGCAAGACCTTCCGAAGGGTTATCTCGAAAAAATCGAGAAGGGATATAAATCATATTACAAACATCATAGAGGTTCTCGCGTTCTTTTGATCGACACCTCCGACCTCGACTTCGTTTCTAACAAAGAAGATTACGAACGAATACTAACTTGCGTCCTTACCCCTCGCAAACCGGGCGTTTACGAGATAAAGCCATAAAACTTACAACATCACGTGCAGGAAGGGGCGGCCTTTGTTGGATGAGGAGATAGCGAAAATGGGGACGTAAACGCTAGCGAGAACGAAAACTGATGTCTCCCAAGATGTCTAAAAGTACTACCCTAGTAGCTCGGCCATTTTAGAGCCGATATGAGCTGGGCTATCCACGACGTGGATTCCGCACTCGCTCATGACGCGCTTCTTCGCTTCGGCAGTCTCGTCCTCTCCGGACACGATAGCTCCGGCATGACCCATCGTGCGGCCTTTAGGAGCGGTAACTCCCGCGATGAAGCCTACTACTGGCTTCGTGCCGTGTTCTTTAATCCAGCGAGCGGCGTTTACTTCAAGGTCTCCCCCGATCTCGCCTATCATCACAATTCCCTTAGTATCGTCGTCCGCCATAAGTAACTTGACAGCGTCAAGAGTCGTGGTGCCTATGATAGGGTCGCCGCCGATGCCGATAGCTGTGGTTTGGCCTAAACCTGCCTTAGTGCACTGATCCACCGCTTCATAGGTGAGGGTGCCGGACTTCGACACGATGCCCACCTTGCCGGGCTCGAATATGAAACCAGGCATGATGCCCACCTTCGCCTCGCCAGCCGTCATAACGCCAGGGCAGTTAGGACCGATAAGCGTGCAGTCGCGTTGATCTATGTATTGCTTTACGCCCACCATATCCGCAACTGGGATACCTTCGGTGATGCAAATAATGACTTTGATGCCACCGTCCGCTGCCTCCATAATCGCATCAGCTGCGAAAGCGGGAGGAACGAAAAGGATGCTCACATCAGCTCCAGTCTCTTGAACCGCATCTTGAACCGTATTGAAAACGGGTTTCCCGAGATGAGTTTGACCGCCTTTCCCAGGAGTAACTCCGCCGACTACGTTAGTGCCGTAATCAATCATTTGGCCTGCGTGAAAAGTACCCTCTCCACCCGTAAAACCTTGGACGATAATCTTAGAATCTTTATTTACAAGAACGCTCATTAGATGCCGATGTTTATTTCTGGTGTGTAACGCGCCGCAAATTTAGACCAAACCACCTCTTTCCTCCCCCTTTTTACCTCACTTTTGCACTTGTAAATGAAGTTGTCTCGTTACTTAGTAAAAACACACACGTGAAAAACACTATGCCCAGCGCCTTAGATGGCTCAACAATAGTCGCAATATCAACCGCTCCGGGAGTGGGAGGAATTGCTGTGGTGAGGGTAAGTGGCCCGGAAGCGTTGGGGTTTTCGTCTGCGATTTTTTCGAAGGTTTTAAGTTCAGATTCAGATAGGAGCGTAGTGTTCGGACGGATTTTATCGGAAACTGGGGAGATGATTGACGAAGGGCTAGCTTTAGTTCTCTGCGGTCCTCGCTCCTACACCGGAGAGGATACGGTGGAGTTTAATCTACACGGCTCGACTTATGTTCAGGCGGAAGTAGTTCGACTTCTTATGCTCGCAGGGTGTCGCCATGCCGGACCGGGCGAGTTTACGCAGCGCGCCTTTTTAAATGGGCGACTCGATCTTTCGCAGGCGGAAGCGGTTGCCGACCTTATAGCTTCGGAACATAGTGGAGCACATAGACTAGCTATTGAAGGATTGCGAGGCGGGTTTTCTCGCGAAATTGGAGCTTTGCGCGAGTCACTTATCGGGTTTGCCGGACTCCTTGAGCTTGAACTTGATTTTTCGGAAGAGGATGTTGAGTTCGCAGATAGAGCGAGGTTCAATGTTCTTCTTGACGATTTGCTTTCTCGAGTGGGCTCTCTTGCCGACTCGTTTCGAGCTGGAAATGCGATAAAATCGGGAGTCCCTGTCGCCATCCTCGGAGCACCAAACGCAGGAAAATCGACTCTACTTAACGCCCTCCTCGGAGACGATAAAGCCATCGTTTCAGATATCGCAGGGACGACACGCGACATTATCGAAGATACTTGCGTTATCGACGGCACTCTATTTCGTTTCATAGATACAGCAGGGCTTCGAGAAACTTCCGACTCTATAGAGTCTGAGGGAATCCGCCGAGCACTTGATAAAGCAAGCACCGCTCATTCTGTCCTTTACCTTCTCGACTCTTCGATAGAAGATGAATCTTCTGCACAGAAATCTATCTCCGAGCTGGACTTCCCGAGTGAAGTTAAAGTAATCGCGGTTTGGACTAAAAGCGACTTAAACTCATCTGCTTCACCATTTCCTAGCATAAACGCGGCAACTTCGACCTTGGAAATCTCAGCCACCACTAGCGAAGGCATCCCCGCACTCCGATCGCTCCTCTCCTCCTCTCACGGCCTAGAAGCGACGACATCCTCGCTAGTGGTTACGAACGCTCGCCACTTCGAGGCCCTCACACTAGCTCGCACTTCCCTCCTCGCTGTAAAGTCCGGCCTTGCAACGGACCTCCCCTCCGATCTTGTCGCCATAGACGTACGGGAATCCCTACACCACCTCGGCTCCATCACTGGCGCCGTCCATGCAGACGACATCCTAGGTCATATCTTCTCGCATTTCTGTATCGGAAAGTAACCCATCACTCCCCGCGCTCACGCACGGCTCGTGATTTGCCATCGCGCGACTTCGTCGCTATAATTTAAAATTTTAATCCCGGACGCAACGAGCAGAAAAGCCGCTGCTCCGAAGGCTGCTGTAACGGACAACAATGTCGTTGCTGAGATCCAGTATACGTATCCATGAGCCGGAACCGGACTCCGACGCCGACCACCAGAAGCCGGAGTTTCCACTGTTGCTGAACCCACCGGAGGAGGAGAGGCCGCCTGGCAAACCTGTCCAACCACTTGAATTGGTAGCTCCTGTATTAGGCGAAGACCAGTGGTCATAACCAGCTTCTTTCATCTTACCTCCTGCTATACCCTCTCCGCCTAAGAAGTCAGTCAATTGAGTGAACTCCTCATCTGATGGGATATGCCAACCGCTTGGACAAATGGCCTCAGTCATAACAGCAGGCCAATTATAAAGGACTCCATAGGTGTCGTAGTTTGATGTCGCCAAAGCTGCTCCTAAATCCGTAAATTGGTAATTGTATACGTAGTAGTAGGGGTCGGAAGTGGAAATGGGGCCTGTTAGTGAAACCTCTGGGAGATAACGACAATTTTCTGAGAACCAACACTGGTCGCCGATTTGGACTGTAGAGTATGCATATCCATCGTGTAAAACGGGCGCTCCACAACTACCTGGTGTAGGAGTTATTTCATCACATACACTTAGGCAATCCTCTAATGTCTGATATTGAGGGCTATTATCGTCTTCATAACATCCTTCTGAATTACAACTGTATCCTTCTGGGTCACATCCAGAGCTAAGAACAACAACTGCTAATAATATTGGTATTAAGTTTCTCATACCATCAAATATCGGAAACTTATACCTACCCTCCTATACTCTACTAATTAAGAGCTAAGAGGATAGCTGAGCACAAGTTCTTTCAGTGATTAATCCCGGACGCAACGAGCTGAGAAGCCGAAGTAACGATTGAAACTGTAATTTAATCGGTAAACATTGTCGAAGTAGTCGTCCAGTCTACGTACCCATGAGTAGGAACCGGCCTCTGAAGCCGGCCACCAGTAGCCGTCGTCTCCATCGCTGCCGAACCCACCGGAGTCGCGGTAGCCGCCTGGAAGGCCCGTGAAGCCACTCGAATTAGAGCCGTTTCCGCCATTATTCCAGCCCATGGTGGATTTCATTTGA